>Ga0210400_10001892_pt1 | contig 20241 bp, 15 predicted proteins | sample IncBWH26MmetaG_FD_155456 | JGI IMG/M metagenome (GOLD analysis project Ga0210400, IMG submission 155456) | Forest soil microbial communities from Barre Woods Harvard Forest LTER site, Petersham, Massachusetts, United States - Inc-BW-H-26-M | ecosystem: Environmental > Terrestrial > Soil >...
CTTCTGCCCGATGGCATCCCACACTGGTTTGAAACGCTCGACAGTTGCTTTCGGCCCCGCGGCCACGACGGCCAGTTTTCCGGCTTCGGCGGCTTCCGGTCGGCCAAACACGGGCGCGGCGATGTATTCCTGTGCGGCGCGCGTGTGCTCCGCCGCCAGGCGATCGCTCAGCGCCACACTGATCGTGCTCAGGGAAATATGTACGCCGCCACGCGCGAGCGACTTCAAGACGCCGCCATCGCCGATAACGACGTCTTCGACTGCAGCGTCGTCTGCGAGCATGGTGAGCACCGCATCGCCGCGGCACGCGTCCGCGACCGAAGCGGCGGCAGCGGCGCCATCTTTGCGCAGCGCCTCCGCACGGTCGCGCGTGCGGTTGTATACCGTCACGCGATGCCCCCCGCGCAACAAACTTTTTGCGATTCCTGTGCCCATGCGACCCAAACCAATCAGTCCTACATCCATCACATCCTCCAATCCAGGGCTGGTGAACTCCTATCCGCAGAATCTATTCTGGCACGAACGCGTGAACTGCATGCCGAGCCGCGTTACCAAACCGAGCGTTCGCCGGATTCGTTTCGAATCCAAAACGTTTCGAAGCCAAGCCGGGAAACAATCGTTGACGCTTAACCCAATCCGTATTCCCGGGCGGCGGAGATGCTCGCTGGCGCCCCAGGAGGAGCAATCAACCGCCAGGCGACAATCGCGCTCGCTGTAGACAATGCCCCGCACAAGAACATTATTAGACGAAAGCCCGCGAGAAACGCGTTGGCGATCGCGCGCCGGAGCGTTTCCATTGCATTCGTATCGAGGCCTTGAGGAATCTGCAACCCTGCTAGTTCGATTTGCCTGGATCGAATGTCCTGCACAACATTCGGTGGGAGCGAAAGGCGGGCGAGATTCTGGTCGAGGCGAGAGGCAAAGGCCTTCACCATCACAATTCCTAACACGGCGATGGCCAGCACGCCGGCGACTCGCGCCACCGCGTTGTTAATGCCTGACGCCGCGCCCACGTGAGCCTGATCGACGGAATTCATAACTATAGTAGTGAGCGGAGCGACAGTAACGGCCATTCCCAAACCGAACACCAGGGATGCCGGAAAGAACGTTGTCCAATAGCTGCCTTGCGCAGGAAGAAGGGCGAACAGCAGAAAACCGGCGCTTGCGATGATCGGACCCACGATCAAAGGAATTCTCGCACCGTAGCGGCTGACCAGCCCGCCCGACCAACGCGACAACAAGAAGATTAATAGGATCATGGGCAGGACCGTAGCGCCGGTAGCGGTTGTGGAGTATCCGTGCAGTTGAATCAGGTTCATGGGAAACAAAAAGAAAAAAATGCCGATCGCGGCATAGAGAAATAGCGTGATGAGGTTCGCGGCGGTAAAGGGGCGCGACTTGAAAAGCGCCAGCGGAAGCATGGGTGAAGGCGCATGAGCTTCCACCAGAACGAAAATGACGATACACGTCACGCCGGCCAGCAAGCTTCCGAACACCAGAGGATTACTCCATCCGAATTTTGCGGATTCCAGGAAGGCAGTGATCACGCCGCCCAATCCAGCCGTAGCCAGCAGGGCGCCCAGCCAATCGATGCGGGCGACGCTCGAGCCACGGCTTTCCGGAACCTGCCAGAGCGAAATCAAAACTACCGCGGCGGCAATCGGAACATTGATGAAGAAGGCCCAGCGCCAGGAGCCATGCTCGATGAGCCATCCGCCCAGGACGGGACCGAGAGCTGTTGTAATCGATGTAAAGCCGGACCACGTGCCAATAGCGCGACCACGGGATTCTTCGTTGAACGATGCGCTGATGATAGAGAGACTGCCAGGAACCAGCAGCGCCGCGCCTACTCCTTGAATACAGCGTGCGATCACGAGGTCCTCGATGTTGGAGGCAAGACCGCAAGCCGCTGAAGCTGCGGCGAAAATGATCACGCCGAGCAGGAACATCCGGCGGCGACCGAACAGATCGCCGAGCGCACCGCCCGCCAGGATTAGGGAGGACAAGAGGAGTCCGTAGGACTCGACGACCCATTGCACGTCGACAACGGTTGCGTTGAATGCTTTCTGGAGCGTGGGTATGGCGACGTTGACGACAGTGCTATCAATGAAGGCCATACTGGAGCCGAGTATCGTGGCTGTGAGGATCCACGGACCCGCTTCGGGTTTGCACGGAGCGGCTGCGGTTGCAGATTGAATGAGAGTTTCATCGCAGGGCGCCCTCATAGGCGTTATGGATGCCTCGATCTAACTGCTGCCTTTTTTTGAAGCTTGGCCTGCACGTCTTCCAGCGAGCCTGCGACGCAGCGTTTCCGTCGGAGCGGCAACCTGTTTCGTCCTGAGGCGCAGCCTCGCTTGGTTGATCTACTCGGTTCGAGCCTCGGGTTGCAGGCCGGGACTACGCGCGCCAATCCCGTTGATTAAGAACCGGGCAACGCAATAAAGCAAGGGCAGGGAGATCCGAGGCTCGACTATCACCTTCCCGCCGCGGATCTCCCTAGCAGGGGGTCGTATGTCCGTAAGATCGCAATTGGGGCCTAGCCAGGGTGTTCCTTCTGCCAGTTCTCAATATTGTGTTCATTCTCGGCGGCGAGGCGTCGTACGACCGTCAGACCCTGGTCGTTCAAGAGGAAAACGGTACCGGTTGATGGTCTATCCAATCGCTGGATTACCCCCTCAATTGTGGCGATTGGTGTGGGGTTCGCGGGATTGGAAATGTTGACGACCTCGTACTCAGGTTCTCTAGCCGTCGCACCAGCGGAACGATTCGCGGAGATCAACAACAGGGCGCTCGAGCCTTCAGGCTCCACGGTGGCTGGGTGCAGGTACTCGGGTTCGTTTTTTAGCACCGGCTGTTTGTAATTCTTGAAACTAATAACCGCAAACCCGGAATGATTGCGATAATGAATCAACACGGCTGAATCCGCCAAGTCCTGGACGAAGTCATAGGTGGCTCGAGCGTCCATCGAAACCTGTCCAACGGCTTTAATGTTCGCCGGGTCGGTGACGTCGAGAAACGCGAGCTTTCTTCCCTGATCGCGTTCGATATATAGAATCGCTTGTGCAGCCCCGGTACGATGCAGATACATAGCTTCACCGCGCCCCTGTGCGAGTTCGGGAAGATCCGAAGGGGATTCCACCACAATCGCTTTGGAACGGACGGTGGCCCCGGCTTGGCCACTAACAGCAGCCAGGAATATGGCCGCAACCAATGTTTTGCTGATGCTTTGATTCATTGCACTACCTCTTTTCGATAAAGCGGGACCTAAAATGTCTTGGGAGCTCTCCATATATTCACGATGCTTTTTTCGCCTAGAAAGTTCTATGGGTGACAAACAATTCAGCCGCATACGCCTGACAGCCGGCGGACAGCTGACAGAGCCTATTTATTTCCAGATGGCCTCCCGGCGCGGCGCCTCTGCTGGTCACGGTTCTCTAACGAGCGTGGGATGCAGCTTCTTCGATGAGAGCGGCAACCTCTTTCGGTCTTGACACGTAGACGGCGTGGCTGGCACCCGGGACTTCTACCTTGTGGCTGCCGGCGCGTTTGGCATACCAGCGTTCGAGGTCAGGGCTGATGGCTCTGTCTGCACCGGCTACCAACATCCAGCTCGGTTTGCTTCGCCACGCAGCCGTGGTGATGACCGCCTTGAAGTTGTCAGCCAAGTTGAGCACCTGCGAGCGCGCCATGAAAGTGGCCTGCTCCGCAGGGAGGTCGGCCGCGAAATATTCACGGAACTGCGCCGGATCGAGGTAAGTGAAACCGTCTGGCGTCTTCTTGATCGCAGCAGATTTGCTGAGGTCACTCGGGAAGCGCTTTCCGTCATCAGCCTCGTTCTCTCCAGCGTCTGGCATGTGGGCGGCGATGTGCACCAAACCGGCTACCGATGGATCCGTGCCGGCTTCGGTAATTACGGCTCCGCCATAACTGTGACCGACGAGAATGCTGGGCCCATTTTGAAAAGCGAGGACGCGCTTCGTGGCGGCGACATCGTCCTTGAACGAGGTTTCCGGCTCCTGGACGATGCTGACGTTGTAGCCATCCTTGACAAGAATGTCGTGAACGCCTTTCCAGCCAGAACCATCTGCCCAGGCACCGTGAACCAGAACAATATTCCGAACGCGATGCGCTTCGTTCTGCGCTGAGAGCACGCGGCAGGTGAGCAGTAATAAAGCGACACAGACAGAGTGCGAGATCCCCGGGATCATTCGCATGACGAACCTCCCGCGATTTACGGCGTGACTCGCTTCCGATATACGGACCCACGTTGGATGCAGACGGATGGATCAAAGGTGGAAGTTCTTGCAGGTCCGGGTGACGTGCCTGTGCTCTATGGAATCTGGCTCGGAGCAATGACGAAAAACCAGGCGGGCGCGATCTCATCGGCATCCGTCCGCTCTTGAACCGGATGCATGTCTGGATGGTCGCGCCCAATGAAAATTGATGCGCGGTCCGTCGGTGCCGATACAGTTTTTTTTTCGGAGCGTTTGCGACGAGAAGCGCCGAAAACCAAGCACCCCATCGCAGCGAGGTTATTTTTGCCGCGCGTTCAGCCTTTCAAGGGCACGCTTCAGCTCTTCCAGCTTTTGCCCAGCTTCACCGAGCTTGCCTTCCGCGGTCAGGCGCTGGTAGTCGGCGAGATCTTTGGCGGCTTCTGCGATGAGGGCGTCTAGGTCGGTGGCGGGCCGGGGTGATGTGGCGGATGCAGGTGCGTTTCGCGGCAGCTCCGCGGAGGCCGGGGCGGCGCTCAGCGATGAGGCCGCTCCACCAAAGAGAGCAGCCATTGCGGACTCGAAGGTTGGCCCATACGCGAGCCGGTCTTGTAGTGCGAGCACGACCAAACGCAACTCCGGCATTGGACTTCGCTCGGCCTGGAGATAGATTGGTTCCGCATATAACAGCGCGCGCCCCGTCGGAATCACGAGCAAGGCGCCGCGCCGCACGTGGGAGCCTTGTTGATTCCATAGAGTCAGTTGTCCGGAAAGTTGCGCGTTCTGATCGATGCGCGCTTCGATTTGCAGTGGTCCGTCCACAAGTTTCGTTTTGGGGAAGTTGTAGACCACCGACGTACCGTAATGTGGGCCGTCACTGCGCCCGGCAATCCAGCCAATCAGATTATTCCGGTTGGCCGGCGTGAACGGGAGAATCTCTACGAACTCCATGCCGGTTTCGTCCGGGAGCTTCATCAGCACGAAGTTCGGCTGCATTGCCTGTGTCACCTGCTGCCCGCCTTCGCTCATGCCAACTTCGGTGGCGACTGTCCAAAGATCCTCGCGGTTGTAGAACGCTCCCGGGTCCGTCATGTGGTACAGCCCGTAGACTTCTGCTTGGAGTTTGAGCAACAACTCGGGGTAGCGCATGTGAGTACGGAGACCGGGCGGCATCATGGCCGCATCCTTGAATAAGCCCGGAAAAATGCGGCGGTAGGCCGCAATGATCGGATCCTCGGCGTCAAACACGTAAAAGGTGGTCGCACCGTTGTAGGCATCGATCACGACCTTAACGCTGTTCCGCATGTAGTTGATGGGATCGCGGTCGAGACGGTAATGGCTGGCGTACGGATAGCTGTCTGAAACCGTGAAGGCGTCCATGACCCAGGAAAGCCGGCCGTCGTCGCCTAGGACGATGTAAGGATCGGGATCGTAGGTGAGGAATGGAGCTAGCGCGGACACTCGATCTCGCACGTTGCGCCGCATCAACAGCTGGCTGTCGGTGTTGACGTCATCGCTGAAGGGCAGCTTGGCGAGGTCGCCGCGGTCAAACGCGATGATGGTGCGGCGCAGAAAACCGCCGAGCACGATGCCGCCGTTGCCCTCGTAGGAGGTCAAACTGTTGGTCTGACCTTGCGGGTAGTTGAATTCCTTCTGGCGTGTCTTCACGTAGACGTCGGTGTTGGTCAGCTCGCCGAAATAGACCTCCGGACGAGTCACAGTCAGACCAGGCACCGTGCTTTGGACCGGCATGTTGCTCAGGATCAGAGTGGGCAGCCCTTCGGGCGTGAACCCATTTACGGGGTTCATGGTGATGCCGTAACCGTGGGTGTAGATCAGTTTTTCGTTGATCCAGTTGCGACTGCTCTCCGGGAGCTTCTCGACATTCAGCTCACGCGTCGCGAGCATCACCTGGCGCGTCACGCCATCGATTTGATAGCGATCGATGTCGATGTCGGGAAAGTCGTAGTAGGTGCGGATTTCCTGAATCTGACGCAGGGTGTCCTGGAGAGCGTGCCAGTCCCACAGACGAATATTCTGCAGCGTAGCTTGATTGTGCGCCGGGTCGGCTGCCGCGACGTCGGTTTCAGCGGGGAACTCGCGTTGCGAAACTCGGTCCAGTCCGTAGGCTTGCCGCGTCAGTGCGATATTGTTGGCGATGTAGGGCTGCTCGCGAACGAGCTCGTTTGGTTTCACGACGAAGTTGCTGACGTACCAGGCGACCACTTGAAGGGAAACGTAACACAGCGCCGCCGGAAGAATCGCCGCCGCGATCCAGCGCCCGCGAGGCGACCTGGCGGCGTTTGCGGCCGCGATAACCGCGCCGAGAATGAGCGCCGCGCAGACGATTAGCATTCCTGGAAGCATGACGTGCGCGTCAGAGTAGGTGATGCCTGTGAAGATAGTGTGGCCATCGAACAGTTGCTCGAATCGACCGAGGTAGGCACGCATCGCCAGGACCAATAATAGGAACGCAAACGTGATGGAGAATCCACGCCAAGGCAGAGTGGCGTAGGTCTTGTTACGTCCGGCCAACGCGCGAGTTCCGCCAGTGATGAGAATAAAAAAGACGGCGAGCGCACAGGTCATAATGGCGAGCGTAAGGAGCCAGCCAACGATGAGTTGCCAGGCAGGCAGGGTGAAGAGGAAGAAATTGAGCGGCTTGCCGAAGATTGGATCCACGAAGCCGACAGCGGCGGGTGCGGACCAGAAGAGCGCGATCGTCGGCCACTCCGCCATCATGGCGGCACCGGTGGCGACGGCGATGACGAGCGAAAGGCCAAGTGCGACGAGGCGAAGGACGGGCTCAACCGGCAACTTGAGCGGCTGTCCACCGACGAAGATTGTGTGGCCGATTGGCAGGTCTGGCAGATGCGCTCGCTTCAGAGCCAGAAAGGATCCGTAGAGAATGAGAAATGTGACGGCGGCAAACGCCGCAAAGATTTCCCATTGGAGGCCGAGCGTTTTCCAGAACACGTCGCGGTAGCCGAGCGAATCGAACCAGAGGACGTCTACGTAGTACGACAATGCGGCACGACCGCCGAGAACGAGGACGGCAAGCGCGGCGAGAATGAGGAGAAAAAAACGGCGGGTGCGCCGCGGCGCACGCATCCTCTGCCAATCAATGGACTCCGGCATTTTGCTTACCCCTCGTTTCCCATGTTTCTATTGTCACAGTTCGTTGACCACATTAGCTAAGTCTCGGTACCGAAGCTACGTCGCGGCAGCGACGAGGTCATTGAAAATCGAGACTCGTCGAATTGTGGATCGATTTCGAGGTAAGAATAGACGTTTATCTAGCAGAGGTTAACCTGATTCCGAAAGAGTTTCGCAAAACGCTTACTTCATAAACCTCGATTGGTGATCGCGGTTTCATCGTAAGGGATGAGAAGTGTCGAGGTCCAGATTCAGTTCCAGAACATTGACGCGCGGTTCTCCAAGGAAGCCCAGATCGCGACCGAAGGTATGTTTCGCCACTAGAACGCGGACGTCGTCTTCTCTCATGCCGCGCGAGCGAGCGACTCGAGGTATTTGGAATTCGGCGGCGGCGGGCGAGATATCTGGGTCCAGGCCCGAGCCCGAGGAGGTCACCAAGTCAACCGGGATTGGAACATTGGGATTCTCTGACTGCACCTTTTGTACGTCACTCTTTACTCGTTCGATCAGAAGTTTATTTGTGGGGCCGAGATTGGAGCCACTACTCGAAGTAGGATCGTAGCCGGCTCCAGCGCTGGACGGCCGCGAATGAAAATATCCGGGTGCGGTGAAAGATTGGCCGATGATTCTCGAGCCAATAATCTTGCCGTTTCTTTCGATCAATTGTCCGTTGGCGCGGCCGGGAAACAAGATCTGCGCCAAACCTGTGATGGCAAGGGGGTAGAGGACTCCGAACATCACGGTCGTAACCAGAGTGAACCACAGAGCGATCAGAAGATTCTTTTTCATATCATCCTCAAAAATAACCCGAGGTTCTCACACAACCTGCAAATACGTCAGTAGTACGTCGATAAACTTGATTCCGATAAAGGGCGCAATGATTCCACCGACGCCATAAATCAAGAGGTTTCGCTGCAACAAAGCTGCCGCGCCCAGCGGCCGATAACGCACGCCGCGCAAGGCGAGCGGGATCAAGGCGATGATGATCAGCGCGTTGAAAATTACCGCGGAAAGGATGGCAGACTGGGGCGTGCGAAGGTGCATCACGTTCAGGACGTTTAACACGGGGAAGGCCCCCGCGAACATCGCGGGGATGATCGCGAAATACTTGGCCACGTCGTTCGCGACGGAAAACGTCGTGAGCGCGCCGCGAGTGATTAATAATTGCTTGCCGATCTCGACGATTTCTATCAGCTTGGTGGGATTGGAATCGAGGTCGACCATGTTTCCGGCTTCTTTTGCGGCTTGCGTGCCGGTGTTCATGGCTACGCCGACGTCGGCCTGAGCGAGCGCGGGTGCATCATTTGTACCGTCGCCGGTCATGGCCACGAGTTTCCCCTTCGCTTGTTCGCGCTTGATGAGCGCCATCTTGTCTTCAGGCTTGGCTTCAGCGAGGAAATCGTCGACCCCCGCTTGTCGTGCGATCGCTGCCGCAGTGAGCGGGTTGTCACCGGTGATCATCATGGTGCGAATGCCCATGGCGCGGAGGTGGTCGAAACGCTCCTTCATACCGCCCTTCACGATATCCGTAAGAGCAATCGCGCCCAGTACGCGGCCACTCTCCGCAACCAGCAGCGGTGTTCCACCGGCATTGGAAATTTCTCGAACGGTGACCTGTAGTTCGGCTGGAATGCCATTGCCGTGGTTGTTGGTCAAGCGACTGATCGCTTCCAGAGCGCCTTTACGGATTTCGCGGCCGTCGAGGTCCACGCCGGACATTCTCGTTTGTGCGGAGAAGGGAATGAAATTGGCGGCGTGGGTCGAAAGGTCGCGGCCGCGGAGGTGATAGCGCTCCTTTGCCAAGACGACGATCGACCTGCCTTCGGGAGTCTCGTCGGCTAGCGAAGAAAGTTGCGCAGCATCGGCGAGATGGGCCTCGTCAACGCCGGGTGCGGGAAAGAACTGGGTAGCGGCGCGATTGCCCAGAGTGATCGTTCCCGTTTTGTCGAGCAGCAGCACATCCACGTCGCCCGACGCTTCAACGGCGCGCCCGGACATGGCAATGACATTTCGCTGAATCATGCGGTCCATGCCGGCGATGCCGATCGCGGAGAGAAGCCCTCCGATTGTCGTCGGAATGAGGCAGACGAGGAGCGAGACCAATACGAAGATGCTCTGCGGAGCGCCGGAGTAGATTGCGAACGGCTGGAGCGTGACGACCGCCAGAAGAAAGATGATCGTCAGGCCTGCCAGGAGAATGTTCAGGGCAATTTCGTTCGGTGTCTTCTGCCGCGAAGCGCCCTCGACGAGCTTGATCATGCGATCGAGGAAGGTCTCGCCCGGGTTCGATGTAATGCGGACCTTGATTTCGTCGGACAAAACGCGTGTTCCGCCGGTGACCGCCGAACGGTCTCCGCCGGATTCCCTGATTACCGGAGCGGACTCGCCAGTTATTGCCGATTCGTCCACCGAAGCGACGCCCTCGATGACCTCGCCATCTCCAGGGATGAAATCGCCCGCGGTGACGACGACGATGTCTCCGGAGCGCAGTTTTGAACTGGCCACAATCTCTACCCTGCCGTCAGGCTGCAAGCGATGGGCTTCGGTTTCTGCCCGTGATTTACGCAATGTGTCAGCCTGTGCTTTGCCGCGGCCTTCGGCCATAGCTTCCGCAAAATTAGCAAAGAGGACGGTGAACCATAGCCAAAGAGTGATTTGCAGTCCAAATCCGAACTGTCCGGCATGGTGAAGGGCATTCCAGACGAGTTGAATTGTGGTGAGAACCGCGCCGACCTCCACAACGAACATCACGGGGTTTTTGACTATCGTTCGCGGGTTCAGCTTGCGAAACGAGTCCACGACGGCTCGCGAAAGAATGGCGCTATCGGCTAGCGATTTTTTCCTGATCTGACCGATTTGGGAGACTGGGTCCATAGACACCTCAGAAAGCCTTTCCTGCGTTCATCAGCAGGTGTTCGAGAATCGGCCCGAGACTTAGGGCCGGAAAGAATGTAAGAGCGCCCACAATCAAAATGGTAGAGACGAGCAATCCGGCGAATAGCCCGCCCGTAACAGGGAATGTTCCGGCGGACTCAGGAACAATTTTCTTCTTTGCCAGACTTCCGGCGATGGCGAGCACCGGAATAATCATGAAAAACCGGCCGAGGAGTTGAGCGACGGCAGTGGTCGTGTTGTACCACATCGTGTTTACGTTCAGGCCTCCAAATGCCGAGCCGTTGTTCCCGGTCGACGAAACGTAGGCGTAAAGAATTTGGGACAAGCCGTGCGGGCCAGGGTTCGAGATGCTCGAAGTCCCATAAGGCTTAACAACCGAAACCGCTGAAAAGGTAAGGATCGTGAAGGTCAAGATAAGAACCGCGAGCATAGCCATCTTGACGTCATACGATTCAATCTTCTTACCCAGATATTCCGGCGTTCGACCCACCATCAACCCAGCAATAAATACGGCGAGAACCACGAACACGAAGATGCCATAGAGTCCTGCGCCGACTCCCCCAAAGACAACCTCGCCGAGCATGATGTTGATCAGCGGCACCATGCCGCCAAGCGGAGTGAATGAGTCATGCATGCTGTTCACCGCGCCGCAGCTGGCATCGGTGGTTACGGTCGCAAACAACGTAGAATTCGCGATGCCTAACCGAACTTCCTTGCCTTCCATGTTTCCGCCGGATTGCAGCGCGCTGGCGTGCTGATCCGTGCCGGACAAAAGTGGATTGCCTTTGGCTTCTGCCCAGTAGGCCGTCGTCACTCCGGCAAGGAATAAGAACGCCATAGCCGCCCAGACCGCCCACCCGTGGCGCTGCGAGCCCGTCATCCGACCGAGGGTGTAGGTCAGGCCGGATGGAATTGCAAAGATCAGCACCATTTCAAAAAAGTTCGAGAATGGAGTGGGGTTTTCAAAAGGATGCGCGCTGTTGGCGTTGAAAAAGCCGCCGCCGTTGGTGCCGAATTCCTTGATTACCTCCTGCGAGGCCACGGGCCCTTGCGCAATCACCTGCTGAGTTACAGTTTGCGCGGTGGTCTTGCCGTCCGGGCCGGTGACTTGCGTGGTGTACGGCTGGACCAGGTCCACGGTCGTATAGGGTTTCAGGTTCTGCACTACGCCCTGAGACACAAACACCAGCGAGCCCACTACGCAGATCGGCAGCAGAACCCACAGTAAGCAGCGCGTGGTGTCCACCCAGAAATTGCCGAGCTTGTCTGTTTCTTTGCGCGAGATGCCGCGAATCACCACAATGGCGAGCACAATGCCTACCGCGGCGGAGACGAAATTGTGATAGGCCAGGCCAGCCATCTGGGTGAAGTAGCTCATGGTGCTCTCGCCGCTGTAGGCCTGCCAGTTTGTGTTTGTCGTGAAGGACGCTGCGGTCCCGAAGGCTAGGGCTGGATCAACGTTGGCGAATTTCTGCGGATTTAGGGGCAGCCATTTTTGTGTGCGCTCGATGAGGTAGAGGAGCGCCATGGAAACACCGCTAAACAGAAGCATGGCGACGGCGTATTCCGTCCAGCGCATCTCGCGCTTCTCGTCGACGCCCGTGAGGCGATAGACCATTTTTTCGATGGGCCGGAGAAGGGGATCGAGAAATGTCTTCTCGCGGCTGAACACTCGCGTGATGAACACACCCATGGGTTTGGTAATCAGGAGGATCACAAGCAGATAGAATCCAATTTGAAACCAGCCATTCGCGGTCATGTTTAGAACTCCTCCGCCTTCAACAGGGCATATAGCAAATAGCCCAAGAGAAGGGCGCAAATCACCAACAGTGCCGCATCACCTGCATGCATACGCTCACTCCTATTTCAGTCGTTCGCATCCGCGAACGTAGACAATTCCCAATGCGAAAAAAGAGACAGTGGCCGCGATGAAAATGATGTCCAACATGCTTCTTTGTCTCCTCAAATCAAATGGATCTGCAAATACTTCTCACGAGTCGTCAAAATTTTACGAGGATCGACAGACCAATTCGGTTCTCGATCTTTTTTAGATCCGGCGTAAAGCCTGGTACGAATGCACCAGGCGATCCGCAAATATTTTCGACGATAGGAGCAGTGGGGCAGGACGGCGGTGTAACTCCTCCAGGTCCCGAGAAGTACGGCACATTCGCCGCTCGATGGTCAAACTCCCCGCGAAAAGTAATGTACTGGCTGGGCATGTAGTCAAGTGTTGCGGAAGCGTCCCACGCCTTGAACTGGTCCCCAGGGTTTTCCGTGAAGTAGGGTGTGCCTGAAGCCGCGGTCGCGCCATTAATCGGCGGCAGCAGGACCAAGTAGCGTCCCGGATTGTTAATTCTGCCGCCGCCCAAAGTCAGACCGTAGCGGTTGCGGTCGAACCAGAAGCGGTTGTAGAACATAAATCCCAGGAAATCCTGCTTTGGTCCCTTTGCGGAGTTTCCCCAGCAGCTGACGCCGCCGCCGTGTTCGCATCCGATGTCGCCGGTCAGAGAGAAAGCCGCCTTGCTGAGAAAACTCTCGTCGTGGTCCAAGTACTTGATCTCGATACTGTCATCGCTGTGGTATCGGACGCGGCCCGGAGTATTCAGCGCATCTTCGCCTAGCAGGTACTGATTCCCTAGCACGGAGAGCCATCCATTTGGCCGCCAAAGAATTTGGAATCCAAACCCGGGCCGGCCGTTGAATCGGCCGTACGACTGCCATCCGTTGGTGAACCAGGGTTCGATCTTCAGATGTTCCGTTGGGAAAATCTGCACCCGCACTCCGTTGAAAAACCACGGCGTGTTCGAAGAGACATAGGACGGCTGATACGCCCAATTGTCGAATTGGTAGTAGCTGAAAAGCCCGATGTAGGACATGAAGATCCCAGCATCCACGTTGATCCCGTGCAGTGCGTTGAAGTGGTAGCCGCCGTAGGCCTCAGAAATATACCGATACGCATTGTCCAGCTGCCACTGTCCGCGGGCGGGGCTGGCGTCATTACGCGGCGTCGTCTGCGAGTACATACCGAATTGCGTCATCAGCCGGGCGCGCACATTGTCGTAGTGAAAGTCGCCGCCTACACCGAGCTGCGTCACTTGCACTTCGTTGTGCCGGAAGACCTCGCTCGACCCGCCAATCGTGTCGTCTTTCGGGTGATTGAAACTGTAGTTGTAATCCACGTCGGCCCTGATCTCCGGCGTAAAAAAACTGGTCGCGTAGGGCGTATCTTTGGTGCGAGCATTGCCGTTCAGCCAAGTGAAATCGGCAAACGAAAAGGGTTCCGCCTTCCCAGGCTGCGCTGCGCCAGATTTACCCTTTTCGGTAGCTTGCGGGCCAACGGCTGCGCCAGGATCGGAAGGTGCAACTGGATTCACGGTTGTTGATCCGGGAGCAACACCTGGAATCGCTGCAACAACAGATGTGGCAACGTTGGGAGGGGATGGCTGTGCGGCTGGCACATTCGCAGCAGAAACCGCCGCGGTATCGCTCTTGGACTCGAGATCGGCGACGCGCTTTTCCAGTTCCTCAACGCGATCCAGCAGCCAACGCTCGCGCTCCGTCAACGGAGCGGGCGCATCGACCTTGGTCGCACGTGGCTTAGCCGACGGCTCGTTCTTGCCGGTGTCGTCTGTGGATGCAGAAACGCGAATCGTACTCCCGCAAAACAACATCATCAACACAAGCGACACTCGTACTTTCACCTTTGAAGTGCGCATTCCTCTCTCCTAACCACTGTTCGGCGAGCTCAGTGAGCTTGCGATTTTCTGGCACGCCGTCCGTTCGGACTCATCTCAGCCAAGTCCGCCACCCCGCGGCAGCCCGTGCGATTCGGTTCCTCCGTTTTGATTGAACTGATCTAACGACCGCAATCGTCCCTAGGCCTAACCTAGCGAGCAGCGCCTGAGAAAGTCCTGAGAGGTTTGTAAAGAATCCATAAGGTCAGTCACGCAGCATCGATGCTGTGGGAACACGATCGCGTTAGGTGAATCAAAGCAGCAGGCCTAGTGTGCGGACTGCGCCCGGCTCAGCATCCGAGTGCTAATCTCGTTAAATTCAGACACTAGCGGGTCGGCATTCCTTCCCGCCATGGTCGCGGCGTCTATCTCAGTGCCTAGCAGTATGACGGTTGCAAGGTCGGCGCTGCACGAAAGACAGAATTTGTCCATCCGTCCCGGCAGCTCGAAGAGTTCTCCAACATGGCCGCACACGCTACAGTGGCCAATTAAGTCCTGTTGAGCCGTCTCCATGTACATGTAAAATGACCCGCCTTTCCTTTGTGTGAGTGCCTTGTCCCCACTTTGAGAGGGTTGAAAGCAGCTTGGTGGGATCTGAGGCTTGCCGAATCACATTAAAATCGTAAGAAATGGCGCATCAGAAAGTCCTGACCGGTTCGTTAGGAAATTGTGAGCCTCCGACTGCTTTGCGGGTCCCCTTAGAGGGTTTACACTGTCAATGGAAGACTTCCAAAATGCGCGTATCCGAACTCCCGCGACCGAGTCCAGAGCGGCTCCTGAAACAGGTGCAAGCCGAGGAAAACAAGCGCTGGGGAGCGAAGCTCAAGATTTTCTTGGGCTATGCTCCGGGCGTAGGCAAGTCTTATCGCATGTTGGATGAAGCGCGGCGTCGGCACGAGCGTGGAGAAGACGTGATTGTAGGAGCCGTTCAGGGCCGACAGTCCGAAGAGGTTCAGGCGCTCCTGCACAAACTGGAGATGATTCCGCCGTTGCAGACCCCGGAAGGCCAAGCTGTCGATATAGATGCTATTCTCCGCCGCGCGCCGCAAGTTTGCATTATTGACCCTCTCGCCGCGCACAATGCTCCTGGTAGCCGGAATCCTAATCGCTGGCAGGATGTGCAGGAGCTGTTGCGAAACGGGATCTCGGTTTTGACGAGCGTCAACCTGCTTCACGTCCAGGAAATCAAAGAGAAAGTTCAAGCGATCACCGGTAAGGACACTACGGAAACCATTCCCAAGTCGTTCTTGCTCGCTGCCGACGATATTGTGATCGTGGATGTTCCACCCGACCTCTGCTTGTCGCGCCAAGGAGAAAAACTGACTTCGACTGGAATCAGCAATTCCCAGGAGCGTCAGCTCTCGGAGCTTCGCGAACTTGCGTTGCTGCTGACTGCCGAAGTTGTCGATGCGCAATTGGAGAGCTATGTCCATGCGCACGGCATGGAGCCTGTTTTCGGAACACACGAGCGCTTTCTCGTTTGCATGACGCCGCATTCCAATGCGTTGGCCATGATCGAAAGCGGGAGACGCAACAAGGATCGCTTTCAGGGTGAACTCCACGCGATATATGTTTGCGAGCCCGGCAGATCCAAGAGGGAGAGAGTCACGATTCGAAGATATTTCGAAGTCGCGAAACAGGCCGGAGCCGCAACCGACGTGCTGGAGAGCGACGACCCGATATCCGCAATCGTCGACTTTGCGCGTCAGAATCGCATCACTCAGATTTTCATCGGGCACAGCGCCCGCAATAGCTGGCGGGACCGTCTCTTCGGTGATCCGGTGCTCCGCCTCATTCGCGCGGCTGAAGGCATCGACGTCCGAGTTTTCCCTCACTAAATCCGCTATGCCTGCACCTGTGGATACCTCACGCGGAAGCCTAAAGGTCTATCTGGGGTATGCGGCGGGCGTGGGAAAAACTTTCCAAATGCTCGCGGATGGTCACGCTGCCGCACAACGGGGAGTTGATGTCGTCGTTGCTTACTTCGAACCGCACGCTCGCCCGGACACGATCGGACAGGCCCAGGGACTCGAGATTGTGGCGCATCGCAAGATCGAATATCGCGGAAAGGTATTCCAGGAAATGGATACCGAAGCAGTCCTACGACGCAAGCCTCAGATCGCCTTGGTCGACGAACTAGCGCACACAAATGTTCCCGGCTCCGAACGCACGAAGCGTTGGGAAGATGTGCAAGTCGTACTGGACGCTGGCATCGAAGTGTGGACGACGATGAATGTCCAACACATTGAAAGCCTCAATGACCAGATATGGCAGATCACCGGCATCCAGGTGCGCGAAACGGTGCCGGATGGAATCGTCCGGCAAGCGGCGGAAATTGTGGCGGTCGATGTCACACCCGAGGCATTGCTCAATCGGCTAAAGCGGGGAGCGGTTTACAAGCCGGAAATGGTAGAGAAAGCGCTCACCGGATTTTTTAAGGGTTCTAATCTAGGCGCGCTTCGCGAATTGACACTTCGCCAGGCCGCTCATGAAGTCGATCTCAGGCAGTCTGCCTACGATGAGACGCGTGGATTTCAGGTCCCGCGGATTTCCGAGGCGCGCCCCAGCGCGGCAACGGATGACCAGTCGAAGGAGCGCATTCTTATCCACATCACCGCAGATCCTTCCACGGGCATGCTCATTCGTCGAGGACGCCGCGTAGCCGACTATCTCCACGCAGACTGCACCGCGCTCTTCGTGCACCGGACTCCCGAACTGTCGCAATTACCGGCCGAGGAACGGCAAGCGGTAGAAAAGCATCTGCGCTTCGCGCGAAGTCTGCAGATTGAAACACGAATCCTTAGCGGCAACGATATCGCCAAGACAGTCGTGGAATTTGCCCGCGGCAATCAAGTCACGCAAATCTTCGTCGCACGCGCGGAAATGAGTCTTGTGGAACGACTACGTGGCAGGAATTTCACGGAGGACATCGTTCGCTCAGCGCAAGACCTGCAGGTCACGGTTGTCGCCGACCGCAGTCGTAGGCAAGTGTCGTAGCACTTGTAATGAGGGAAATATCTGGGAATTACCGGACATTCGTCGCGGCTGCATGCTACTCAGGATCACGTTGCTTCGCTTGTGAGCGAGAGCCGGATGCCGCGTCATCGAAGCGGCGTTCCTGGCGAAGCATGAAGTGTTTCGGCGCCTCAATCCAAGCGCGGAAAGCTGGCGAAAGCCACCACGCCAAAAGCAGACCGAGCATAATGGCTGAAATTACGATCACAATCAGATTCATCATTGCCCTGATTTCTCCTGCGGCGTGCCATAAAGAGAGCGCACGAATTCGACTAAGGCGTGCCGCTGATCTGCGCTGAGTTGGCTCTGCCACGGCACCATCGCTGTTCCCGGCACGCCATTTTCCAAAACTTCCCAGGCTCGTTCTTCTGTAGGCTTCTTAAGGTGGAAATTTGTTGGTGCTGGTGCAAGGACACCCGCTGCTGGCCCGTTACCCCCTCCGGCGTCGCCGTGGCAACTGGCGCACGCGGCTGCAAACAGGGATTTCGCCTGGCCGAGAGTCGTACTTACTTGCGTCGATGGCGGAGCACTCTCAACGTGCAAGCTATGGATGTAGGCCACTAGAGCGCGCAAATCTTCGGCGGGGAGCTGGCGCCAGGGCGGCATGGCAGACCCAGTGATTCCATTCCACAGCACACTGCTTAGTCGTTCGTCCGCGAAGCGGGCAGCAGTCAGGTTCGCTGGTTTCGGCAATAGACTCGCGGAAGCTTTGCCATCGCCCCTTCCGGTCGATCCGTGACACGAAGCACAATTCGCGGCAAAGAGGGCAGCGCCGCGGCTTACTTCTTCCTGTAAGTCGCCCGGATTCGACGCAGGATGCAGAACGGGTGCACTGTCGCTGTATCCTCCCGTCATGGCAATCGGAACGGAGGGAGGAGTGGCTCTGGCGGAAGCCTCTTTTGGCATCGCCATATCCGCTGTCGCGGTATGGACGCTTGACGCCAACGGCTGTCGCTCGAAGCCGGAAAGTTGTCGAGCACGCCCAAGAGATTGCAGATAGGCAAGCAGATCCAGTCCTTCCTGTGTCGGCTGATTAGCGCTGCCACTGAAAAGCCAGGGATACGGCGGCATAACCGAATCGCGCACGACGAACCGGGGATTGTAGAGATGCGTGAGTTGCCAGTCGCGGGGATGAAGGTTGAATTCGCGCGACAAATCGGGCCCGATGCGGCGCGTGCCCCACAGCTGCGGATAATCATACTTGGTCTCCCACGCTTCGGTAGGCGCGCCGAAGCGGCGTACGTCCGCCGCGAGAGACCGGATCTGCTGCGTGTGGCAGTAAGCGCAACCTTCGCGTCCATAAATGACTCTGCCCCTTTGTTCGGACGCGGTAAGCGTTGGCATAGTGACCGGAGCCACCCGCTGGATTTCATGTGCCAGTTCTTTTCCAGGAAGGATCGCGAGGACAAGAAACGAAAGCGGGAAAAAACCTACACCTGCACCGAAGGCAATCACATGAGCGTTGCTGAGCCAACCGGTCAAGGTGAACTCGTGTGCAGCCGCCGAGCCATCCTCGAATGCGGCCTTGTCTTCTGAAGCCATGCGGCTGGTCTCAGACACGATAGCCTCTGACAATCTTGGCCCAGTAACAAGAGAGATCCAGAAAAGAACAAAGCCCGCGAGAATGGGAAGCCCCGAGAGTGTACGCACCAGCCAATAAGTTCCGACCGCCCGGACAGAATCGATCCATGGCGCGCTCGACTGCCAGACTTGAGCCTCTACCAGACCCGCGATCGTAAGGTCGGTAACCATCAACGTCAGGCCCACGGCAAGAAGCCAGAACGACCAATTCATCATGCGCTCGTTGTAGCGCGTTCCAGGGATGCGTTGCCAGAGATGGGCGATGCCACCAAGCGCGATGAAACTTGCAAAACCGATCATTGCCAAATGGGAGTGGCCGATGACGAAGTCGGTGAAATGGATAAAGCGATTGACGGGCATGAATGCCTGTACCGAGCCCTGCAAACTCACTACAAGATAGGAGACGACACCAAACCAGACGAAACGTAGGGGCACGTCCTTGGACGCCGTTCCACTGCTTCCGGGCAGCGAGAGCAGAAGGTTAGTAACGACCAAAATCACGTCCATTCCCTGATAGGCCGAAGCGACGATGGCGCCTTTCTGGGCGGCCATGGGGATTGCTGAATACACGTAATGGTGAGTCCCATTTAAGGGGTAAACAAAGAAAAGCAGCCAGAAGCCGACCATCGACAGGAAATGACTGGAGATCGGAAGGCGCGTGGTAGCGGGTATAACGTAATAAGCGATGGCAACGGCAAAAGGCGTTACGTAGAGACCCACGGCATCGTGAATCCAGAGGCCGCTGAACGCTGCGCCCCGCGCGCCGGGAACGAGCCACGGCACAAGATTCCCAACCGGGTAGGCAAGCATCGTGAAGATAATGCCGCCGATGATGTACCAACCACTGACATAGAGTTCCGAGAGCCGAGCTTTAAGAAAAGGTAGGACAAACTGGAAGACCATCAGAATGAAGGCAAGCACGACGAAAGCAGCTACGACAAGCGGAAACTCCGCCCACTCCAACGGCTGGCTGAAACCGGCGGCCACTAGTGTCCATCCGGGAAGGACTACCGCAAAATTCCAGATCCCGAAAAGGAACCATCCCAGCTTGCGACTCAAGACCGGTCGATTTGCGAGGCGTGGCACAACGTAATAAAAGAAAGCCAGGAATGCGTTGCCCAGCCATCCGAAGAATATGCCCTGCGTATGGTTGTAGCGAAGCCTGCCCCAGGTAAGCCATCCGCGGCCTCCCAGAAATTCGGGGAAGGTGAACTTTGTGGCCACCAGAATGCCGAATAGGACCGAGAACACTAAGGTGACGAGTGACGCAAAGACGTGCGCACGAATCAGGCCATATTCAACCGATGGAACCGCACCCAAACTCTGGGTATTTCCTCGCTCATTTCGATAGGCGGAACGTTCTACAGGATTTGTCATTTACCGACACCTTCGCCGGGTTTCTTGTCTTGATCGAAACTGTTCAGAATCCAAGTCGCAAGGGCGATCCGGTCATCAAGCGACAGATCAGACTCCGGGGGGCCCGGTGCAAAATTGCCCCATCCTGGCCGCGGATGTGTCACTGCTACCGCTAATCGAGAGCGCAAATCAGGATCGCCGGCCGAGGTAGGAAATTGACGGCGATAGAAGGTCACAATTTCCTTATAACTGGGCCCGCTGGAGCGTGTGGCCATTTCGTGACAACCCGCGCA
>Ga0210400_10001893_pt1 | contig 20219 bp, 19 predicted proteins | sample IncBWH26MmetaG_FD_155456 | JGI IMG/M metagenome (GOLD analysis project Ga0210400, IMG submission 155456) | Forest soil microbial communities from Barre Woods Harvard Forest LTER site, Petersham, Massachusetts, United States - Inc-BW-H-26-M | ecosystem: Environmental > Terrestrial > Soil >...
TTTGCTTTTCCTTCGTGTCCTTGGGATTTTCCTTCGTGTTCCTTTGTGGTTAAGATGTTGGTTTTCCTTTGCGGCCTTCGCGTCCTTTGCGGTGAACGGGTTTTGGTTGTGGCTCTGCTACGCTGTGGTAGGTGTTGGGTTTTGCGGTATTCCGTTTGCCGCCAGCTCTCGACGGGTTGCGCCTGAGCGAAAGCAGCCCGTAGCTTACTCTTGGATCGAGTCGACCGAAGACTCTGACGCCGCAGGCATAGCAGCGGCTTCTTTTTCGCCGTGCAACACTCGTTGCATGCCATTTGAAATTCGTCTCACTGGCAGCTCACCCTGGTTATTGGCGAAGAAGATTCCTCCGGTTTTGTGAGTTCGGTAATACCAGCGCCTCAGGATTGCCAGCTCTTCGGTGAATTGCTGGAGGGAGTGCGCCCTAGCGGCAACAAGTTTGGGAAGCGTCTCGCGCAGCCGGGCTTCCATGGGATGAGCGTCTTCCGCCGCTTCCATTGGAAAATATTCCGGCCCGGCGAGTTCTCCGTGGCTGAAACGGAACAGTGCCACGGACTTTGGTTCGGAGGCTGGCTGAACAATGACCGCATCAATCTGGTCCAGCCGGCAGTAGATCTCATCGCACGCAGACGCAATACCTTTCACCTTGGTTACTTTTTCATGCTGCCGGGCCGCCCCCTCAAAATCGAGATCAGTAGAAAGGCGGTCGCGCTGCTCCTGAAGTTCGTGAATCATCGACTCGCCGCCCGATTCCAGGTAGCTCCGGACCCGCTCGACCTCGGCCACATAAGCCTCATCGGTGCAGCCCTTAAAACAGGGCGCAAGGCACATCTTCATCTCCGAGTAAACGCAGCCCGGGAAGGCAGGATCAGGGTGCAATTCAAAGGTGCAACGGCGCATCTTGAAGAGATCAAGAGAATCGCTCAGGAACTTTTCCGCGATGGCCCGTGAGCGGAAGGGGCCGTAATAGCGAGAGCGGCCTGTCAGCCGCCCGATCCGCGTGGTTACATAAGCACGAGGATACGCGTTCTCCAGGTTCAGCCGGATCACCGGCGCGGAATGAAGGCGCAGGCGTTTCTGATAGGTCCTGGGAAATTCCTTGCGCGATATCTTGTAGAGCAGCAGCGCGGACTCAAAATCCGAACCGGTCAACGAATACTCAATCCGTCCAACCCGCTCGCGCAGGTTCAGACGCTTGGATTGCGATTCCGGCGGCGACAAAAGCCTCAGCAGACGCTTGCGCAGATTCGCAGTCTTGCCGACATACGGCTCAGCCGATTCGTCTGGGCCCCGAAGCGCGAAAACGGCGGGCCTGGCTGGGAATTGGGTGAAGTAATCGCCGGGGTGGTCAGTGGCGAACGGGATGGAGTGAGTCAGCACGCAAACCCAATCTCACCGCCCTTCGCTGCGCTCGAGGGCAGGCTCCGGCGCGGAGACGCGGAGAAGACTTGACGAGCGTGATAAGAACCTGCGCAAACCACGCCTAATTCTTACACAGGCAAAGCCTTATCTGAAATTTGCGCTTTGGACTTTTTGGCGGAAATCGCTTCCATCCATCTGGACCACGCGGCACATCTCGTGCAGGCGCGAACGCATGCGCTCTCCGATGCGGTCGCCGAGTGTCTCCTCGCGAGCTGCGCCTCTGGGGCCGGAAACCTGCCCGGCAGGCTGGTCGGAAAAATTCGTGGTGATGATGGTGGTTCGTTTGTCGTTGTAGCGGGTGTTGAGGATGTGGCTTACCGTGTCCCAGACCCATTCGGTCGGCTTGACGGCGCCAAGTTCGTCCAGCACCAGGACCTCAGCTTCGAACACCGGCCGAAGAATTTCCAGCTCCGTGGTTTGTACGCTCGCATTATAGGAGTTCTGGATCTGCTTGAGCAGCTCGCGGTAGTCGTAGAAGAGGCAAGGCACGCCCTTGCTGCGGATCAACTCTTGAATAATGCCCACGGCCAAATGAGTTTTTCCCACGCCAATCGGCCCGATCAGCAGCAGCCCGGTCTTTTCCAGCGGATATTCTTCAACAAAACGTCCAGCCGCCAGGCGGGCCGTCGCTAGGGTACGGTGTACGCCCTGAAAGTGGATGTCAAATTCGGCCAGAGTGCAATGTTCGTAGCGGGCAGGCAGGTGGGCGGCTTTCATCAACTTGTCCGTCCGCGTGGCTATCTGGCAATCGCAGCGGGTGGCGCGGCTGGCTTTTCCAGCCCTCTCAACCATTTTCCAGCCGGTGCCTTCGCAAAGCGGGCAAGCGGGCGAAGCTTGTGGAGCAAGTGGGGTTGGCATCAAGAAATCTCTGTTTAAAAAATACCACTAATACCTCGTAAGGTTTCGCGTTTTTTATTTTGACCGGCAGGTCTTCTCCACAACTTTTTCACAGCGGCTGCACTATTTGACAGGCAAACAACCAGCTACTTAGCATTGTGTTCTAATCGAGAAGTCCGAAAGGAGCGCTCCATGCCTACCGAGGTCGCCGATACCAAGCATCAACTACGCGGGTTTGAGATCAATACTCCGCCTTCTGGCTTCCGCCCCGAGGAACATTTGCCTAAGGGATTCCTGGATTTCTATCTGCCTCTCCACAAGCAGTTCACGGCCCGGCAGCAGGAGCTGGTTCGCAAGCGCAAGCAGGTGTTGGAAGCCTCGCTGGCCGGCAAGAAACCCAACCATCTGCCGCCCTCGCCGGCCACGCAGGGCGACTGGAAGATTACGCTCCCTGACTGGTGCCAGGACCAGAGGAACCAGATGACAGGCCCAGCGGACGATGGCGAGCTGGTCGTGAAGATGCTCAATTCCGGCGCGCCCGGCGTAATGATTGACCTGGAAGACTCCATGGCCAACACATGGCCGATTCTGGAGCGCGGCATTGCCAACAGCCTGAGCGCGTTGCGGGGACAACTCAGTTACTTCGATAAGAAGCGTAATCGCCAGATGGACATTCAGCCGAGCAAGACCGTCCTCTGGATTCGCGTGCGCGGCCTGCATCTTAACCAGCGCGGAGTCGTTCCGGGCAGCCCGCAAGAGCTTTCTTCGGCCTCGCTCTATGATCTCTGCCGGATTGTCTTCGACATCAACGCTGATGAGATGAAGCACCCGCTGAGCATCTATGTCCCGAAATCGGAATCGGCGGAAGAAGCGTTGTGGTGGAACGACGTCTTCAAGGCGGTTGCCAAGGCGAAAGGCTGGGCGGCGAACTCCATTAAGTGCATGGCGTTGGTTGAGGCCCATCCCCAGGCTTACCAGATGGAAGAGTTCCTCTATAACCTGCGCGACCACATCCTGGGACTCAACCTGGGGCGCTGGGACTACATGGCCAGCCTCATCAACTTCAATCTCAACGATGCTGAATGGGTGCTGCCGGACCGCAATACGATTCCCCATGACGTAAAGTTTTTTCAAAACCTCCGCGAGCTGATGCCGGAGATCTGCCACAAGCGAGGATGCCTTTCGATTGGCGGCATGACGGCGCTCTATCCCAGCCGCGAGGATCCGGAGCTAAACGCCCGCGCCCTGGCAGTTCTGGCGCAAGACAAAAAGAACGAATCGGTCTGCGGCATGGATGGCGCGTGGACGGGCCATCCTGACCAGAACGAGATTGCGGTGAACCAGTTCCCACATCCCAACCAGCTTGGCTTTCGCAAAGCCGGCCAGGAGCGCTACCCGGACCTGCGTCCGGTGCCCCATGGTGTTGGACAGAAGACAGTCAACGGCACCCGGGCCGCAATTCGCACGGTGATCCGCTACCGGAACGGCGTCCTCAATGGAAAAGGAGCCAGCCTGCTCGATGGCTACATGGAAGATCTGGCCACCGACCGCATCTACCGCCTGATGGTCGCCCAACGCATGAAACATAGTCAACAAGTCAACATCGTGGATGAGTCGGGCAAGCCAGTGGCCCACACTCCAGAGATGATTACGCGCCTGTTCGACGAAGAGCTGGAAAAGCTCCTCGCCAACCCGCCCAAAGATATCGCCGGACCCAATGCCGCCGAAACCGTGCGCATGGCCCGCAACATCGCCGAATCCATGATCCACAACGGGGAGATTGACCCCGTGTGATTCGGGACAGCTGCACTCCTAACTAAGGAAGAATACTTGAATGCTATATCGCTTGAAGGAACTTTTGGATCGTACTCGTAACACTCAAATGTCTCCAAAGGAACGGGAGCTGCAACGTAGAAGTTTCGCTTATGGAAACACAAAGTTCGAGAATGATCTGATTACAAGAGATATTGTTGACCGCGCTGCGAAAAACCTAGCCGCACGTAATGGAAAATCTAAGTGATCTTGTCGAATGGACACAACTAAGTTGGATTGTGTTGTTTTAGAATCCGTTGAGCGTTTGCTGCACCCTCGAATTGCCACCCATTGCCTACTTAGGTACCGCGATGGTTATTATAAGGACGCGGCAGCGGAAGCGATGACGCAAGTAGAGCGCGCAATCAAGGAGAAGGCCGGAACCTCCGGAACTCCGAAATTGTGTGGTGTAACTCTCGTGAAAAATGTTTTTGGTGGGAGTGGGATAAAACTACGTGTCCCGTTCGGTCCGCACATGCAGGAACCCGCTCAAAAATTTCTGGAAGGTGCTTTCTCGTATTATCGTAACTACGCTGTCCACGAGGGTGAGGGGATTAATGAGCTAGGATGTCTCAGGATATTGGTTGTGGCATCCGACTTGCTCGATTTGGTCGGTGCAACGACCCGGAGCTTCGCAGATATAGGCGGCGTGTCTGGTCTGATCTCCACCGGTATTTTTGTGGCCGAGAAGCAGGTACACGGCATCTTAAGCTTCCTTGATAAGAATGTATTGCCAGAAGAGACGTGCGATGGCTTCTATGAGAACCTTTATGACAAGGGATTCACAGAAGGTCAACTTAAGGCAATGATTGATTTCGGACTCGTGGAGTATCACGTTGAACCAGTGAATGACCCCGAGAACGACACAGACAGCGTAGGAGTTTTTACGCTCACTCCGTTGGGGCGTAATGTCTGGAGCGATTTGACGCCTTCGCCGTGACGGACTTTGATTTCACCATGGATGTGCAGAAGGTGCCGGATCCAAAGGGCGACCGGGTCCGAATCACCATGGAAGGTAAGTTCCTGCCATATCGCAAATGGTGAGCGATGAATCTTTTCGGGTGGGCGGCGAATCCAATACCAGCGAATTAGCCAAAATGCCGCCAATTCGGTAAAATAAAGCTTTTACCACGAAAGGTTTAGAGGTCATGAAGCCAGGTATCCATCCCGCATATAACGAAGTTCGCGTACACTGCGCGTGCGGCAACCAATTCACCACCCGCTCCACACACAAAGGCAACATCAACGTGGAAATCTGCTCGAATTGCCACCCGTTCTTTACCGGCAAGCAGAAACTGGTGGACACCGCCGGACGCGTGGAGCGCTTCCGCCGCAAATACGCTAAAGCAGACGCCGCCAAGGCCGAAGCAGCAAAGACCGAGGCCGCAAAGATCGAAGCAGCCAAAAATTAGCGCAGAGAATCTTAAGAGCCTCCGCCTCGGCGGAGGCTTTTTAGTTGTAAGGGATGCCCAGGTGGACCACAGTTCCGTGTCCCAGGCCCGGGCCCTTTAAATTCAGGCGGCCACCCGGGTATCCGAGCCGAGCCGCTTCTGATCGAGATACAGCATGATCTTCTGTCGTGCCGCTTTCAAAACAGCAGCTTTCGCCTGCGGCAGGGGCAGCGCGGGTATAACCGTCATGGTCTTCAGCAAGCTGGCCAATTCGAAGTACGATCGGCGGCACTCCTTCATGAAGTCCACAGGATATTCGGGTTTCCGTTCATAGGCGGCCTTCGGATCCGCATCGAGCAGATAGGCGATATCCGGTTTAGGCGCTAGCCTCTGGACGAGTTTTACGAACGCGCGGCTCAGTGAATTGCGCAGGTCCAGGTTTGACAACTCGTCGTAGATATAGCGGTCCAGAATAACTACATCCGCCCCCGTCTTCCGCGCCTGCTTCACCACCCGGCATAGACTGAGAGAGTCCGCCAGATACAAAAGATGCCGGACAACTGTCAGATACCAGCGGCGCACGTTCTTGTCCTGGCGGTTGACTGGCTTTCCGGGCTCCCCGACGCCTTGCTCGCTCTTGTAAACCTTGTGGACGAACCTTTCCCGGTACTTCACTCCAACTACGACATCGTCCCAAAAGGCGAGTAACCGGGTCTCAAAGCCGGCGGCGTGCAGGGTTGAACGGAGATTCTCAATCTGGGTTGACTTGCCGGAGCCGTCCACCCCGGAAAAGCTGACGAGCAGTGGCTTCTGCATTAACGGACTCTCCTATTTGCGCATCGCTCCTGCCGTCCCGGTATTGGGAGGCGTGGGTGAAGTCTTGCGGCTCAATCCATAAACCGTCCCTGCGGCTATGCCGGCTGCGGCGATGGCTCCGATCTTGATTAACAGCGAGCGGGTCTGGTGTTGCTTGGCCGGAGCAATGGCGACCCCGGCAGGCCTCGCGGCAGCGCCGCCCGTTGTCGCTACCTTTGCCGCTGCGGCGGCGCCCACAGGCTCGGCTATCGGTTTCCTGGTTTGCTGGCTCTGATCAGGTTGTTGGGAAGTGGCATCTTGGGTCGGCCGGGCGACATTGGGCTGCTGGTCCTGTTCCGGGGTTGAAGCTCCGGGATAAGTCGTTACAGGTTGTAACGGGGCCTGCGAGGGATCCACGGTGGTTCCGCGTGACGGAGGCGTAGTTTGCGGCTTGGCTTGCGGCTGAGATTGATCGCCCGTGGGGCTGGTCTGGGTGCTGGTTTGTGCGTTCTGATCGCTTGTTGGATTGTTGTCCGGTGGCTCGGCGTTAGCGGGCTGTGAGGTTGCCGATGGGGTGTTCTGCTGGGAGTTTTGCTGGCTGGATGCCGGCCACATCATCTCTGGCGTCACAGCCAGGCTGGCGATCAGCATGATACCCAGAATGCGTGTAGTTATGTGCTGGATGTTCATAGAACCTCGGGGAACGAGCGTGGCTAATGCGTTTTCTCGAAATTTGCGTTGTTCGGATTTTCCGTCTGGAAAACCGATTGCACTCCGGCTGCGCTCACATAGCTATGGGCCGTTGCCGCCACTTCGGCTGCGGGCGGAAGGTCGTTTAAATCACCTTCTCTGTCCCAAAGATGTTTGATGCGATTTTTGGCGTAGTGGACGAGGTTGAAAAAATCTGTTTTATACCAGCAGCATTTGTCCATATTGGGGGAGAACCCGCAAATCAGCCGAAGACGGCGAAGCATAATCTCTCGGGGAAGCAGCAGGGAAGCGACAAACCGGTGGTTTCCTTCCAAAAGAGTAACCGTGCGGGTTTCATCCACGCCAATGAGCATCACCGTTGACTTGGGGCCTTCATATTGCAGCCGGGTCTTAAGCAACTTAATCTTGGCCAGCAGATCATCGGTCTCGCCCTTGTCAAGCTGCTTGCGGATGCGTTCGGCGACGTGCACAGCCTTGAAATTGCCATCTGAGATGGTTCGCCACTGGGCCCGAGGAAAAACGTTGATGCGTTCCAGGTCGCCCTCATCCGGTTCGATGTCCCACCATTGGACATCGGAGGGCAGTTCTCGCCACATGGCTCCGCGCCGGCGGAACAGGAGGGCCTGACGAACCGTGTTTTCATGCCGGCTCGCCAGGTCCGGCGCATAGACGAGCGTTTCGAACTGTTGGCGGTCATGGTCAAATTCGGCGCGGTAGTACTCCGCTTTCAGAAACTCGGCTACTACTTCAGGTTCGGATACGTTGCGCAGCTTCTTCATGCCGCCTCCTCCCTGGCTAATAACACCTTGTACCGGCGGAAGAAGGGGAAGGAAACGAGCAAGAGCATGACGGCCATGAGCACGATCTGGACCATGATTACGTCTCGTAAAGTCCCGTGGAACACCCCGATGGCTATCACCAGAACGCCGCTGAAAGCCAGTTGCAGCCAGCCGGTATTGGCAATCCGGCGGGACATTTCGTAAGCCATCAGGACTACGCTGAGCGCGTACAGCGCGGTAGCTACCGCGTACAGCGCCAGCAGCGGCTCGGCCTGGGAAAAGCCGCCGCCAAAAATGGTCTCAACGACCAGGCTGGGAAAGAAACTTAATACCAATACAAAAACCACTGCGATGCCCAGCACGAACAGCAACGGCACCAGGATCACATTGGGGTCTTCCTCCCGTGGTTTGGCCGCCGCGCTTATGGGGAACATGGCGCTTACCACCGACCAGGAGGCGAAATAAAGCACGCGGCCAACCAGGGCCACGGCCGCATAGAGCCCTGCCTGTTCGGGGGCGAAGAAGTGCTTTACCAGCAGGATGTCAATGTTGTTGATGATCACCTGGCCGACAAAAAAGACGATGGCCTGCGTGCCCTCCCTGAATGAGGTTGGCTGCGTGCGCTCGCTCCTGGCTTTGAATTCATCAGGTAACGGCGGAATCAGATAGGCAATAATCACTGAAGCGGAAATTGCTCCGACCGCGCCCAACACTCCATAACCTGCGGCAACCAGCACAATGGCGGTTCCAAACTTGGCTATTGATTCAATGAGTGCGTTGCCGCTCAACCACCCAAAAGAGCAGACACCTTGCATGGCTCCGCGTCGCACGCCCAGAGGCACGTAAGCCGTTATGCCAAGGGCGAGCACGCCCAAAATCCAGGGATCGGGAAGGTGCAGATATCCGGAGGCCGGTCCTTGCGTCAGAAAAAGGGCCGCTCCCACCAACAGGCTTGTGATCCACGCCTTACCCAGGAGTGAGCGATAGACACCTGCCCTGGCCCCTGCCCGTTCATTGCGCGCTACGAACTTGGCGCATACCAACTGGAAGGCCAGCGTAATTGCGGAGGCCAGCATGAGTATGGTCATAGCGGCGCTTACGTGCCCAAAGAGCGAGGGACCGAGCATACGCGCCATGGCCACGGTGTAGCCGAAATTCACGCAACTCACCAGAATTGCGCATAGCAGCATGATGATGCTGCCGCTCAATACCCGCGCGTGCGATTTCTGCTGTTTTAAATGCCCTGTAACCATTAACAGCCAACGGGCTTTTTCGGGGGAAGCAACCAGGGTTTCAGGTTGAGGCATGTTGTACCTCGTTGTTGGTACTCATTGAATGCAACCACTCTATGCAGCCACATGAGACGGCGCCCGCCTCTGGTGAAGGAGTTGCTGCCGCATAGCATTGGGCAAAAAACCGCTGAAGCTGCGAACGGCGTCAGTGGAAGTCTCGTAAATCTCGAAAAGGCGCTCTGCGCGTGTCAGTTCAAGCACTATGGCTGCCTGGGACGACAGATTCGCCAGTTTCAGGTCCCCGTCTCTCTTGTGCGCTTCAGACATGCAGCGAAGCAGCATTTCCACGCCCGCAGCGTCTAACTGCCGCACCTGGGAAAGGTCGAACACCAGTTGAGGCCGGTCGGTGGTAAGAAAGGGCTGCACATCGTGCAAGAATTCACGCGCGGTTCGGCCATTCACCCGCTCGGGCATGCGTTTTACGACTACCGGTCTGCTACTGATCTCCATATCTCCTCACAATCGCTAAATCGGATGGAAACTCGCTAGCCGCATTGGTATCGCAGGCCCGCGTCTGATAGCCGGCCGCTTTTCCCAAAGAGGGTGATGTCTGCTGCAGCGCCGTCTGTAAATCGGGCTGCTGCGGTACTGGCTTGCCAAACCATCCCCGCCATATCTGCCTGGGCAGAAAAGTGGCGAGCTCCACTGCCGCGGAAAGCAAGGTCTGTCCGGCTGAATCGGAAACCAGGCCAATCAGTTTGGCGTCGGCCATTTCGATGCTGGCGTTGCGGCGTAGGTTCACGACCTTCTTCATGCCCACTACGGAATGGGAGAGATCCAGTCCGGCGCCAACGTAGGAACCAGGCAGAACGGTTGAGTTTTCCACCACCGTGCCGCAATCGATCCGGGCATGGTGCTCTATCGTGGAGCACCGCGTTATCACTGCCCCGGCGAATATGCGTGCTGAAGTCCCGATAAAGGCCGGAGCCAGGATTCTCGCTCCCCTTTCCACGATGGCATAGGGCTGGATCCATACCCCCGGCCTCACCTGCTCGCCGGCGGGGCGTGTCTCGGTTTTTAAAGTGAGGATGTCAATTGCAAGCTGGCGGAGGTCGCGCGGATCCTTCAATTGATTCACGTATCCGGAATGGTCAAATCCGGGGCAATCACTGCGGCACTTCAGGAGCTGGCTGCGAAACAGCGAAGCGGCATCGTTTCTCCGCGAGGCGCTGATGCAGAAGATCTCCAGGGGTTCCGCCCGGTGGTATACCTGGGTGACACGGGCCTGCTGGTCCAGGTGGAATTGCAGTAGCTTTTCGAAATCAACTTCCGCGTAGGCCCCCATGTTGATGAGCACCACCAGTTCGGTCCCGTCCTGCACCATTTCGTTGAAGGCATTTTCGGCGGCACGCCAGAATCTCTCCCGGGTACCTGTGGATTCAATGGTTTTTGCATTTGCCAGGTGAGACTGGCTGGGAGACTCAGCTTCCACTACGACTGTGACCGGCTCAATCCCGTATTGCCGTAAGCGTTCCCCTACCCGTTCCAAAGGCGTCTTGCCCGCAGTATCCAGGAGCGCCAATGGGAAAGAGGAGAGGGACAGCTGTTCCTCCGCTATTTCCATTCCTGCGTTCACGAGAATCAGGCCGCGAATGTCCATACCGTTCACTCTGAAACCATCCCAATTGGGTTTACACAAATTGAAATTGCAAAATCCAGTGGAGGGACATTCTGGCCCGGCTGGCCAGCCTGTGGAGCCTGGCAGATTGATATGTCACCGAAAACCATGGGACCCTCTGGCTTTTCAAAAAATTATGCAGGGCAGCACCTCCTTGCCTTGCACCTAGCCAGTAAAACCTTTATGTTCGCTCGTCACTCTCCGCCACCCAGATCCTTCCAGCAGCTCTGAATGTGGAAAGGGTTGCTGCCAAGTTCAGTGGCAGCAGTGTTGGAATAGATGATGATTGAGTGTCTGGTGTTGTCAGGGTTGCTCATTTCCTGGGCGTGATTTGGATCTTAAGAAATATCGGCGCTTTTTGGGTTCCGTGAGGCACCGGCCAGTTGCTATATTCCTACACATGAGCAATCCGAAAATCGTTTATTACTCTCGGATGGAATCACCAGCGGGCAGGTTGTTGCTTGCAGCTACCGACCAGGGGTTACGGTTCCTGATTTTCGACAAGAGCCAAATGCCTAAGAAATGCAAGGACGAAGTCTGGATTGAGTCGCAGGAGAAGCTACGTCCCTACCAAGAGCAACTCCAGGCCTATTTTCGAGGTGAGTTGCGGGAGTTTACCTGCAAGCTGGAGCTTATCGGCACCGAGTTCCAGAAAAAATGCTGGAACGCCCTGCTTGCGATTCCTTATGGCAAGACCCGCTCCTATGCCGAAATCGCGCAGCACATAGGCAGCCCCAACGCCTCTCGGGCTGTAGGCCAAGCCAACCATAACAATCCCATCGCGATCATTGTTCCGTGCCACCGGGTAGTAACCTCAAGCGGTACGCTTGGCGGCTATGGTGGAGGACTTGATGTGAAAGACAGGCTTCTCCGGCTTGAAGGCGTGCCAGCCCTTGCTCAAGATCACAAAGGCGGCCCCCTGGAGCCGCCTCTGTTCCGAAATCAGAGTTGAGTTTTATCTCCGTGGCGGCTTTGCGCTAGAGGGAGGTTTGGTGCTGGGGTTGGTCGTATCCGGGAGATTGCTCGGATTGCTCACGCTACCCGGAGGAGGATTGGTCGTACTTTTGTCAGGACCCTGATTGCTGGCGCTGACCGTCAAATGGTCCTTTATCTTGCGATTGCCCGCATACGACTGGGCGATACGCTTGGCAGTCTGCTTTTCTTTGCTCGTGGCTACAGTTCCGTTCAGTTCAATTGCGTCGTCAGAAACTGCAACGGTGATGCTGTCGTTGCTGAGAGTAGGTTCCTTCTGCAGCGCATTTTGAATCTGCATCTGGACGTCTCCACCTGCTGCTGCCGTGGTGCCCGGAGCCTGCTGGCTGCTCGATGGCTCGGTTGGGGGTGATTGTGATGTGCTGGGTGATTGCGTTGTTCCAGTTGTGTTCCCGCTTTGGGACGACTGGGGTTGAGCAGATTGAGACTGCATATACGTACCGGCGCTGACGAATCCCATGCCTTTTGGAGGCATACTCTTGGGGGTGCCGCTTACCGTGAGACTGTCTTTGATTTTGCGGGTTCCGGCGTACGTCCTCGCAATCTTCTTGGCCGCGCGTTTATCGTCCGCGGAGGCACACGTTCCGGTAAGCTCCACAGCGTCGTCAGTGACAGCCACAGTAATGTTGGAACTACTCAGTGTGGGGTCTTTCTTCAGAGCGTCCTGAATCTGGTTCTGAACGTCAGTGCTGGACATTGCAGTTGCGGACGATCCAGTTTGTGTATCGGGTTTCTGAGGTTGGGTCTGGGTCTGGTCCTGAGAGGGTTGCGACTGGTTACTTGTACTCGGGCTCGAGCCGCTTGTCTGCGCTGTCGCATAAGCAAGGGCCAAAACCAGCACAAAGACCAGCAGGTGGAATGGTTTCCTCATATCATCTTCTCCTGGCTGACTGATTGCGCGGGCTTCCGCCCGCAGGGGATTGACGAAGCGCAACACATGTACTCTGTGCTTTCCCGCAAGTTACCGGCCATTGGAAACGGATGCGCATGGGAAGGCACTATGTACTAATTGGTTAAGATGTAAGGCCTTATGCAGAGGTTGACATCGGTTTCAGGTGCAGCTCTGCTTTCTTTGGGAGCCGCTCATGCACAAACTGAGCACCTGCCTGCTTATAATGGGTGCCGAATGCTGCAATCGTGAAATTCGAAATCTTTCGCATTCAGCGGTAAACTTTCCTTATGCCCAGGCACGCGCACTCGCATGGAACCCCCACCAGTTCCAAAGTAATGCGTTATAGCGTGATTGCCACGGTGGTCTACGTGGGGGTCACGGTGGTAGCTGGAATCCGCGCCCACAGCCTGGCGTTGCTTTCCGAAGCCGGACACAATGTCACCGATGTGCTGGCCTTGCTACTCTCCTGGGTCGCTATTTTTGTGCAGACCCGCCCGCCCAGCGCCACCAAGACTTTCGGTTACCACCGCGCCGGAGTGCTGGCCGCCTTCGTCAATGCTCTTACCCTGGTGGTGATAGCTTTTTACATCTTCTATGAGGCCGCTGTGCGGTTCTATAAACCGGTGGAAGTCCATCCCCGCCTGATGATCTGGGTGGCCGTAGCGGGAGTTGTCATGAACGGCGTGATTTCCTGGTTCCTTTTCAGGACAGGCCGTGACGTGAATGTTCGCAGCGCCTTCATTCACCAGCTAGGGGATACCCTATCTACAGGGGCTGTCATTGTCGGCGGCTGGGTCATCTTGTGGACTGGCCGGTACTGGATCGATCCTCTGCTCTCCATCGGGATTGGCTGCCTTATACTCTGGTCTTCTATGGGAATCATTCGCGAGACCCTCAACATCTTGCTGGAGGGCGCTCCCAACGGCATGTCCACGGAAAAGATCGTCGCTATCATTGGAGCGATTGAAGGCGTCAATAACGTCCACGACGTACACGTATGGAGCCTTGGGTCAGAAACTCACGCGCTCTCTTGCCACATCAAGATCGAGGACATTCCACTTTCTGAGAGCGACATCATCCTTCGCCGCGTGAACGACCTGCTGGCAGCCAGATTCCATATCCACCACACCACCATCCAGTTCGAAAACAATATCTGCGATATTGCCCATGGCTGCGTAATCCCCGTAAGCCGCCGTCACGATCACCAGCATGAGCGCGTGTGAAAACTTTGCCGCTGATAAACGCTGATCAGATTTTTCAATGCACAAACCCTTCGCCGCATTCTTAAAATAACTTGAACAAGATTTCCGGTTCTAGATCACCCGATCACCCGATGATCCGATCATCCGATTCCGACGCCCGCAGTTGTTGCTTCTCGTAAATCTCTCTAACCGTATCCAGCGTATCAATCTCTTCCACAGGTTTGTCAGTGCGAATTCGCAGGATGCGCGGGAAGCGTAGCGCAAAGCCGCTGGCATGGCGATCAGACTTCATCAGGTTGTTGAAAGCCACTTCCAGAACGATCTTGGGTTCCACTTTGCGCGCGAAACCCTGGTCTTCCAGGGTGTGTTCCAGAAACCATTGCGTCATCTCCGCAATCTCCTTGTCAGTCAGGCCGGAATAAGCCTTGCCCACATTCAAGAGGCGGTCGCCATCGCGGACAGCAAAGGTGTAATCGCTCAATACCTTGACGCGTTTCCCGTGGCCCCATTCCACCGCAGTCACAACCACATCCAGCGTGGCCAACTCGCGCTTCAGCTTGAGCCATGATTTTCCCCTGCGTCCGGGCGTGTAAGGCGAATTGAGGTCCTTGACCATCAAGCCTTCATTGCCACGGTTGCGGGCTGCCTCAAAAAGTTCTTCCAGGTGTTCGGGAGAGCTGGCCATCAACATGGGAGCAAGGATCACCCGTGGAGGTCCGCTCGGCGATGAGATGGCCGGCTCAAACACCAACTGGCCTTGCGGATTCCGCGCCGCAAGCTCATGCTCTACGTTGAAGCTTCCCTCAGGGATGGAAGCAAAGACCTGATCGAGGACCTTCCGGCGTTCTTCCAGCGGTTTTTCAATCATCAGGTCGCCACCCACATGGAGAATGTCAAATACCATGTAAACTGCGGGAATCTCCCTCACCATCTCAGAAGAAACCTTCTTCCGGCCAAGGCGTTTTTGCAGAGCCGAGAAGGGCAGCGCACGGCCCTCTTCCGGCTCCCACGCCAGGATCTCGCCATCCAGAATCACGGGTTCAGGAAAAGCCAGCAGAGATCCGGGAAGCTCCGGAAATGATTCGCTGATCTCATCCAGGGTGCGGGAAAAGATCCGCACGCGAGGGTTGTTCTTACCGCCACAATGGGCCTGGGCCCGTATGCCGTCGTATTTGTCTTCCACGGCTGCGCGCGTGAAATATTCGAAAGCCTCCCTGGCGTCTTGCGCAGGGCTGGCCAGCATGAACCCGATGGGATGGAAGAGTCGCATGCGGGCTTGCCGGAGTTTGTGCTCGGCTGCCAGCCGTAGCGTCTCTCCGATGTCCCCCAGCATCATGTCGGCCCGTTGGACCTCTGCCGGAGTCTCGTCAAACGCCTTGGCGATCGCCTCTTCCACGAGGCTTTCGCGCAAGCCGATGCGCAGGTCGCCGCCGATGACTTTTACGATGTACTTGGCTTCCAGTGGAGTAGCTCTTCGGAGCAGATCTTCCAGTGTGGCAAGCTTGTGCGCGGTAGTAGATTTCTTGGCCAGCTCTTCAAAGACGGCTGCCACATCGGAGACAGAAAGACCTGCGCTGCGGTGCGCTTTGTCTTTGCTCAACACGTCTTTGCCTAAGACATCTTTGCTTAAGACATCCTGGGCCGCTGACCCAAGGTCACCGTGTCGTCGATACGCGGCGGTCAGCGCCACCTCGCCTTTGCCTGAAACTTCAGCGACGGCGCGCCACAGCAATGTACCCCCTATCTGCAGGGTGCGCTCTTCCCAGGCAGGAAAGGCGCGTCCAGAAAGAAAGATTGCTGCCAGAGCGGCCTCTGCAACGGGCCGCGAACAAAAGTACTCAGCCACCAGACGCACTTTTTCTTTCTTCTTTGTGGTGGCGGCTACAGCTTCACAGGTGGCGGCCAGGGCCTGCATCGGTAACATATTGGATGCAAAGCCGGTTAGCCGACAATATTATTCTCAGCACCCCTCCGTAGTACTATTCGTAACACTATTCATAAACCCGGGAGCCATGCTGCTTTGGCTGTCACTTTGGCCCCAAATAGCATAGAATCCCCTGGGCAGTTGGTTCTCCCCTGCTGCCGAAACTCGCGGAACCTCGCCGAGGTTACCGATCATCTAATCTGAATAATAATGAGTAAATTTCGTCAATTTCTGCGTTTGTTTGTAGCTCAACAGCTTCTGCCTGCCCTGGAAGCCAATCAGGAAGCTCTTATCGGGGGCCAGGCTGTTCTGGAAGGCGTTATGATGCGCTCACCCCATGCCTGGGGAATCGCCGTTCGCAAGCCGTCCGGTGAGATTGCAACCCATTGTGAGCCCCTTCAGCGGCCTTCCGACAAACGCAAGTGGCTCGCCTTGCCCTTTATCCGCGGGCTGGTCACTCTGGGTCAGGCGATGAACCTTGGCTATCGCGCCCTCAAATTTTCTGCCAACGTAGCATTGGCATCAATTTCCCCGGAAAGCCAGAAGCCTCAAGAAGGAAAAAAGGGTGTTTCAGGCGCGATTGCGCAGCCGCAGGAAAAGAACGAAAAAAATGAAAAGCCGCCGGAGATGAGCAACTGGCTGATCGTCGTGAACATGGTGATCTCGATCGGGTTCTTCATTTTTATGTACAAGTTCGTTCCGCTGGTGGCAGCCACGCAGCTGAAACATTCGTGGTCAGCGTTAAACAATAATTTCCTCTTCAATTTGGTTGATGGCGCCATCCGCATGGCCCTCTTTCTTCTTTTTATCTGGGGCATCTCGTTGTGGGCCGATATTCGCCGGGTTTACGAATACCACGGGGCTGAACACAAAACGGTCTTTGCCTACGAGGCCCAAAGAGACATTCCGAGCATTGAGTTTACCCAGAAGTTTTCCACCTACCATCCACGCTGCGGCACCAGCTTTCTGGTGACCATCATGCTGATCTCCATCTTCATCTACGCGGCGATTCCCGTAACCAGGTTCTGGCCAAGGTTCGGCATCCGCGTTCTGCTGTTGCCGGTCATCGCGTCAGTTTCCTATGAGATGATCCGCTTTTCTGCCAAGCATGGCCGCTCGTTGTTTGCCCTGCTGACCAAGCCCGGTCTGTGGACACAGCGTATTACCACCAAGCAGCCCTCCGACGATCAGGTTGAGTGCGCCATCAAAGCGCTTGATGAAGCCATGATTCTGGAAAAGACCCACGGCGGCGAACTGGTTATTGCCTAGCTGCTCCTATTGACAACCTATATTGCGACGCAGTATGCCGCGCCGTTGCGCGACATATCCTGTTTCGCCTGGATAGAACTGCAGCTACAATAGAAAGGAGCTCACTATGTTTGAACGTCTGGACCAAATCGAAGCCAAGTACGAAGAGCTGACGAAAGCCCTGGCCTCTCCGGAGGTCATGAATGATTCGGCTAAGTACCAGAAGACTGCCAAGGCGCATAGCGAGCTCTCTGAAATCGTGGAGAAATACCGCGAATTCAAGGATCTTCGGCGCGGCATCCAGGAGAGCCGGGCCATTATTGCCGAGGAAGCCGACGCCGAGTTGCGCGAATATGCCCAGGAAGAGCTAGGGCGTTTGGAAGAGCGCCTGGCGAAAGTCGACGAAGAGCTCAAGGTCCTGCTGGTACCCAAGGATCCGAACGACGACAAAAACGTGGTGCTGGAAATTCGGGCTGGCACCGGAGGAGATGAGGCCACGCTCTTTGTCGCCGAGATCTTCCGCATGTACAACCGCTATGCGGAAACCCAGCGCTGGAAGGTTGAAGTACTGTCAACTTCAGAATCCAGTGTGGGCGGTCTGAAGGAAGTTATCGCCATTATTGAAGGCCGGGGTGTTTACTCGCGCATGAAGTATGAGAGCGGCGTGCATCGCGTGCAGCGCGTGCCGCAGACCGAGCAGCAGGGCCGGGTGCATACTTCGGCGGTTACCGTTGCCGTCCTGCCGGAAGCCGAAGACGTGGACATCAAGATTGAAGCTAAAGACCTCCGTATTGATACCTTCTGCTCTTCCGGTCCAGGCGGGCAGTCCGTGAATACTACTTATTCGGCCGTGCGCATCACTCACATTCCCACCAACACCGTGGTGAGCTGCCAGGACGAAAAATCGCAGATTAAAAACCGCGAGAAAGGCATGCGCGTGCTGCGCTCCCGGCTTTACGAGATGGAGATGGAAAAACAGCAGCAGGCACTGGCCAAAGAGCGCAAGGCTCAAGTAGGCAGCGGCGACCGAAGCGAAAAAATCCGCACCTATAACTTTCCCCAGAACCGCGTTACAGACCACCGTATCGGCCTAACACTGCACCAGCTTGCAGAAGTCATGGACGGCAAGCTCCAGCCCATTTTTGACGCTCTTGCTGCGTACTTCCAGGCGGAAAAACTCAAACACCAGGCTGAAGTAGTAGCTTAAACTGCAATGCAACTCAAGCAAGCGGTCGACTCCGCTTACGAATCTTTCTTGAAGAACGATGTCCCATCGCCACGCCTGAACGCCGAGTTGTTGATGATGTTTGTCCTGGGCTGTGACCGCGCCTACTTGTTTACTCATCCGGAACGTCTGCTTACCCAGGAGGAACATTCGCGCTATCAGGAAGTCATAGAGGAGCGGGGCCGGGGGTGTCCCACGCAGTACATCACCGGCCATCAGGAGTTCTGGGGTTTGGATCTGATCGTTTCTCCGGCCGTGCTCATCCCCAGGCCAGAGACTGAGCATGTCATTGAAACTGTGCTGGAGTTGGCCAAAGCCCACTACCCTGATGGCAAACTAAAGACCATTGATGTAGGCACAGGATCAGGCTGCATCGCTCTGGCCCTGACCACTGAGCTGCGATGCGCGGAGATTCACGCCTGCGATATATCGGAGGAAGCGCTGGAGATCGCCCGCATCAATGCCGTGCGCCTGGGACTGGAGCAGAGAGTCCAGTTCCGCCATTCGGATCTGCTTGGCGCATATCAGGATGAGCAGTTTGATTTTGTAGTCTCAAACCCTCCTTATGTGGGCGAATCTGAGGCCGACAAGGTACAAAAGCAGGTGCGCGAGTTCGAGCCTAAGATGGCCGTATTTTCCGGTTGGGAAGGAATGGACATTTACAAGCGGCTCATTCCCCAGGCGTACGCAAAACTCAAGCCCGGCGGTTGGTTCGTGACCGAAATCGGATACTCCATTGAAGACCAGGTTAAACAGTGTCTGGCGGGGTGGTCAGAGATTCAGACGAAGACTGACTTGCAGGGAATTCCCAGGGTGATTGCCGCGAAAAGACCGTGAGCAAGGTCCGATCTGACCGTGACAAAACTAACGGATACGTGGCATAAGCCCTCTGGCTGGTCGCCGGCTAATTGCTGGCTGTCTCTCTCATGGAATGGTTCATGTTCAGTATCAGCCACCTCTCTCCGATTTTGTGATAGAGCGCCGTGCCCCGCGCTTTGATTATCTGCTTCGGCAGCGTGATGCGCAGTTCGTACTCCTCCCAGATTACATCGCCGATTGCATGCGATGTGCGCGGCTTAAGCGACAGGACCACCGCCGGAGCTTGTCCGAAGTATTTCTCTTTTAGATATTTCATGACTGAATTGCGGCCATGGTAATCTCCGCCAAATGCCAGGAAGACGACTTCTGGGTCAAGGCATTCGCCAAAGGCTTTGTCGTCGGCACGATTGAACGCCTGCTCGCAGGCCATCTGCTGGTGGTGCAATTCGGCGAACTGTGTTTCCTCGGTCCGGGCGCTTCCCGCCAGCGTTGCAACATGATTTTTCACGTCGATTGTGAGACCAAGTTGCGCGATCAGATCGACTCCCAGGACGCCATCAACACGTTTTCCGCAGGACCTTTCCAGGGAAGTTAGATCGACCGCCAGCAATCGGAGGTTGATCAGATGATGGTCGCCGATCCCGAAGTCGCTCATCAGGATCTCCCGGCCGCTGGTCGAGTATGAGCCGTTCCAGGAGTTCATGGTTATTTCAGTCGAATTGGCGCTTGAAAAGGAGTTTCGGTTCAGCAATGTTATCGTGGCGCCGGTGTCCAGCAGAAATTGAAACTGCCGTTTACTTGCGGTGACCTGCACAATCGGCAGTTGCTTGCAGCTTTTCAGAGGAACCTCCTCCGCCCAGCTTAGAACAGTAGATGCCACGAACAGGACAAGAGCGACTAGGCCGATCATGAAACCTCCACCTTCACAGAACACCGAGGTTCCGTATCACGCGTTCAGGGTCATTTGTTTCACTGTCTGCAAAGCTGATGAGAGTGCCAACTTCCAGTTATTACAGAACGATTGGTCTAATATCGGGTAAAAAAATTACCCCAGTATTTTGAGTGCTACGTCTGCCACATCCTGAAGCGCCTGCCGGTCACGGGTGGTTTTGGAGAGGACCAGCAGCCCCGTCATAACGCTCCCAAAAAATCGGGCCAGGGCTGAGGGGTTCTGGTGCGCTCCGATCTCTCCCCGTTCCTGAGCCCGGCGCAGCATCGCGACCATCTCCCGTCCACCGGACTTCCAGGTATCGGCAACCAGC
>Ga0210400_10001894_pt1 | contig 20215 bp, 13 predicted proteins | sample IncBWH26MmetaG_FD_155456 | JGI IMG/M metagenome (GOLD analysis project Ga0210400, IMG submission 155456) | Forest soil microbial communities from Barre Woods Harvard Forest LTER site, Petersham, Massachusetts, United States - Inc-BW-H-26-M | ecosystem: Environmental > Terrestrial > Soil >...
GTTGAACCGCAGTAATCCATCGAAATTTCTGGTTGCGGCTGCAGTGCTGCTGACAGCAGTGCTGGTATTGTCCGTTGCGTTCCTTCCCAAGGGCATATTTCTGGTTGGGGTCAGCGACATCACAGGCGCATTGCTGATGCTCTGTGCGCTGGTTGCATTCGCTTCGCGGGGCTGGGCCAGCAAAGGCCGCCTGCGGTGGTTCTGGTTGCTGCAGGCTGCGGGATGGGGTCTGTGGTTCAGCGACCAGTTGGTGTGGATTGGATTCGATCTATTCCTGAGGAAAAAAGTTCCCGCCATGTATCCGGCGGACGCCCTGTTGTTTCTCGCCGGTGCTCCTATGATTGCAGGCCTGCTGCTGCGGCCGCACCGCCAACCTTCCGAGCGCAGTGCGCGGTTGGGGGCGCTGGACTTTTCTCTGCTCTCATTGTGGTGGCTCTACCTCTACCTGTCGTTCGTTGTGTGCTGGCAGTACATCTCGCCGAATGAGGACGCGTACAACCGAAATTTCGATTGGCTCTCAGGCGCGGAGACGATTCTGCTGGCCGGAGTTGTGCTGATGTTCTGGCGCGAGAGCACGGGGCGGTGGAAAAGGTTCTACGCCTGCTTTTGTGGCGCGGTGGTGTTCAACGGAATCTGGTTCTACGTGATCAACCACGCCATTGAGAGGGATGTCTACTTCACCGGCAGTTGGTATGACATTCCGTACTGTGGGTCCTTCGCGTTATTTATGGCGGTAGGCCTGCTGGGAACCGGCTTGTCCCCGGAACCCGAGAAGGTGGCGGGTGAATCGTACGGATCGTGGATGGCGAATCTGGCGATGATGGCGGTGCTATCTTTGCCCATCATTGCAATCTATGCCCTGCTCGATCCTCGTCTGCCGCGCTCTGTTTCGAACTTCCGGGTGCTGGTGACGCTGGCGACAATGTTTATGATGGCGTTTGTGCTGTTCATTCAGCATCGCCGGCTGAATCGGGAGTTGCAGAGCACCAACCTGGTGCTGCAGGAGGCTTCGCTCACTGATCCGCTGACCGGACTGCGCAACCGGCGATTTTTCTCCGCGACCATTGAATCGGACGTGAGCCAGACGCTGCGCTCTTACGCCGATGGCCGCGATCCGAAAATCCGCGACCTGGTCTTTTACTTGATCGACGCCGACAATTTCAAGGAAGTGAATGACCGGTACGGACACGACGTCGGCGACAAGGTGCTGGTGGAAATGGCGCGGCGTCTGAGTTCTTCGATTCGCCATTCCGATGTGCTGGTGCGCTGGGGCGGGGAAGAGTTTCTGATCGTCTCGCGGTACACGGATCGTGCCGAGGCGGAATGGTTGGCCCACCGGGTTCTTTCGGCGGTTGCCGATTCGCCGATTGAGGTGGGTGGATCAGGTGAAACGATCTACCGGACCTGCTCCTTGGGCTGGGCGGCATTTCCGTGGTGTCCGGAGAATCCGCGGGCCAACAGCTACGAGGAAGTGCTCACGCTGGCGGATCGCGGGCTGCATCAGGCGAAGCAGTTGGGCAAGAATCGCGCGGTGGGCATCGTGCCCGCTGCCGGAAAACTTCCGGCTACGACGATTGAAGGGCTGCACTCCGCCGGGCTGCAGGTTGATTTGCTGGCGGTGGCTGGGCCTGCTCTGGGGCAGAAATAGGCTGGAACAACGCGTGTCGGCTTCTGCACCCTCCAACCTGATTCCATTCAAGAATCGAATCACAGAATCGCGGGCGCCGCATTGGCTGGCGGCGTCGTTGCTCCCAGTGGGTCGACCTGCAGCGTCAGGCCGTCGATTCTGCGCACGACCACGAGCTGGCCGGTGGGCAGAGGTGAAGAGGCGACGGCATCCCACAATTCGCCGTGCACGAAGATTTTGCCTTGCGGAGAGAGCGCGGTCTGCGCGACTCCGGTTTCGCCCACCAGACCCTGGGCTCCGGTCGCCACTTTGTTGCTTCGTGCTCTCAAAGCGATGGTCATCAGGAAGGCAGTGATCAGGCCGAGCGGGATGCTGACGGCTAACGCGGTCAGCGGGTGGACGCGCATTTCCGGAATCGGCGAATCGACCAGAAGCAGACCGCCGAGAGTGAGCAGCGCGATTCCTGCGATGGTGAGGATTCCGTGCGTGGCGAATTTTGCTTCGGCGGCGAATAGAGCGAAGGCCCCGAGAATCAATCCCAGTGCGGCAAAGCGCGTGGGAAGAATATTCAGCGCGAAGGCGGCGAGCAGGATGAAGACCACGCCGACGGTGCCGGGGATGACCGCGCCGGGATGGTTGAATTCGACATACAAGCAGAGCGCGCCGATGGCCAGAAGCAGGAATGCGACATCGCCCTGCATCAGCGTATCGAGTATGTGTTCCTTCAAGGTCATTTCAAACGCCACAACCGGCTGTCCGGTGAGGTTCAACGAGGTGGATTCTCCGTTGAAGCGTTTGAAGGTCTTGCCCTGCATCTGGCGGAAGAGGTCGTCGGGACTCGATGCGATGTAGTCGATGAGATGGCCGGCGAGAGCCTCCTGCTCGGTGAAGGACTTCGATTCCCGGACGGCGCTTTCGGCGGCCTCGACGTTGCGTCCGCGCTTGGAGGTGAAGGAGCGCATGAGGGCGGCGGTGTCATTCTCAACTTTCCGTTTCATCTCGTCGTCTGGCTTGAGTTGGACTGGGCCGATGAGCATGACCGGATGCGCTGCTCCGGCGGCTGTGCCTGGCGCCATGGCGGCGATGTCAGCGGACTCGAGAACGAAGATTCCGGCTGAACCTGCGTGACCGCCGGTGGGAGTGACGTAGACGATGACGGGCACCGGGGAAGAAGTGATCTTCTCCATGATCATGCTCGTCGAACTCAGCAGGCCGCCGGGTGTGTTGATCTCGATCAATACGGCTTGATCGTGGCGGCGGCTGGCTTCGTCGATGGCGCGGGCAATGTACTCGGCGCTGATGGGCTGGATGGTGTCGTCCACGCTGATCTTGAGGACTTGGGCGGAGGCCGGCGATGAGGATGAGAAGGCCAGAAGGACGAAGGCGATCAGGGACAGAGATATCGTTGCACTATTTTTTTTGTGCGCCTCTGGTAAAAGCTTTGTTTTCTTTGAGTTGCCGGGTTCCGATATGAGTGTCGGACGGTAAAATATTGAGGTCAAAGGGCTTGTGGGTAAGATATTGCGGAATAAGGAGTTAGAAGGGTGATTTTCGACTGGGGCAACGCGAGATGGTCTGTAGCCAAACACAGATTAGTAAAACTTTAGATACATCCAGTTTAACAGGTTGAGAGCAATTGTTTGCGAGCGGGACGCGGGAGAATTCGCTTTGGGGCGAACGGGTTAGGGGGACGAGAGAAGAATTTGCTTGACAAGGTCAGAGGTTGAGTTCGTTCGGTGGGGGCGAGGAGTGGTCAGGGCGACAAAATGGCGATCCGCGCGGGATTACTAACAAGAGCAGATTCCTCGGGCGCAGTCGCGTTCGCTCCGGCTGTCTTCGGAATGACAATTTGGTTTGCTCGGCGTAATTTGGCGTCAAAACGTGTGAGCCTGTTAACAGCAGTTGACATCAACTTCCGGGTAGCCCGTTAAACCGGGACCAATCGCGATCACTTCCCGCATACCGACTGTCCAAGTGACGATCCGTGAGTTCAGGGCGCGAGTCGGAGGTAGACTGTTAGCGACTTGGCTTTCCGAACACGAGCATTGCCATGACAACCATTCAGTCTTCCGGTATCGAGCCCGGTCAACGCCGGCTCAACGGTCCACAGACCACGGGTCGCGACTATCGCAACCTGTCGGAGCCCGCTCACGCGATGACGCGTGACGATGATGTCGCCGTGCCGATGCGTGATGGAATTTCATTGTTGGCGGACGTGCACCGTCCGGCGGAGTCCGGCAGGTACCCCGTACTAGTGGCTGCTTCTCCTTATCCGAGACAGATTCAAGACCTGGGTGCGCCGGCAGGTTTTATTGAAGCAGGCGCCAGCGACTTCTTTGTGCCGCGCGGTTATGTGCACGTCATCGCGAACTGCCGCGGCACCAGCGGCTCGGGCGGCACTTTCGGCTTTTTTGACAGTCAGGAACGCCGCGATATGCACGACCTGGTGGAGTGGGCGGGGCAACAGCTGTGGTCGGACGGGAATGTGGGCATGGTCGGCATCAGTTATTTTGCCGGAACGCAAATGGAGGCCGCAGTGGAGCGGCCACCGCACCTGAAAGCCATCATGCCAATCGCCGGAACATACGATCTTTACGAATCGGCTACGCATCATGGTCTGATGAGCAGCGGTTTCCTCACGCCATTTCTCTACATGATCGGCATGACATCCGGTCACACGAATAAGCTCTGGCGCAGCAGGTTGATCGACGCCGTGAGATCGCTTCTGCTGATGCCGGGCATCCATAAGAAGTTTGAGATGGCCAATGGCGAGGCGGCGATTGCTGGCCTCAAGGTTTTGCTTAAGCTGCACCATGATCCGCACCCGTGGGACGACCTCTGGAGGGCGATAGCAGCCGAACATCCGTTTCGCGATGACTGGTGGGAGGATCGCAACTTGCTTCCGCTGCTTGATCGCGTTGAGGTGCCCGTCTATCTGGGGTGCGACTGGCAGAACGTGCCGCTCCATCTGCCGTACACCTTTAAGGCTTACGAGCGGCTCACCAACTCACCGCACATACAAGTCGCAATGATGGGAGAACATGGCCTCGCCTGGCCGTGGGAGAGCCTTCACATCGAGGCGCTGGCATGGTTCGATCATTGGCTCAAGGGACAAGACACTGGCATTCTCGACGGCCCAAACGTCCGCTACGTTATACCCGAGGCCAAAGGATGGAGAGCCAGCGATACCTGGCCAGTCCCGGAAGCAATGCATCAGTCGTACGCGTTACGAGCCGACGGTGTTCTTGGTGAAGACGAAGGTAATTCTGATTCGAGGACGTATATGAATCTGGGCGGCGGTCTCAACCGTCCACGTGCAAGCGAAACCGACCCCCCATCGTCCTTGGAGTGGACCACTGCGCCGTTAGCGCACGACGTTGACATCATCGGTCCGATTGAGTTGCAACTGGATGTAGCTTGCACTGCGCCAGACACAGCATTCATCGTTTACCTGCAGGATGTGTACGACGACGGCAACACAAACGTCACCGCGGGGTTCCTTCGAGCCGGATTGCGAAAAGTCGATGAAGCGCGGAGCAAGCAAGCAGCGCCGGAGCTCCCTTGCGACACCTTCGAAACAGTTCCGATTGGCCAGAAGGTCACTTACCGCATTCCGTTAGTGCCCAATGCTCGACGCTTCAAGGCCGGCCACAAAATCCGGCTGCATCTCACGACCGACGACCAAGACAAGGACGTGCCGGCGCCACTCGAATTTCGGCATGCTTCCGTTGGCACCAGCTCATTCAATACGGTGTTTTCATCGTCACGGTTGTTGCTGCCCGTGGCGAAGTAGGCCGGTTCGCTGATTGGTACCGTCAAACGCTTTGTGCTCCGCAAGGCACGCCGGTTCGTGGATCGTCGGCAAACAGGAAATGACCCGAGCCGCCAACTGCTAGGCAATCGCGTCAACTGGTGAAAAATCCCGTAGCGCTCAGTGACCGGATTCCCTTAGGGCATGCTTTATCGGAGACCTTCGGGCGATTCGCAAACTGGAGAACGGCGGACTGTGCCCGAAATTAGGTCCTGGGGTATCACAAAGGGTGAACGGCGTCTGGCTGGGCAGGATCAGGATGTTGATCGGCCGTCCATCCTGGTAGATACGTGCTGCCGGTAATCAGGCGGGCGCCGCGTTCGTAGGTGACATAGGACCATGCCCATTGAATGAACACCAGCAGGCGGTTGCGAAAGCCGATGAGAAAGAGAATGTGGACGAACAGCCAGGAGAGCCAGGCGATGAAGCCGGAGATGTGGATGCGTCCGAACTCGGCGACGGCGGCGGCGCGGCCGATGGTGGCCAGGCTGCCTTTGTCCCAGTAATGGAAGGTGGGGCGGGAGTGGGAGTCAAAATCCCCACCCTTCGGCTCGCTGCGCTCGCTCAGGGCAGGCTCCTCTCGCGAAGGACGCGAGAAAGGTGGGGCAACCGCGGCTTTGTTGTTCGATTCCAGTTCATGGCGAATTAACTTTGCCACGAAGCGGCCTTGCTGAATCGCTACTGGGGCTACGCCGGGGAGCATTTTTCCCTTCTCGTCTTTCAAGGCGGCGAGATCGCCAATCACGAAGACTTCGGCGTGGCCGGGGAGGCTGAGGTCGGGTTCGACCAGGACTCGTCCGGCGCGATCGATTGGAGTGCCGAGATTCTTGCCTAGCGGGGAGGCGGCCACTCCCGCTGCCCACAGGATCACGGTTGCAGGAAGTCTCGTATCCCCGGTGTAGACTGCGCCGGGTTCAATCTGGGTCACGATGGCCGAGGTGCGGACTTCGACTCCCAGTCGATTGAGCTGTTCCTGCGCGCTGCGTGACAAGTCTTCCGCGTAGGCGGGCAACACGCGCGGGCCGCCTTCGATCAGCAGGATGTGGGTGCGGGCGGGATCGATGGAGCGGAATTCGTGGGTGAGAGCGTGGTGGCTGATTTCGGCGAGTGTTCCGGCGAGTTCGACGCCGGTTGGTCCGCCGCCGACGACCACGAAGTTAAGCTGAGCCGCGGTTTCGCCCGTGGACGCCTGGCGCTCCGCCAATTCGAAGGCGAGCAACACGCGGCGGCGGATTTCTAGCGCGTCTTCGATGGTCTTGAGGCCGGGGGCGTAGGGCTCCCAGTCATCGTGTCCGAAGTAGCTGTGGCCGGCGCCGGCGGCGACGATGAGGTAGTCGTAGGGAATGTCGGCCTCGGATGTTTTGACGAGGCGGCGGTCGAGGTCGAATCCCGCGACTTCGGCCATGAGTACCTGGACGTTCTTGTCAGAGCGAAGAATGGAGCGGATGGGGGCGGCGATTTCTCCGGGAGAAAGTCCGGCGGTGGCCACTTGATAAAGAAGGGGTTGGAAGGTGTGGTAATTCGCGCGGTCGACGACGGTGATGTGGACCGGCGATTTGGCCAGCGCTTGCGCGGCGTTCAGGCCGCCGAAGCCGGCGCCGACGATCACGACTCGAGGGATCGGGCTGCTCGTCATATTACTCGTGACCCGGTTCGCCATCTTGCTGTTATGGCCTCACCTCTATAAGATTCAGCGCGATGGCAGAGGGTTCCAGAAGTTCTTCGGCAATCGCGACTCCGGGGTGGATTCGCGTGGCGATGCCTTCGGCGGCGGACTTGATTTTTGTGGCGCTGCTGAGCGTGCTGGTGTTCACTCCGCTGTCGGTGCGCCTGCTGGGGGACGCGGGGATCGGATGGCATATTCGCGCGGGGCAGCAGATTCTGGCGACGCATGCAATCCCTCGCGTGGATTCGTTTTCATCGACCGTGGCCGGCAAGCCGTGGTTCGCCTGGGAGTGGCTCTATGACGTAATCGTGGGTCAGTTGGAGGCCACCCTGGGACTGAACGGGGTGGTGTGGCTCACGGCGGTGGTGATTGCGGCGGTGTTTGCGGCGCTGTTTCGGCTGATGATCTTCCGTAGGACGAACTTTCTGGCGGCGGTGGTGCTGGTGCTGCTGGCGGTGTCGGCTTCGATGATTCATTTTCTGGCGCGGCCGCATGTGGTGAGCTGGGGGTTCACTCTGGCCTGGTTCTGGATTCTCGATTCTTCTGAGCGGGATTGTTTCGAAGGTGACGTCGGAGCGGGCAGGCGGTGGTTATGGGCTCTGCCGCTGCTGATGCTGGTTTGGGTGAACGTCCACGGCGGCTTTCTGGTGGGGTTTGTGCTGTGGGGAATCTTTCTGGTGAGTGCGATCTGGACGTGGTTTTCAGCCAGGGAAGGCCGGATCGAGGAATTGCTGGAGAAGATGGCGGCGCGAAACCGGGTGCGGAATTTGGCGTGGGTCGGGTTGCTTTCCCTAGTGGCCAGTCTGGTGAATCCTTATGGATGGAAACTGCAGTCGCACATCTATTCCTATCTGTCGAACCGCTTCCTGATGGATCACATCGACGAGTTTCAGTCGCCCAACTTTCATGGAGCGGCGCAGAAATGTTTTCTGGCGTTGTTGCTGATTGCCGTTGCCGTACTTGCGGTCCGTGGGCGGCAGTTGCGGTTGAGCGCGGGGTTGACCGTGTTGTTCGCGATGTATGCGGGGCTTTATGCTTCGCGGAATATTCCAGTGTCTTCGATTTTGCTGGTGATGGTGGTGGGGCCGCTGCTGCCGTCGATGGGGATTGGCCGGGGATTCTCTCAGCGAATGAGTGCCGTCGAAGGGGGACTGGGCGGTGACGCGTGGCCGATCGTTGGCATCATCGTCACCTTGGCGATTGCGGCGAATGGTGGGCGGGTCGGGTCGGGTGTGGTGATGGACGCGCATTTTAGTCCAACCCGCATGCCAGTGGAGGCGGTGAATTATCTGGAGAAAAATAATGTGCCGGGGCCCGTGCTCAGTCCCGACTATTGGGGCGGGTATTTGATCTACCGGCTTTATCCCGGGACGCTGGTCGTGGTCGATGACCGGCATGATTTGTATGGAGAGCAGTTCTTCAAGTCTTACTTGAAGATGATGCACGGCGAACGGGGATGGGAGGATTTTCTCGAAGCCCATGAAGCTTCCTGCGTGCTGCTGCCCAGAGATGCGGCGCTGGCGAACACTTTGGCGGGGAGCAAGGAGTGGAGATCGATTTACGGGGATGATTCGGCGATCGCATTTGTGCGTGAGGGAGGGAAGGCTGCGCCTTAAGTAGCATTGACGTTTGATGAGCGCGTGCCGATGATGGGAATGGCGGGCATTTCTATTGCGCTGGCAAGCGCGGGCGGGACGCCCCCGCGACAGCCGCCGGGGACGGCGGCGCTACTGTAAATCGCACGCGGCTTTTGAATCAATGCGTATACCACTTCGACTTCTCGGCACCAGATCGATCGCGGCGCTTGTGCCGTTACTGATGGTGCTTGCGCTGGTATGCTGTTCCGGTTCTTCATCGCCCCCTCCTGTGATCGTGACGCCGCCGCAGAATCCCGTGGGCCCCAACCTGACTCAGGTTAGTTTGGATCCTTATACGATTCTCCCGGGACAGCATGCGACGGAGGTGGAGCCGCACATGCTGGCCAATGGGAGCACCATGGTGGCTGCGTTTCAGACCGGGCGCATCGGACCCTTGAACGGGGGCGCCGGCGCGACCGCCATTGGATGGGCGACCTCGACCGACGGGGGCACGACCTGGACGCACGGATTTCTGCCTGGCCTCACTACGGGTGAGGGAAGCGGGCCGTACGATGCGGCCAGCGACCCGGCGGTGGCTTATGACGCGAAGCACAGCGTGTGGATGATTGCTTCGCTGCCGCTTTCGAATACCTCACTGACGCCCGCTGTTGCGGTGAGCCGATCCATCGACGGAGGGCTGACCTGGCTGAATCCCGTCAGCGCGGATGCACCCGCCGAGAGTTCCGATAAAAATTGGATTGTCTGCGACAGTTGGCCGAACAGTCCGCACTATGGCAATTGTTATCTGGAGTGGGACGATCCCATCAATAACGACGAAATCTGGATGAGCACTTCGAGCGACGGCGGGCTCACCTGGGGAACGCCGGTGGCTACTGCTGATCTAGCCACAGGAATCGGCGGCCAGCCGCTGGTGCAGCCGAACGGGACAGTGGTGGTGCCGATCGAGACGAATGTGATGTCGGCATTTATATCGAGCGATGGCGGGGCAACATGGACGGCGCCGGTCACGATCGCCAACGTGCAGTTCCACTCCGATGCTGCGGGAATTCGCAGCGGGCCGCTGCCTTCGGCTGCGGTGGACGGTGCGGGCACGGTCTGGACGGTGTGGGAGGATTGCCGTTTCCGCGCGAATCCTACTTGCTCTACCAACGACCTTGTATACAGCACTTCGACCAACGGTGTGACGTGGAGCCCGGTTACGCGCATTCCGATCGATGACGTTTCCAGTGTGGTCGACCATTTCATTCCGGGAATTGGGATCGATCCTGCGACTTCAGGCGCCTCTGCACACGTGGCCCTTCACTATTACTACTATTCACAGAGCGATTGCACGCTGGAGACCTGCCAGCTCCTTGTCGGCTACATTGCCTCCGCCAACGGGGGCACGACGTGGAGCCCGCCGGTCGCCCTGACCGGGCCGATGGAGCTCGGCTGGTTGCCGAAATCGCAGAATGGTCTGATGGTGGGCGACTACATTGCGACGGTGTTCACGAGCGGTGTGCCGCACGGAGTGTTCGCCGTGGCGTCGCCGATTTCAGGAACTGCGTTTGCGGAGGCCATCTACACAGGGCAGGGACTGACTGTGTCTGCGGCCGGGCGACAGTTGTCGTCGGCTGGGGACAAGCCGCTGCACAAACTGTCGGACAAGATCGAGCGGGAAGTTCCGGAAAAGGGCGTGATTCCACCGCAGCGCCGGCGTCGAAGCGCGAAATAGGGCAGTCTTTCATTGAGAGTGGGTGGCGTGTTCTGTCTGTCAGGTGGCTCGTGATTCAGAACAAGTCAGTTCGGAACAATTCTCTTCAAAACGACTCTGACATTTTCTTCCGGATGGCCACAAGCGCAATGACGACGGCCGACGACGAAGTCGAGAACTCAGTGTTGGCGCAGGGTGCGGCCTGCGCGTCGACGCATTGCCCGCAATTCGACTTCCTGACCAACTCGGCTGCCAGCGAGTGAAAGCGGGCGTGTTCATATTTCAGCTTCATGAATTCCGGGAGCGAGCCATAGCGCGCGCCCTCGCCATAAATCCACCGGCCCAGGAAACAATTGTTGTCGAGATTTACTTCGTCGGGATGCAGGCTGCCATCCTGCTGCTCGAGGTAGCGGCGCAGCTTGCGTTTGAACTTGCTGTGAACGCTGATGGCTTCGTCAAAATCCATTTACGTGATCCCTGATCGGGGGAGGCGTGGCTCTTCCGGCGGTTCCTTCGTTTCGCGTTTCTCTTCGCACGATCTGGATATCGGCAGTTTTCGGTGGAAAGTTCAGTGGACGGGGGTGGGAAGAACGGGAGTGAGGAAATCGTCGATTCTGTGTGGGTTAGAAGCGGTCGTTGGTGTCGATCCCGAAGCCCAGAATCGCGGTGACGTCGACCGGCTGGGTGCCGCGCAGGGCGGGTTCGAATTTCCAGCTGCGCAGAGCGGCGAGGACCTTCGCTGTCATCTCGGCGGGGCCGGCTTCGAGAACGCGGATGTTCTTTAAATTGCCGGAAGCGTCCAGCGTGCACGTCACCACCATGCGGGCGTGCGGTAGACCGCTGGCCAGATCAGTGCGCATCGCGACTGGAGCGCTAAGGGTCGAACCGTAGGGATGGCCGACCGCCGTTTCGTCGGCGAACTCCATCACCACGGTGCCGAGAGAAGTATCGAAATAGGTGGTGTACTTCTCGCCTCGCAAAAGATTCTTGTAGGGCTCGAAGGCTCCTCCGGAACTTGCTGTGGCGACGACGGTTACTCCGAGCGTCTGTCCGTGCTTTGCAGAGGAGCGTCCGGGAGTCAGCGGATCGCTGCCTGAAGGATCTGAGCCAAAGCTCGGAAGGTTGACCTGACTACTGCCGCCGCTGATATCGACGCCGCGGACAGCGGGAGTGCCTGTGGGCACGTTTCCCGCTCCACCGGGGCCTGCGGTCGGAGAGATGCCACCACGCGCATTGGGATCGGAGCCGTGTCCGGAGTCGGACTTTCCGGCGCCCGAGCCTGCGCCGGTCATGCCGCTACCCGGGCCGTTGCCATGGCCGATGCTGGAGCCGCCACCGGCGCCGCCAAGGCCGGGTTTGTCTCCGCCGGTGGGGGACATCGCGAGCGAACCCGTGCCGCCGCTGGTCGGCAGTCCAACTTTCGGGCCGGGCTGGCTTGAAAGCAAAACGCCGGCCGTCGCGCCGCTGCCTGCAGTGTTGGGCGCGGCCGGGGCCGGGCCAGCGTCGAGCGGTGCGCCCAGGCCTGTGCCTCTGCGGCCTTGGCCGGAACCGGAGGGTCCAGAGCCTCCACTCAGAGACGGGGGTGGGGGGACGACATTGTTGGCGAGCAGTGTGCCGCCGGTAACTCCGTTGCCGCCGCCGGTGTTTCCGTTGCCGCCACCGGTGCCGGAAAGGGAGGGTGGAGGTGGAACCACGCTTGGAGCGCCGAGCGTCGGCGAAGAAGATGATGACTGAGTTCGGTTCGCGGTGCCTCCCGCTGTCCCAACTGAGGGCGGAGGAGCTACCACGTTGCTGCCGAGGGATGTGCCCATACCATTGCGTGCGCCGCGCGGATTGCGGCCAGCTGGGCTGGTTCCGACCGCGGGCGGGGGTGGTACGACCTGGGCGGCGAGCGCGGTGCCGGCGCTGTTGTTTGCGGAGTTGGAATGTACATCGGTCGAATGTACATCCGGGGGCGGCGGCACGACTTCGCTGGGGCCGAAAATTTTGCCGATCAGGCTGCTCATGAAAGACCCGCTAGCCGCTTGGGAGGGGGGCGGGGGCACAACCGCTTTCGAGGGATCTGGAATGCTGCCGCTGGCGAGGCGATGTGGGTCTTGTGAAACGTTGGCCGAGGGCGGCGGTGCGATGACGGCGGGCGCGGGCATATTCAATCGGGAATTTCGCGCCGAGGCATTCTCCGGAGCCGAGACCGGCGGAGCGATGACTTGTGCGTTGGTCATCTGAACTGGCGAACTGGAATGCTCACGACTTACTCCGCCGGGCGCGGGCGGAATTACATTCGCAAGCAGCGCGGGGGTTGAGCGTGCGTTATCACGGGCGATGCTGGGGGCGGGAGCCACGATCGAGGAATTGAGATTCGATGAATTGAGCGATGGCGTCACCGCAGCGCGGCCGCCGGACATATTCGGAGCAGGAGGAATCACCGCCGGAGCCAAAGCCGGAGCAACCAGAGGATGATCGCGGGAAACGTTGGGCGCCGGTGGAATGAGAGTCGCGCTCAGATTGGGCGCGGTGATAGACCGGTCGCGCGAAACCGAAGGCGCTGGCCCGATCACGGAATCAAGTTGGATCCCGTTGCGCGTGTAGTCGCGGAGTACATTCGGAGCGGGAGCGATCAGCGTTGTGGTAAGAGTTGGCGAAGTCCGGGTCGAGCGCAATCCCTCGGTAGGCGGGGGCCCGGGATTGGGCTTAATGGCCAGCAGGTTCGCCACCGAATCGTGGGAAGTTGGAAGCTTGAGGTTGGGTGCGTCGACGATTTTCGGAACCAGCGATCCACCGCGCGCGATCTTGATGGTCTGAGTGCGATGGTGGGCTTCATCTCCGCCGGCGCGGCCGCTTACTCCCGACTCGGCGCCGCCCAAATCTTCAGTGCGGGGAAGTTCGTCGCCGCTGTAGTAGATCACATCGTGACTCGACAATCGGGGCGCGACGAAAGGACGCAACTCCGAGACTTTCACCTGCACCACGATGGCCGCAAAAATTACGAAGGCTTCCAGTAAGTAGGACGGGACCATGATGCGCAAGGGAATGAGTCCGAAAGGAGCCTCTCCCGCCAGGCGGCGCTCCGAGCGCGCCAAGGCAGGCCGGATCGAGTCCACGAACTCGTGCCAGGGCGAGGACCACTCGACCAGCAACTTGGGCGCGTCCTGAACTTCGACGGGCTCTTCGAGTTGGAGAGTTTCGGTCACGCGGTCGGTACTCTGCCAGCCTGTTCGATTACTAATTCTTTGATGGTTACTTCGGCGACCGTTACCTGGTTGATCGTGATTTCAATTTTATCGCCCACCGCGGTCCGTGTGTCCGCAGCCGTGTGACACGGTAGTTCCAGGACAGATGCGGCCTGGGCCCGGACCGGGGCAAAACGCCAGGGGCGTAAATCGCTCTCTATATGAATCACAGTCATGGCGCGATTTAGATAAACCACGTCGATGGAAAATCCCATGCCCAGAGTATGAACTCCATGGCAGGGGACAATCCAGAGGCCTGATCCATTACGGAAGTCACTCGAATGAAGTCCCAGCAGACCGCGCAGTCGAGTCCAGTGAGTGTCGGCCAAGGCCAATGCCGTGGCCAGGCAGGTCTGGCGGGTTTGATTGAAGGCCTGTCGTTGCGAGGAAAAAACCGCCATAAATGCAAATGCTCCCCGGCTCGTCTCTGCTCTTCGCTATTGCCTTCTAACGCCCGCCCGCAACGGGCCCCAGTTGACGGACCAACTCGATGATGGCCGGCCCGATCGTGACAAAAATAATTGAAGGCAGAACAAATATCACCAGTGGGGGGACCATTTTGATAGTGGTTTTTGCCGCTTGCTCTTCGGCCCGCTGCCGGCGTTCCGTGCGGAGGGAATCGGAATGCACCCGGAGGGCTTGGGCAATGCTGGTGCCGAAGCGATCTGTTTGAATCAGTGTACCCACAAGAGAACGGATGTCGTCAACCCCGGTTCGGTCCACCAGGTTACGGAGGGCTTCGGCGCGGGGCTTGCCGGCCCGCATCTCGAGGTTCACCAGATGAAACTCATCGCTGAGGTCGGGGTGGGCGTGATGGAGATCCTGGCCTACGCGGGTCAGAGCCTGGTCGAGCGCGAGGCCGGCCTCCACGCAAATGACGGTGAGGTCGAGAGCATCGGGTAGGCCGACGCGAATGCGATGCTGCCGGTCTTTGATCATCCGCTTGAGGATAAAGCGGGGCAGAAAAAAGCCGAGGCCGGGAACGCCGACGAGAAGAAAAAGATTATCGAAGCCGGAGAATAGCGCGACTGCAGCAAAGCCGACGCCGGCCATCAGAAGGCGAGCGCCGAAGTAATAGTTGACGTCGATGGCATCCCGGAATCCGGCCTGAATCAGCCAGGCACGGGTGCGGGAAACGTCAGACGGAGACAGCGGGATGGCTTTGCTGAGCGGATCCAGCGCCTGTTGGATGCGCTCCCTGAGGGCCGGTTTGTTCTCGACCGCTTGCTGTTGTCCGCCGAGTGCACGCAAGCGCGCGCCCAGCACGGAACTAGGCGTCACCACCGCCGCTCCAAAGGCGAATACCGCCATGACGACGGTGACGAAGACGACGATGACCAAAACCAGAGACGGCATATCGAAACCTATTTCACTCCAACCTGCATCATTAAACCTGTATCCGGATGATCTTCCGGATCACGAAATATCCGATCGTCTGCAAAGTGATTCCGGCGACCAACAGGGTATGCCCGATGGGGTCGGAAAACAGTGGCCGAATAAAACCGGGATTCAGTACGAGCATGATGGTAACGATGATGGGAGGCATGCCCATCAGCAGGGCCATGGTGAGGCGTCCTTGAGCGGTGTAAACGCGCACTTGGCGTTGAATCTTGAAGCGCTCGCGGATCACGTAGGATAGGTTGTCGAGGATCTCCGCCAGGTTGCCGCCGGTTTCGCGCTGCAGCATGACCGCGGTCACAAAAAACTTCAGGTCGACCAGGGGCATGCGCTCGGTGAGATTGATCAGAGCATCGCGGACCGGCATGCCGAATTTTTGTTCTTCGTAGAGCTGCCGGAATTCGCTGGCCACCGGCTCGGCAACCTCGTCAGTAATCATTTCAAGGGCGGTGGTGAAGGCGTGTCCGGCTCGCACCGCGCGCGCCAGCGTGTCGATGGCCTCGGGGAAGAGTTCCTCGAATTTCTCGAAGCGTTTGTTGCGGCGATACGAAACGTAGGCATAAGGCAGGACAAAGCCGACGAGCAATGCTACCCACGCGACTTCGATGCGCTTGCTCAGTGCATAGGCCAGGATGGTTGCGGCAACGCCGGCCAGCGCCGAGAAGCCAAGAAAATTGCCGGCGCGCAGCGACATGCCTGCCTGGGCCAGCATTTTTTGAATGTCGGTAACCCGCGCTGACCGGCGCAGCAGAGTGTCGAGAGCGGGGATTTCACTGAGTTGCTCGTCACGCAGGAGGGCTAGTTCTTCGTCCGGGGCGAGCTCGGGGGCCTTGCGCTCGTTGGCCAGGCGCTCCTTTATGAGGCGGGCCTGGGCGTTGCGCTGATCGAAAATCGAGCCCAGGCCGAAAGCCGCGGCCGCGACTACAACGAACACGACAAGCGCAATCAGAGCGGGCATAACAACTCTTATACCTCAGTTTTCGATTCGAACAGCGCCGGGCGCAGACGGGCTCCCGAGGTTGCCAGGCGGTCGGCAAACTGCGGACGCACGCCAGTTGCGCGGAATACGCCGCGAACTTTTCCGTTCTCGTCAGTGCCGGTGCGGTCGAAGCTGAAAATGTCCTGCATGGCGATGAGGTCGTTATCCATACCAGTGACCTCTGAGATCGTGGTGACCTTGCGCGTGCCGTCGGAGAGGCGCGCGATTTGGACGACGGCATGGACGGCGGAAGCAATCTGGTGGCGTACGGCGCGCTCGGGAATATTGAGGTTCGCCATCGACACCATGTTTTCCACGCGTGCCATGGCGTCGCGCGGGGAGTTGGCGTGGACGGTGGTCAGCGAGCCCTCATGGCCGGTGTTCATGGCCTGCAACATGTCGAAGGCTTCCTCGCCACGCACCTCGCCCACCACGATGCGGTCGGGACGCATACGCAGGCTGTTGATCACCAGTTGCCGCTGCCGCACCGCTCCCTTGCCTTCGATGTTGGGCGGGCGGGTTTCCAGGCGGACCACGTGCTCCTGCTTGAGTTGCAATTCGGCGGCATCTTCGATGGTGACGATGCGGTCGGAGTTGGGGATGTATCCCGAGAGCACGTTCAGCAGAGTCGTCTTACCGGCGCCGGTTCCGCCGGAGACCAGAATGTTCAGCCGCCCTTTCACCATGGTCGAGAGCAGTTCCAGCATTGACTCGGTCAGGGTCAGATTCTCAATCATCTGGCGCGCGGTGACGGGTTCGCGTCCAAAACGGCGGATCGAGAGGCAGGGGCCGTCGATGGCCAACGGCGGAATAATAGCGTTCACGCGCGATCCGTCCGCCAGGCGGGCATCGACCATGGGAGACGATTCGTCTACGCGGCGTCCGATGCGGGAGACGATGCGCTCAATGATCTGCATGAGATGCGAATCGTCTTTGAACGACAAGGCGGTGCGTTCGAGTTTGCCGGCACGCTCGACGTAGACTTTGTCGAAACGGTTGACCAGAATGTCGGACACCGTGGGATCCTTGAGCAGCGGCTCGAGTGGGCCGAGACCAAAAATCTCGTCGAGGATCTCGCGCGACAGGCGTTCGCGCTCGGCAAAGCTGAGCGGCACGACTTCGGCGTTGACCGCATTGCGAATGACCACCAGCACTTCATCGCGCGCCGAGTCGCCCTGAGATTTGCCCAGTTTTTCGAGGTCGAGGCGATCGAGGATCTTGCGATGCAGGTCGGCTTTGACCTGCTGGTAATCGGTGCGCTCGAACGATTGAAGATTGGCCATTGGGTCCTAAATCGCGTCCTAAATCTGAATCCTAAAGCTTGCGTCCTAAAACCGCGTCCCGAATCTGTGTTCCGAATTCTATACCGACTTAAACAGCGACCACGCTGTGCGCTTTACATCGACGTCATTGCGGGTCAATTCCTGCGCCAGTCCTGCGAAGCAGCGGGCGATCTCGGAACTACGCTGGTCCATGACCGGAGTGCCGCGATCAATCGCGCCGGATATGGCGAAATACTGGTTCGGAATCCGCCACAGCAGTTTAGCGCCCACGGCAGTCTCGGCGTCAGCTTCGCTGAAGCCCGGCACCTTGCGAAAGCGGTTCAGAACCAGGCGGACGCGCTCGCGGCTGCCAGTCTCTCCCAGGTATTGCTGGACCCGGGCGGCGCTCCACAGCGAAGCCACGTCGCTGCACGCCACCAGCAGAACGGTTTCCGAAAGACTCGCGATCAGGCGGCTGGCTGCGTCGAAACGCGACGAAGCGTCGACCACCACATAACGGTAGTGCGTCACCAGCATGTCGAAGAGGCGAACAAACTCAGCCGTCGAGGGATCCACGGCTGCGGGGACGTTGGTTCCGGCCAATAACTGCAAACCGCCGCTGTGCCGCGTCATGAAGCTCTCCAGCAGGGAAGCGTCCATGCGATGCAGATTGCGGGTGGCGTCGGCCACGTTGAACACCGGTTTGAGATTCATGTGCAGCGCGGTGTGGCCAAGAGGCGCCAGGTCGACGAGCGCGGTTTGTCCGTAGGCGGACTGCAGAGCCAGCGCGAGATTGACGGCGACCGTGGTCGCGCCGTTTCCGCCCTTGGCGTTGATGACTGAAAATACCTTGCCGCGGATGCCTTCCTGGCGGCCTCGGCGTTGCGCGGTGGTGAGGCGCACGAAGGCCTCAAGCATGTCCGTGGTGTTGGTGGGGCGTTCAATGAATTCACGCGCGCCGGCGCGCATGGCATTGACGATGATTTGAGGCTGGCTGAGATTGCCGATGGCAAAAATCGCGGCGTCGGGCATCTCCTGATGCAGCAGTTCGATCGCGCGCAAGGCCAGAGAAGGATTGTCGGCGGGAATGTCAACGAGCGTCACGTCAGGATTGGCGGTGCGCACCCGCCGCGTGATCGGATCAGAAGCAGCCACGGGAAAACTTGCGCAAGTATGAACCGTGCGCGCCACGCTGGTGCCATCGACCAGCACTTGCAGCACGGCGCGCTGCTCGTTGTCCGTAGCTACGATGACGACTGACAGTTCTGGCATAACCACCCTGCGTTATTGCTGCTCGCTGCGAACTTCGTTTCCGTTCTTACTTATGGGCGCGTGCCCTACTTGCGCTTGTCGAAATTGCCGTTATCGATGAAAGCCTTGGGATTCCTGGGCAAAGTGACTGGCTCCGTACTGGGAGAAATGCGGTGGACCGTGCACAGAACCATGAGCTCGGAATTGCTCTTCTGCAGGCTCTTGCTGCGGAAGAAATTGCCCAGGATCGGAATATCGCCGAGGCCAGGAATCTTGTTGTAGATGTCGGTGACCCGGTTATCCATGAGTCCGGCAATGACAAAGCTTTGCCCATCCTGCAATTCGAATTCAGTCTCGGCCTTGCGGGTGCTCAGCGCGGGCACGGTGAATCCGGAGATGGTCAGGGCGTTGGCAAAATCCAGCGTGCTCACCTCCGGAGCAACTTTCAAATGGATATTCCCGTTAGGCATGATTACCGGGGTGAACTGCAGGCGGACGCCGAATTCCTTGAACGAAATTGTGACCGCAGTGAAGCCATTGCCCGGCTGCACGATGGGAAAGGGGAATTGGCCTCCCGCAAGGAAGCTGGCCTCTTTGCCATTGACCGCAATCAGATTTGGTTCGGCGAGAATCTGCAGCAGGCTCTTGTTCTCGAGGGCTTCGATCACGGCGCCGAAATTGATGTCGGAACGAAACAGGAAAAGATTCAGAACGTTGTTGATGGTCGAAGCGGGAGCGGCGGCGGTGCTGGAGGAGGTTTGCGTCCCCGGAGTCAGGGTCTGAGGCCCGAAGCTGCCGTACTGTCCCGTGGTCACGGTGCCGATGGTGTTTGCGGCTCCCGTGGAAATGAAATTAATTCCCATTTGGGAGAGGGCGGTGCGGTCCACTTCCGCGAACTTGACCTGCAGCAGGACTTCCTGCGCTCCGACCGGGCCAAAGGTAAGCACGTTCACAACTTTCGGAGAATAGGCGCTGGCCAGTTCTCCGGCGCGCTTGAACACATCTTCGGTGGAAACGTGCCCGGATAAAACCACGGCGGCGCGGGAAGGAGTGACCGTAATCTGTTCGTCGGGAAAGACGCGGTGCAGTTCGTCGGCGCAGGCGCTGACATCCACATCGACGCGGAGATCGAAACTGCGGGAGCGCTCCAATGTGTCCCAAATGAGCAGGGATACTTCTCCGGGAGACTTGCCGTGAATCAAAATCTGGGTTGGTGTGATGACCTGAGCGGAGGCAATGGCTCCGTCGGTGATGGAAATGCGTCTCAACTGTTCGGTGGTGTTGATGAGCAGCGACTTGCCCACCATGACCCGCAAGGGAGCCGATCCTTGAGTTTGCTGGGACTGCGGAGGCAGTGTCGTGGTCTGGGTGGTCGTGGGAGCAGAAGCGGGAGCCTGGCCAGCAGTTTCCGCCTGCCGCACTATCCCAGAGAAGGCGGGAACTACGAAGGCCGCGAACAGCAAAGCCCCGAGCAAAGACACGCGAACTCTCATTTTCAGATTCCTCTCCCTGTGAGGAAACGCGTACAGCATTGTGCTGCTTTCGACGCCCCGCCTTTGACGCTCGGCCTTCGATACCCAGCGGAAGATTGCCCTGATCCCACTTAATTCGAGCCGCAATTCTCCTCCGAGCACTTCACGATTTCTGGTTTCTTGTCGCCCTGGTAGACCTCAACGCTGACGCCGGTGGCTGGTGGAGGA
>Ga0210400_10001895_pt1 | contig 20214 bp, 16 predicted proteins | sample IncBWH26MmetaG_FD_155456 | JGI IMG/M metagenome (GOLD analysis project Ga0210400, IMG submission 155456) | Forest soil microbial communities from Barre Woods Harvard Forest LTER site, Petersham, Massachusetts, United States - Inc-BW-H-26-M | ecosystem: Environmental > Terrestrial > Soil >...
TTGACCGTCGCCACCGAGACGGCCACCGCATTGTTGCGGAAATTGAACGTGGCGCGCGAGCTCGCCGCGTTCTGCACTTTTTCGTGGTGCAGGAACCAGGCTCCGCCACCGACCAGGACGATCAGCACCACAATGAGGAACCGATGGCGGCGCAGAAATGCCCAGGGTCCACTCGTCGAGACTTGGGTCTCCGGATCAGAATCGTTCAGCACATGTTCCCCGCAATTCGAAAAATCTTCCGGCGACTGCTCACCGCTGCCCGCCGCGGACTTGGATGATGGCGATTCAAGAAGCCGGGTGGATCTTCAGTTTTGATACTCGTTGGACACCCGGACTGCATTCAAGGTTCGGGCGCGACAGTCCGCCCTGGCTACCCCTCCGCCACGCGGTCCGAAGATTAACATGCAGGATGTCACGGGTTGCGTAACAGAATGTGTAGGATTAACGAACTGCTGGCCCGGGATCACCGGCTGCACTCCGCTGTGTTTGAGCGCCCGTATGACAGGGGTGGCAGACCCCCCGGGAAGCTTACAGCGGGCCCCGGCCGCCCGGACCGCGCGGGCCCCGATCCCCGGCCAGATCAAAGCGGGATTTCCCCGGTGGCGCCACCAGCAATGAGGCCCAGCCGTCCGGTGCCCGGGGCGGGTGCCATAACAATGTTTGGGGATCCAGCCGCGCCAGCTGCCGGGTGCCGGCCCAGGCCGCACCGTCGGTGACATGCAGACCTTCGAACGGGCCGTAGGCGCAGGAGGCCAGGCCCGCATTGTTCTCGAAATAGATGACGACCGGGTCCAGGGACTCGGCGCGCGCGAACTCCGCATCGCGCAGCTGCCAGCGGGACATCCAGGTCGCCACGGCGTCATTGCCGGCGCCGCGGCACAGCATGCTGCCGATGAGGCGGAAGAACTCGCCGGGCTCGATGCTTTCGGCGGAGCCCTCTCCGGGTGAATAGAATCTCAATCGCAGCATGGTCAGCCGACCGCCTGTTTGGCCCGATAGAAATTGCCGGACCGGATCTTCACGAGCGCGGCGCCCGCCTCGAAACTCACGCCCATGGGGTCGCCGCCCGCGGCCACGATGTCCATCTGCTCCTGCAGCATGCGGCGCAGCATCATGATACCGCGATCGGAGGTCACCAGATGCTCATCGGAATGCAGGGTGATGGGACCCTGGCCGGCCTGGGCCTCGAAGTCTCCGGGCGTGTTGCGATGTTCCGCCTCGTTCATCTGGCCCCAGGTCTTGCCGTTGAACAGCATGCTGCGAAAGGGCGCGTCCTTGGGCACTCTTGCGACCATGGCCTGGATGTAATGCGTGTCATCCACGGGCACCACCCAGGATATGCCGCTGGCAGGCCCGGCCTTCAGCGTCACATCCGGCACGCTCATGATATTCGGCAGCAACCAGGAGGAGATGCGCTCCACTTCGCGCCCGTCCGGCAGCTGGCGCACCGCGGAGTAACACACGCCGGACTCGGTCGGGAAGAAGTCCACCTGCGGCATCAGTGCGAACTGCGACACGAACTGTACCGTGCTGAAGGTGGAATGCAGGACCTGCACATGGAACGGGTCCATCACATTGTCATTCATATGCAGCCAGCTGTAGGGCACCACCGGCAAGGAATCATCACCGGTCGCGCCGAACCCACCGTAGGTGCGCCACAGGGTTTCATGCGCGGTCACGTTCTCGAGATTGTCGTACGCCGGCAGCACCGGTCGCTTGTGTGGCGGTCCGAGATAGGCGAACACCAGGCCGTAGCGTTCCTCGACCGGATACCAGGGCTGGCGCGCGGTATCCCGATGCCGGCCATGGTCCGGCTCACAGGGCTGATCCAGGCAGCGGCCTTCCACGTCAAACAACCAGCCGTGGTAGCAGCAGCGGATGCCATCCTGTTCGACCCGCCCGTAGTACAAGGAGGTGCCGCGATGCATGCAGCGCGGATACAGCAAACCGGCCCGCCCCTTGCGATCGCGGAACAGCACCAGATCCTCACCCAGGATGCGGACCTTGCGCGGCACCGACGCTAAGCTTTCGGACAGCGCCACCGGCTGCCAGTAACGGCGCAGCAGTTCCCCGCAGGGCGTTCCCGGCCCGACGGCCGCGAGGGTTTCATTGAAGTGCGCGGGCGGGCGTCCATAGGCACTGCCCATCGTGTCGCTTGCCATGACTTGCCCCTTAAGGCGCCGGCGTGAGGCGCCATTATTGCGCATTCGGGTGCAGGATGCGCTCGACCTGTTCCTGCAGGCGCTTTTCGGAGACCGGGATCAGGGTTCGCAGTTCCTGCGCATGCAGGGAGACGCGGAACTCCTCGAGCATCCAACGCAGCTGCGCCAGGGCCGGTTCGGCCGCCAGCGGCACGCCCCGCTCGCGCAGGGTCCGGTACTGCCCTTCGACGGGCCGGATGCGCGCGGCCAGGGTCGTGTCGCGCTCAAGATTCGTGCGCATGCGGGTGGCGCGCCGTGCAATCGCTTTCAGATACCGCGGCAGCTGGTTGAACCACGGCTGCGCCGGCGAGCGCGGAAAGTCCGGTGCAAACAGATCCTCCAGCTGCGCGCGCAGTGCCGCGACGGTGGCGGCGAAGACTTCCCCCCGCAGGCCGTCCAGGGTCGCGCGCGCGGCGCGTCGTTCCTCGAGGATGCTGCGCACCAGGGCAATGAGTCGGGTGGCGGTGGCATCCAGCTGCGCGCGCCGTGCATCCAGCTGGCGCGCGAAGTGCGCGCCGTCGCGCGGCAATTCCGGATCGGCATCGAAGAAGCACTCCTGAAAAATGCGCTCGGTACAGGCCTCGACCAGGGGACGGGAGGTCGCCAACCCCTGTGCCAGCAGCACCAGCGTGCGATCCTCCGCAATCCGCTTGCCGATATGTCGCGCCAGTTGCGGCAGTGCCAGCACGGCCAGGCGCGTCAGCCCGGCGCGCGACAGCTCCTGCGCCTCAGCGAGGGTGCGCGCCTCGACCACGGTCACGCCGGTGCCGACATCGCGCACCGCGGGCCAGACATTGAACGTGACCCCGGAGCGCGACACCGCCTGCACTTCGGGCAGCGGTCCGAAGTCCCAGGTGCGATGGCTGTCCGGCGCCGCCGTGGCGTTCGGGGCGACGGCGCGCTGCGGTCTTCGCAGCTGCCGTCGCAGCTGGGCCAGATCGCGCCCCTCGGCCAGCACCTGTGGGTTGCCCGGGATGCGGATATTCAGCCGCAGATGATCGGGCAATACCGTCGTCGCCAGATCCGCGGGTTTCATCGGCGTGCCGGTGCGCGCCGTGATCCAGGCGGCGAGCCAGGCATGAAACGGCGGCAGCGGGCCGGCGCTCACCGACTCCAGGGCGAGGCGCGCATGGTCGGTCACCGGCACGATCTGGCGGCGGACCGCCTTTGGCAGCGAGCGCAGCAGTTCCGCGATTTTTTCCTGGCGCGCGCCGGGCACCAGCCATGCCAGCTGCTCGGCATCGAGCTCCTCCAGCAGCTGCTCGGGCACGATCAGGGTGATGCCGTCCGCCGCGGCGCCGGGTTCAAACACATACTCAAGCGGCAGCTGATTGCCGGCCACCGCCATGGTCGGCGGGAAGTTCTCGCCGCCCGCCTCCGGGGCCTCGCGGCGACACAGGTCGGAGAGGCTCATGTGCAGGCTTTCGGGACTCGCCGGTTCGATCTCGCGCCACCAGCGATCGAACCCCGCCACCGAATTCACCCGCAGCGGAATGCGGGCCGCATAGAACTGCGCCTGTGCCGGCTCATCCACCAGGATGTCGCGGCGGCGGATGCGCGCTTCCAGTCCTTCGACATAGGCCTTGAGGTCGCGGTTGGCCGCAACGAAGGGCGCCGCGATGTCGCTGCGTCCGGCGACCAGCGCCTCCTGAATGAAAATCTCATGGGCCGCCTGCGGCGCAACCGCGCCGTAACCGATGCGGCGGCCGCTGGCCAGCGGCAGGCCATACAACGACACGGATTCGTAGGCGCTGACCTGACCGCGGGAACTGACCCAGTGCGGATCGGTGTACTCGCGACGCAGCAGCGGACCGGCCGCGCCTTCGATCCAGCCGGGTTGTACGGCGGCGACCATGCGCGCATACAGGCGCGTCGTCTCCACCAGCTGGGCCGCCACCAGCCATTTCGGCGGCTTCGCGGCCAGCGGCGTGCCGGGTGCAATGACAAAGCGGGTGCCGCGCGCACCCAGGAATTCGCGCCGCTCCTCGAGCAGGCCGATGGAACCGAGCAGCCCGGAGAGTATGGCGCGGTGCAGATCCGCAGGATTGGCCGGCGCCTGATTGCGCTTCAGCTCCAGGTCCTGGACCGCCCCACCGAGCTGGGCATGCAGGTCCTGCCACTCGCGCATGCGGACAAAGGACAGGAAGTGCTCGCGGCACCATCGGCGCAGCGCCGACCCGCCCAGCAGCGCGGCCTGTTCGTGAAACCGCTGCCACAAGGTCAGCACCGTCACGAAATCCGAGCGCGGATCCGCATACGTCGCGTGCGCCGCATCGGCCTGCGCCTGGGTGTCCGCCGGGCGCTCGCGGGGATCCTGCACGGCGAGAAATGCCGCAACGATGAGCATCTCGGACAGGCAATGCAGCTTCGCAGCCGCGAGCAGCATCCGGCCGAGTTTCGGATCGCAGGGCAGGGAGGCGATGCGTTGCCCCAGCGGGGTGATGCGGCGCTGGTCATCCATGGCGCCCAGTTCCTGCAGCTGCCGGACGCCGTCATTGATCTGACGGGTGTCGGGCGGATCCAGAAACGGGAAGTTTTCCGGGTCCCCCAGACCCGAGGCGGCCATGTGCAGCAGCACGCTGGCCAGATGCGTGCGCAGGATTTCCGGCGGTGTGAAGTCCTCGCGGGCCGCAAAATCCTCTTCTGAATACAGCCGGATGCAGATTCCGGGCGCCTCGCGCCCGCAGCGTCCCCGGCGCTGATTGGCGCTGGCTTTCGAGACCGGCTCGAGCGGCAGTCGCTGCACCTTGCTGCGCACGCTGTAGCGGCTGATGCGCGCGAGCCCGCTGTCGATCACATGGCGGACCTGCGGCACGGTCAAGGAGGTTTCGGCCACGTTGGTCGCGAGGATGACCCGCTGCGTCGTGTGCGCCTCGAAAATCCGTTCCTGTTGCTGCGCCGTAAGACGCGCGAACAGCGGCATGATTTCGAGGCGCGGCAGCCGCGCGCGCTCCAGGGCCAGCGCTGCTTCGCGGATATGCTTCTCGCCCGGCAGGAACACCAGGATGTCGCCCGGCGCGGCGCGCTCCACGGCCAGCAGCTCGCGCACCGCTTCGACAATTCCTTCGGGCAGCGACAGTTCCGCCGCATCCTCATCGGCGGCGGCGAGCGGGCGGTAACGCACCTCGACGGGATGGCTGCTGCCCTCGACATCGATGACCGGTGCGCCGGCGAAGAACTGCGAAAGTCGCTGGGTATCGATGGTTGCGGAAGTAATGATGACCCGCAGTTCCGGTCGCCTGGCACACAGCCGCTGCAAGGCCCCCAGCAGCAGGTCGATGTTGAGGCTGCGTTCATGCGCCTCATCGATGATCAGGGTGTCGTACGCGGCCAGCTGCGCATCGAAGGTCAGCTGGCGCAGCAGAATGCCGTCGGTCATGAGTTTGACCAGACAGTGCGGCCCGGTGCGGTCATCAAAGCGCACCTGGCAGCCCACCGCCCCGCCCACCCGGGTGCCCAGTTCGGCCGCGATCCGGTTGGCGAGCGCGCGGGCCGCGATGCGCCGCGGTTGGGTATGGCCGATCATGCCCTGGGTGCCGCGTCCGGCCGCCAGGCACAGCTTGGGCAGCTGCGTGGATTTGCCCGACCCGGTCGCCCCGCACACAATAATGACCGGGTGACGGGCCAGGGCGGCAGCTATGTCCGCAGCGTGGGCGCTGATGGGCAGGCGCGGATCCGGCACCAGGTTCAGGAGGGGACGTGACATAGGGCGCGGATTCTGGCCGAACCTAAGCCGCTTGTGGGAATGGCACGAAAACCACGCGGTGAACGCCGTTCGATAGGCGTTGCGGCCGCTGCCGGCCCATGTCATAAAAGCGCGCTGCGCTTTCTTGAGGATGCCTGGAGGGGGGTCCATGACAACGATTTTCGAAGCCCGCCGTCGGCCACCCGGGCTGCTGCTGGTGGTGCTGGGCCTGGGCGCGGTGCTGCCGGCGTTCGCCCACCATTCTTTTGCGCTGTTCGACCACCAGAACCGTGTCACCGTGGCCGGTACGGTGGTGAAGTTTGAATGGACCAACCCGCATGTGTTCATCCAGCTGGAAGTTCCGGATGGCGCGGCGAGCAAGCGCTACACGGTCGAATGCGCCAGCCCGAACGTGCTGACGCGCGTGGGCTGGAAGTTCAATGACATCCGGCAGGGCGACAAGGTCACGCTGCTCATCAATCCATTGCGCAACGGCCAGCCCGGCGGAATGCTCGAAAAGGCCACGCTCGCCGACGGGCGTGAATTGAGCGATGGCAACCCACCGGGCACCGGTGTGTTTCCCCGGTCATAAACGAAGGCGCTGCCATGAATTCTCGAATGCTGGGCCTGATCGCCATTGCGGCGGCGATCGGCATCGCCACGGTGCAGGCGGCCGATGTCGAAAAAGCCGCGGGCAGCAGCCCCGCCGCTGCGGACTTCACCGGCGACTGGCAGCGTTATCCCGGTTTCGGGCGGGGTGGCCCGCCGGACCCGGCCACGCTGCCGCCGCCGCCCGGAAAGATGCTGCTCAAGCCCCAGTACAAAGGGCCCTATGACGCGAAACGCAGCAAGGAAAGCGAGTCCGACGCCAAGGGCGAGCCGATCGCCGGCAGCGGCGTGGACTGCCTGCCCTACGGCATGCCGGAGATGATGTCGGCGATCTATCCGCTGGAGATCCTGCAGACCCGCGGCCAGGTCACCATCATCGCGGAGGCGTTTTCGCAGGTACGGCGCATCTTTGTCGGCAAGACCCAGCCGAAGATCGATGAGGTGCCGCCGGGCTATTTCGGCCATTCCGTCGCGCACTGGGACGGCGCCACGCTGGTCGTGGACACCGTCGGGGTGAAGGAGTCGGTGCTCGGACACAGCGAGATGCCGCACAGCGACCGGATGCGCATCACCGAACGTCTGCACCTGGTGACGCCGGACATTCTGCATGACCAGATCACGGTGGAAGATCCGGTGACGCTCGAGCAACCCTGGACCTTTACCTTCGCCTACAAGCGGATCCCCAACTACGAAATGCTCGAGTATGTGTGCGAGAACAATCACGAATACATCGACGATCAGGGCGTGACGCGTCTGCGTCTGCAGGATACGAAGTGAGGATCGAACCATGAACGCCGCACTGAAACCGGATTTCGCCCGCACCCACGCCTTCCTGGGCCGGAAGCATGGCCTGTTGATCAACAATGAGTGGGTGGAGCCGCGCGGCGGTGGTCGCATCGAAGTGCTGAACCCGGCCACCGGCAAAGTGCTGGGGTATGCCGCGGCCGGCGGCGCCGAGGATATCGACCTGGCCGTGCGTGCCGCGCGCCATGCTTTTGAAAACGGCCCATGGCCGAACATGCCGCCGGTGGCGCGCGCCAAACTGTTGTGGAAACTGGCCGACCTCATCGAGCAGGCCGCCGATGAAATCGGCGAGGTGTTGAGCCTGGATAACGGCATGCCCTTCGGCATGGCGAAGTTTGCCGGCGCCCTGGGCACCGCCAATGGCCTGCGCTACACCGCGGGCTGGAGCGGCAAGCTGCACGGCGAAGTGCCGGAACTGTCCGAGCCCGGCAAGCTCGCCTATACGCTGCACGAGCCGGTCGGCGTGGTGGGCTGTATCACCCCATGGAATTTCCCCTTCGCCATGGAAGCCGACAAGGCCGCTGCGGTCATCGCCGCGGGTTGCACCATGGTGCTCAAGCCCGCGGAGCTCACGCCCTTTGGCGCGCTGCTGCTGGGCCGGTTGGTGCTCGAGGCCGGCATCCCCCCGGGTGTGGTCAATATCGTCACCGGCTACGGAGATCCTGCGGGCAAGGCGCTGGTCGAGCATCCGGATGTCGACAAGATCGCCTTCACCGGATCCACCGCGACCGGCAAATGGATCGTGCAGGCGGCTGCCGCCACCCTCAAGCGCGTCACGCTGGAGCTGGGTGGCAAATCACCGAGCATCATTTTTCCCGATGCCGACATGGCGCGCGCGATTCCGGGCGCGGCCATGGCCGTGTTCGCCAACTCCGGCCAGATCTGCGTGGCGGGGTCGCGTCTGTACATTCACAAGCAGGTCTTCGACCAGGTGGTCGCCGGCATTTCCGGGATGGCGAAGTCGCTGAAGGTCGGTTCAGGCCTGGAGCCGGATACGCATCTGGGGCCGCTGGTTTCGCAAGGCCAGCTGGACCGGGTCACCGGCTACATCGAGGCCGGTCGCGGCGAGGGCGCCGAAGTGGTGACGGGCGGCCAGCGCCAGGGTAGCGAGGGCTACTTCGTGCAGCCCACGGTACTGGCCCAGACCAACCGCAGCATGAAGGTGGTGCGCGAGGAGATCTTCGGACCGGTCATCTGCGCCATGCCCATCGATGATGATGACCTGGACCGCATCGCCCGCGTGGCCAACGACACGACCTACGGCCTGTCCGCCTATATCTGGACCCGTGATGTGGGCATCGTCCACAAGCTGGCCCGCAAGATCCGCGCCGGCACCGTGCAGGTCAATGGCGGGACGGGACTGGATCCGGCCGTGCCCTTCGGCGGCTACAAGCAGTCCGGCTGGGGCCGCGAACATGGTCGCGCCGGGGTGGAAAGCATGCTCGAGACCAAGGCGGTCGGCATCACGCTGTAAGGCCGCGGCCGACCCGCAGGTCGCAGCTCATGCGCAGGGCATCTTCGATGCCCTGGTAGTAGCCGCCGATGATCGCGCCGGGCTGGTAGCCCAGTGATTCGTAGAAACGCCGCGCGCCGACATTGCTGGCGCGCAATTCCAGGCCCAACACCCAGGTGCCGGCCACCCGAGCACTTTCGTGCAACCAGCCCATCAGCTGGCGGCCCAGGCCGTGGCGCTGAAACTCGCTTTCCACGGCCAGCAGATTCAGGTGCGCATGGGCCTCGCCAAACTGCATGATGGCGAAGCCGGCCAGGGGCGCGGCCGCATGACCCTGCCAGCGGGCGGTCAGGACCACGCTATCGGTGCGCTTGATGTGGCAAAGTACGCGGTCTGCGGGCCATGCGGGCGGCAAGCCGACTTCGATAAGGCGTCGCGACAGGACCGCGATGGCGGCCGCGTCGCATGGCGAAGCAAGTTCGAAACGGTACTCGTCCATTTGCCCAGGCTAGGATACCACCAAGGGACCGATATTCATCGCATGTCAGGCATAACGGCTCACCCGCACGTCAGCATCGTCATCCCGGTGTACAACGAGGAGGCGAACCTGCCGCTGTTGTTTACCCGGCTGTACGCGACCCTCGATGCGTTGTCCTGCAGCTGGGAATGCGTCTTCGTGGACGATGGCAGCAAGGACCACTCCGTGGCGCTGCTGCGGGCGCAGTACCAGCAGCGCCCGCAGTACACCCGGGTCATCCTGTTCCGCCGCAATTTCGGGCAGCACTCGGCGATCATGGCCGGATTCGAGGCGGCGCAGGGCGATGTCATCATCACCCTGGACGCCGACCTGCAGAATCCGCCCGAGGAAATACCGAACCTGCTGGCCGCGGCCGATGCCGGTCATGACTATGTCGGCACGATCCGCAAGGGGCGCCAGGATCACTGGGCGCGCACCTTCCTGTCGCGGCGCATCAATGCGCTGCGGGAGAGCATGACCCCGATCCGGATCACCGACCAGGGCTGCATGCTGCGGGCGTATTCGCGCCATGTCATCGACGCGGTCAATTCCTCCGAGGAGGTCAATACCTTCATTCCGGCCCTCGCCTATCTGTATGCGCGCAATCCGGTGGAAATCGAGGTCCGGCACGAAGCGCGGCATGCGGGCGAGTCCAAGTACTCCTTCTACAAGCTGATCCGGCTGAACTTTGATCTGATGACGGGCTTCACGGTGGTGCCGCTGCAGCTGTTCTCGATGCTCGGCATGGTCGTCTCGGGCGTTTCGCTGCTGCTGTTCACGTACCTGATCCTGGACCGCATCCTGCACGGCCCGGATGTGCAGGGCGTGTTCACCCTGTTCGCCATCGTGTTCTTCCTGCTGGGGCTGGCGCTGTTCGGCATCGGGCTCATCGGCGAGTATGTCGGGCGCACCTATGAGCAGGTTCGCGGCCGGCCCCGCTATCTGATCGCGGCGGTGCTGGCGCCGGGGCAGCCATCGGATCCCGAGCGCCAGCCGGCGCTCGAGACCTCCCGTGTTTAGCGCCGTCGTATACGCCTACAGTGAAGTCGGACAACGCTGCCTGCAGGTACTGCTGGATCACGGCGTACGCGTGCCCCTGCTGTTCACGCACGAGGATCAGGCCGGCGAGCAGCGCTGGTTTGGCAGCGTCGCTGACCTGGCGCGGGCGCATGGCCTGCGCACCGTGACGCCGGCACAGCCCGCCGCCCCGGAATGGCTGCAGGCGGTGCGCGAGAGTGCGCCGGACTATCTGCTGGCGTTCTACTACCGTTCCTTGCTGCCCCCGCCGCTGCTGGCGCTGCCGCGCTGGGGCGCGCTGAACATGCATGGCTCGCTGCTGCCCCGGTACCGTGGCCGCGCCCCGGTCAACTGGGCGATCGCCAATGGCGAGACCCAGACCGGCGCCACGCTGCATTACATGGCGGCGCGTGCCGATGCCGGGCCCATCGTGGCGCAGGAGGCCGTTGCCATCGGGCCGAACGATCATGCCCTGGCGGTGTCCATGGCAGTGGCCGCCGCCGCGGCCCGCGTCCTGACGGGCGCCCTGCCGGCCATGGCGTTGGGGCCGCCGGCCGGCCGTCCCATGGACCTCACGGCGGGGTCATACTTCGGCGGCCGCCGGCCGGAGGATGGCCGCATCCAATTGGACTGGCCGGGAATGCGGGTACACGCCATGATTCGCGCCGTGGCGCCGCCGTTCCCCGGCGCGTTCGTGCAGGTGCAGGGGCGGCGCGTGGTGTTCACCAGTTCCCGCACGGCCGGAGAGGCGGCGCGGCACCCGGCGGATGCGCCGTGTCTGTACGCGGAGGACGGCCAGCTGTTCATGGACTGCCAGGATGGCGTCCGGCTCGCGATCGGCGGTGTGCTGATTGACGGCACCGCGCTGGACGGCCGCGAGTTTCAGGAACGCTTCGGCACGCAGCCGTGGCGTTTCAATTTTACTGCGCAAGATCAAGGAACTTAGCTCATGAAGAAGCTGCTCATCCTGGGGGTCAATGGCTTCATTGGCCACCATCTGAGTGAAGCCGTCATCCGCGAAACCGACTGGGACGTCTACGGGATGGACCTGGAATCGGACCGGCTGGCGAATGTACTGGGGCATCCGCGCTTCCACTTCTTTGAAGGTGACATCACCATCAATCGCGAGTGGGTCGAGTACCACATCCGCAAGTGCGACACGCTGCTGCCGCTGGTGGCGATCGCCACACCGGCCACCTATATCTCCGATCCGCTGCGGGTCTTCGAACTGGATTTCGAGGCGAACCTGCCGCTGATCCGCCAGTGCGTCAAGCACCGCAAGCGCGTGGTGTTCCCGTCGACCTCCGAAATCTACGGCATGTCGCAGGAGGCGGAATTTCATCCCTATGAATCACCCCTGGTGCTGGGACCGGTGCCCAAGTCGCGCTGGATCTACTCCTGCAGCAAGCAGTTGCTGGATCGGGTGATCTGGTCCTACGGCCAGGAAGGCAAGCTGGATCACACCCTGTTCCGCCCGTTCAACTGGATCGGGCCGGGACTGGATCGCATGATGACCCCGAAGGAGGGCAGCTCGCGGGTGCTCACGCAGTTCCTGGGCAACATCGTGCGCAGCGAGGACATCAAGCTGGTCGACGGCGGCACCCAGCGGCGCTGCTTCACCGACATCTCCGAGGGCATCGCCTGCCTGCTGAAGATCATCGCCAACAAGGATGGCGTGGCCACCGGCAAGATCTACAACATCGGCAACCCGGCCAACGACCTGTCGATCCGCGAGCTCGCGCAGATGATGCTCGAGACCGCCCGCGCGATTCCCGAGTACGCGCAGTTCGCGAAGCCCGTGAAAGTGGTCGAAGTGACTGCGGAGAAATACTACGGGGCGGGCTACCAGGATGTGCGCGCGCGGCGGCCCTGGATCAAGAACACGATCGAGGAGCTGGGCTGGACGCCGACGATCGACATGCCGACGGCACTGCGCAAGGTGTTTGAGTCCTACAAGGCCAATCTCAAGGAAGCCCGCGCACTGGTCGAAGCGACCTGATCCATCGTGCAGACCCGCCGGATCGCATTGAAGATCGACGTCGACACGCTGCGCGGCACCTGCGAAGGCGTGCCGCGCCTGGTCGCCGCGCTGCGCCGGAGCAAGGCAGGCGGCAGCTTTTATTTCAGCCTGGGTCCCGATCACACCGGCCGAGCCTTGAAGCGCGTCTTCCGGCGCGGCTTTCTGGGCAAGGTTCGCCGCACCAGCGTGGTGGAGCATTACGGCATCCGCACCCTGCTCTACGGCACCTTGCTGCCGGGGCCGCGGATCGACCTGCGGGGCGGTGAGGTCATGCGCGCGGTGCGCGATGGGGGTTTCGAAGTGGGCGTGCACTGCCACGATCACGTGCGCTGGCAGGATCATGTGGCGCAGGCCGATGCGGCCTGGACACGCGCGGAATTCGTGCGCGCGCTGACGGCGTTTGAGGGCGTGTTCGGCAGCCGCCCGCAGGCGCATGCCGCGGCCGGCTGGCAGCTCAATGCGCAGGTTCTGCAGCTGGAGCATGAGTTCGGCCTCGCGTACGCCAGTGATTCACGCGGCACCACGCCGTTCTGGCCGACGATGGAGGGCGTGCCGGGCCGCTGCCTGCAGCTGCCCACCACGCTGCCGACCTTTGATGAGTTGATCGGCGTGGCGGGCATGGATGCGCAGGCGGCCGCCGAACAGGTTCTGCGCCTGTCGCGCACCGGCGCCAGTGACACCCATGTGTTCACGCTGCACGCCGAACTGGAAGGTCAGAAGCTGCTGCCGCAACTGCAGTTCCTGCTGCAGCGCTGGACCGATGCGGGCGTGGCGCTGTGCTCCCTGCAGGACTATCACCGGAGCCTGGATGGCGCTGCCATCGCGCGTCACGACCTGCTGTGGGGTGAAGTTGCGGGGCGCTCGGGCACCCTGGCCGTGCAGGGAGCACCGGCATGAGCCGGCTGCGGCTGCTGTTCGCCGCGTGCGCGGTGATCTGGCTGATCGGCCTTGGGTTCCGCGGCCTGTTCAATCCTGACGAAGGCCGCTATGCGGAAATTCCGCGCGAGATGCTGGCGAGCGGGGACTGGGTGATCCCGCATCTGAACGGACTGGTCTATATCGAAAAGCCGCCGCTGCAGTACTGGGCCACGGCGCTGAGCGAGGCCACGTTCGGCCAGAATCCCTGGGCCGCGCGCCTGTACACGGGGCTGTGCGCGCTGGCGACGGTGTACGCCCTGTGGGCGATGGTCCGACGCGAGTGGGAGGCGCAAGCCGCGGCGCGCGCTGCCATCATGCTTGGCAGCTCGCTGCTGTTCGTGCTGCTGGGGCATCAGCTGCTGCTGGACATGAGCCTGACGCTGTTCATGACCCTGACCTTCGTCGGATTCTGCAATGCGCAGCGGGCCGAGCGCTGGCGGGGGTGGATGCTGTTCAGCTGGGCGGGCATTGCCGGTGCATTCATGACCAAGGGGCTGATCGCCGGGGTCGTGCCGCTGTGCACGCTGATCGTCTATTCGGCGCTGCAACGGGACCTGATGCCCTGGCGCCGGCTGCTGTTGGGGCGCGGCGCCATGCTGTTCCTCGTGCTGTGTCTGCCCTGGTTGGTGCTGATCCAGCAGCGGCTGCCGCAGTTCTTCCAGTTCTTCTTCGTCCGTGAGCACTTCCAGCGCTTTCTGACCCGGATCGAGGATCGCTACCAGCCCTGGTGGTTCTTCATTCCCATACTGCTGGCGGGAATTCTGCCCTGGATCGTGCCGGCACTGCGCTCGCTCCATGGGGACTGGCGTGCCACGGTTTCCCGTCCGGGCTTTGACGGGCGGCGATTCGCCTGGGTCTGGTGCGTCGTGATCTTCGTGTTCTTCTCCGCGTCCGACTCGAAGCTGCTGTCCTACATCCTGCCGATGTTTCCGGCGCTGGCGCTGCTGATGGCGACGGCGCCCACGCCGCGCCTGAATGCGGATCTGCGCATCACCGGCGTCGGCATGGCGGCCGTGGGTGTCGCGCTGCTGGCCGCCGCGCTGCTGTGGTCGCCGATGCTGCACGCGCCCTCGCTGTATGACCCGCTGACCGCGCCGTACTTCATCCGGATCCAACCCGCGCTGCTGCTGATGGGCGCCTGCAGCCTGGGCGGCGGTATCGCGGCCTGGCGGGTCCGCTCCGATGCGCTGCAGCCGACCCTGGCAATCGGCGTGGGCGGATTTGCGACCTGGGCGGCAGCGCTGTGGGCGGCGGCCATCGTGGCACCGATGTACTCGGGCGCGGCGCTGTATGAGCAGCTGCCCGATTCCCTGCGTGCGGGTGTACCGGTGTACAGCGTGCGCACGTATGATCAGAGCCTGACGTTTTATCTGCGACACCCCGTGATGCTGGTTGAATATCGTGGCGAACTGGATTTCGGCCAGACTCTTGAGCCCGGCAAATCCATCGCGACCTTGGCGGACTTCCTGCCACGGTGGCGTGACAGCCCCCAGGCGCTGGCCGTGATGAAGCAGGACACCTATCAGCAGATGCAAAGCCAAGGAATCCCGATGGTCATTCGCGCGAACTCATATAAGACCTACATCGTGAGCCGGCGATGACCTGGCTGACCTGGTGCCTGCTGCTGGGCGGGGTGTTGCTGAATGCATCGGCCCAATTGCTGCTGAAGGCGGCGACCCGCCACAGCGGCGAACTGGTCGCGGATTCGGGCCGGATTTCCTGGCCCTCGGTAATGCACCTGCTGGGTGCCACGCCGCTATGGTTCGGGATGGCCTGTTACGTGATCAGTCTGGTGGTCTGGCTGGGGGCGCTGTCGCGGGTGCCGGTGAGCCTGGCCTATCCGATGCTGTCCATCGGCTATGTGGTGAATGCCTTCGCCGCGGCGCTGCTGTTCGGGGAGGCGTTGAGCGCGGGCAAGCTGGCCGCCATCGGCCTGATCTGTGCGGGGGTCTTCATGCTGGCGAGAATGCAGCACACATGAACGCGCCGCCGCCTGATTTCCTGCCGATGACCCGGCCGAGCATCGATGAGGCCACCATCGCCGGCGTCTGCGAGGTGCTGCGTTCCGGATGGATCACTTCGGGCCCGCAGGTGAAGGCCTTCGAGGCGGCCTTGAGCCAGTACTTTGGCGGCCGGCCGGTGCGGGCCTTCAATTCCGGTACCGGTACGATGGAGGTTGCGCTGCGCATCGCCGGCGTGGGGCCCGGCCATGAGGTCATCACCACGCCGCTGTCCTGGGTGGCCACCAGCAATGTCATTCTGGCCGTCGGCGCGACGCCCAGGTTCGTGGATGTTGATCCCTTGACCCGCAACATCGATCTGCAGCGCATCGAGGCGGCCATCACGCCGGCGACGCGCGCGCTGCTGCCGGTGGATCTGGCGGGGCTGCCGGTGGATCGCGACGCCTTGTATGCCATCGCCCGCCGCCATGGCCTGCGGGTGGTGGAGGATGCCGCCCAGTCAATGGGCAGTCGCTGCAACGGCCAGCCGATCGGTTCGCTGGGCGATCTGGTGTCCTTCAGCTTCCACCCGAACAAGAACATCACCACCATCGAGGGCGGCTGCCTGGTGCTCAATGACGAGCGCGAGGCGCGGCTGGCAGAGCAATACCGGCTGCAGGGGGTGGTGCGCAGCGGCTTTGACGGCATGGAAGTGGAGGTTGCCGGCGGCAAGTTCAACCTGACGGACGTGGCCGCGCGCGTCGGGCTCGGACAGCTGCCGCATCTTGCCCAGTTCAATGCCCGGCGCCAGGAGCTGGCGCGGCAGTATTTTGCGCAACTGCGGGCCCGGGGCGCCGCGCGCTTCGGGCTGGGGCTGCCCGTGGAGGACTTTGCGAACAGCAACTGGCACATGTTCCAGGTCGTGCTGCCCGAGGAACGCCTCAGCCTGTCCCGGGCGCAGGTCATGGAGCAGCTGCTCGCCGCCGGCATCGGCACCGGCGTGCACTATCCGGCGATGCATCTGTTCGCGCTCTACCGGCGGCTGGGTTGCCGGCCGGGCGATTTTCCCGTGGCCGAATACACCGGCCGCAACATTCTGACGCTGCCGCTGTTTCCAGCGATGCGCGATGCGGATGTGGCGCGGGTGGCCGAGGAACTGATGCGGATCCTGCTCAGTGTCGCTGCGGCTTGAGCAGGTAGTCGTAGCGATCCGCGGAATGCACCCGCACCTGTGAGATCTGCTCGCCGCGGGTGAGGGTGAGTGGAATTTCGGCGCCGGCCGGTCCGATGCTCCAGACCTTGCGGAACATATCGGCAAGTCCCGCAACGCCCCGGCCGGCCACGGCGGTGACTTCATCATTCACGCGCACGCCGGCGCGGTGCGCCGGGCCATCCTGCGCCAACGCCCCGACCACCAGTCGACCGCGCTGCTCGGTGGCATACATGCCGAGCCACGGCCGCGGGGTCTGCAACGGGCGGCCGGCGCGCAGCATGTCATCCAGGATGGGATCCAGCAGATCGACCGGGACGAACAGATTGGCGTCGAAGGTCTCATCGCGCGTGGATTCCTCGACCAGCAGCGACCCGACGCCCAACAGGCGCCCGTCGGTGCCGACCAGCGCGGTGCCCCCCCACTGCGGGTGCGCCGGCGCCGTGAAGATCGCATCGTCCAGCAGGTATTCCCAGTGGCCGGCAAATTCCCGGCGGGCCGTGACGTGGACGTTGAGCGAATGGGCCAGGCCGCCATGGCCGATGACAATGGCGTTGGCGCCGACTTCGAGTCCCAGCGCCGAACCGCGTTCCAGCACCGGAGCCCCGAGGTCACCGAGCGGCTGTACCAGCCCGAATCCGGAGGTCGGATCATAACCGGCGACGTGTCCGGGTACGGCACGGCCGTTGTGCGTGGACAGCCAGACGGTGCGCGCTTCGGTGATCAGGTAGCCGATGGTGAGAACCATGCCGTCCTCGCCGATGACCACGCCGCTGCCGATGCGCTCGGTGCCCAGCAGCGGCGCGGTGAAGGCGCTCTCGGGGATTTCCGAATGCACCATGACCACCGAGCGCAGGGCCGACTGCAGATCGAAGGGCAGCTGCTCCGGAATGGGTTGCAGAGCAGCAGGAAATGTCCAGTTCTTGGATACTGTCATGGATGGAAATCTATCAGGCCCGGCACCCGGCCGAAACTACCCGGTGTCGCAGTTTCGATGTAAGAGGAAGACGGCCTCGTGAGTGATGCGATGCACGAACCACCCCCGCGCGTGTCCGACGTCACAAATCTGCGACGAATTGCGCTGATCACGGCCCGGCAAGCCCTGTCGCTGGATGAAGACCTTTCACCGTTGGCGAATGCGCTGCACCACATCGGTGTGGAAGTGCACATCGTGCCCTGGGATGCGGCGCAGGACTGGTCAGAATTTGACATGCTGTTATTGCGATCGACCTGGGACTACACCTGGCGACTCGCGGAATTCCTGGGCTGGGCGGAAAGGGCGTCACGGGTTGCGGCGCTGGTCAACAATCTGCCCACGATCCGCTGGAACGTCGACAAGCACTACCTTGGCGCGCTCGCGGCGGCCGGCGTACCGGTGGTGCCCACCTCTTTCGTGGAGCCCGATGCCGAGCTGGCCGAGGCGCTCGAGCGTTTTCTGGCGTCGGATGGCTGCGCGGAACTGGTGATCAAGCCCGCAATCGGCGCCGGCTCGCGCGATGCGCAGCGACATCCGCGCCAGGCGCGCGCGGCCGCCCTGGCGCATGCCGCGCGCCTGCTGGCCGCGGGCCACAGTGTCGTGTTGCAGCCCTACCTGGCGCGGGTGGACCGGGAGGGTGAGGCGGCGCTGATTTTCTTTGGCGGCGAATTCAGCCATTCGATCCGCAAGGCAGCCCTGCTGCAACCGGGTGCGGGGGCCACGACCGAATTTTTTGCCGCCGAAACCATCAGTGCGCGCCAGGCGGCCGCCGATGAACTGGCGGTCGCGCGCCAGGCGCTGGCCGCCGTGCCTTTCGGCACGCCGCTGTATGCCCGCGTCGATCTTATCCGGGATGATCGGGGGCAACCACGCCTGCTGGAACTGGAATTGATCGAGCCGTCGCTGTTCTTCGCCCATGCGCCCCAGGCGGCGGCCCGTTTCGCCGAGTGCCTGCGCCTTTTCGCGCCGGGCGCGGCCAGGCCGCTATAATCAAACGCCTCAGGCCGGCAAGCATCCCCAGCCGGCGCCGCCAACGGAGCCAAGCCATTGAAGCGCCCATTCAGAAATTCCCGAACTGCTGTCCCGCGTTGTCTGCTCAGCGCCGCCTTGACCATCGGCCTGTTCGCGGCCGCTGCGCAGGCCCAGGCGCCGGCTGCGAAGCCGCTGGCCTCCGGCCTGGACCTGGCCGCCATGGACCGGACCGTGCGCGTCCAGGACGACAGTTTCGGCTATGCGAACGGCCACTGGCTGAAGAACACACCCATACCGGAGGATCGTTCGAGTGTTTCGATCGCCTCGGAGCTGTTGGACAAGAGCCTCGAGCAGTTGCGGGGGCTCATCGAAACCGCCGCGAAGGACGTGGGCGCTGCGCCCAACGCCGAGTCGCGCAAGATCGGCGACCTGTATGCCAGCTTCATGGATGAGGCGGCCGTGGAGGCCGCGGGGCTCGACGCCGTCAAGAACGAGCTCGCGCGCATCGATGCGCTGAAGTCCAAGAGCGAGCTGCCGGCCCTGTTCGCGCACCTGCACCGGATCGGCGTCTCCACGCCGTATGGCGTGGGCGTCAGCCCGGACATCCGCGACACCACGCGGGTGGCCGCCGGTGTGGACCAGGACGGCCTCGGAATGCCCGATCGCGATTACTACATCAAGGACGATGATGCACGGCTGGTCGACATCCGCGGCCGGTATCTGAAATCGATCGAAAAGCTGCTGGGACTTGCCGGCCTGCCCAATGCGGCGGCCCAGGCCAAGGCAGTGCTCAAACTGGAGACCCGGATTGCCAAGGCACAATGGACCCGCACGGCACTGCGCGATCCGGTCAAGACCTACAACAAGATCACCCTGAACGCGCTGGACGGTGAGACCCCGGGGTATCACTGGCAGGTGTACCTGGCCGATGCGGGCATCAGCGGCAAGACCGATTATGTCATCGTCGGTGAACCGAGCTACTTCAAGGCCTTCGGCGCGATGGTCGCCACCGAGCCCCTGTCCACCTGGAAGAGCTATCTGCGCTGGCATGTGATCATGGAGTACTCGGGCTACCTGCCCAAGGCCTTCGTCAACGCCGATTTCGAGTTTTTCGGCACGGCGCTGCGCGGCACGCCGGAAAACCGGCCGCGCTGGAAACGCGGCATCGCCTTGGTGGAAGCCTCGATTGGCGAAGGGCTCGGCAAAGTGTACGTGGCCAAGTATTTTCCGCCGTCCACGAAGGCCAGCATGGACAGGCTGGTCAGCAATCTGCTGACCGCGTATCGGCAGGATGTGGCGTCGCTTGACTGGATGGGACCTGAGACCAAGAAGCAGGCCCTGGAGAAGCTTGCGCGCTTGAACCGCAAGATCGGCTACCCGGAGAAGTGGCGGGACTACAGCGGGCTGGTCATCAAGCGCGATGACCTCATCGGCAATGTCATCCGTGCGAATGAATTCGACTTCGCCTACCAGCTGGGCAAGCTGGGCAAACCGGTCGATCATGGCGAGTGGCTTATGACCCCGCAGACCATCAATGCCTACTACCGCCCGGATCTGAATGAGATCGTCTTCCCGGCGGCCTTCCTGCAGCCGCCCACCTTCGACCCGAAGGCCGATGATGCCGCCAACTATGGCGCCATCGGCGCCGTCATCGGTCACGAGATGAGTCACGGCTTTGACGATGAGGGCAGCCAGTTCGATGCCAGCGGCAATCTGCGCGACTGGTGGACCAAGGAGGATCATCAGCGCTTTGCCGCCAAGACCGCGACCCTCGTGGCCCAGTACGATGCCTTCGAGGCGTTGCCGGGCTACAAGATCAACGGCAAGCTCACCCTCGGGGAGAACATCGCCGACAATTCGGGTCTCGCGGTCGCCTACAAGGCCTACCGGCT
>Ga0210400_10001896_pt1 | contig 20210 bp, 20 predicted proteins | sample IncBWH26MmetaG_FD_155456 | JGI IMG/M metagenome (GOLD analysis project Ga0210400, IMG submission 155456) | Forest soil microbial communities from Barre Woods Harvard Forest LTER site, Petersham, Massachusetts, United States - Inc-BW-H-26-M | ecosystem: Environmental > Terrestrial > Soil >...
GCTGCAGCTCGACATTGCTCAGCGCCATTTGCGCAGGGTCTTTCGAAAGCTCAACCGTGTTTGGATCCTCGCTACCGCGGTGTGAGATGACTGCCCGATTGGCGGCCTTTTCAGTGAGGCCACCAGCGGCCTGTAGCACGTCGAAAAGTCGATGCGGCCCGAGAATGGTATAGGACCCTGGCTTAAGGACCTCGCCCACCACGGAAACGCCACTGCTGGTGTATTCCTTCACGAATACCGAAACCTGCGGATCGTTGAGAATGTTCCCCTGCCGCAGTTTTTCCTCAATCGCGCCTTCCGCTTCGCTACTCGTAAGCCCCCCGACGTGAACGTACCCGACCAGCGGGATCGAGATATTTCCGTCGCCGCTCACCCGGGTGTGCCCGGAAAGATCAGTCGCCCCATACACCGCGACTTCCATCTCATCCCCGGGACCGAGAACCAGTGCCGACGAATTCCTTTCAACGAGAGGTTGGACCGAGGGCGTCTGCGGAGGGTTTGAGGCGTCTGGATGGTGCGCAGGGTCGTCCTGATTGCCGACGTTTTGGGGAGGATTGCTGTTTTGTCCCACCGCAACTTGCAGAAAGCCAAAGACGGCGGCCATTACCGCCAAGCGCAAAACTAGGGATAGGAGATTCTCGACATAATGCATAGGGATAAAGCGATTCTAATGCGGCAAGGCTCGCACGCACAACCTTAGTTCACTTCCGGTAGTGTCCGAGAAGTGCGTTGAAAAGCAAAAACGCCCGTCGAGCGTCCAAGAACGATGGGCGTTTTTCTTATTGGGTCACTGCTGTGCAGAGACCGGGGGAAGCCTGTCGATCGATTCCCGGTCTCTGCCGAAGTGCAAAAATCGCACGCTTGATATCGAAACGGGGTCAACTTCAATTTTTGAACAAAGCGTTGCTGATCTATGACAACGCCTCGCCTGGGGTCGGGCCGCGTTACATCGGCAAAGTGCGTTACTTGGGGCACCAGCCAGTTTTTGTGGAAGGGAAGTGCTGGTATTGCAAAGCGCCAGCCCATCTATTAGCTTTGGAAGCTAACTTGGTTTGGCAACTGTGACGGGGAGAATACACATTGGGCACTATGGTTCGGGTCTTGGTGACCGGCGCAGGCGGATTCATCGGTCATCATCTCGTCTCTTTTCTTCGGGCGCAAGGCAATTGGGTCAGGGGAGTCGACCTGAAGCATCCGGAGTTTGGTGCCAGCGAGGCCAACGAATTCGAGTTGCTTGACCTGCGGAAGGGGGAGGACTGCACCCGAGCAACGGCAGAAATCGACGAAGTCTACGCATTAGCCGCAGATATGGGTGGAGCTGGCTACGGTTCCCCCGATCACACCCAGAGCTTGCGTAATAACCGTCTACTCAATCTTCATTCCATAGAAGCAGCCAGACAGAACCGTGTCACTCGATACTTGTATACGTCGTCTACATGCACAGATCCGGAGACCTGCCAGAGCCCAACGAAGGGTGTTCCCCGGAATGAAGAAGACGCTTATCCAGCAACGCCTCAAGATGCCTGCGAATTAGCAAACCTGTCCGGCGAACGCCTTTGCACTCAATATCGACAGGATTATGGGCTTGAAACCAGGATTGTGAGACTCCCCGACGTTTTCGGTCCGGTCGGACCCTGGCTCGGTGGAAGAGAGTCAACACCCTCTGCACTGTGTCGCAAAATTGCGGCTGCCCAACTTGAAGGCCTTGATGAAATCGAAATTTTGGGCGACGGCAAGCAAAAAGGGTCCTTCTGCTATATCGATGATTGCGTTACCGGGTTGCACAAGGTAATGAGATCTGATCGCTCCGAGCCCTTGAACCTGAGCCAGGATCGAGTGGTGTCGATCAATGAACTTGCTGACGTCGTCGCAAAGATTGCTGGAATTCATGTGACCAAGACGCACGTTCCGGGATCTCAAGGTGTACGCGGGCGCAATTTAGGTGACACACGTCTCAAAGAAGTATTGAGATGGGAGCCACAGATATCGTTGGAGGAAGGGCTCAGACATACTTACCGATGGGTCGCGGAACAGGTCAGAGAACTCGCTTCGGAATACAGTTTCGGGGTGGCAACGTTTCCGCTCCCACACGGGAACAAGTAATCTCTCCTCTTGCGATCAAGCAGAAAGCCGAGCCAAACTCGGTAGCGCTCGAATCTGCACGAGGCCGGCCCCAACACGTTTCTTCGGCAGCATATTGGCCGAAGGAACTCCGGTTCTGGCAAATGATTTCTCGCAATCCTGCGTCGAGGGCCCGCGCATGTTTCCCTCCATGAAGGCGAGGCCAGGACAGCGCGTGCAGTTCGAAACATGAGTACAAGATGGGCAAGTCGTCAGGTCCTTCAGACGGATCGAGCGGACTTCCTTCATTTGATCCGAATGCCGCCAGATATCGATAAAGCGCTGTCGCCGAACGTTTCCGGTTGGAAGAGGAAACTGCACGCACGGGAAGACTTCGCCATAGGGCGAAACGTAGCAGGCGGTGTGGCCGGCGCTGCAGGGCGTGGATTCCATCTCGCTCTCTGCAGCTTTCGCGGGAATAGCGCAAAACTCCTCGGCGTCGCCAACCAGCGATGCATCGCGAAAGACCTGACGCAGTACGCCTGGGTCCACGCCCAACGCCACCGTCGAGCGGTTGCCGTCCATCATTGGGGTAACGGTAGGATCGAGGGTGCATTCCACGCCCAGTTCCTCGGCTAGGGCCCGGACTCCGGGGTAGTCCTGCATGTTCTGTGTCATCAGAACGTTGGCGATGATGACCTTCAGGCCTTGAGACTTGAGGAAGTAGATGGCGTCAAGAGATCGTTTGAGCGACCCCGGAATTAAGGTGATGGCATCGTGAACTTCCGGGCGGTGCGAGTAAATGCTTACCTGGAGTGATTCCACCCCGAGATCGCGCAGACGACTTGCGTCGCGCGCGCGAATCAGGACGGCGTTGGTCTTGAGCTTGACACAAAACATCAGACGGCGGGCGTGCTCAAGAAGTTCGAAGAAATCCTTGCGCAGAAAAATCTCACCGCCGCTAAATGTGAGAATGAAGACTCCCGCGTCCGCCATCTCATCGAGCAAGTGTTTGATTTCCGCCGTGGTCATCTCGCCATGATCGTCGTGATCGAGATAGCAGTGCACACAGCGCTCGTTACAGCGGTAGGTCAAGTCGAGCTGGACGCTGAGGGGAATGTTCAGCTTTAGGGCCTTAGCGGACATTTCCTCGAGCAGCGAGCTCATCGGGATTCTCCGGCCACGGGACTCCGACGCAGGATCGGTTCTTCCGAAACCTGCAGGATCTCGCGGCTGGCCAGTTCACGGGCCAAAATCTCGGCGTCCTGCAAAGCCTCCGCCGGGGCGACGTCGAATCTGGAGCAAATGCGGTTCTCAACGATTTGGTCAAGAGGAGTGGCCCCGTCGGCGGACTGCCACAAGATTGTGGCGGTCTTGTTCAAGGTAAATAGTGTGGATTCTCGTCCGTACATAATCATCATTATGCCGTCAAGACTGCGTGCCGCGACCCGAGGATTGGGTGCAAGGTAAAGGTTGCTCATCCGATCAACTCCCAGCCCCGGAGTTTAGGCACAAATGTAAGACGGAAAACCGGGACCCGGCTTACAAACTCGAAGGCAGAATGAAAAATTGACCGCACCAATTCCTCATGCTCAGCGAAAAACAAGAGATAGCAAAGAAGGATGCGGGCCGCTTCTCCGGCCGGAATGGGTTCGATGCGATTCTCTGCGCCTTCGGCATTCGGATCCGTGGTGCAGGGTGGCGTAAGGTCAACGTCAAATTCAATCCCGGCTCGCTCCGAAGATGTTACGAATCCGGCATAGTGGTCTTGCAGCCTGCCACGGAAGACTGGGTCGGTAGTATTGACTCGATCGGGTACGCCCCCGATTTCGATCACGAGAGCCAGTCGGCCGACTTCGCTGGTTAACTCAGGCAAGGAATGCTCGATTCTGTGCCGTTTTAGTCCCCAACGTTTGTGTATTGCGACTCAACGTGGGAGGTCTGGAACATGCCATGGAGGCGCAGAACGATCCTGGCAACCAAGTCCGACCGTTGAATCATGGCCGCAACGACGCGTTGAGGCAAGCGCAAATTCTTGGACGGCTTGACACGTTTACCGTCCCGCAGGATGAAAGAAACCTTTCCCAGCAGATCACTTTCCCGAAGGGGTGGATCTAGGGTGGACATCGAATCTCCGCGAGTCAGGATTCTGGCAACGGAAGGCGTGCTGTAATGGCTTACGAGACGATGAGCAAAAAGGCGCCGGTCGCGAGTGAATAGGACGATATCTCCATCAGAAACGGCAGCCCACTGGATTCGCTCGATGATGAGTGTGTCGCCGGGCCATATCGTGGGCAGCATGCTCCTTCCCATGACCTGGAGGCGAAGTGTGCCGTATGATTGCAAGGCCTCAGCTGCTAGCTCGCACTTGGCGGCGTGCTCTGCGTCGAACGTGACAAAAGAATTCATGAAACTTTCGGGTTAGAATCGCATTGAAAACTCGAGTTGGGCGTCTTTCCGCACGAAAGAGCGCTCGTCACAAAAACTTTTTCAGATCGGAAGGATGGTTTTTCGTAGGGCTCCTTCTTGGTTGTCGGAATCTTAGGTGTGTCGTTGGCTTTATCATTTGTGTCCATGCAAAGAACCTCGTTTATGGGTCTGTTTAATTCAATCCCGACTGAGATGCCTGCACGGCGCAGCCACCCGTGCCGGATGTTCCGCAAGCTTGATTGCTGAGAGTGGTGAAATAGACCTGGGAAGTTCCCGCCACGGTGCCATTCAAAACGTTGTCAATGATGATGCCAGTCGTGCCTCCCGCGGCCGCGAGCGCAAAGGTGCCGACGGTACCGGTATTTGTCCACGTTACTGTTCCGTCGGCGGTGGTTCCCCCGGGAGTCGCGTTCCATGTCGTCGGCTTAGTGCCACCAGTAATTCCAGGCGTTGTTGATACTTGAACGTTGAAGTTGCTGTCGAGAATACGGCTCGAGGTGGATGTGTAGTGGTGACTGGGAAGCCAACCTGCGATTGTGGGCGCTACAAGTGCCCCCTGATCAATCCAAGTCACGCCGCCGTCCGTTTTCTTGACGCCAGCGGAAGTGCTCCAAGGCGGCATTGACGACCCTGAAGTGCCCGGCGTGATCACCGTTTCAACGCGAAGGTTGCTACTCAGGACCTGTTGGCCGACGGCATACGACGTGGAAGCGATCCAGGGAGCAGACACGAAGCTGAAAATACATCCTTTGGATCCGCACGCAGCCGCCGTGCCATTGTTCTGCGTGCTAACGAAGATTCGTTCCGGGAAAGTGCTTGGGTTAGGAACATCGGCCACCGGGGAACATGCCGGGGTCAACCCCGCGGAGACCAACGTCACAAAGTTCGTCCCGAGCGCAGCGGGTATACCGCCGGTAATTGGAATCTGAAAGACGGTCGGATTCGAGCCCGTGTTTCCGCAAACGTAGAGGTTCCCGGTGGCGTTGCCAGAATTGTAGTAGGAGCTGTCGAATGCGCCGATGTACAGGGGATTCGGGGTCGATCCGAAAGCCAAGCTCGTGCCAGCGACCGACGGATTGCCGGTGTCCCCTGCGAGGAATGAAGTCGTAAGTTGGATTACGACTGCGCAAGCACTCGTTCCGCCAGTACAATCCGAAGTTCCGTCGCTGGATGCAAACACATACACCAAGCCGTTGGTCGAGTTCACGATCGGCCCTTCCACGATTCCTGTGCCGAAGTCCAACTGGCCTGATGCGATGACGGTTCCGGCCGTGGAGTCCACGCGGTACAGAACTCCACCGGCGTCGCCGACAAAGACGTTTTGGGAACCAGAGTCATACACCGGACTCGACAGAGTGTTCCCGGTATTGACCTGGACTGGGAACACACCGTTGTGAACTTCTGTTGGCACACCTTTAAAGACACCTGTGATTTTGTGAAGCCATCCGCTGGCGCCTCCAATCCAAGCGATATCATTCGTGTAGTCATAGAAAACAGAAGACGTAGTGTCGTCGGTGATGACGTTGTTGCCGTCGCGCAGAATGATCTTTGTCATGCAAGGTGCGGTACAACCGACATATGCGGCCGGGAGGACCGCCGTTGGGGTTGCCGGAGAGCTCACCGTACCGGTCGAGGCGGCCCAGCGTAGTAAGACCAGTGCTCCTTCTGCACCCGTGTTGGTTTGAACAAAAGCTACTTGCGAGCCGTCCAGCGAAATCAACGGAGACGTCAGAACCTGGCCAGTGGTGTTGTAGGCCCAGTAAACTGAGGGGACCGCACCTACTGTGGTGATTGCGTTGTCGATCAGGGTGACTGCCCCGTTCAATGCGATGGCCCTACCTACGAGCGAAGCGCCACTGTCCAGCGTGATCGAAGCCAGCGCGACAAGGTCTCCGACCGCGACCGCAGTTCCCTCGAGGGTAGCAGAGCTTCCTACTAGCCAGATCACGTTTCCAGCCGTCGCGCCGCCTGACAGAATCATGGTGCCCGCAACGTTGAGCGTGCTGCCGATCTGGAAGATGTAGGTTCCGTTTCCGTTCAGCGTCACGGTCGCGCCGACGCTCAACGCGAGGGAGGCGGCGGCAGACTTATACAAGCCCGGAGCGAGAGTTAGTCCGTCCAAAGACGCAATGGATGTCGCACCGGTCAACCCTTGAAAGAGGGTATAGGCTGTATTAGCGTCTGCTTGCGCTTGGCTGGCTACGGCGTCCCCGAGGTGCTCTACCGCAGGCGAGGTAAGGATGCCGGGCGGAAAGCCGGTGAGGCTTGTGCCCGGAGAGATACCGATATTAGCGCCCGTGACTACTGTGTTGCCGGCATTCGTCACGGTAGACGAACCGAGTACTGCGAAGTTTGCTGCCGTCCCCAGATTAAGGCTGCATCCGGCATACAGGTTGTCATAGGCCACAATGTTCGCCTGCGTTCCAGAACCTAACAAACCCGTACTAAAGACCACATAGTCCGGCGCGGTTGCGCTGCCACAGTTTGCGGTGGCCCCCTTGAACGAGAATCTTGCAGGGTAATTCCCTGCGCCGGCGCCGCCGCCCGAACCCAGATCTTCTGACCAATCACGCCTGAGCTTCTGCGATTTGACGAGCCGAGGCACAAGGGCTCCTGCCTCTACGTCAGACAGGTCTGCGGGCATCGTGAGCAAGTGTTCGCGACGTCGGATCTGCTGCCAGTAGCGCGGGTCCTTACTTACGCGAGCGAGCTGCTCTGCCGAGCCCGGGCGTGTGAAGATAAGGTGACTGTGACTCCAATCTGTAGTCAAGGCCTCTTCATGGTCAGCACGTTGGTTCGCTTGACCAGTTAACACCCATCCCAAGACAAACAATCCAGACAAGCCCATACCCAACCGGAGAAATCGCGCGGCAGTACCGTTCATTTTTTAACTCCACGGGGACCGGTCGACGACCGATGCTCATCTCTTGACATCGCGACTTCACTCCTTGGCGTGTCGGTCGATGCGCCCGCTGGCTGGCATTTTCCAGCAGTGGCATGCTTACGAATCGGAAAAAGCGTCAGGAACCGGGTTGCTTTACGCCGACCGCTCCCGGTTGTCCCGTTCGACACTTGCTGGGGCATGTTTCTCAACCCGGATCGGTAGGCGATAGTCAGGCGCAGGCAGGAAGGCTGGGCGATAGTGCCGGCGCAGGCAAGAGTGGCACCTGACGAGTCGGAGAAGCAGTAAGCCACACGCTCGATCAAGCCACGTCGTCCGCTCAGTTCGCGAACGGAATACTTCAGGCGCGCCGCAATATGGACAGTCTTTCAACCCAATACTACGCATGACGACAACTCCCCTATCGCCTTGGATTCTGCAGTTCCATCGCCGATTTCAGTATTATGCTGAACGTTTCTACTCTTGATCGCTACCATCGGACTGTGGCCGGGGAGTCGGAGCGAGTTTAAAGAAACCGGCAGCTTCCTCTTCGTTGTGGAGGTTTCGGTCTGGCACGAGTCTCTCGGCTTGCTCTGGGGTTAGTTTTGTTAAGGTGGGAGGAGAATAAGACTGTTTCTTCGAGTCTTTCGATTCCATCGCTTCTCGTGCCTCCTTAAATAATGGATTCGTTCACGGTTATCGCCCCTAATCCGTGGGATTTTCTGACATCCTGAGTTGGCTGTCTGTTCAAAACTGCACAAGTCGCAAAATAATTCTCGAAACATCGTTACGACCGATCTGGCTCGGTTCCATTTCGAAACTCGTATTGATTTTTCCTCGATAGCGTCGAGAGATCGGATTGCAAGTTTGGGTAGGCAGTTGCTATAGTTCTTCACTATAGAATTCTGTCTCGCGCAAACTTTGATCTGTGCAGTCGTAGGTGTTAGCTTCGGTGAAGGAGTGAGCGTGTACGCCGCTTAGCCTCCCGACGCGGAGAGTTCAATTGATTCCGTTCTATCTGATCACTTTTGTAGTATCGCTGTTTTCCTCATTGATCCTCACCTGGAGCGTGCGCAATCTCGCAATGGGCCGCGGCTGGGCGGCGCCTCCGATTCAGGATCGTGACCTACATGAAACTCCGTTGCCGCGGTTGGGCGGAGTTCCCGTATTTCTGTCTTTTTTGATTGGCGTTGCCATTGCTTTGTTGGCTAGTCTGCGTTTTCCGGCGTTGGCTGCTGGCGTCTCACTTCGGACCCTTCTGACAATTCTGGTGCCAGGCGCGCTCATTTTTTTGCTCGGCCTCTTCGACGACATCTATTCCGTCGGTCCGTACACGAAGTTTGCGATTCAAGGTGTTGCTGCCATCATGCTTTTTGCAGGTGGTTTGAGGATTCTCGACCTGCCCGTGTTGTTCGGTGCGCGGCATTTGGATTGGTACATCGGGCTTCCCATCACAGTTATATGGGTCATTGGGATTACGAATGCATTCAACCTGATCGACGGTCTGGACGGGCTGGCCGCCGGTTCTGCGCTATTTTCTACTTTCGTCGTCTTTGTGGTGGCAGTCTCGAGTGGTTCGTCACCGGTGTCGCTGCTGACCGTCGCCTTGGCGGGAGCGATTCTTGGGTTTCTGCGCTTTAATTTCAATCCGGCGACCATCTTTCTGGGTGACTCCGGGAGTTTGTTCATCGGATTCATGCTGAGTGCTTTGGCATTGGAGGGCGCCCAGAAGGCGCCCACGGTCATTGCCGTCGCCATTCCGGTCGTCTCCTTCGGTCTGCCGATTCTTGAGACCACTCTGTCGGTCTTGCGGCGCTTGATTGGCGGTCGGCCCATATTTATGGCCGATCGTGAGCACATTCATCACAAGATGCTGCAACATGGCTTGTCGCCCCGGCAAGTTGTGATCGCGCTCTATGCGGTGTCGGCTGTGTTTGCACTGCTCAGTCTGTTTCTCCTGTGGCCTGGGCGAAGCACGCTTGGCTTGGTGCTTGTGGTTATAGGCACGTGCATCTGGTTTGGCGTTCAGCATTTGGGGTATCTGGAATTTTGGGAAATCCGTCGTATTGCGCAGCGCACCATCGAACAGAGAAAAATATTCGTCAATAATCTCTCGATCCGCCGAGCTGTAGAAGACCTGAAGCTTGCTCGCGACTATACGGAGTTATGTGGCATCCTAGAAGCCGCGTTTTCGAGCAACGATTTTGATGGGTTTGACCTCAACGCGAAACTGCTGGCCGAGGACGGGGGGGACAGCGAGGATATAAGGCATTTGCTGATGCTGTCGGCACCAGCTAACGCGATGCAGTTCAAGTGGGCCAAGCGCTCGCCCGCGAAACTGCATGACGGTTGGTCGACCTGGTCACTTACTCTAGAGTTGATAACCACAAATAATCGACGCCGCGGTTCGATGAAAATCCGGCGACTCTACAAAGAAAGCCCCGTGCTGATGGACATCAATTTGTTGACTTCGGTTTTTCCGGTAGTTCTCGCCGACGCACTCGATCGTACTCTCAGCTCCTCGATAACGCGCTCAGAACCAGCAAATGAAAAGGGGATTAGGTTGGCTGAGACTGGTTAAACCCTTGCCCCCGCCTCTATGAGGACGCCGCTCTCCTAGGCCGCCCCTGACCAGGCCGGAAAGGTACGCATGGGGCTGCCCACCGGAACGCCCGCTCAGAATGGCAAAACCAGCATAGAAAGACGCTGGTGGCTGGCCAACATCGCGCTCGCCTTCCTTGGTCGCACGCATGAACACAATTGCTATGCGATTGTTTCCGCCGGCTGTTTCTTAGCCACGATTGTCGCAAGGCGGGATCAACTTGAGCGCCTGGATCACAGGTGCGGTCTCGGTCGCTCCCAGCGGTCTTTTCCACGCTAACACCAAACCCCGCCAACGAATCGTCGAGGACACTTGCTTCAGGCGTTCGTTACTTTAATGCGGCTTGCGAGGCTTGCACGGCTGTCCCTCCCGTAAGCGTCGAAAAATAGATCTGCGACGTCTTCAGAGCACCCGGCGCTACGGTGTTGTCAATCACGACCCCACTCGTACCTCCGCTCGCAGCCAGCGTGGCCTGAGTGCCCGCAGGGAGCGCTCCGCCCAAAGTCGTGGGCACAGAGAAGGACATCAGACATCCCGCGTTGCTCGGACAATTCACTGCGCTCGATGTGGAGCCCAGTGATTCCACGCTGAGGAATATCAAGTCGGTGCCGCTGCTAAACACTTCCGTCACCGGAGAGCAGGTTGTATTCCCAGTGGAAAGGGCAAGTACGCTCGTACCGCTCGCGGCTATAGCGTTGGATGTGATCCGAACTTGGTAAAGCGTCGCGTTACCCGATGTGTTTCCGCAGACATACAAGTTGCCGCTTGGGCTGCCCCCGCCATCCGACGTGAAATAGAGGTTATCGAAGTTACCAGCGAAAACCGGAATCCCCGCCGTTGTCGACGCCGTGCCAACCGTTGATTCGGTTCCGCAAGTGTGCCACTCGAAGTTTCCTGTCGCTTCGCCGACGGTCGTAGAAAACTGGATCACAGCGCTGTTGCCATTGCCGTCATTGCCCAGAAATGCGTACACCTTACCGGCGGAGGAATCGACTATCGGTGCATCCAGCCTCATAGCTTGCCCATTTCCCGAAGCGCCGGTACCGTGGCACGCAACGCCAGCAGTTGTCGTTGGACCCAGCACGAGTGACGGCGTCGGCGTTCCAATCACTGTGGTTACACCGGGATTACCGTTGAGGACCCCCGCGCATTTGGAGGTTGCGCACACCGCTGCCAGCCGCCCGCCGCTGACCGTGGGAGTGGTCCGGTAGGAAGTCGTCACGAAAACGTTCCCGCTCGCGCCGTCGAAAACCGGACTGCTCAAAATCGCGGTTGCCACCTCTACCGGCCAGGGAGCTGGTGTTGTGACCACGGTCTCTGCCGGCGTTGCTCCCTTAAACACGCCAGTAAACTGGTGAAGATAGCCGGCGTCGTCACCCACGTAAAGCGTATCGGAACCAGGGGTAAAGTCGTAGTAGGGTGAAGAGTAGGTATCGGTCGGTGCGGGATCCAGGCCCGCAGTAGCGTGGAAAGCGATGGTGGTCATGCAGGGCGCGGTGCAGCCTCGGTAGCTGCCAGCCGCGGTGCTGGAGAGAACCATCGGCGCTGTGGCGGACTCGGTGGTGGAAGCGCTCCATTTCAGCAAAACGAGGGTCGCAACCCCGCCCTGCGTTTGGACGAAAGCCAATTGGGTGCCGTCGAGGGATAGCGTCACCGAAGTGCTGATTGTGCCACCCGTGTCATACGCCCAGTACACCGAGGGGACTGTTCCAGCGCATCCGCCATACAAATTGTTATAAGCGATAATGCTAGCCTGCCCGGTCGCACCAGCCAAGCCGGTATTGAAGACCACAAAATCGTTGGTGCAGCCATCAATGGACGCATTGTAAGAGTATTTCGCTGGGTACTGGCCCGCACCCACAGTCGCGCCCGTACCCATGCTCTGGCTCCAATCCCTATGGATGTCGCCGCGTCTCCTGCGCCCCCTTCCGACATTGCGGCGCAGCCACTGCTGGACGTAACGCGGGTTCTGGGACAGATTGAACGCCTCCATCTGTGACCCGGGAGCAGAAAACACCATATGCCGTTGGCTCCAGTCCGTGGACACACCGAGATGCTCTTCGCTTTCTTCCTGCGCCAGCAAACAACTCGGCAATAGGCCGATCAGAATCGTGAGCAAAATCAGGAGCCGGGAGTGCACCGGTCCGCCACCGATAACGTTTGGCTTGGTCGCTCTGCTGTCCGATTCCTTCATAAGTTCACGGAAACCTTGAGGCCAGTCTTAACTTGTCACCTGCTGCGATCTTAATCGCCAGGCATATTTCGGGAAACTGATCCTTATGTTCGTACCCGCTAGCGGACGAACGTCGACGCCCTAAGGCAAGTGGCTTCCACAAATCACCCGGCCGCCCGAATTTGGATTAGCTGGCCTATGGAACCTCCATGCGACCCAGCTAGCATGTTCGCCGAGGGGATGCCTGTTCGTTGGAAAGATTTCTGGCAATCGGCTGTCGACGGTCCTCGCATGTTCCCCTCCATGTAGGCCAATCCGGGACAACGCGTGCATGTTCCCACATGGGCGCAAGTCGAACAGGTCGGAAGATTCCTGGCACGGATGGAGCGGACTTCGTTCAGCTGCGGAGAATGGCGCCAGATGTCGAGGAATTTCTGCCTACGCACATTGCCGCTGGGAAGCGGGAACTGTACACAGGGAAACACATCGCCGTAAGGAGAAATGTAGCAGGCGGTGTGACCGGCGCTGCACGGGTAACCCTCCATGATGTCATCGCCGGGTGCAGGCGGAGGGGCACAGAATTCTTCCACGTTGCCCACCAGTTCCTGGTTGTGAAAGATCTGTTTGAGATCAGACCCCGGAATTCGCAGGGCGAGTGTAGATGTATCTCCGTCCATTTTTGGCGTGATAGTAGGATCGAGCGTGTAGGCAACTCCCAGTTCTCTGGCCAGTGTGATCACGCCTTGCTGATCGGAGAAATTGCCAGCCATGAGAACGTTGGCGACGCTGACCTTGAGCCCCTGTGATTTTAAGAATCGAATCGCCTGGATCGTTCGCTTCAGTGACCCCGGTAGTTTTGTGATGGCATCGTGAACTTCTGGGCGATGCGAGTAGACACTGATCTGTATCTGTTCGACCCCGAGCTGGCGAAGTTTCGCGGCTTCCTTCGCGTGGATCATTACTCCGTTGGTCTTCACCTTTACATTGAACAACATCTGCCGCGCCCGTTCCACGATTTCAAAGAAGTCCCGGCGCATGAGAACTTCGCCGCCGCTGAGGGACAGGAAAAAAACGCCGGCATCGGCGAGCTGTTCGAGAACATTCGTGATTTCCGCCGTCGTCATCTCGCCATGATCGTCGTGATCCAGGTAGCAATGCACGCAACGCTCATTGCAGCGATAAGTGATATCGAAGTGAACGGTGATGGGCAGTCCCAAGTTCAGGGCTTTTTGATTCATCTCGGCGAGCAGGCTCATTGGCTCACCAGGGTTGCTGAAGACTCTACGAGTGGCTGATCCGATACCAGCAGAATGCCGTGCTGTGAGAGTTCTTCGACGAAGCGGTCGGCACCGCGATGCGCTCGTTCCCGATCGACATCGAATTCCTGGCAGATTCTGCCGCCGACGATCTCCGACAGTGGCGTGCGCCCGTCCGCTGCCTGCCAAATCGCGGAGGCGACGTCATTGAGGGTGAAAAAAGTCGAATCAGCGGCCGACATCACCATCATTTCGCCGCCCAGCATGCGGGCCGCGATCGCCTTGCTTCGCGCAATGTATTTTTCGGCCATCATGATTCTCCAGTAACTAACGTATTATGTCCCAGACTCGCTGGTCGGGGACGAATACCAAGCGGTGGATGGGAACCAAACTGGCAAACTCGCAAGCCGACTGAAACACGAGCCCCACCAATTCAGGATCATCGGCGAAAAATAAGATATTCCTGAGCAGCCGCTGGATCGCTTCCGTGGCACTTAGCGGTTCGATTCTGTTTCGCAAGCCTTTCTCCAGCAAAAAGAACGCGCTGAGAGGGGCGGATTGGTTCTTGCCGACCCGTGCCAACTCTCCCGCAAAAGGCGTCCCGCAGGCCATATACCGATTGCCTTCGCGCCGCACGTAAGAGATCTCGTCGGTGAGCAGCGTCGCGTCGGGCGGCGCCAGGCGGGAGATCGTCGTTTTCCCTGCACCTGAAACCCCGGAAAACAGAAAAGCTTTTCCCCCGCGAATCGCGCTGGCGGCATGAACCAGGAAACCCCCTTGTCTTGCGAGAATGAGAGTGTGAACGATGCGCAACACGCAATCGATGGCATAGGGAGTGCGAGATTGACGGATCTGACCACGGCTGGCGTCCGGATTCCAACGTGCGCGAAAGTCGCCCCGCTTTAGCAACCACTCGCCTGCCTCGATCTTTACCTCCAGGTCATCGTCGGCTGGGGAGGATTCCGATGGCTCGTACAGATCGATGTCGAACTCGAACTGCGAACGCGGAGAACTCCCGACAAAACCCGCGTAGCGATTCTCGATCAGCCGCTGAAATGAGGGGTCTTCCGTATGTAGGGCAATCGCCATTCCGCCGATCTCGATGGATACGGCCTGTTTCGCGGTTGTGGGGAGTGTAGTTGTCATTGATGAGAAGTGTGAGATGGAGAAATGTCGGAAATCTCGCACACTGCACCGAAAACGCCACGGAGGAACTGCCCTGTGCGCGACGGGCCTGCCTGCAGACACGACGCATGAACGCGCAACGTGAGATTGCGGCATCGGTCCCAGCGGGACAACATCCAAGCCATCGCTGCTCGGAGCGGCGACAATCGTCGGCTCGGAACGAAATTGTGATTGGCACGGCGAATACTACCCACCCGGCCCAGCATTTCGCAAGTGGCTGCGGGCGGATCGTTTTGGGGCACCGCATCACCCCTCGTGATCCACGAAGCGCAATCCTTACTTCCTCGCCTTTCGACCAGCCGGTGAACAAAGAAGCGGTTGTCGCGCAGAACCAACACGATGTCTCCGGGAAAGATCTCGTCGTGCGCTGCGCTTTGAATCGTGAGCAGATCGCCCGGCCACACCGAGGGAAGCATGCTCGTTCCCCATGCCTTGAGGTAAACCGTGCCGCGGCACCGAAGTATTTCGGCCGCAAGACCAAGCTTCGGATCCTCGCGATCTTCCGGCTTGGATGGCATAGATGGCGCCTCCTAGGAGGCATTCCGGTGAAAATGACACTGAAAATTGGTCGCCTGGACTTTGCCGCAGGACAGCGCCATCGTCTCGAAAACCCGCTCATATCGGAATGCGGGTTCTTGATATTGCTTTTTCGCCGTGCCGCTGCACTGGGCGGCGTCCTTCTTGCCCGTGTTCAGATCCTGTTCAGCCATAACTAAGGAGTTGCCGCTGCCTAGAGCGGAGAGTCCGCGAGCCGCGAACCCCGACTACGAGCGACCTCTTTCGCGAAGCGTACCACAGGAACCGGATAAAGCCGATTATCACGTTTGGTACTGGCCAAAAGGAAAATCGCGCGCTGAGGTATCGTTGGAGAGTGAAAGCGAGGATTCCCTTCCTGCACGGTGGCTGGCACAATACCTGCCGCATAACCACTCTTGCTCAGTAACAAAGCCGCGTGGCCGCAGGGCAACGGTACGTGGCGTGGAACAGGTTAATCCGTTGTAAGTGATGAAGTGCCCGCACTCTCCCGATAATACGAGCGAAGGACTCGTTTATTCAGTGGTTAATCGTTCGTAGTTTGCTCGCGAGCTTTTCCAATACCTCACTTGTTTCGTCATTAAGATCTGCCGCATTTCGGAGCTTGCGCACCGGCACTTCTTACTCACGTGCGCGTGCGCGATCGCGTGTGGGATGTGATGGCCAACCGAGTGTCCCCCGCCTCCCGTCACGAGAACATTGAGTGGTGCTTCGATAGATCTCTGTTACCGTGTTGCGACAAGGCTGGTCAACGCCTCGATACCCTCTCGATCTGATCGTCCGTCATTTCTGGATACACTGGCAGGGAGAGGACTTGATTTGCAGCTTTCTCAGACTCCGGCAGAGTGAGTCGCGCATATCCGAGGTCCGCATAGGCGGGTTGGAGGTGAACCGGTTCCGGATAGTGAATAGCCGTCTGAATGCCTTCCGTTTCTAGGGCCGCGCGCAGGGCGTCGCGACCGTTTGTCCGGAGCGTGTAGGTGTGATAGACGTGCCGGGCCCAAGGCATCTCCGTCGGCCGTTCCAACCCTGAGCCCGTTAGGAGTTGGTTGTATTTGGCCACGATTGCGCGCCGAGCCTCGGTCCACTGCTCGAGATGGCGCAGCTTGACCCGGAGAATTGCGCCCTGGAAGGCTTCCATCCGGTAGTTGAATCCTTGCAGCACGTGATGATACTTGCGATCCTGTCCCCAATCCCGCAGCATGCGAATCGTTCGGGCGTACTCGGCGTTGCTGGTGGTCACCGCTCCGCCCTCACCGTAGGCTCCCAGATTCTTGCCGGGATAGAAACTGAAACACGCGATATCCCCGATGCTGCCAACCGGATGTCCTTTGTACTTCGCACCATGCGCTTGTGCGGCATCTTCGATCACGATGAGGTTGTGCCGCCGAGCCACTTCCATGATGGGATCCATGTCAGCGGGCTGTCCGTAAAGATGTACCGGCAAAATTGCCTTGGTCCGGGGCGTGACCACTGCCTCAATCGCAGCGGGATCCATGGTGAACGTGCGGGGATCGATATCGACAAGAACCGGCTGCGCTCCCACGTAGGTGATCGCGGAAACGCTGGCTACAAAAGTGAATGGCACGGTGATGACTTCATCGCCGGGACCGACTCCCGCGGCCAGCAGAGCCAGATGCAAAGCGCTGGTGCCGGAATTCAGTGCGATGCATTCCGGAGCACCGCAATAGATCGCAAATTCCTCTTCAAAAGCAGCAACCTCGGGACCGAGCACGAACTGGCAACCGTCGAGGACACTGGCAATGGCGGCATCGATCTCAGGCTTTATGTTTTGATATTGCGTCTTCAAATCGAGATATGGGACTCTAATGTCTGCCATAAATTGTTCCTGTCGAGATATGGATCCAAACTGCTATTTTCTCACCTACTGAGGCTAAGCGGTTGCCTCGAGCGTGGTCAGAGGTAAATCCGCTGGCCGCCCGTGCTGCGCCGTCGAGCCTGATGCAATGACCCTCCGTAGCACAGCTCTTTCCGCAGCCTGCTAGAACAGAAGCGATCAGCGCACTATAGTATAGGGACCGTCGTGAATCATGAGGTGGATTGCATGCAACCGCTGAAGCTGCTTGTCGTAGAGGATCACATTCCAAGCTTGGAACTGATGACGGAGGTCTTCATGTCTTTGAAGGCCGAAGTGTGCCCCATCAGCGAAAGCGAAAAAGCGGTCGCAATAGTTAATCAGGAGAAGTTCGATGGGATTTTCCTGGACTTAGAGATGCCAAACTTGAACGGGTTCGACCTCGCGCGCCTCGTCCGTAAGTCGTCATGGAACAAGTCAACTCCCATCATCATCGTAACTGGACGCGAGGAGCGGCAGACCATGCAAGATGCGTTCGCCTTAGGAGCGACCTTTTTCCTCCAGAAGCCTGTTGACAGGCAGAAGCTGAGCACCCTGTTCCGAACCGTGAGTGGCGGGATGTTGGAGAACAGACGCAAGTCTACGCGCGTTCCGATTCAAGCCGCGGTCACCTGCACAGTGGGCTCTCGAACCGTCCGCGGGACGAGTTGGAACCTCAGCCAAGGAGGAATGCAGGTGGAAGTGAGCGGCTTGCAGCCCAAAGACGCCGTCCGAGTGTCGTTTAAACTACCAGTTTCTGGTGAGATCATTGATGCCGCTGGCGTCGTCGTGTGGGGGAAAGAGACTCGGCAAGGAATTCAGTTCACCACTGTAAGTGCGCAGAGTCAAAAGTCGATTCGCCAATTTATGGCTGAGATTGAAAACATAGAGCGCTAGGACCCACGCCTGACTCGCTTCTAAGCGCCGCTGCCACTTGCACCTGCGGACCGGTCTTTTCTCCCACATTGATCCGCGTGGCCCTTATCTTGTTCTGCGGACTGAGTACTTTTATTAAGGAGGCGATTGAGCTCCGCGGTGAGCGAGGCTGGGCTGAGCGGTTTCGATAAGTAGCCGTCAAACCCTGACGCGAGGATCCTTTCCTTGTCCCCTCGCATGGCATACGCGGTCACCGCCACTACCGGTAACAGTGCCAGGCGCGGAGTCTCGCGGATTTTGCGAATGACCCCGAACCCATCCAGTACCGGCATCCCAATATCCAGCAGCAGCAATTCTGGTTGGATCTGTTCAATCATTTGAAACGCCTCCTGACCGTCGCACGCTTCAAAGACCGCGTACCCGCGCGCTTCCAGCAACTCGCGGAGCAGTTCACGGTTGACGGCATTGTCTTCGGCAACAAGAATGCGGATCATGACTGCCCCACAGATTTTGCCCGCTTGTGGCCTCGGATTACCCTGCTAACTTCAGCGATGAGTTGTTGTTTCCAGGAACCGTCCTTTTGCAGCAGCCCTTGCGTCTCCCGGTTTAGAAGAGCAATCTCTTCCCGGCTCAGGCTCTTCGCGGTCATGACCAGAATGGGCAGATCCTTTAAGGCCGGCTCCTGCCGGACATGGCGAATGACCTGAAATCCGTCCATCCCAGGCATCAGCAGATCAAGCAAGATTGCGCCCACCACTTTGTTCGCCAGCACTTCCAAGGCGCGGGCGCCGCTGCGCACGCTTTGAACTTCATATCCGGCTGAGCGCAAGGCCTCCTGAAGCAGGTCTAAAGCTCTAGGATCGTCGTCCACCAACAAAATGGATGAATCCTCGTCGATAGGAACCGGCACATGCCTGTGAATCGCTTCAAGCAATATGGGTTTGCGAACTGGTTTGATGAGATAGTCGGCAGCACCTAAGGCGAAACCGACTTGCTTTTGATCCACGATGGAGAGGATGATCACCGGGATGTCGGCCGTTGTGGGGCTCTTTCGGAGCGCGACCAGGGTGTCGAAGCCGTCGCTGCCCGGCATCATCACATCCAGGGTAATGGCGTCCGGCCGCAATCGTTGAGCTTCTTGAATAGCTTCGACGCCTGACTCGGCCATTGCCACCCGGTATTCTGGCTCGAGGTAGCTGGCTAAAAGCTCCCGGGCGGGCACTTCGTCATCCACGATGAGCACGAGCGGCGTGAGACGGCCCGAATCCATCGTAACAGGGGCTTTTGTTGTCTCTTCAACTGCGTCGACTTCGGATCTCGGCTCCACGGCGGGGAGAGAGAAGAAGAAACAACTGCCTTTCCCAAACTCGCTTTCCACCGTAATCCGTCCTCCTTGTTGCTCGACCAGCCGTCTCGTGATGGCAAGACCCAATCCTGTCCCCTCATGGACGCCATCAGCCCTCCCCTCGCTCTGCCGGAATTCGTCAAAGATGACTTCCTGATCTTCGGGCCGGATGCCGGTCCCAGTGTCAGTTACCGACACGCGAACGAAGTCCCAATCGTCGACGCACTCGATGCTGATCTGGCCGCCCTTGGGGGTAAACTTGACCGCGTTGCTGAGCAGGTTGTACAGGATTTGTTTAAAGCGCACGCGATCTGCCCTCACCAGAGATTTGCTCTCCAGCTTCTGCTCCAGACGGATGTTCTTAGCCATGGCCAGAGGATCAATGGTGGAGAGTACTTCCGGCAAGGCGTCCTGCACTAGAAACTCTTCGGTGTGCAACTCCAGTTGTCCCGCCTCGATTTTGGAGAGGTCCAGAATGTCATTGATCAACTGCAGTAGGTGAGCCGAGCCTTGTTTGATGTGATCCACAAATCGCTTTTGCTTGGTGTTCAGTGGCCCCGAAGTTCCTTCTGACAGGAGGTCCGAGAAACCCACGATCGCATTCAGTGGGGTACGCAATTCATGGCTCATGCTGGCGAGAAACTTGCTCTTCATGTGGGTGGCGCGCTCCACCTCTCGATTACGAAGACCGAGCTCTTGATTGGTGGCGGCCAGACTGTGCATGATTTCGCGCCTTTCCGCTTCGTCCCGCTTTCTCTGCGTAACATCGACCGCAACCACAACGCGCGCGGCTCGGCCCACAAAGTTCAGAGCGTAAGAGGTGTTCTCCGTGTCGATGATGGTTCCGTCCTTCAGTCGATGGCGCCACGCGCCGCTGCTCTCGTTTCCGTCTCCGAGATTTTTCACAGTTTCGAGCAGCGCGGGAACATCCTCGGGCGGGCGAATGTCTTTGAGGGTTATGGCCAGGAACTCGTCCCTGGAATAGCCGTACTTGCGCACTGCGGCGGCGTTT
>Ga0210400_10001897_pt1 | contig 20210 bp, 37 predicted proteins | sample IncBWH26MmetaG_FD_155456 | JGI IMG/M metagenome (GOLD analysis project Ga0210400, IMG submission 155456) | Forest soil microbial communities from Barre Woods Harvard Forest LTER site, Petersham, Massachusetts, United States - Inc-BW-H-26-M | ecosystem: Environmental > Terrestrial > Soil >...
AACCCTTGATCTGCGTATCCTCGAAGAACCGGCAGGAGGTGCCCTCGCTCTTGCCCTTATCGATCGCGAATAGCTCATGACCATCGCCCGGGCGATACCACACCCACTCGCCGGGATTGATGGTGACGCCGCCGAACTTCGCGATATTGTCGTCCTTGAACGCCAGCGGGCCGCACTTGAGCACCAGCCCCACCTTGCCTTGAAAGCGATCTTCCTTGAGCGTCACATCGGCGAGAATGATGCCCCCCGCGGTCTTCTCCGGCCGGATATAGGTCGCGACCAGCACGAGGTTGTGAAACACCTCGATCCCGCTGATGTCGCCGATGGAATCAAGCAACGCCTGGCGCGGATCATTGAGCGCCGCCGCTGCCACTTCACGCAACTTTGCCCGCATTCAGTCACTCCCGTTCGTTGGTCGCATCCAGCATCACGATTGCATCCGCCAAACCGGCTATGACGCCGCACCGATGCCGGTAATCCGCCCAATCCGTTGCGGTGCCTTTGCCGACCGCATCGACCAGATCGCCGTACCGTTTGGTCAGTCGCGCACGCAACGTCCGCAGTTGATGCGGCGACTCGGCCGCGTAGAATTTGATGGCGTCACTCACTTCTTGCCGCTCTTGATGATAATCTTGCCGGGCTTCTGCAACCGCGCCTCGCCGCCGCCCGCGCCGCCCGCCAGCTTCGGCGCCATGCCGCCTTTCTTGGGATGCTCGACAGCGCCGCCGGTCATGAAGGTAACGACCTTGCCGCGGTTCAATTGGCTCGGCTGATCCTTCTGATTCGCCGTTTTGCCGGATTCGTTGTGCTGGACCTGCGTGCCGTTGCGCTTGCCCTCTTCCCACGCCGGCCCGCTCTTGACACGACCGCCCGCCGCATAGGCGCGTCCCCCGCGGGCGCGAGGCCCCATCATTCCGGGAGACGGCATCGGAGCCGCCCCCGGAGGAGACGCGCCCCCCGGAGGCGGCATCATGGGCCGCGGCATTGGCGCGGGAGCGCCTTGAGGCGGGGCGGGAGGAGCCGCAGCCATCGGGGCGCCACCAAGGCCAGCATGGCCGCCCTGGGGCGCGACGATCACATTGACGTTGGTGCCGTGCTTCTTGCCGTGCTTCACGCGCCCACCGGAGGCGCGGTGCGGCTTGTCGGCGCGATGCTTGGTCTTGCCGCCGTGCATCTTGAGGGCTGCCGGCTTGACCATGCCGCGCACCAGCTTCTTGTCGGCCGGGGCATCGGAATGAACAGAACCGCCGCCGGCATAACCCTTGGTGATATGGGCAATGCGGCGCTGCTCGACCTTATGGGCGCGGTGTTCCTGATGCGGATGGGCCATGGCGGGCGCGCCTTTCAAGGTTTCTGAGGTTTGGGCGATTCTGGCGTCAAATCCATGCGAACATCATGCCTCGCTTTCTCAACGTCAAGGCCATGACGTGCCTGGTCCAACGAATGTTCACGCATTCCCATCGAAGCCTCGTGTCCAACCTTCGCCTGTTCGAGCGAATGCTGGTTTTCGGCCAGCGCCTGCTTGCGCACATCGAGAGCGGTATCTTGCGCCTGCTGCGCGGCATCGCCCCGATGGATAATCTCCTCGCGCTTGAGACGCAACTGCTCGATACCGGTTTCGGCAGCGAGCTCGCCCGCCTTGATCTGGGCATCGTTGCCGACCTTGGCGGCGTCGATCTGAAGCTTTTGCGCCTTGGTCTGAGCGTCCAACACCTTGGCATTAGCGGTCGCCATCGCGGCCGGATCGCCCTGCGGCTGCGAGGGCGGCGGATCGACTACGACGCCGGCCGGGTCCTCGCGCATCGCCCTCACAATACGCAGCAGGATTTCCTTGGCGTTGAGAAATGGCGCAAACGCCGGTATTACGATGAGGTTAGCCCATGCGACCGCCTTCATGATGCGATGCAGGTGCGACGGCGTGTTGGGATCGGAACGCGGCACCAGCTTGCAATTGTCAAGCGCGGCAAGCAATTTCTGCTCGTCCCATGTATTCGGCGCACACCGCTTGTTGCTGCGCCAGAAATCCTCCGGATGGCGGCGGAAGAGTTTGGTGAACAGGTCGATTTCTTCGGCCTGCGCTTGGTGCATGTCCTTGTGCGCCGCCGCCATGACCTTCGTGGCCTGCTCGATCTGCGCCAACATGGTTCCGACCGGGATGTTTTGCAGCCCTTCGCCAGCGGGGATTTCGGCAGAGCCGCCCAATTCCTTTGCTTGCCCGGTTATCAACTCGATCAGCTTGAGCAGCCCACTCGTTACATCCTTGTACGGCAGCGGCATGGCCACCTTGTCGATCGGCAGGTTGTTGGTTTCGACCGGCACGAACTCTCCGGGTCCAAGCCGGAAATTGCTGGTGTTCTGCCGCGACCCAAGCTTCGTGATCAGTCCGCCCGGAAAGTTCGCGAACATGCCGCAGTCAAGCGCCTCACGCCATGCCGCCGTCATCGCGGCCGAGCAATTTCCGAGAATGTTGAGCATCCCGGTTCCGTAGAAACCAGGGCCTGGAACGTAAGGGTATTTCACATACATGCGATCGCGCTCGCACTCCTCGTCGCCCTCTTCCCAATCGCGACGCAATTGCAGGATTTCCCGCGAATCCTTATCGATAGTGACGAGATACGGAAGCGGAATGCCGGCGTCCTTGAACTGGCTGCCGCTCATGGAAGGATGATCAAAGCCCTCCTCAAGATCGATTTCGCATTGCGTCTCATAAAGCGTAAAGGGCTCATCCTCGGGGCGGTCACGGGTCGGCTGCGTGCCCTGGATGCCGGCGATCTTAGCATCGACCACGTTCGGCTGCGGCGTGGGCTGCGTCAGCGTTGCGTCGCGGTAGGCGCCGAGCAGCTTCATCCGCTTCATCACGGACGGCCGCATGGTGATCACGTGCGTGACGCGCCCGCAGGCTTTCAGATCCTTGGTGGTATCGGAAACGATCAGGTCTTTGGCATCGATCGACTCGGAAACCGGGCGCCGCCGCATCGGGCAGCGATAAACCTTCTTGAACCCGGAGCCACCGAAATATGTTCCCCACAACAGCATATGCGAAGTGTCGGGGACGTACTCGGTCGCTGTCTTTGTCAGATAGTAATTGAAATCCTTTTCCAGCGTCTCGGCTTGCTCGTCTTCTGCCGCCGTCTCGTCGCCTTCGTCGCTGATCTTGACCGGCCCTTCCGCTGGCAGCAGCTCGGCGCGGGCGTTGGCCCAGCCCTTCAATACAGCTTCAAGCAGCAGCGGGTTTGTCACGCTCGACATGCCATCGATCGACGAGCCCGAATCGCCCACGCTCGACTTCGGCTCTTCGAGCTTGAGCCCCAACAAGTCGAGACCGCGCGCCCTGATTTGCAGATATTGCCCGCGCGAGCGGTCGTCGGCCTGGATGGCGTCAATCAAATCGTTCGCGATCTGCCCGAGCCGGATGCCGGGAATATCGATCGCCAGATTAGCGTAGAACTTATCGCCCTCGTCGCCGTCAGGCTTCGATTGCCGCTTGGCGTCGAGTTGCACGACCACGCTGCCGTCAGGCTGGTCAATTTCGATAGTGCCGGTAGCGGGATCAACCCGCGTGGCATTGTCCTCGTCCTCGATATGAACGACGATATCGGAAGCCGCTGCGGCGTCAGCCATTAGTTTTTACCGTGTGCCGTCGCCGATGCCATTCAATCGGTTCCTGTCGCATTCCGCCTTGAAGCAACGCCGGCAGAGGTCATGATCTCTGCTCGGGCGATAGAGGCTCTGCCAACCGGGGCGAAACGCTATGATCGACCGGCCGCATTTCACGCACGTCGGGCGCTTCCGCAATGCTTTTCGCTTGCCGGCGGATGTCTTGGAAGGCATCGGACGGATTTCCTTGCGCTCTGCCGACCACGGCGCGATAGGCTTTGATGGTGGCAATGGCTTCGCGAATTGTCTCCGCAGTGTCGCCACCTCCGATTACATCTACATCCGCATAGTGCGCGATCTCTTCCAACCGCTCACAGATATCACGCGACTCGATCATGGCTTCACCTGAATGATGCTCGACCCGCGCGGTTTAGGCCGCGCCACATTGCCGCCAGTCAATTCTGCAAGAATCTTCGCCTGCAAGTCATGGCAGCCCACATGCAGATCGGCGCCGCGGCGCCCGCCCATCACGGTCGCAAAACCGCCCTCCATGCACACCACCATGCACAACGAATTGACCTTGCCGGCATCGGCCAGCGCGAGCGCCTCGCGCAATAGATCGCGGCAATAGGCCTGATCGTCGGTCAACGGCATTGACGGCTTGAGTAAAGTTGGTGATGTCATGGTTTCTCCTACACCGGATAAAGCGCCCGCTGGCGCGGCTTGTGAACGGCCGGCTCGATTTCAGCCGCCGCAGCCTCCTCATCGCTTTGCACCATCCCCACGCCACGCAGATACCCCATAGCTTGAGTGGCCGAGTCGGTCAGGTCATCATATTTCCCTTTCGGAAATACCGCCATCTCGTCGATCACCATTTCGGCCCAGTCGCGATCCGGCGCATAGACCGTAAATTGGGAAAATATTGGCTGTACCGCAAGGGCACGCGCTACCTTATCCCCTTTGACAGGCATGATGTGAATGCCCCATCCTTCAAACCCGTACCGGCCGCGCAATTCATCGGCGGCACTCATACCAGACGCCTTGCCCTCGATCAGGAGCAGATCGACCTTGAAGCGGCGACACGTATCGGCGGTCCACTCGATCAGGCCCCATTCCGGCATGCAACGCCGACGATAGGCGGCCTTCGTTTCACCGCCCTCCATGGCGATTCGCGGCCCGGAGAACTTCAAGAACTTGCGCCACGCATGCAGAAGAATGACGCGGCGGCGGTTCTGGTCATTGATGAACACCCCCCATACGGTCAGGGCTGACGGATCGTTCTCTTCGTCCTCGGTGAAAGCGCCATCGAGCGATGCGACCACATATTCGAGCGTCGGGAACTTGCCGTCATCGGATTCCCATAACTGCCACCAATCGCGCTGGAAGATACCGCCGCCGCGCGGGCTCGGCGCCTGCTGGTATTGCCCAGCCCAGGCGTAAGGCCCGAGGGCGTGGCGCAGCATATCGATCACCTTGGGGGGGAAACGCGCTTCCCAGGCAGGAAGACCTTCGCATTCATCTGGCGCGAGCGGCGCGAGGCGTGGATCGACCCACCCAAAGCTGTTAGGCACCGGATCGCCTTTCGCATCGACGCAGCGGCCATACTCGTATTCCCACGGTATGCAAACGTGACAATAGCCGAGGCCCGCACTGAGAATCACACCGGACACGTCGTCTTCGTGGACGCGCTGCATGATGACGATGAATGCCGTGTTCTCGTTGTTGAAGCGCGACGACAGCGACTCGCGAAACCACCGCACGGTTTCCTCGCGCACGGTATCAGATTCGGCTTCCTTCACGTTGTGGGGGTCATCGAGAATGATGCGGTCGCCGCGCTCGCCGGTGCCCACGCCGCCGACCGACGAAGCGAGCTTCCAACCCGTGCGCGTATTGTGAACCTTGAGCGTGGTCTTGTTGCGAGGCCGAACGCCCTTATACAGCGCGACATATCCCGGGCTGGTGATCAGGTCGCGAAAGCGGCCGTTGTCGCGTTCCGTCAGGGATGCGGAATACGAAAACGCCACATACCGCAGATGCGCCAGGTCCATCGGCCCCCACTCCCACGCCGGCCAGAACACATCCACCAGCAACGACTTCATGAAGCCAGGCGGGACGTTGACCAACAAATGCGTGATTTCCCCACGCGTGACGCCCTCAAGGTGCTCGCACATCACCCACAGCGGCCAGCCATCGACAAACGGCGTCTCGGGTTCCAGCACGTGCCAGAAATACCGCACGAAGGCGATCAATCCACCCTGGCGGACACCGTTCTCATCATACCAACCATAACGCGATTGCTCGTCGCGAGCAATGCGGCGTAATGCTTCCGCAGCCGTGCGCCGCAGCCTTTCGAGCTTTTCACGCGCAGGCGCGGCTTCACCCGACATCGCAAGCGCCGCGACGCCGGCCAGCAATTGCCCGAGGGAGCGGCGCGAAAGCACGCTACGCGCCTCCATCAATCGACAGCGTGACGTTCACCCCCAGCTCGCTTGCCTGCCGCGCCAGTTCGTGGAAAATCTGGGCGTCCGACATGCGATCGAAGTTGGCCTCGCCAGCCGTGCGCTGGACATCAAGACCGTTCAGCTTGCGCAGTTCGCGGTTTGCGTCGTCGGCGCCGTAAAGCTCCAAGTTAGGCTTGCCGCGCTCGGTGTAACGCAGCGATTTGACGAGCAAGCGCTGCTCAGGCGGCATTTCGCTGAAAAGCTTCAACCGCTCAACCGTGCGGGTTTTTGGCTCACCATCGGCGCCGAGAATCGGCATGCCATCGGCGTCAAACACAATCTCATCAACCATGTGATAGAACGCCCCGATATCGCTCTCGTGCCAAGCCCACAGCCGCTCTTCCAGCCGTTCGCGCTTGACCGCCAGAACCTCTTCTTCCTGCCGCGCCAGCCACTTAACTCGGCTACGCACTGACGCAAGCCGTGCACGCTTTCGGGCATTCGCCGCGAATGTGACCGGCTCACCTGATGCCGGGTATTGGGCCTCGCGCGCTGCCGCATCGGGCGGAAGGCGCAGCGCGAGCATCTGCGCAAACCGCTCAAGCTTCCCAGCAAGCGGCTCCGATCCGACATCCACGGGCACCAACGCGACCGATTCCATTTGATTCCATCTCGTTCATTCAAGCCACCAATGCGACTCACCCAGATTTATCACCACCGCAAACGCTGACAAGGTGACGGAGATAGAGCGCCGAACGCTCAGGCGGCGGGTCGCCCATCACGGCAGCCGTCAAATCGGGCGCGGAATAGGCGAGCCGCTTTTGACGGTCACGTTCCACTTCCAGCGGAACGTGGACATGATTTGCGTAATGGGCGCTCGGGTGGCTGAGGCTTCCCTCGGCGCGGCGGGAACGTCGCCATTCGCGAACACGGATACGTTCACGCGCCTTCGCGCGCGCCGCCTCTTCGGGCGTGTATTTCCTGGTCACGGATTCATTGTCCTAGAGCGGGTCATTTGGTGCGTTCCAGTTCGTCGGCGAGAGGGGAAAGATCGGGGTTATTTTCAGGAGGGGGATGGCGTTCCACGGGCTCTCCCTTGCGATCATCGTTCGGAACCGGAGGCGGCCACTCGGAAGGCGCGTACCAGGGGCGACCCGATTTCCAACAATCCTCCATGAAGGCGGTCGGTTCTCCGAGCCCCTTGCGATATTCAAGCCACCGAAACGCCTGAGGCGTGCCGCCTTTGGTCAGGTAAGCCACCTTCTCGGTGTTTCCCCCAACTTTTTCCCATCGGCGATCACGCAAATAGGTTTGCAGATCACAGACCTTCCAACCACGAAGCCGCATGCCCGCCAGATAGCCCGCGATGCCGTTCACAGCGGCGGCCTTACGATCGGCATCAAGGCGCAGAAATCGGCGCTCCGCTGCCGAGCTGCTGAGAATGCTTCCGGACGGCCACTTGCTCAACAATTCCTTGAATTCTGGAATCTTTCTTACTGCTTCGACGGCGCCTTGCGGATTCGCCATAGGTTCCAATGGGGGGTAGGGGGGAGTTTTGTATATATCATTACTTAGTCCTGGCCCCTGAAAAACCGTATCCGGATCAGCCGTATCCGGTTTTTCAGGCTGTTGTAAGGGCGCCACACTCGCACTCGGCACCGCGGGATTGTCAGACTCGCTATCGGACTCGGAATCGACTTCTTCCTGCGTTACCCGCCTCACCGGAATGGCCGGATCATCGGTTACGACATAGCGGATGCAGGAGATCGTCCCGTCTTTCGCGCGTTCCTTCTCTCGCTTCACATAGCCGGCGTTACAAAGGCTCGTCATGAGCCGGTAGAACTTGTCGCGGCCCACCTTAAACCGCTTGCGAATTTGGGCTGGGATTACCTCCCAGTCATGGGGGCGGCTAAGAAGCCACCCCAGCAACGCCATTTCGTCCAGCGCCAGACGCTCGTCATTGAAAATTTCATTTGGTAGCGTCGTAAAGAAACGCGTGTGATGGCGCCTGATGATGTTGGTGGGACGAGATGTCACTAGCGGCGCCCATGCGATGACACAAATCCATCGCGCGAATGATAACGAGACCGCGCCAATGGAAAGTTTTTTAGGATCAACGTCTTTTCGAAACTTTCGCTATGAACGATAAGCCAGTCGCGGCCGGCGGTGTTTGGTTGTTCAAATGGAAAGGTGAATGAAAGATCGCCGCACCTAAGCCCCCGTAAAAATCGAAATTCGTCGAGAGTGAATGTTGATTTTATCCCATTGCAGTTCCAACAGGACGGAACGTAATTGCTGTGATGGTTCTCGCCACCCCGCTGCCGTGGCAATTTGTGTTCCCGTACAAAATCTCGGCAGACGCCTATGATCATCCAATCACGAGGATTTTCCAAGTGGAGCGGGAAGGCGCAATAGTAGCAGCGACCACCCGTCATATTGAGGATTTTGCGATTGCCGGCTAACTGTCTATCGCTCATCTTCTTTGTGGAGTACTTCACAGCAAACTCTCCTGCCGCAAGGGCTTGGGCTTTTCGATAAAGAGATCGGGCTGCTTCAAGGCTTCGGAGATGCGGCGGCAGGCGATGTCGAAATACTTGGGATCTTTTTCGATACCAATGAACTTCCTTCCGAGCTTGACGGCGGCAACGCCTGTGGTGCCTGAGCCCATGAAAGGATCGAGGATGATTTCACTGCCCAGAAATCGAATTAGCCGTTGCATAAGTGCAACCGGCTTTTCATTCTTATGGTGCTTAAATGACCATGTTGGTATGATCGGACAATCCCAAACAGAGGTTTCGAACGTATCACCCTTAATCCCAGCTATCGAAAATAACCATATGCGCTCATCGCGCGACGCAACTGGGCATGGCGGCCCAACATGCGTGTCTTTAGCCCACACTATTTCAGCGCGGATCGGCAGCCCGATAGCATTTTCCACATCGGCCCGTTTACGCCAATGTCCAAACCACGCAACTAATGAAGCGGCCTTCCCGCATAAACGCGGCCACTCGGGATTGATCTCAGCATCCCAATCGCTCGGCGGATGATAATCGTTGTTTCCACGACCCCCGCGTCCAGGAAGGTCTAACATTGGCTTATCGGCTATCCCATACGGCGGATCAGTCACCACGGCATCAACTTTTCCGAGCGTCGGCAATATTTCGCGACAATCCCCGAGATAGAGCGTCACACCTTCGGCAAGAGTTTCGATGCGGAACGTCATCTCCAGACCCCGCCGCGCATCCTTGTGCACCCTTCCTCCCCGTGCTCAGCGAGGTCCAATCCCGCTTGCGCAAGTGCGGCGATCCTTGCCGATGTGTCGCTCTTATCCTTTTCAGCCATCGCAATGATGCTGCGGAGTGTGCCAGCGAGATAGAGCACCGCATCTTTTGTGATCGGAATGCTCATGCTTCCTTCGCCCCCGGCACCCGATCGGACTGATGGTTCGACCGAAAACGACTCGGATGGAAATCGCAAGAAGTTGAGATCAAGACAGAGAATCCAAGCGCGATGCACCGTCTCGAATGAAGGCAATCGGCGCAAGTTGTGCCGGGCGGCAATTTCATTTCCTTTTCGTAGTCTGGCTCGATATCGGGCTGATGGTTCGACCGAACGTCCGGTACGGCGGGAGTTGAATCATCCCTTAATTCTTCAATACATTCCGGCATCACCATAAGCCTCATTTCTGGATTCCGTTCTTCGAACCAAGTTATCCAATGTGTTCCTTTTGGACCTATAGTCCAATCGTGATTCGAATGTTCGACAAGAGAGCACTTGATACAGGTTCGGATTGAGAGAATGGATGACGGTCTTGTTTTCTTGGACCATTTGTGACGGAGGCGGGGCATGGGTTCGATTCAATTCAGGAGAGGTTCGGGGTTATGTGCGTTCATCATTTAGCCGTCGCCTCGTCATCACCAAGCTCGCCGGATCAAGATCGAAGATCGGCTTTCCGTGCCGTTCGAAGAACTCGATCTCATGCGCGACGCCCTTCGATGTGTCCCAGCCGTCGAGCTGGCCGATGATAAGAACATGCGCCGCCGTCATCATGGCTTCATCGAATGGAAGCCATATCTTGAGGTCAAGCGGATCAAGGGCGCCGAAGATCGCAAGCGGATGCGTGTGCGCAATCGGGCTATATACCTTCACGCCAGCCGCCAGCAGCCTTGCGGCGAGCGTTGATGCGTCGACGAAGGCGTGCCAGATGCCGCGAGGATAGCGCGTATAGGGCGTCGCGAGGTAGCCCAGCGGCGCGCTTGATGGCGTGAGTTCAAGGCGCATGTCGGCGAGATTGAGATTCATGCGGGAGTCGGCGGTCACTGGTCTTCGTCCTCATAATCATCCGGCGACGGTAGGAATACCCGAGCTGGCGCCCGCTGGACTTTGTTTGCTGCAAATACGCTCGCCGCGTCCGTCAGCGTAAGCGAGAAGATCGACGCCCCGCCGTACCAATGCGTTTCCCAAACCGGATGATCGATATCGCCATTCGTCGGCACATCGATGCGGATCATCTTTGCACCGAATCGCTCTTCCTCGCGGATGAAGCCGGCATGCGTGCGGTGGCCGAATATCTCGACAACGGCCGATTCCCAGCCTTCGCCGTGATCCTGCTCCTGCACGAGTTTGAAGGGGATTGCTGTTGCTGTGTCGCTCATCTTTGCTCCCTCGCAAACCAATTAGCCGGCATGATTGTCCCGCAGGTCCGGCAAATCGCACTTGTCCCATCATCAGTGAAGCTGATAGCCCGCGCATAGCAGCAGCGCCGCAATGCCAGTTCTTCGGAATCCGACGCGACGGCCGTCACTGTCGGAGAATCCGGCTTGTTGACGATCAGCCGCATCGGAAATATCATTACGCCGCCTCTGCCTTCATCGGCCACGACCAGAATCCTTGCATACCACGGCATGGCACTGGCGCGGCAAACGGCTGGATGTCGGTGAGCGGCCACGCCCACATATCATGGTCGATGCGATCGGAATCGGCCGGGGAGTTGAACAACTCATCGACCTTCTTGGGCTCTCCCAGAACAGCGGTGCCAAGTCCGGCAGAGAGCTCCACCACGCCGCCGCTCTCGCACGCCGCCCTGATGCGCTCAAGCAGCGGTAACGCGATGTCGCCGCGCAGCGCAGAAATGCCGTCGTTCAAGCGGGCTGTGATGTCTTCTATTTCGGCCAGACGAATGGGGCGCGCGCTGGCGTGGATGACGATGCGTTGCCCCTCAAGGCCGCGCTCGCGGGTGCGATAGTCCCAGCGGCGGAATTCGTTGGGTTTCGCCCCGATCATGATCAGGGAGGCCCAAGGCTGGTAGATGGTGAGGGCCTTCATTCCGCCGCCTCCGCTACAAACCGATTCATCGACCGTCGCGTATGAGGGGCGCAGTAGACGCCATCGCACTTCGCCCCACAGAACCGGAAGTCCGCGAGCGGCTTGACCTCCGTCAGCGGCCAGCGGCATTTCCCGTTCCCGATCTCCATGAATGGAATGCCGCCCGTTTGCGCCGCGGCTTCGTCTGCGGCCTGGCGCTCAGCAATGTCCGCGAGCATCGTCTCGCGGGCTTTCTCGCGGCGTTCTTCGGCTTCGATGGCGATGAAATTGGCGGGGAGATCGATGGCCGCACGTGGCACGTAGAGTTTGCGGTTCGGCTTGGTTTTCACTCTCTTCGGCCTGTTGGTGCGATGTGGCGGCCGTAGCTGCAATCCTTCCCGCCGCGCCTTGCCGATAATGCAATTGCGGGACGGGGCACCCATCTCGATCATGATTTCGGTTACGTTTGGAATGGGTTTACGTGCGAGGATGGCTTTTAGCTGATCGAGGCGCGAAGGGTCACCCTTCCACCAATCGGACTGAGGGTTCTTGCGGAATCTTTCGAGCGGCGAAAGTATGGTCATTCGGCGGCCTCCCCCGCGATCTTGTTTTCGGGCATCGACCAGGCGGCATATTTGGCGCGGTCGTCGGGTTTGCTTAGCCCGATTCGTTGTCCGGGTGGAATCCAGTAGGGCGCCATCGGCTTCAAATCTTTCTTCCAAACGAGCCATACATAGGCGGCATCGGTCGAGCCGTCCGGGTCCCATCGGCCTTTGCAGCAATTCACCCGTTCGGCGAAGAACGAAATCAGCGTCGGCGGACGGTCCTTGAAAAGGCGCTCGAAGCGGCCCACAGTTTCGAGAAATTGGAGAGCCACGAACATCGCGACGCCTTCATAAGCCAGTTCCAACGCTCTTAGAACGAAGCGCTCGGCCATATCGCCACGGAAGGGCGGGTTGGTGATGATCCACTGGAATGCGCCGGGCTTGGCGTCGCAGATAAGGAAGTCCTGCACCGTGTTTTCGCCGTATTGGTGGATGTCCGAGGCGAATACCATTTCCGAGTATTCCTGTAGCACGCCGGTCATATGGCCTTCGCCACAGGCAGATTCCCATATGCTTCGTTCGGTATGGTTCTTGGGGTGCATGCCGAGCTGGGGAAGAACGCGCTCCATGAGGGCGCGGGTGGCCCATGGGGGAGTGAAGAACGGATCGAGGGAATCAGCCGGCTCGGTGCGGTTCATTGAGCGGGAGGGAGCGGGGCGCTGCTTGAGAATGTCCGCCGTCACTCGCTCCGCGCCATGCTCGGCAGTCTGGCGCCAATGGGCGACTCGCGCCTCCATCGCGCGTTCCGAAATCGAGCCGAGTTTTTGCGCCCTGGCGGAAAGCTTCTTGTCCGCCCCGAGGTCCACGAGAGTCGGCGCTTTCTCTACTGGTTCCAGATCGGGACCGGTAAACTTCTGTTGGTACGGTTGGCCGCCCTTGGCGAAGCCGGTCGTTTCCTTCACATGAATAAGCCGCTTGCCGTATTCATATTCCGCACGAATCCGCATCTCTGCCGCGTCGATTTCGAGTTGGCGATCTTTGGCCCGCCGCGCAAATTCTCGGATGCCATCGGCCTTGTCGGCGATCTCTTTGACTTCGGCGAGAGTTTTGGCCTGAGCAAGCGCCTGGCGGGCGGTGTCGTAGAAAGATAGCACGGGGAGTCCGGCCGGCGGGATGATGGCAATGGCTTGTCCCCGCGTCGCCTGATCGACTAGTACTCGCGCCCGATGGCGGGTAACGCCGAGCCGCGTTGCAATGGCGGCTTCTTTCAGACCCTTACCGAGGAGGGCGCGCACTTTGTCTAGATCGCTCATTCAAAACGCCTTTTAGCGATTGTTCCCCGTGAAACATGCGCTTATCCGGCGCGCGTTCCGGCTAGTTTCACGACATTGCCCTCTGGCATCCCGTTCCACTCTCTGCCGTCAAGCAAGCGGCCGGCGGCGCGCTTTCCGACGCGAAAGGTCAGGCGCCCGTCGGCTATAGATGTGAACGCGACGCCATTTTCAGCGAACGCGTGCTGCGGGGTTTGCTTCGGCGTTCCGCCGTAGTGGAGCTTCATGCGGCCGGGCTTGACCACCGTTGCGCCATGGATTTTGCCAAATCCGGGCAAGTGCTGGCCGACAGGTAAAAACTCGCCCCATTGTTTGAAGAAGTAGGGCACATCAGCAGCCGCGCATTGATCGCGCAGCGACCTTGCCCAGTCGGGATGCATCGGCCGCGCATGCGGGCCGGGGCCGGATTCGCCACCGACGATCACCCAGTCGAGGCCCGGCTGGGTCGCAGCCCCATCATACCCGGTGGTCCGAAGCCAATCTCGCCTGGGCCATACACTGAGATCAATCGGCCCCAACAGCGGCTCCAAGCTCACGAACCGCACCGCCGCCGGAGTCTGCAAGAGCAAGGGAATGCGTTCGTCGGCGCGCTGCTGGTCTTCGGCGGACACGCCGAGCCATGCGTTGGGCAACGGTAGCCACGGCTCGCGGCGGTTCATGATCGGATAGCACCTGTTCATTAGCGTGCGATCGACTTCGAAGAGATTGGCGACCGCATTCATCCATCGGGCCTCGCACTCGGAATGCTCCATGTAGCGGAGCATCCGCTCCGCCCGCTTCGTCAGCACTTGGTAAGTATGCTGGGACGTCAACGCCATCACGGCGAATACACGATCAATGAATGCGTCGGGCACGTCTTCGTGGAATAGATCACCATGGCTCGGCACGAAGATCATGCGGCCTTTTTTCCATTTCAGCGGCCAATCCATCCGATCTTCGCGAAGCGCCACCTTGCCGGTGAAACGCAAACGGTCCTTATGATGCTCGACGACGCCTTTGATCGGCGCCGATATCTTTGGGTTCGTGTTCCACGCAAGGCGATGTACAAGGGGAACGGCGTAGCAATTGGTGCAACCCGGCGACACCGGATCGCAGCCTTGAACGACGGGCCATGTGCTATCACACCATTCGATTTTGGACCGCTCGCCCATCAGGAAGCCTCTGCTTGCGGGGCGGGCTCTTGCGGTGGCGCCTCGAAGAACCACGAATCGTCCCATTTGATTCCGCTGGCTTTGGCGTATGACCGAATGCGGCCCATGTGTTCCTTGTTGGGAAACTGTTCGCCGGATTCCCAATAGGAAACAAGAGCCTGCGTGCAACACGCAATTGCCGCCATCTGAGCCTGCGAAAGCTTTAGGACGCTTTTGCGGATGTGGGCCATCGAGTTCATGGAGGCAACCTATAACTGGACTTATTCCAGTGTCAATAAGGGGATTGATTATTTTGTTGACGGAGGCATAAGGGGAATGATACGCATTCAGGCATAATTTAATTCAGGCATGGACCCGAGCCAATGGATGGGCAAGTGCAATCATCGGAAAGTTGAGGGGAGGCGAAGCATGACACCGGACCTTTGTATCTATCACGGCGCTTGCGACGACACGGGGCTTATCAGGGGCTCTATGTGAGGGATGGGAAGGAATGATCGCCGCGCTTTTCGTTGAAACGAACGGCTGCTATTTCGGGCTTCCCGAGGTTGATCCTTGGGACATCGGGCGCGATCAAGAATGAGAGCGGCCCCAAGCTCCCTGCGGGCCGCGAATCCAATTGGCGAAAGACCGTCGCCGGCAAGGTTGTCGAGCGCTTCACACAGATAGAATTGCATCGCGCGACGATGCGGCGAAGACAGATAGGGGGAGAGTGATGTCCGACGATCCCGTCACCAGCGCCGGCCATAAGCTCGCTTCCGCCGTCGATACGGCCCATCGCATCAAGCAGCTTGAAGCGCAGATCGCCGACTATCGGGCGTCGCTTGAAGCGTGCGTGCGGGAGATGGAAAAGCAATCCTCTGGCAACTTTTCATTCAATTGGCACCGCACTGTCATGGCGACGAAAATGCTTCTGGCTCAATCCGAAGAAAATGATGAACGCCATTCCGGCAAAATAGCGTGAGGCGGCGTCCGCCAAAAAGACAGGATACCGAGACGTTCGAAGTCACGGTTCCCGCGTCGCTGTACAGCGCGTTGATACATCTCGCGAGCCATACGACGTTCGGCTTCACGGAAAACGCGGTCGCGGCCTACATCTTGGCCAAAGAGATTGAACGGATGCAAAAGGCTCGCGAGTTCGGCTTGAAGATGTCGGGTTAGCGGACGATTTCCCAAAGGCCAAGGCTACCGGGCGGATATTTGCAAACAAAGGCGCCTAAGTTCTTCACTGAGAGTTTCCAACGTCGGCTCCCCTGCTAGTTCCACCAAATTGAAAACGGATCGCCTATTTCCTGATAGGCGATGTCTTCAAGCGTCCAGACACCATCCCCGATATCAACGTCATCAACTTCGAATAGCGCTTCTCTGATTGCCCGCATGACCGCTCCTTACGTGTTGTGATATTCCGAGACGCCATCATTCTCGGGATGATCGGCAACAAGCCGCGTTGCGTTGTTCTGCATGATTGCAATGGCTCCGATCAGCGTGATCTTGGAACCGCCAGCAAAAACCACGCTCTGACGAAAACAGCCATCGTCATTGACGGCAACGACGGCGAGACCTTTGAGTTTCCCCGCCGTGAACGCGCGATCAAGCCAACCCATAACTTCGGCCAGTTTATGCTGCAAAAATTCTTCCGTCATGACCGCTCCCTAGATGTTGATCGGTTCCGGCTCATCGATATTCGAGAGCCACGGATTTTTGATGTGTGGCAAGTTGAAAAACTCGTCTCCGGGATGCTCTGGCTTCCGCCAATGGATTGAGCCGTCGGCAAGCCATGCGTCGAAATGCCCCCAGCCGCGCGATGACACCCGACAGAGATATTTTCCGCACTCGCTTCTATAGACGGTCACCGGGCGCCCCTCAGATACGCGGCCAGTGATTGGTCACTAGACACTCTTGGATGCCGCCTGGCGTGACGAACCAGCGACCACATGAGCAATGGAACATCGGCTCACGGACTGCCGGATGCCACCTCGGCTCGACGTAGATTATCTGCCCTGCCTTCGGATAGCCGGGCTTCGCGCGAATGTCCCCTGCGTCGTTGTCTCGATGGACAATCATGACCGCTCCTTCGCTAGGATTGCTCTCGGCACATTTCATGGACCTTCCTCATGGTCTCATCAGACCACTCCACGGGGCCGTACTTTTTCTTCTTACTCTGCTCAAGCGACAAAGCGAGAGCATAGAAACGGTCCGACCAATCCTTCATGACGCCGGATTGGATCAACATGCGGTCACCAGCGATCCGTAATTCCGCAACCATCTGCTCGCTGCTCTCCATTCGACCGACCGGCCATAATGGATCGGCAGATTTGCAGGCGGCAATCGCTTCGTCATGCGTCACGAAACCGCTCCCTTCGTGTTGGCCGACCAAGCCCGCTTGGCGGCACGGACTTCGCGCTTTTCGTCCTCCGTCAGCGCGCCCGGTACGTGATACATCAGGATGCCGCGAACCATGTGGCGTACGTTGCCTGGAATGATCCAAATTCCCCATGCGATCAGCAGGCATCCCATCTTGGCTCGGAGTGACAGCATGACTGCTCCCCTCATGAGAACTTGAGATTGAGAAGAACATCGGCGTGACATGGATGCCCCGCTGGGCACCAACACGCCAAGTTTTTCCCCTTCAATTGCCCGCGATCCCGGACGACCATTTCGCGATACGCGATTTGCTCATCCGTACTCGGCGAATCACAGAGGCAAACGTAACCGGCGAGTAACTTGCCGAACAGGTCTACCGCGTAAGCGCGATCTCGCCCAGGTCCGCATTTGAACGGATTGCCCCACTTGGTCGAGCGGTCAACCTTCACGGTGTTCGGCGGCATCCGCCATCCTTTGCGGCGAGAGAGTTGAACGCGCTCGGGCAACTGATGCTCCTTATCGGTAATCGCTTCGCTTGGAATTATTCACCCACGATGCGATGAGGATGACGCCAAGCCATATCCCGCCACCGATGAGAACAATTGCTAAAATTTCCATTCCTGGCTCCCTAGAAAGTTGGTTTCAGTCTGCCACACTCAATTAGCAACGCGCGGTGCCTCTTGAGGAGAGAGCAATAGGCATTGCGCGCCGTGTCACTGCCGAGCCACTTGCGGCGCATCTCAACAATCTCCCAAGTTTCGCGGTTGGCAACGCGCTGGTTGTGGACACGCTGCTTTAGCTTCTCGTTCTCTTCGCGCAGTCGTTCGATGACGTTCAGCGTCTCGATCAATCGGACCTCGACTGGGATGCCCGTCGCGTTCCACTGCGCAATCATGTCGTTCGTCGGACGCGACAATGTGGGCTCCCCTCATGTTGATCAGTCCATCGGCACGACGACTTCACCGTGGACCTGACAATACCACACCGGCAAATGGTGCGGCTGTTCACAGGTGCACTTCGCACCAAATTCAGCCGCGCTCGCCGAGTGTCCGCAGCTCACGCAATCGATCGCGTTGTTGCTGTATCGCTCCATGCGGTCAGAACCGCACTCGGGACATTTCATCCGGCCCTCCCTAGATCGTTCGGCCGGGAATGCCACCCTCAGGATCGGTGCGATCGTTGATGATGACATAGCCGGCAGCATTGAGCGCCTCGTACACCCGCTTCGCAAACTGCTCGCCCATGATCCTCATGCCCATCTCGTGCTCGCCCACGAGATCGCGCGCGTATTCTTTCGCGATGATCTGCATCGCAGGATGTTTGTGGTTCAATTCACGCTCCTCAGATGAGATCGAGCGGCGTTCCAAGCGCCGCTAGTCGAGCATGCACCGTTTCTTTGTCGTGGCCGTCCCACGGCTTATCATATGGCGGCAGATCGGCGAACAAGCCTGCTTCGCGATCATGATAGTGGTAGCTGATCTGACCGGAAGGAAGATCGATGAGCACGCAACCGTGCCACTCCGGGTCCCAGCCCGCAATGTTCGTCGCGCGAATGCCGCTCGGAAACATGTGGGCAAGCGCGGCGACAAGATGATCGCGCTGTCGATAAGCTTCGACTTTTTCTTCCTGGTCCGTCATGACCGCTCCCTACTTCGTAGGTCGTCCCGCTGCCGCCCAGCGCTTGCCAAGGCGCCGGTAGGCGTAAGACATGCTGTAAGACCGATAGTTGGTATCGGCGTTGATCGCCGCAAGAGCATCTTCCTTGTGCGGGTAGTTGGTCACGTCCCGCCAGATTGGAACCGCCATCTGCTTCGGCATGTGCTCGCGGCCGTTGAGCTTCTTGGTTCGCGGCGAGTTGGCGGCACCAAGCTTGCCGATCTTCGAGGCGGTCTTGGGATCAAGCAGTCGGCCCGTATAGACCTCGTGCGCCTCAAACACCATATCAGCAAGTGCGCCGGCATTATCCGAGCGGCGGCCTGACTCGATCTCGATGATGACGGCGCCCTTGGCGTGGATCAGCTTGATGCGTTGCTGCAGCTGGCTGGCACCGATCGCAAGCAAGTGAAAGCGCTGCACGGCGACGATGGTGCCCAACTCGCCATCGCGCAAGCTTTGAGCGACGAAGTAGCCGAACTCTTCGCTTTTCTGTCGGTCCTCGATGATGATTTGCCTTTCGCCGACGCCGAACTTGAGCAGCGCCGCCCGCTGCGGTGCGGCGGGAAAGCGTTTCGATTCGAGGCCAAAGCCGTAAAGCATCGCGTGTCTTACCAGCGGTGGATAACTTCTTGTAGAAATATTCTTTACGGTGATTGACACACGGTGTCAAGGGGCGTATGTGGATGATGTGGACAAGGGAGACGGACATGGACCACCTGCCACTTACGTTCCCGCAATCAGGCGCATTGGTCGCGCTCGGAAACGCTGACGGCACCGATCTTCGGTATGAGGTGAGCCACGTTGCGCGTGGGAAGTGGCGGCTAGAGATCGACTGGAACGGCAAGCTCGCCGACCGCCGGGAATTTTCCACGCAGGGCGCGGCGCGATCGTTCGCCCGCGCGCACTTCCGGCGCCGCCAAATCGTCAAGCCGATCTAAAACACCGGAGGCCCGAATTCCAATCCGGCACGAGCCGGCATCTCTAGGTGCCCCGACGAACGGGAAATACATCGGGGTAAATGCGACGAGTGCGAGCCCCGGGAAGACGCGTTGAAAGATGACGATGACCCGTCACACAGCGACAGCCTAGAGCAAAACACGAAAGGCCCGAAACATGCGAAAAGCTTGCCTTAGCATCGGCTATAGTGGATGCGACAAGAACGGGCACATCCCCGGCGGCCCGATCTGGATGCTTCATTGGCTTCCCAAGGGGTACGCGCCGACGCGCGATGATCGACTGCTAGCAGTATTCTTTGACACTGACGACCGATGGGATGGATGTGGATTGCGGATGCCAGAGGATTGCGACGAAGAGAAACCGACGCCACTGCCGCGGCTTCTACAGGTTGTCAAAAAGGCAATCGAGGACCATTTGCGGCAATACCCAGAAGACGGTGCCGGTCACCTCGAAAGCAAAAACTGGTAAGCCGACAGGAGGCGCCCGAAACATGCTGTGCAAAAACTGGCCAAAGTGCCGGTGCATTGCGCAGGGGTACGTGAATGATCGCGAGCGCAATGATTGCGGCCGCAAGCCAAGAGGACAGGCCACCATGACACCGACGCAGAAATCCCTACTCAGTGGAGCGCATGGCGAGGTCAGTCAGTGCCTCCATACGCTTCGGCAGCGCGCAATGCACGGCGCAAAAGCGAAGCCGACTGTCAGTGAACTGAACAATCTTTTGCAGCGACTTGAGAACGCGCAGCGAGGCATCGAGCAGGCGCTTGTTTCGACCGCCGACAGCAAAGCCGCCTAGTCAACACCGGAGGCCCCGGCCGTGAAGATCGATGACATCAAGCCCGGCGATACGCTCGTCAATACGGATAA
>Ga0210400_10001898_pt1 | contig 20209 bp, 16 predicted proteins | sample IncBWH26MmetaG_FD_155456 | JGI IMG/M metagenome (GOLD analysis project Ga0210400, IMG submission 155456) | Forest soil microbial communities from Barre Woods Harvard Forest LTER site, Petersham, Massachusetts, United States - Inc-BW-H-26-M | ecosystem: Environmental > Terrestrial > Soil >...
CCCAGTAAGCGTGGAAAGGAAACAGGGTCCAATAGTTATCGTTGATGAAACTCGGGTCAACTTCGTTCTTCACGGCATCGGTTTGGGTGCTGGGGTCGGTGCGCACGTAGGAAACCTTGACCGGCTTACCGTCTTTGTCCATACTTTCAAAGGTAACCTTGTTCGTCTTGGGCTCCCACTCCCACTTGTGAGCAGCTTTGAAAAGTCCGGTAATTTCCCCGTTCCAAGTGTAGCGGATGGCCTCAACCTGATCCCAGGAATCTACTCCAAAGGTTTTGGCGACCTGATCGAGAATTGGCGCACGCTGCTGCGCCCAGGAGTTTGCAGCAAGGGCCAGCACTCCGCAAAGCAGAAGGCCCATCAAGGTTATGCGGCGGGCATTTTTCATAGAGTTCGCTCCTCGGGTGAGTTGTACGGATGCTGTGTAGGATGACGGCGTAAAGCTCCCGGATACAATTATGATTTTCGGCGCGCTGTCCTTCGCACCGTCTACTCCATTGAGCATCGAGGGGGGGCCGACTGCGGGCTCCGGCGCAGGGCGATAATCGCACCAGCGATCGCGACGCATCCGTATTCCAGCAGCATGACCCAACCGGGAAGCGCCCCCCACGCACCTCCGACTGCGCGCAAGTGCCATTGGACGTATGTGGTGGTGATGCTTACAGTCCAGATGACGATCAGCAGCGTCGAGGCCGACGTCAGAAATGGCAGCAGCCAGAGAAGGTACCACGGGAATACGGCGGGGGCGAACAAAAGACATCCTGCCATGGGCCAGGCGAATAGATCCGGAGAAAACTCAGGTGCTGCGCGTCTTAGCCGGGCTGCGGTCACTAATCCGACCAGCACTGCCAGCCCGGCCAGCAAGTGCGGAGGCGCCACTCGATCGAGCATCGCAAACATCGGACCATTAAACCGGAAATTCTGCACGTACGTACCAAGCGAGCCGACCGGAATGCGGCCGTGACTAAGAAATGGCAGGTACAGGAGTCCAACCACGGCTGCCGCCAGCGCCGCGTCGCGAATGCGAACCCGCTTCCAGTAGAGGGGCAAGAGTACGATCGGCAGGAATTTCACTGCTATAGCCAGCCCAAGTGCGACGGCCGCAGTCGCCCGCCATCGGCGCAGCAGCGCAGCCGCGGACACCGCCAAAAATAGCGCGCCTACAATGTCAATGTGACCGCTTCCCGCCACCTCAATGGCCAGCAATGGATTCCAGGCAAACGCCAGAACCAGGTGCGCTCCCTGCCCGCAACCGCGCAACATATCGAGCAAAACAAATACCATCAGCAAATCGCAAACTACAAATGCTATTTTCATCGCAAATGTTGATTCGTGAATGGCGGTTATAGCGCGGAAGAATAACTGCGCTCCCGCTGGATATGGGCTCGGGAGATCGGGGTTGTTCAGGTTTCGGGTTTCCCCGGTGTGCAACCCTCGAACGCCAGGATCGCTGGGAACGACAATATAAGGGTTGTAGCCGAGCCGCTGCAAGCGGCCATCCCAAACATATCGATGAATGTCATCATCGGCGCCCGCGGGCATCCGAAGAAATTCAACGTGCCACGCAGCAGCCAGCACGAGCCCGACGACGACAACGCGGCGAGAAAATTTTGGCGTAGCGAAAAACTCGCGGATCGCCAACAGGTATGCGATTCCCGCAACCGTCAAAGACGCCATGAAGTACGGTCCACCCCGATCGCCGAAGTTGCGTGAGCAGATCGTTAGCGCCACGCACAACGTGGCACCGAGTATGTACACTTTCCACTCGGGGGTGACTTTCACTGTTCCCCTGTGCCTGTCCGATAGCTCGTACGAGAGCTTGTGCGAGATTGCTTCGCGGCAAGCTGCCACTCCTTCAGCCACGCCGCCGTGCGTGGCGCCCTTGCCGGAGCCTGACGCAACTCCTCCGCCAACCGAGTCAGGTCGTCGGCTACGTCAATATCGTAAAAAAGATCTGCGAAACCTACCGATAGCTTAAGATCTCGTACGCGCGACAGAAATCTCTCCAGCGCGCTAGTGGTGCCCATTCCGTCACCCGCGAACAGCGCAGGATGAGACACTTTTGCCCCTACGAGATAGTAGCCTCCGTCATGAGTTGGCCCCACAACCACGTCATGTGCGTCCAGCATTTCGAACGCCTCATCGAGAACAGGACGCGGCAGATGTGGGCTATCGCTGTTGAAGGCAATAACGCGTCGTTTATGACCTTCCGCGAAGTGCTCAAACACCGAAGTGAGACCTGCGGCAAGACCCTCTCCTTTCTGGGCAACCACGCTCATTTCACCGCCCGCCAGTTGCGCCAGCTCGTTTACGTCGGAATCCGGGCACATGATGGCAACTTCGACGGCGCTCAATGACCGCGCTAGCGCGAGCGTATCGTCCAGAAGACAGCAATAGAAAGCGGTGACGGCAGTGGGAGAGAGGGTGGGAGCCAAACGGGTCTTGACCACGCCGGGCCTTGGTGCTTTGGCCATGATTACCAGCACACGGTCAGTGCCTGTCGAACGTACCGCGGTCTCAATCGGGGATCGCATCGGAGTAATTTTGACGTGGGCCTAAGTTGGCCGCGGTGTCCCGGCTCTTCGACGCCGGAAATAATAGCGCACTATCCGGCTCAGAATGAACCAACTGGCGCCCACCGTGCCCTTCAGGGTACCGCTGATTTTCGATTTTCCGATACGCGGATAGTAGCTCACCGGGACTTCAACCACGCGGAATCCAGCCAGGGTGCCTTTGAGGATCATCTCGACCGCCCAGCCATAGGTGGCCTCTTCGAGCGCGAGCGAGCGCAGCACATCTGCACGGCCAGCGCGAAACGGGCCGAGATCAGTGATCTTCAGGCCATACAAGAGTCTAATCAGGCCGGCGGCCAGACGATTCCCAAATACCTGATGCCAAGGCAAGGCGCCAGCAGAACGCCGGTCCCGGAGCCGGGAACCGAGCGTAATGTCAGCACGCCCCTGAGCGATTGGCGCCAACAGAATCGGAAGTTCAGAGGGCCGATCACTGTAGTCGCCATCAAGGAACACAACCACGTCAGGGGAATTTGCCGCGGCCAGACCCGTGAGGCACGCGCGCCCATAACCGCGGCGCGGTTCGTGAATGACGCGAGCCCCCATTCTTGCTGCAATCTCGGGCGTCCCGTCATTCGAGTTGCTGTCGACAACGATGACCTCCGTCGTGAGATCGGCCGGGAGATCCCCTAGAACGCGCCCAATCGCGCCAGCTTCATTGTGGGTAGGAATGATGACGGACACTCGCAAGTCATCGTGATTCAGTTGGACCTTATTCAAGTGAGTCTGGCCCAATCACCACCACGGAGAAGACGGCCATCGTTGCGACAGCCAGGCGTCAACGCCCCATCTCCGGCCGGCGCTTCCGATGGCGAGCCCAAGCGATGCGAGCACCGGAACCAGCAGTTCCCAGATCCACGCGGTGCCCCACTCCGAAATCCAAAGGCTGCCGAGATACAAAAATGCCACAGTTGCGGCGGGACGGGTAAGTAGACCAATGAGCAGCAGGATACCCAGAGAAATCTCGGTCAGGCCCTGCATCGGAGCCGCGATCGCGGCGTGGTTTGCCGCCAGGCCCATCACCGCTTTCCACGCGGCGGGCGAATGGCTTGCCTTGATGTAGTAATTGATGAGACCCGCGTAACCTGTAGGAGTGTAGAGACCCTTTTCGAGATTCTCGAAAAAAACCCACACGAACATCGCCCCAATGGTCACGCGTACAAGCGCCAGCCCGTTCGCGGCGGGAAGTTGCCTGGCCTCCCATGGTGTCAGACTTGCGTTCGATGCCATCACAACCTCGTGACTGTGAATGATGTGCTCTTTTGCGATGAACAGCCTGGTGCGCAATAGTGATCCAACATCCTAAGCCGTTCTTCGCGGTATTGCCAGTGGATGTGCGAAGAGGCTGACAGATGAACAGTACAGAGGCAATCCCCACTGGATAACCAGCGATAAACGGGCTTGGAGGAGATCAACAGCGACCTCATCCAAGCCGACTTCAGGCCCGAATAACTGTCGTGTCTGGCGTTCACTGAACTTACAATTAGCTACGAGTTCTATTTTCTTGAATGCTGAATCGAAGGCGATAGTCGCCTGGCGAAAGTCCCATGATTTTCTGGAACACTTTTCGGAACGCTGCATAGTCCTCATATCCAACTTTCCAGGCAATTTCCTTCATGGCTAGCGATGAAAACTCAAGCGATTCGCGAGCTTTCCCTACGCGCAAATGCTGTACATACTCTGTTGGCGTCAGACCTGTTGCTTTTTGAAACCGGCGCAAGAAGGTACGTTCGCCCATTCGGGCCTTTGCTGCCATCGTGGAGACACTCAAGCTGCTCACATCAGACTTCTGAAGCCATTGTTGAACCTTGCGTATAGGTTCGTCGCCATGGTGCAGCTTTGGCGAGAGGTTTGAGTAGAAACGCTGCTGTCGACCTGAAACATCCACAAGAAAGAACCGGGCAGTTTCAAGCATAACGGTCGGGCCCAGGAAGCGATCGACAAGTTTCAATCCCAAATCGACCCAAGCCATAAGCCCGCCCGCCGTAATAATGTCCCCGTCATCAATGATCAGTTTTTCAGTGCCGACCCGAATTTCAGGAAATCGCTCGGCGAGCCTCTCTGAGATCGACCAATGAGTCGTGGCGGATCGTCCGTTTAGCAGCCCAGTCTTGGCGAGAAGAAAAGCTCCTCCGCAAAGCGCTCTTGAAACGAGGTGGTCGTGCCCAGATGCTTTGTCGATGACAGTATCGGAGAACAGCTGGCCCGGGTACATTTCTGGCCAGCACACAAGCGTGAGTGGAACGCGGCGTGTGCACGTTTGACGCGCCGCGTGCCATCGACCCAATCACTGAATCGCTAGGTAATGATCACCGTTTTAGGGTTGACTTCTTTCGGATCACCAGGACACCCTTTAGTCGTGTAACCGTAATTGGTCCCCGGTGTGCTTTTCAAAGTGACCTGAACTGTGCCAGGGTTGCTGCCCACCATTGCGGGGACATCGAAGGCCCTGGTTGGGCTTGAAAAAGGCCAATCCGGCGGCGGGGGCGTGCATGGTGAAACGGTGACTGGGTTCTTGTTGTCATTCTTTAACGTGAGGGTCGTGCCGTGCCGCCCTTGCCATGAGCTACTACATACATTTTTTTCGTCTGCCATTTTGCTCCTCTTGCTTCACTCCAATTCGGGCCACAGTTTACTGCTAGGGAAAACCTTCTCGGCGATCATACCGGCCACTTTCGATTTCCTGAAAATTCCCAAGTACTAATGGGCGGGCCGAGCCTTTCCGACTATCTCTTGGAATCGCGGGTTATCAACCAGATTACGGAACACCACCGAATCTCGAAACTTGCTCGTGGAATATCCGGTTTGTATCGCTTTCGTCATCCACTCCAGAGCAAGTCCAGTTTCGCCCAGCTGATTGTAGACCTCGGCTGCGCTGGCCAGCAGTTCTTTTTCGCTGTGTCCGTACCGTAAAGCCTGGCTTAAGTAAGTTAGCGCCTGTCTCTTGTCGTTCAACATGGCATAGTACTCTGATAGGTCGCTGAGTACATCCACATCATGCGGGTTGACCTTCAAATCTTCTAATGCCAGATCGGCCGCCTTGCGATAGGAGACGGCCGCCTGCGGTTTAGCTCCTCCGTAGTACTGGGCTGCGCCCAGATTGCCCCAGGTTACATATTGTTGGGGATCAAGTTTGACGGCCTGATCGTAAGCCGCTGCCGCTTCATTCATCTTTTGCAGTCCGAAGTAAGAGGTCCCAAGGTTGGAATATCCGCCGTAGTTTGGCCGCAGAGCAATCGATTTCTCTAACGGAGCGATCGCTTCCAGAAATTGTCCTATGTCGTTGTAGGTTCCACCCAGATTCACATAACCGGCATAGTTTTCCGGAGCCAGTTCCGTGACCATCTGGAACATGTGGATGGATTTCTCATACTCGCTGCGCCGATAGTAAAACGCACCCATATTGTTGTAGGCGAAATAACTTTGCGGATGAGAGTCGATCACGCGCTGGTACACGGTCTCAGCATCATCGATCGCGCCCTGATGCTCGAGGGCCGAGGCCCACCCGATCGCTGCGCTCTCGTTTCCTGGTTCTAGTTCGACAGCCCGCTGAAATTCCACGACGGCCTCGCGGTACTGTCCCGTGCCTGCATTTAACAGGCCCAGACAAATATGGCCCGCCGCTCCAGCGCTGCCCAAGGTGACGGCAGCATCGCACTCGGCCTTGGCTTGTTCGGTCAATCGCTTTTCCTTCGTGAGGACATATTTGCGCCAATAGGCTTCTCCCAAGCCGGCTTTCGCACCACCAAAGCTGGGATCCAGTTTCAGTGCTTCCTTGTTCATCAGGATAGCGTTTTCGACATTATCCATCTTGGTGTAATCCACCAGGTAGCCGCGAGCCTGCAGATAATAGTTATAAGCAGCGGGCACGGTGGTACCGTGCACTTTCAGTATCGCCTGGTCCTCCGGACGAAGCTTGAGTTGTAAAGCCCTCACGGTGCCCTCCGCAATATCATCTTCGACGGAGAACACATCCGCGGCAGGCAGCGTGATCGAGTCTCCTCCGAGCGGACTCCCGTTCTGCGCACTCATAAGCGAGTAGCTGACCTTGATCAGCTCTCCGGTTTGCTCTAAGGTTACGTACAGGCCCAGATTTGCACCAAATTGCCGGCTAGCATCGCGGAGGGAGGTCAATCCCTTTTCCTGCAGGTTACGGGCCGGGATTATCTCGAGAGACCGGTTTTCTAACAGGTTTGAAAGTTTGGCTCCGACGCTTTCGGTTAAGCCTTGACCCAGTGCAGTCAGTCGTGCATCTCCAGCGGCAGGACGGAACGGAAGCAACGCGAGGACCCTGACCCGGGGCACTTCCGGTTCCGTGGTTCGTGTCCCGCTGCCTAGATGGTGTAGCCAGGATCGTCCCGGTCCGAACCAAATCACGGCCCCGGCCGCGACCAGGGCCATCGCCATCAGCATGATGCCAATAAGCAACAGCCTACGGGGCCGCTCGACCGCAAGAGTCAACGACGATTTCGATGCTTCCTCTATGCTCCGACGGAGGGCGGCCGACGGAACTTCCCCTTTTGAGCTCTGTGCATCCCTTGAGTCGGTCGCTGCAACCATCGCGGCGCGGGCGGTTTCTAAATCATTGATGACTTCGGAGAAACTCTGATAGCGTTTGAGGCGATCTTTGGAGAGTGCCTTGTATACGACGTGCTGCAAATCGAGCGATACTCCATCTAAAGAGCCCGGGGGATCATTCAAGACCGCCAACACCGTGGATGGTACGCTATCTCGTTCAAATGGATTTCGCCCCGTCAGCATCTCCGCAAGTACCACGCCCCAAGCCCATATATCTGCGCGCTGATCTGTGCCCCGATTGAGTGCTTGTTCTGGAGGCATATAACCGACTGTTCCTACGGCGCCGCGTGTGAGGGTTGCAGTCTGCTCGCTGACGTGTGCCAATCCGAAGTCCACAATCTTCACCAAAGCGGTGGTCGTGAACATCACATTAGAGGGCTTGATATCGCGATGCACGATATTGTGCGAATGCGCCTCGGCCAGGCCTCGCACCATCTGCATAGCGATGTCGATCGCTTCAGGCACCTTGATCGGCCCACCGTCCCGAATTCGCTTCGCCAGGGACGAACCATCGTAAAAAGCCATCACGATGAACGCGCGCCCATCAGTGGTGGTTTCGATGCTGTGGATCGCCCCAATATTGGGGTGATCCAGAGAGGAAGCGATACGGGCCTCCTTCAGGAAGTTCTGTTTGTCTTTTTCGCTGGCATTGACTTCCGAAGGCAGGAACTTAAGCGCCACCGTGCGCTCCAGTTTTAAATCGCGGGCTCGGTACACGATTCCCATGCCGCCCGCACCGGCGTGAGCGAGAATCCGATAGTTGCCGGCGACCACGTTGCCGACCGCAAGCGCGGTTTCTAGTTCATTAGGTGAAATCGCTCGGGTGACGTCCTCGTCGGCCATAAAATGTGGATTTCCACCTCAAACTCGGCTGCCATATTTGTCGTCATGTTAAGTCCTGCAGACCTCCGTTGCAACCACGCTCCGGCAAAGGAACCACAACGGAAACAGACCGTGCACTCCTCGCACCGTACCACTTCTAGGAACTGAAAGATCGGCGTTGGAACATTACGTAAGAATTCGGTAATGACAAACCCATGGCCTGTCATGACCGATTCACACGTAAGACTGACCCGCGATGACGAGAGATTCGGGAATTGGGCGAGGATAGAATCCGGACACGCCTGAAGTCGGCACCTGGGAAGTCACCTCAGAGGAGTCTGGCCGTCTCCGACTGACCGACCGTAAGTCGGCCCTCGAGCTCCTCGACATACTTCGTTGCGGAGACCTCCCAGACAAGACCAGCACGCCTGCCATCGGGTGCGATTGCAAATGCGTCTCCCGTGTCGGTGGGCTTCCGGAATTCTGGGATTGGGACGTGACCCTGGCCAAGAGGATGAGTTTGAATGAACGGGTTAAGGCTGAACTGCGCTTCGAAGGCTACCGCATCCTCACCCCCGCTTCCTCAATCCGGGAACGGATAGCGCGGGCACAGGCAATTTCGTTTCGCGTCATTACCGCCACCTCTACCCAACCCGACGGGACAACTTCGGCTCGCCAGACTCCGGCAGCATTAAAAACCGTCTTCCAGCACTTTACTCCTTATAAACGTGAGGATGGACCCGACGGAAGAATCTCATCGTTGGGATGTGTGTTCATGATCGGCTGTAGGTAAGGGTTCTTCTTCTGGTTTCCCGTCGGCTGCCGTCGCATTCCAGGCGCATGCGCCGTCTTTGGTACGCAACGTCTGCGCCTCGCCATAGGCTACAAGGCGTCTCAATATCACTCTCAGCGAATTTTCTGGATGTCTCTGGCCGGCCAGCCGAACCGGAGATTTTATTTGGAGCTGTCTGATGATCTCGCCCAGGGTCAGAGGTTCGGACGTTTCCCTCAAGAGCTGGCGGCAAAGAGCAGTAAGTCCGGGACGCCTGCGGGCACAGGGACCGGAATGAAGCGGCAGCAGGCTCTGCTGCTCTCCCTTGATCCCATCCGAACCGCAAAGATCGGCAAGGCCGACAATAGTCTTCTTGATCATTCTAATGCGCTTCACAATGGCGGCTCGCTCGAGCTTGAGAACTCGCAACCGGCTTTGCAGCTGACCGATAACCGGTTCCAGTTCCTCATGTTTGGGCGGCTGGACGGAAAGAGGCTCACTGCCGGCTCCTTGGACTTCTGTTGGATGGTTCATCAAAATCATTTGTGTTCTGCGAGTTGTTCTCGCGTTCGCACATCGATTCTTTATCAGTTTCCAGCTTCCACATCTTGGCTTGGGATGAACACATGACATATTTCAACCAGTAGACACCGCCTCGGGACAACAATTAGTTGACTGTCCCTCTACCGAATACACGCTGTCGGCTTTATCGGATTACGTTCCCGGACACTGTTTTAGAAAAACATCTCCCGCACTACGAGCTGGTTCGCCGGCAAGTCCCTCAAGATCCGATGCGGATCAGACCGCGAGTAATAAGACGGATGTGCTTACAACGGGAGGAAGCGGTGAGTGTGCCAGCGTGAGCCCGCGAAGTGATTTTTGCGCGGCGTGCGCTCTCTGCGTGGTCGTGACCTGCTCCCCTGTATCCGCACAAAGCTGAGTATGATTTGTGCGAAAGAAAGGGGAAGAGGGTATGTCAAAGAGCAGGCACACGGAAGCGCAGATGATCGGGGCGCTGAAGCAAGTAGAGGCGGGACGGAAAGTGGAAGATGTGGCGCGAGAGGTGGGGGTTTCCAAGCATACGCTCTACGCCTGGAAAGCGAAGTACGGTGGCATGGACGTGAGCCAGGCGCAGGAAGCGAAGCAACTGCGGGATGAGAACACGAAGTTGCGGAAGCTGGTGGCGGATCTGAGTTTGGACAAGGAAGCGCTGCAGTCGGTGATCCGAAAAAACGGCTGGAGCTCGTAGCCCTGAAGGCGGCTGTCGAGCAAGTGCGCGGGGGGTATGCCTTCAGCCAGCGGCGTGCGTGCGGCCTGATGACGATGGAAGTATCGAGCTATCGCTATCAGAGCAGGCGTTCCGATGAGCCGCTGCGAACGCGGCTGGTGGAGTTGGCGCGGGAGAAACCGCGCTACGGTTATCGGCGGCTGCATGTGTTGTTGGGCCGCTCGGGAGAGCATGTGAACCACAAGCGAGAGCATCGCGTGTATCGGGCGGCCGGATTGATGATCCGGAGGAAGAAGCGGAAACATTGCGCCCGCGTGGGACAGCCGCTGCGCGTCTGGACTGCGGCGAACCAGGAATGGGCGCTGGATTTCGTGCACGATGCGGTGGAGTGTGGACGGGCGATCCGGGTGCTGAGCGTGGTGGATGCGTACACGCGGGAGTGTTTGGCTTTGGAAGTGGACACGAGTTTCGCCAGTCGAAGAGTGACGCGAGTACTGAACGGGCTCGTGGCCGAGCGCGGACAGCCGAAAGCAATTCGCTGCGACAACGGACCGGAACTGACCAGCCGGCATTTTCTCGCGTGGTGTGTGGAGCGGCAGATCGAGTTGGTGCACATTCAGCCGGGGAAGCCGACGCAGAACGCGCATGTCGAGAGTTCCCACGGACGGTTGCGGGAAGAGTTTTTGACCGTGAGTTGGTTTCAGAACTTGTTCGATGCGCGGCGGAAGATCACGGCGTGGAAGATCGAGTACCACGAGGAGCGCCCGCACAGCAGTTTGGGATACAAAACTCCGAAGGAGTTTGCGGCGCAGGCTGCAAGCTTCTACACAGCTGAGCGAGGGGCAAGGGATTCAAACGCCATCCCTTGCCCCTCGCGCTCTCCCATCCCGGCTCAAACCGGAGACGGAGCAGAAGAAAGTTGTCGTATTCTTACGTGAACGAAAGCAGGGGGCAGGTCAGTCGCAAACGGGGTATTAATCCCCAATAGCTTGCGGCTGGTCGCACTAGATCCCGGCGACTATGCGTCCTGAAATATAGTACCGATTTGAAAGGAGGCGCATATTAGACACGCGACACAGAGGCGCATCTTGCTACTTCCATTGCTGGCCTCGGCGATCTTCCCCGGCCTGTCTGGCCCTGTTTCGAGCCCAGCCGCTGTCACCGCCGCTTTTGCACAACTGCAGTCGCTCGCAGGTGATTGGGAAGGAAAGGAAGGCGACGGGAATACCACACGAACCAGTTTCAAGCGGGTCATTTCCAATACCGCTGTCCTCGAGACTCTTTCCAGGTCTGACGCGGAGGAGATGATGACGCTTTACAGCATTGACACCGACGGAATCGCCTTAGTGCATTACTGTCCTATAAACAATCAGCCTCGCATTGGCGCGATCCCTCTGGATGGAGAGATTAAAGAACTTGTATTCCTGTTTCAGAGCGCTGGCAACCTACCCGATCCTGCTGTCGGCCATGAACAGAAGTTGATCATTCAGTTCGCCGACAAAGATCACATCACAGAACTGTGGACCTGGCGTATGAATAGAAAGGATACGAGAATGGTATATCGGTTCGTCCGTAAGAGCGGCGCCTGGCCTTCCCGTTCACGCATGGGAAACGAACGATCACCGGAAGCGCGGGATAAGCTAGTCCACAAACTAGCTGCACGGCCCACTGCGGTACCACCAGACTCAACTGACGCCGATGACAATCCCCTCCTACGGTAATTGGCGCTCCCACTCCAAGACCGACCTGCTAAGACAACTCAGGCACGTACGGTGATGATGGATCCGCGTCATTGGTAGCCCGAGGCATCTTCATCTTCGTATCCTTGCGACGGGAGACCTCCTGAACAGATCGCCCGTAATTCAGTCTGGCCCTCTTCTTCTGGGTATTGAAGTTGGTATCCCGCAGTCCGTTTTCTACAACTTCTTGTAGGAAAGATCAGAAGTCGCCGTCCACGCGCGACAGAGCGCCTGAAACAAGACAGGGGACACGACGGTCGCTGCACACCGCCTGTCACGGAAAACAGGTTACCTGTCCCAAGCCAAGTCATTCACCAGCAAGTGGCATCTCGGATGTTGCGTGCTCGCTAGCTGTTGGGTGACCGACAGCAGTTCGTGTTACGACCGCTCTCGTTTTGCAATGTCATAAAAAATCCCGCGAATCTCGATTAGGAGGCAGCAATGCACACGCGCAGAATGAACTTGGTCCTGTTTCTCCTCTTCTTGGTAGGCGTGAGCTGTGCACTGCCCGCATGGGCGCAATCAACGTCGACCGGCGCGGTTGCTGGCTCAGTCACGGACCAGTCGGGTGCGGTAGTGGCAGGCGCCACGGTTACGCTGACCGATAGTTCCACCAATGCCGCGAGAACCGCCACTAGCAACGGAACCGGGCGCTACTTCTATGTGGACGTTAACCCGGGCATCTACAATGTCACCGTCAGTAAGCCGGGGTTTGAGACCACGAAGACCCAGCACCTGGAGGTAAAGGTTGGAGCCAGTCTCACGGTCGATTTGTCTTTGCAGGTAGGCGGCGCGAATGTGGTGGTGGAGGTGAGTGCCGTTGGCAACGAACTGCAAACCATGAATGCAACCGTAGGCAACACCATCACGAATCTCACCATAGACAACCTGCCGAGCCTTGGCCGCGACGTCAGCACTTTCATCGCCTTGCAGCCGGGCGTGACCCCCGATGGCTCCGTTGCGGGAGCGGTTGTGGACCAAAGCACTTTCACGCTCGATGGCGGCAACAATAGCAACGACATGGATGGCACCATGAACGTTTACACGAAAAGCTTCGCCGGCGACCCGACCGGGGGTGTTGCCAATCAAGCTACCGTAGGACCATCGCAGGCTGGCACGGGGACGGGTGGCGCCACAGGGGTGTTGCCCACTCCGCAGGATAGCGTCGAGGAGTTCAAAGTAAATACCGCCGGCCAGACCGCCGATTTCAATAGTTCGGCCGGTTCCGAGGTGAAGGTGGTCACCAAGCGCGGAACCGATGCCTGGCACGGCACGGGGTACGAATATTATAAAGACAACAACTGGTCGTCGAACAGCTGGCAGAATAACCACCATGCGGGCACTCCAGCGGATCCGATAACCCCGATTCCCAGCTTCCATTACAGCCGTTATGGCGGGGCGATTGGTGGGCCGATTATCCCCAAGAGCGGTCTCGGCGGCAAGACTTACCTCTTTTTCAATTATGAAGGTTTCAGTTTCCCCAACTCCGAGACCATCGTTAGAAGCGTCCCATCGCCATCGTTGCGGCTGGGGCTATTGACGGACGACACGACTGGCGCTCTTTACAACTTGAATCCAACTTCCGTCACCTACAATGGCGTCACTTACCCGGGGACGTCCCTCGACCCGCGTGGGATTGGGATCAACCCGCTGGTTCAGCAGATATGGAATAAGTATGAGCCGCAGTCAAATAGTTCTTCTTGCACTCAGAGCCTGTGCGATCACCCCGCCATCGGAGCCAACTCGAACATTCAAGGCTTCTCGGCCAACCTGGCCCAGCCAACGACCAGCAGATTCGCGGTGGGGCGCGTCGACCACGATTTTTCGTCCAAATGGCATTTCAATTCCAGCTACCGGTGGTTTCGGCTCAAGGCGGCTGCCGACGCTCAGGTTGATATTGGCGGCTTCTTTTCCGGCGACACTCTAGGCACTCCGGCCGCTCAGTCCAGTCTTCCGCAGCAGGCATTTTTGTGGGCGGCGGGGTTGACCACGAACATCAGCAGCAACACCACCAACGATTTCCACTACAGCTTCCTGCGTAACTTCTGGCAATGGAACCGGACGGGAGATACTCCGCAGATGTCCGGGCTGGCCGGAGCGCTCGAAATCTTCAGCGGCCAGAGCCAAACTCAGGATCTCGGCCCTTACAACGTGAACACGCAGCAGACCCGCAACCGTTTCTGGGATGGACACGATCAGTTGTTTCGCGATGATATTTCCACGTTGAGAGGCAACCACCTGTTCCAGTTTGGGGGTGCCTATCAGCACAATTGGGACTACCATCAACGCACCGACAACGGCGGCGGCATCAACAACCAGATCGTCTATGAGCTTGGCGACGCAACTGCCGGATCGTCGCACCTCGCGGCAGATATACCACTCTGCTCACAGGCGGGCGTCTCCATTACCCAATGCGGCTCCCTTAGCGCGGCGGCCTTGGGCATCGTTTCCATCGCTCAAGTCGCCTATACCCGCTCCGGACAAAATCTGAACCTGAATCCTGTCGGGTCCCCGGCATTCGACAAGAGCACCATCCCGTTCTACAACGTTTATTTCAGCGACACCTGGCACATGAAGCCGACATTCACCCTGACCTACGGCCTGGGCTGGACTCTGGAGATGCCGCCGGTAGAACAGAGCGGAAAGCAGGTGGAACTGGTGGACTCGTCAGACCAGCCAATTTCGGGTGCAGCCTACCTGGCGACTCGGAAACGCGAGGCGTTGCTGGGCCAAAACTACAATCCCGAAATCGGTTTTGCTCTGGTGGGCAATACCGGCAATGGACTGAAGTATCCCTACAACCCGTTTTACGGTGAATTCAGCCCGCGGATCGCTGCCGCCTGGAGTCCTCACTTCGACAGTAACTCCTTTGGCGGCAAGGTCTTCGGCCACGAAGATACGGTCATTCGCGCCGGCTATGGCCGCATCTTCGGCCGCTTGAACGGTGTGGGTTTGGTGCTGGTGCCGTTGCTGGGACCAGGCCTCTTGCAGCCCGTGCAGTGCCGCACGGGCCTCATCAACGGTACTTGCGGCCTCGCTGGCTCCAATACGGCTTCCACTGCCTTCCGCATTGGCGTGGATGGCCTGACTGCCCCACTCCAGCAGGCCTCGGCGACGCTGCCCCAACCTTACTTTCCCGGAGTCAATGGCATCTCGGCCGCCACCGCTTCTGTCTTGGATCCAAATTTCCGGCCCAACCAGGTTGATTCCTTCGACCTCACCTTTCAGCGCCAGTTGTCCCGCAAGGTGACGCTGGAACTCGGTTACATTGGGCGCAGGATCACCAACGAGTATCAGCCCATCAACCTGAACGCCGTGCCCTACATGATGACGCAGGGCGGGCAGCAGTTCGCCAATGCCTACAAGAATGTGGTGTTGCAGTACTGCGGAGGCATTGCGGGCCTGGCTGGCGGCGGTTGCGCGAAGAGCGCATCCGCTGTCACGCCGCAACCGTTTTTCGAGAAAGCCATGAACCCGGCGTACTGTGCCGGGCAACCGAGTTGCACGGCCGCCGTGGTGGCGAATGAAGGTGGAAATTTGGCTACGGCGCAGGTCTGGTCGATGTGGAGCGATCTGGACGGTGCCGTCGGCTGCCCCAGCTGCCCCAATGGGCAAGGCTTCACCTTCGGGACCACCATGATGAACAATGCCAACCCAGCCTTTGGGGCTGGCGTCACGCCCCAGATGACGGCGGGCCCTGCCGTCAACGGCAGCTATGGCTACGGAAACTACAATGGTGGTTTCGTCTCTCTCAAGATGGCCGACTGGAGGGGATTGACGCTGCAGTCCAACTTCACCTACTCCAAGTCGTTGGGGACTGGGGCGGTGACCCAGTCCAGCAGCTCCATTACTCCCGACGATGCCTTCAATTTGAAGACGACGTACGGGTATCAGAACTTTAACCGTAAGTTCGTATATAACGTCTTCTTCGTGTACCAGCCGCCCGTCTACACGGGGCAGTCAGGACTGCTGGGACGGATGCTGGGGGGATGGACGTTCTCGTCTGTATTCACCGCGGGCAGCGGAACCCCAGTCGAACTCTTCACCTCGACCGGCGATGGTCAGGAGTATGGCTCGGGGGATAACAGCAGCTACTTTAGCAATGCAAACGACATACAGATCGCACCCATTAAAAGCGGTCGCGCCTACTCCCAGGGAGGCAATTTCCCCAATATTTTCGCGGTCGGGCCGGCTGCGATTAACGACTTCCGTAACCCGATTCTGGGGTTGGATAACAGGGACGGCGGCAATGGCAACCTCATCGGCCTGCCCTACTGGAATATGGACCTCAGCGTGAGGAAGAATGTCAGGGTGGCGGAAAGCGTTAGCTTGGAATTTCAAGGCGTCTTCGCTAATGTTTTCAATCATAATCAGTGGCTGGACCCGGTGGGCATTTTCGGGTCGGGGCTCTTCAGTGGGTCGGGGCCCGGTGGTTTCGGTACGCTGAGTGGGGGCTCGGCGCAGGAGGAACCCGGAGGCAACCGACAAATCGAAGTCGGTGCGCGTATTCGCTTCTAACTCAAGGGCATTCGAGGGCGCCACGGCGTGGCGCCTTCGGTACTCAACTGAATCGAAGCACCCGTGCGTTATGTTCCGGGAATTGCGCAACGAACCGTGCTGGTACGGAGATCTAAGGTGCGCGCGACAACGACACAGAAAAACAACCGGAACCCGCACATAAATCGGAATATCCAGCCTCTACAATCAGTCGCTCGGAACCATGAGCGAATCGTCTCAGTATGACCCTGTCAAAGACCGCGGCGAAAAAGGGCCGCGCGTAAACGTCGCGCGCTCAAGCGTCAGCTTTTAGGCTAACGTGTTGAAAAACGCTACCGCTTCTGAAGCACTTTCAATATCGCCTTCTGCACCTCCATCCCCGCGGGATCCGATGTATTCGCACTAAGGGATGCCGCGAGTCCCCGCAGCATGTAGGTGTCATTCTCGAAGGCTTGCAGCAATTCGAGATGCGGCGGGGTATCTTTCCAAACTTTTTGGTCGGCGGCGTCCAGGGCACTGAGCCAGCTGTGAAATGCTGGCGCATCAAAGTCTTTTCGCACTATGATCGTTGCCGCGAGCTCCGATAGCCGGTCTTGTTCTCCGTACGTGAAAATCTCATGGGCGGAAGATAGACGGCGCGCGATCGCATCCAGCAAACGTCCCTGATCTTCACTCTTTAGCAAGGGATTAGCGGCCAATGCAGCCAGCAGATCGGCGGCATGCGCGGTCGCATGAATCCACCCCAGTGTCGGATCAAATCCGCGTAGATCGTGTTCATCCCTAAGATAGGCGAGCGCATTCGCCAGGAATGTACGGTACCTCTCTTCGCCGAGAAACGGCATCTTCAAGTCTCGCTCCGCCAGTGCTACCAAAGACAGGGCTGAAAACGAACGTTTGAGGACGCCATCATTCCTAGTTTCACCAATCCCGGTCCTCAAATTCGTCTGCCAGTCATCGAGCAGCGAGTATAGTTCGTCAGTCGAAATTTGCTTTTGATGCATGATCCAGACGGTTGTGATGGAGTATGCGAGGTCGTCGCGAAGTTCGGGATCCCGCGAACCGAGGTATCCACTTAACTCACGGAGCAAGGGGAAGACTGGCTGCCCGTCCGGGACCGCATACCGGTTCTTCGCGATGGCTCGCCAGAATTCGCGGTCGTGCAACGGCTTTCCTTGCGCGTCATCGGCGGATGCCTGAGACTGCACTAGCATTGAGAAAGACATCAAGAACAGTGCGACAAACATCACCTTCCATTTCACAATTGGTCTCCTGACAGGTAATTGGCGTTATGTCTAATACACCGACACTAGCAGGTTAAGAGGAGACACTGATGACGGTTTGTCGTTCGCACTGTTCTAGACTCAAATAAGATCGACTAGGAACACTACAGCCGCTGCAGCCATGAGAATGCGGAACGAATGAACCTGACGATTCCATTGATTCGGTCCCCCACGTTGAGAGCCCGTGAGGTGAGAGTTAGAGCTCCGTGCTTACTTCCAATCCTGTACGAAACGGAATACTCACCCGTGCAACCGCCCCACCTTCCTGCAAGGTCCGCAACTCCACACTGTGGCGCTGGCCATAGATCGTCTCAAGCCGCTCGCGTGTGATTCTCAGTCCTACCCCGCTTGACCGGAAGTGGCTCGGCTCGTGAAGTCCAGGCCCGTTATCCCTCACTTCCAAGTTAAGATCGCCATCATTGATGGAGGCTGAGATTCGAATCTCACCTCCAGCCACTAGCCGTGAAATTCCGTGCTTGATCGCGTTGTCCACTAAAGGCTGCAGCAGCAAGTGCGGAACGCTTGCGTCGAGAGTCTCTGGCGCGACATCGATACTCACATTAAGCCTTTCTTCGAAGCGCACCTTCTCGATCTCGAGATAACAATTTACGAACTCAAGTTCGCGGCTCAGTGTTGTCATTTGGGTCCCTGCGGTTTCGAGGCTGATTCGGAGGAGGTCGCCAAGACGCGTGATCATTCGATCGGCAGCTTCGACATCCGTTAACATCAGCGCGGAAATCGAGTTCAGAGTGTTAAACAAAAAATGCGGCTGCAGTTGGCTCTTTAACGCTTGCAGGCGCGCCTTCTCCAGTTGCGCCTGCAGTTGCGAACTGCGCAATTCCCGCTCCCGAAAGCGCTGGTAGTAAGACACCACGTGTGCGATCAGGACGATTGGCAAATACGTGGTGACCACGTCGTCGACGACAAGTGAAAGGAAAAGACTTCGATACATAGACCAATGGATTCGCACGCCATGGGCTTGAGAATCCCAAACGGCCGAGACCCAGTGCCGCACTTGAGGATCCCACGCTGCGTATGGAGTCAGGCCTCTGAGGGCCACCTGTGCCACGGTAAACGCCAAGCCGCCAGCAAGCAGCAGGAGTGATCTCTCCGCCCAGTTGCCGCGTTGCACTGGGTAGCGATTTGCCAACGCGAAAACGAAGGGAGTGAGCGGGGCATACGTGAGGACTTGGCTGGATTGCAGGCCTAGAACACTTAGGAAGCTCATGGACCCGCCGGTCGAACGATACAATTGGTAGATCGTTATGGCATAGGCCAGAGCAACAAAACTCCACACACCAAGGCTTACAGCCCACACCAGTGCCGGGCGGAAGGTCCCGGGCACATCGGTATACTTTTTCTGTTTTCCTTTCACCGATACGGCCCGCCGTGGCCGTCGAACCAACTCACCTCCGCAATGGGAGCAAATGTAGTGCATGTTCGAGGAACAGACCGGACAGAAGGTACACTCGAAAGAGCAGACGCATGCCACGCAGTCTGCTGGCAGGGCGAGCCCACAACCTTCGCAACTGATCTTCATGTCGGGAGCACCTTCAGCGGGCAACACTTTGCAGATATCGGAGAGCCGACGTGGCAACCTTGTTGGTCGGCGCGATGCCGCACAAGGCTTACATCATGAACTAACTGAGCGGGCCGAGCAATCATTGGAGGTGGCGGCCGATGGCAAGAGCCTCACGTCCCTCAGAATCTGCATTTTGTCCCGCGATAGTCAGCTAGCCTGTTCAAGTTGAACACAGACTCCAAGAGGTTTCACGGACACACTCATGCTATTCGCGGCTGGACGCATTCTGATATGCGCTTTACGATTCGGGGGACTGGCGCACTCAAACAGCTGACTAGTGCATAGAGGATGGGGATCAGATACCAGGATTCAGGGATAGGCCGCGAGTTCAGAGTCCTGTGTCAGACAACCATTTGCATGCTCTCACGTCTATTCAACTGTCACACCCTGCGAGGCGGCCAATGATCCCTGATTCTGTTGGTGTGCCAGGCCAAGAACCGCCGGTAGTGCGGACCGTTGTTGTCGATGACGAACGGCTGGCACGCCAAAAACTGCTCATCCTGCTGAAGTCCGAACCACAGGTGAAAGTGGTGGCTGAGTGCCAGGATGGCAAGCAAGCTGTGGCGGCGATCCGCAATTTCCTCCCGGATATGCTGCTGCTCGACATCCAGATGCCGGAATTGGATGGCTTCCAGGTGCTGGGCGAGATCCCTCCGGAGGAAATGCCGGTGGTCATCTTCACTTCCGCCTATGATCAGTATGCGATTCGCGCCTTTGAGGCAAATGCTCTTGATTACCTGCTAAAGCCGTTTGACCAGGAACGGCTGCACCGCGCTGTTGAAAGGGCCCGATCCGAATTACTCAAGTCGCGCGACAGCGAGGTCACGCACCGCATTCTGAGTCTGTTATCGCAGGTCAGGTCAGCGCCTCTTACCGCATCGGAGCGAGACAATCGTTTGGTGATTAAGGTCAATGGAAGGGTCGTGTTCCTCGACTTGGACACTATTGATTGGGTAGAAGCTGCCGCCAATTATGTACGCTTAAACGTCGGGAAGGAGTCCTACCTCCTACGTGAAACGATCGGCGGGATTTCAGAACGACTGGACGCGAACCACTTCGTCCGCATCCATCGTTCGACGATCGTAAACGTCCGCAAGATCAAGGAACTGATACCTGTCAACAGCGGAGAGTATGTAGT
>Ga0210400_10001899_pt1 | contig 20204 bp, 17 predicted proteins | sample IncBWH26MmetaG_FD_155456 | JGI IMG/M metagenome (GOLD analysis project Ga0210400, IMG submission 155456) | Forest soil microbial communities from Barre Woods Harvard Forest LTER site, Petersham, Massachusetts, United States - Inc-BW-H-26-M | ecosystem: Environmental > Terrestrial > Soil >...
CGAGGGTGTCATAAAATTCCCAATCGTCCTTGAATTGGTACCTGCCGCCGGATGAAGTGACCCGCTTCGGGTAGTCGACGCCCAGCGCCCACCGGCATACATCCACCTCGTGCGTTCCATTATTCAGTGTTTCGCCTGTCCCATAGGTTTTGAACCAGTGCCAGTTATACGGATGCAAATTGTCCGTATAAGGGCGGCGCGGCGCCGGTCCCTGCCATAGCCCCCAGTCCAGCTGCGATGGCACTGGAACTTCTTTCCCTGTGCCTATGGACTTCCTGACATTGCTGTACCAGGCTTTCGCGAGGTAAGTCCTCCCAATAATTCCTCCGTGAATCTTTTCGACGATCTCGATGGTATGCGGCGATGAGCGCTGCTGATTACCCATCTGCACAAGCTTTCCATACTTCGCTTGTGCCTGGACCAGCATCTCCCCTTCAGCGGGATTGTGGCTGCACGGCTTTTCCACATAGACGTGCTTGCCAGCTTGCAGCCCGGCAATGGCCATCGGTGTATGCCAGTGGTCCGGCGCGGCTATCGTGATTGCGTCCACGTCCTTCCGCTCGAGGATCCTGCGAAAGTCTTTCTCCGCCGCCGCGGCCTCGCCCATCTCTTTTTGCGCGCTGTCGGCGAACTTCCGAAGAATATTTTCGTCCACATCGCACACGTGCGAAATTCGCGCTGCGCTCCTGTTGGCCTTGAGCGAGGACAGATGAGCATAGCCGCGCCCATTCAGGCCGATGACTGCAAAATTGAGGCGATCATTGGCGCCGGCGATCCGGCTATAGCTCCTGGCCGTAGGGGCAACCGCCAGCCCCGCCGCGCCCACTGTCAACGTCTCGAGAAACTTTCGTCGTGTGACCATCTTTTTCCCCATTTCGGAATCCCATTGTGGTTCTGTTGCCGGCTGACAGGATAGCTTGTGACCGGCAGGAAATTCCAGCATGCGTCCGCAATCAGATTGTGGCCGGACTCATTCGGTTCATTGCCATGATGCTGGTATTGTTGTTGGTGCACAAGACGCGTACCTTTGAACACGGGAGCGAGATCGCGGATGGCCGATCGCAAATGATCAACGGAGTCGTATTCAGCTGCGCTCAACTGGTAAATCGCAAAAGTTATCGAGCAAGCGGCGCATCTTCTGAGGCGGCTCTGTGACCATCCTCGACGAAAACAGGCTCTTCCCTTCCGAGCCCCACGCACGCTCCGTCGCCCGGCGGCTTTACGCCAGCGTCCGGGACTTGCCGATCATCAGCCCGCACGGGCACGCTGACCCTCGCTGGTTCGCCGAGGACGAGCCCTTTCCGGATCCGGCGCAACTGTTCGTGGTTCCTGACCACTACATCTTTCGCATGCTTTACAGCCAGGGTATTCCTCTTGAGCAAGTAGGGGTTGGATCAACTCCGCTCGCGGATCCCCGACGCATATGGCGCATCTTCGCGGAGAATTACTATCTTTTTCGCGGGACGCCGACCAGACTTTGGCTGGATTTCGCGTTCCAGGAACTCTTTGGCCTGCAGTCGCGGCTTAGTCCTGAAAACGCCGACGCATATTTCGACGCCATCATGGAAAGGCTGAAGACGCCCGGATTCCGCCCTCGGGCGTTGTTCGAACGATTTCGAATTGAAGTGCTGGCAACAACAGATTCGCCGCTCGATTCGCTTTCTCATCATAAAACCGTCCGTGCATCAGCGTTCGAGGGACGAATCATACCGACGTTTCGCCCCGATCCGGTGGTCGATCCTGATTTTCCAAATTTTGTCGAAAATCTTGCCAGTTTGGGAAAGATGACACGCGAAGACACCGCCAGCTGGCACGGTTACCTTTCCGCGCTGCGGCAGAGGCGGCTGGAGTTCAAGGCCCTCGGTTGCACGGCGACGGACCACGGCCACCCCACCGCGGCGACAGCGGACTTGGGGCTTGAATCGGCGGCCCTGCTCTATCAGAAAATTGCCTTGGGAGGAGGCGACCCGGCTGAGCGCGAATTGTTTCGCGCACAAATGCTTACGGAAATGGCAGCCATGAGCCTCGATGACGGACTGGTTATGCAAATCCACCCGGGCAGCTTCCGTAACCACAACTCGCGGCTATTCCAGCGATTCGGACGCGATATGGGTGCGGACATTCCGATGCCTACCAACTATGTGCAAGCGCTCCGCCCTGTACTAAACCGCTTTGGCAACGAGGCCGGCCTGACCCTCATTGTGTTCACTCTTGATGAATCGACTTACAGCCGCGAACTCGCGCCGCTTGCGGGGCACTATCCTTGCCTGCGGTTAGGCCCGGCGTGGTGGTTCCACGACAGTCCCGAAGGAATGATGCGCTTTCGCGAATACACGACAGAAACTGCCGGCTTTTACAACACCGTCGGCTTCAACGACGATACCCGCGCGTTTCTCTCGATTCCCGCGAGACATGACGTAGCGCGTCGCGTCGATTGCTCTTTTCTTGCCCGTCTGGTGGCAGAGCATCGCATCGATGAGGATGAAGCAGCCGAGATCGCACTGGAGCTTGCCTATGGGCTGGCGCGAAAGGCTTACAGGCTTTAGTGGCGGTTCGAGCTTTATCAGTGGCAATATTTGTACTATATAAAACGCTCTCCGATAATTTACAGGGGATGACAGGCTTCTCTCGATGAAAAGCTTCCGCAGTTTCTCCTCCGCGCAGTCGACACGATTGGACCAGCCGCCTGATACTTCCGCAAGTTCCGATTTCTCTCCAAACTCTGCGGGTCCGTCCCAGACCAGGGTGCGCTGGACCATTTGCGCCATGCTCTTCTTCGCAACCTCGATCAACTATGTGGATCGCCAGGTACTCGGTCTTCTGGCACCCACGCTTCAGCACTCCATCGGTTGGACGGAATCACAATACGGATACATCGTCGGTGCGTTTCAGCTTGCTTACGCGATTGGGCTGTTGGCGGCTGGTCGCATGGTCGATCGGATCGGTTGTCGCATCGGCTTTGCCCTCATCATGGGCTTCTGGAGTCTGGCCTCCATGGGACATGCCTTGGCGGCCTCGGCGCTTGGTTTCGGTATAGCCCGGTTTTTTCTTGGGCTCGGTGAGGCCGGCAGCTTTCCAGCGGCCATCAAGACGACGGCGGAGTGGTTTCCACAACGTGAGCGCTCCCTGGCCACGGGAATCTTTAATTCGGGAGCGAACATCGGTGCGATTTTGGCTCCGGCTCTGATTCCCTGGATTACCCTGCGATTCGGCTGGCGTGCCGCTTTTCTGGCCACAGGCATCCTTGGCGCGGCCTGGATCGTCTGGTGGCTCACGAAATACCACGACCCCAAGGATCACCCTCGCGTAAGTCCGGCGGAGCTCCTGCTCATTCAGGAAAATTCCGCGGAACCAATAGAGCAAATTCCATGGCGAAGACTCCTGGCATACAAGCAGACATGGGCGTACTCCATCGCAAAATTTCTTACCGATCCCATCTGGTATTTTTATCTCTACTGGCTGCCGAAGTTTTTCGACGAGCGTTATCACCTGGGACTCGGCCATATCGGTCTGCCGCTCATCATCATTTACAACTTCTCGGCGATTGGAAGTATCGGCGGCGGATGGCTGTCCACGGCTTTCCACAAAGCCGGAATGCCGATGGCCAAGGCCCGCTTCTCCACGATGCTCGTCTGCGCGTGCTCGATCTTGCCGATTCTACTCTCCAGCAGGATCTCTTCGATTTGGTCTGCGGTGGCAATTCTGAGCCTCGCCACGGCGGCACATCAAGGATGGTCAGCGAATCTCTTCACGACAGCCTCGGATATGTTTCCGCGTAGTTCTGTCGGCGCTGTGGTCGGAATTGGCGGCATGGCCGGCTCGGCGGGAGCTGTCTTATTCTCACTGATTACAGGGTGGGTGCTGCAGTCCTATCACAGCTACACTCCCTTGTTCTCGATCGCGGCGGCTTCTTATCTCCTTGGCCTTCTTTTCCTCCGCATTATCGCGCCGGGTTTGCAACAGGTGAACGTTGCGGGGAGCCCGGGAGTTAATTGACGAGTGCGAGTGCCCCGGCTATTGTTTTTGAGCCGGCCAACAGCGGTGAGCAAAATGTCGAGAGTAGAGGCTGGATATAGGATGCGTCGTTCCACAATCTCACTGAAATTGATTCGTTCTCCCCTGTTGGAGAAGGAAGAACAGATTACTTCATGAGCCTCTTTTTCGAGCTTGGCACCGAGCAGTCTGACCTCTCCGCCGTTGACCTGAAGAATGGCCTGTTTCAAGCCCTGCGTGCGCTCGGCCCGCGCAATCGCGTCCTCGCGATCCCCCCCGACATGACTCGATTCCACTCCGGGGCCGGCAACCTAACCAGCAATGCCTATGAATTTTACGGAAAGAAGCTTAGTGCTGTGTTACCGGCAGTCGGAACGCACGCGACCATGACGCCCAGCCAACTCACTAAAATGTTCGCCAGCGTTCCGCTTGAATTGTTTCACGCCCACAACTGGCGAAAAGATGTTGTCACATTGGGGGAAGTGCCCGCCGAGTTCGTCCGCGAGCAATCCGAGGGCAAGCTGAACTATACCTGGCCAGTTCAAATCAACCGCATGTTAGTCGAAGGCGGTTTCGATCTGATCCTTTCGATCGGGCAGGTTGTTCCCCATGAGGTAATTGGAATGGCCAACTACAACAAGAACATTCTTGTCGGCACCGGCGGGCCGGACAGCATCAACCGCAGCCATTTTCTCGGCGCTGTCTACGGCATGGAACGCATCATGGGGCGGGCCGACACTCCGGTGCGCCGAGTCTTGAACTATGCCGCAAGCCATTTCCTCCAACACTTGCCTGTTGTCTACGTGCTGACCGTTGTGGGGAGAAATGAGGACGGTCGATTGACCGTCCGGGGACTCTTCATAGGTGATGACGCCGAGTGTTTTCAAAAAGCCTCGCAGCTCAGCCTTAAAGCCAACTTTTACATGCTTGACACTCCAATTCGAAAGGCCGTGGTTTACCTGAATCCGCAGGAATTCAAAAGCACCTGGCTGGGCAATAAAGCAATCTATCGGACTCGCATGGCGCTTTCCGACGGCGCCGAACTCATAGTTCTCGCCCCCGGAGTAGAAACTTTCGGCGAGGATGCAACGATTGATCGGCTGATCCGCAAGTACGGATATATTGGTACGCCTGCCACTCTTGAGGCCGTAGAGAAAGATTCGGAACTCGCCGGCAATCTCGGTGCCGCCGCCCACCTTATTCACGGATCTTCCGAAGGCCGCTTCTCCATCACCTATTGCCCAGGGGGCCTGAGCCAGAAGGAAATCTGCGGGGCGCATTTCTGCTACGGAGATCTCGAGAGCATGCTCAAAAAATACGATCCACACAAATTGCACTACGGCTCCAACGAGGTGGATGGTGAAGAGATTTTCTTTGTGCCCAACCCCGGCCTGGGGCTCTGGGCTTACCGCGGGCGCTTCGAAACTTAGTCCATCGGAGTGGTACAGTTCTTCCTTCGAATATTCCCTTCGAACACCACATTCATCCCCGGCCGATGAAAAGGTGGATTCCAATTACTGAGCACAACTCAAAAAGGACAGGAAATGGACACTTCTCATGCAAGCCTCTCCGACAGGACCGCCGTTGTGATTGGCGGAACATCCGGCATCGGGCGCGTGCTTGCTCTCGGGTTAGCCACTGCTGGAGCGGATGTCGTTGCTTCTTCGCGGCGGGTGGAACAAGTGGAAGCGACCGCTCGTGAAATCGAATCGCTGGCGCGCCGAACCCTTCGTGTCGCTTGCGATGTTTGCGATCGGGCTTCTTTGGAGAACCTTCTGGCTAAAACAATCGAGAGCTTTGGCAAAGTGGACATCCTGGTGAACTGTGCGGGCAAAATCGAACGCGCCCCTACCATCGATTTCCCGGAAGAATCGTGGCGGGATATCCTGGAAACAAATCTCACTGGAACGCTTAGAGGCTGTCAGATATTTGGGAGGCATATGCTGGAGCGGGGCTACGGCCGGATTATCAATTTGGCCTCGCTGAATACTTTTGTTTCCTTAACGCAGGTCGCCGCTTATGCCGCCAGCAAGGCGGCTGTGGGCGCTCTTACGAGGTCCCTGGCCGTTGAATGGTCCAGGCGCGGAGTGATGGTAAATGCCATCGCTCCCGGCGTTTTCCGCACTGCGCTGAACTCGGAATTGCTGGACAACACCGAACGAGGCCGAGAGTTGCTGGCGCGCACTCCCATTGGCCGGTTTGGAAAGGCGGAAGAATTAGTGGGAGCCGCTGTTTACCTCGCCTCTGAAGCTGCATCCTTCACCACTGGCCAAATCCTGGTAGTGGACGGTGGGTTCCTGGCGAGCGGCGTAAATCAGTAGGTGTGGCTTCCCTTTTGGCCGAAATCGAGAGGCGTCTGGTGAGTAAGGTAGCCGAATCAACGTGGATTTTTGCGCTTTTCCGAAGTGGGCGTCAAAAACTGCACTGTAACTCTAAGTCCGATTGGCAATGCGAGCGGGTTGCCCTCCAAACCGATCACAGCCTCCAGGATATCGCGGTCGCTCTTGTCGGATGGATCGCCCGTGGAGATGCTCTTCCTGCCCATCATTTCGGAAATCCTTACCACCGACCCGCTGAGTCTTTTTCCATCAAGAGCGTCCGCCTGGATGACCACCTTTTGTCCCAGAAACACTTTATCCACGTCTCTTTCGTCCACCTCCGCCTTGATGTGGCGAGAGGAAGTATCCGCGAGGCTGAACAACGGGCGGGGAGTGACGGTACTAAAAGACTCGCCGCGTCTCGCGTAGACCCGCAAAACGGTTCCGTCGATGGGAGCAACGATTGAACACTTCTCGATACGCTCTTGAACCGTTCGAGCACGGCCTTCCGCCGCGAGCACATCCGCGTCGGCTCGCGCCATATCTTCCTGCAAAGGGGGCGCTGCAAGTAATTCCTCGGTCCGAACAGCGGCTTTGAGGTTGGCATCCGCGACCCCCAGATCACGGGCAGCCTGTTCATAAGTCGACCGGGAGATCTGTTGTTTTTGATAAAGGGCGCGCTGCATTTCCGATCGCGACTTCGCCTCTTCAAATGTGGCGCGGGCCGCTGCCGTCTTTTCGCTCGCTATTTTTTTCTCCTCGTCACGCGCGCCCCGCAGAATCCGGGTTCTTGCCTGGCGTGCACCATCGGCCTCGGCTATCGCCGTTTGCAAACTCGCCTGCAAATCATTGCAGCCGATCTCGCCAAGTAAAGTTCCTCGCTTTACGAACTGACCTTCTTTCACGAAGACGCCCTTGAGGATGCCATCCGCGGCAGCCCCCACCTGCGTCGTTTCCGAAGCGCCCTCCACTCTTCCTGGGGAGGCGAAGACAACCGTAGCGGCGGCATTCTCGGAGCCTATCCCGCGGGCTTGCACTGAATTCCTGTTCCGCATTGTTCCCACAAACGCGACAACCAGAATCACAAGGACAATCGCGGAAACACCAATGACCCACCTGCCGCGGGCCGTCATGAATTTTTCTCCTCTTGTTCAATTTGGCCATCGCACAGGTTGATTGTGCGATCGGCAAATTCTTGCCATCGCGGATCGTGGGTTACGACAACAACAGTTCTCCCCTCGTCATCAACCTGGCTTCGTAGAAGTTGACAGATGCTTCTTCCAGCCTGGGCATCCAACGATGCAGTCGGCTCGTCCGCCAATAAAATAGGGGGATTCCCAGCCAAGGCACGCGCAATGGCAACCCGCTGCTTTTCCCCTGGACTGAGTTCGTAAGGCTCTTGATTGAGTTTTTCTCCCAGACCGAATCGGACGAGTAAATCTTTTGCCCTCTCCGTTCGGCCAGGCATGGTTGGCTCGCGAAGTTCAAAGCCGAGGGCAACATTATCAAGCGCGGAAAGCGAGTGAAACAGTCGAAACGCCTGGAAAACAAAACTGATTTTCTTTTGGCGGACAGCCGTCCTCTCCGCTTCGGTCAGTCCGTTCACCGCGACGCCATCCACGAAAACTGTTCCCTCGTCGGGTGACAACAAACAGCCAAGCAGGGATAGCAACGTGGTTTTCCCGCTGCCAGAGGGTCCCATGACCAGCGAAAGGGTGCCGCGCTCGAAGAATTGCGAAACGCCCCGCAGCGCGTGGACCTGCGCCTCCCGCTTGCCGAACGAGACACTCGCGCCTTCGACTCCCAGGAAGTGATTAGGCACGGAACACCCTCCCCGGCTCAACTGTGAGGGCGCTTCGAACCGAAGCCATCGACGCCAGTGAACACATGGCCAGACTCGGCAGAACCATGACCAGGAGCAACCACCAGGGTGTGTAAATCCAGGGAATCAGCGATTTTGCATATCCGATGCAGGGAACGACCGCCAGCAACCCCAGGACGCTGCCGAGCGCCCCGCAGATCAGGGCTTGGGTAAGCACAATGCGCGCCACGAAAACTTGCGACGCCCCAAGCGCCTTTAATGTCGCGTACTCCTCAATGTTCTCCATCGTGTTTGCATAGACGGTCTGGGATACAACCACAAGGCCGATTAGAAAACCCAGCACTGCGGCGGTTAGAATTGCACCTCCGGCCCCGGTTTTTATCGTCCAGTACGTCCGGGATTTTCGCTCAAATTCATCTCGGGTGAGTACATCCACCTCTGGAAGCCGCTGTCGGAGGCTCTCCTGCACGTCTGTGATCGAATACGCCCTGTCGACACGCAAGAGAATGTACATTGCTTCTTCGGGACCAAATCCCATGTACCGCGCGGCATTCCGGTAGGAAGTAAACAGAAAGGGGACACCAAGGAACGCTCCGTATCCGTCAATCTGACGCTCGATACTGGCACGGTGCCGGTTTACCTCTACTTCTGCCGGCATAGCCGTTACTTGAATCAGGTCTCGATCGCTTACGTCGTAAAGCACCGCATCGGGCGACATCCCTTCTGCAAACCCTGGGGCGTTCGGGACCGGGAATCGCTTTCCTGCATTGGTATCCGCGCCAACCAGAGCTACAACCTGTTGCTTTCCGTTTGGTGTGCGGTACACGGCAAATGCCATGCAAACTCGACTCGTTTCCAGCACACCTGGAACACCGGCAGCCATCTCCCTGACCCGGCCTTCGATGGGAGTGCCAAACTCAAACGCTTGCACTCCTCTCGCGGTAATCCAGATGTCAGAATCACTGGCGTCAATAAGCCTGGATGCCGCCTGCAAGAAACCCGCAAGCAGACTTCCTTGAAACACCATCAGGAATACTGCAAAAGACACGCCGAGCACCGTTACCGAGAAGCGGGCTCGATCGTGCACTATATTTTGCCAGGCAAGTTTCATAAGAACTGAGCTATCGAAAAATTTGAAGAGTAACGAGTGCGCTCTTCGATTCAACGGCGAGGGCCTTTGCGCTGTAGCTCAGCGGAGAGCTCCGTTCCTGTTCTCCCCGCTCTGACTTCTTCCGAGCTACTTGGTTTGCTCGCACGCTTGCCACGTCAGGCCTCCTGCCAATAATGCCGCGATCCCGTCGGCGGACAGCGGCCTGGAAAAGTAAAATCCCTGTGCGTATTTGCACTGCAGTTTTTTCAGCATGGCAACCTGTTGCAGTGTTTCCACCCCCTCGGCAACTACATCCAGACGGAGGTTGTTCGCCATGGGCAATATGGTCCGCGCAATCTCCATTCCTTCTCCGTTTTCTCCCATGCCGCTGATGAAGGAGCGGTCAATCTTTAAGGTGTCGAGAGGAAAACGGTGCAGGTAACTCAGCGAAGAATATCCAGTGCCGAAATCATCGATCGCCAGGCGGATACCCAGGGATTTGATTTGTTGCAACATCTCCACGGCGGCTGAAGGGTCTGCCATAACCGTGCTTTCCGTGATCTCCAGTTTCAATGCTTCCGGAGGGAGAGCGAGCTCACGGAGAAGCTTTTTGATGTCTGCAACCAGGTTTGGCTGTAGAAATTGCTTGGCGGAAAGATTGACGCTGATTGTCAGATGAGAATGTGCATCTGCAGCTGCTCTCCACTCACTGATTTGCCGGCAAGCCTCCCGCAAATTCCACCAGCCCAACTCGCGTATCAGGCCGGTTTCCTCGGCAACAGGGATAAATTCCTCTGGCCCGAGCAAGCCGCGCGTTGGATGCTGCCAACGCAACAGCGCCTCAAAGCCCACAATTTCTCCGGAAACGAGTTTGACAATCGGCTGATAGAAATTGCGGAATTCCTCCCGTTCGAGGGCGTGACGCAGGTCGGTCTCCAACTGCAATCGCGCCATCACTTTGGCCCGCATGTCCGCGTCAAACACCTCATACCGCGCTTTGCCCAGGGACTTCGCCCGGTACATTGCCGTGTCGGCATCTCGCAGGATTTCTTCAGGTTGTTCGTAGGATGAATTACTAAGTGCAATTCCAATACTCACGGAAGTGAACACTTCTTTCCCACCCAATATGAATGGCAGTGCCAGAGCCTTCATCATTCGCTCCGCAGCGATCTTGGCATCGTTCGGGTCTCTGATATGGTCCAGGAGCACTGTAAATTCGTCTCCTCCCAGGCGCGCAACAGTGAAGGTTTCCCCTAAACGCGCGACGGTATCCGTTGATCGCAAACACTTCTCCAACCGGTTGGCCACGCCAACCAGCAACTGATCCCCTATCAGATGGCCCATGCTGTCGTTGACCATCTTGAACCCGTCAAGATCCATGAATAAAACCGCGAACAATTGGTCTTTGCGCCGCTTGTTCTGCTTGACAAGCCGGCCTACCCGGTCAATAAACAGCAACCGATTGGGTAAGCCTGTCAGCGGGTCGGAGACCTTTCCTTCGGTTATGTCCGTTTGCGATCCGGCCATGCGCACAACATTTCCGGAAGCGTCATGCACCGCGACCCCGCGGCTCAGCATCCAGCGAAAACCTCCTTCTCTATGCAGCACGCGGTGTTCGCTTTCGAAATGCGGGGTCAGTCCCTTTTGATGGGCGGCAATTTCTTCTTTGACTCGTTCTCGATCCGCGTCATGGATTCGGTCAAACCATTCTTCAGGCTTATCACCGATTTCGCCTTCTTCATAACCCAACATAGCCTTCCAACGGGGAGAGAAATGCACCACATTGGCCTGAAGATTCCAGTCCCACAGGCCATCGTTGGAGCCGCGAGCCGCCAAGGCGTAGCGCTCCTCACTTTCCTTCAATGCTTCCCGCGCTTGTTTGTGCGAAAGCTGAGTCCCTATCCGAGCCACGGCGACTGGAAAATCGATCGGTTTCGTCAAATAATCGTTGGCCCCTAAATCCAGCGCTGCAACGATGTCGTCGCTTTGCGTTTTTGCCGTGACCATGATGATTGGCAATTCGGAGGCGGAATAATGCTGACGAAGAGTTTTCAAAGCATCCAGTCCACTGATCTCCGGCATTTCAATGTCCAACAACACCAGATCCACGGAATCCTGTTGGACACGTTTCAGCAGCCCTTTCGCGTTATCCGCCAACTCAATGACGTAGCCCTTGCGCGCCAGGCGACGGGCGAGCATGTCCCGGTTCATTTCGTTGTCATCTACGATGAGCAACCGGCCTGGGAGTGCTTTTGTCGTCATTTCTTCACCGTGAGCAAGTTTTCAATCTTTTCGCTGAGGCGCCCGAATTCAACCGGTTTGGTATCGTAATCGTCGCACCCCGCCTCAATTGCTTTCTCGCGATCCGTTACCCAGGCGTGCGCCGTCAGCGCGATGATGGGGATATGGCGCGTAGCATCGTCGGCCTTCAGCAGACGCGTTACTTCCCAACCGCCCATAACGGGGAGGCTTATGTCCATCAGAATGAGGTCAGGGGCTTCCGATCGCCCCAGCGAGAGCCCCTTCTCACCATCCTCCGCTGTGACAACGGTGTAGCCCCTGCGCTGGAGCCGTCTGGACAGCATGTCTCTGTTCATTTCGTTGTCTTCGACGAGTAAGATTTTCGGCATGCTAGTTTCTCCTGCTCTTGGAGGCTCTGGTTCCAACCGTCACTTGCCCTGCCTTGCTGTCTGCTACATACGATACGGCAGCCGAATTGTCCTCGGTGATAGTCGAAGTTCGTGCGCCTCGGTGTTTTTCCACGAGGACCGCGAGCCGGTCACGCTGGACCGGCTTGATCAGGTAATTGGAGGCTCCCAGGTCCAGCCCCCTGGCCTCATTGTCCACGACGGTGACCATGATTACCGGAGTCTCCGCCAACTCTGAGTCATTCTTCAGCCTGCTCAGAACGGTCCACCCATCGCATTCCGGCATAACGACATCGAGGGTAATCAACAGCGGGCGAATCTTCTTGGCGAGGCGGAACCCTTCTTCCCCGTTCGTGGCAACCACAACATGAAAATCCAATTTCGTCAGAAAGCGCGACATCAGATCGCGAACGGACGGGTCGTCGTCTATCACCAATATTGTTTCCATGTCTGGTTTGGTTTCGGGGACTGTTGCCGAGGTATGGCTCGTTTCTTCCGCGGCCGCAGATTCAGTTGTTTCGACGACGACTTGAGCCGGCAACTGCACCGTAAAGGTGGCGCCATGCCCAGCTTCACTCTCGACGCTGATTTTCCCCTTCATTAACTGAACAAAGCGGTGAGTAATGGCCAGCCCCAAGCCCGTCCCGCCATACTTGCGTGCAATTGAGGCGTCGGCCTGAGCAAATTCTTGAAATAGGTTTTCCCTTTGTTTCGGCGAGATGCCGATTCCAGTGTCGTTGACCTGGAATTGAACCCAGTTTTTCCCTTCTACCCTGATCTGATCCGCGCTCAATGTGATGGTGCCATGATCCGTAAATTTGCAGGCGTTGCTGAGCAGGTTGAATAGGATCTGCCGGACTTTTGTAATATCCGCTCGCATCACGCTCAACTTGTCCCCAAGGTGCACGCGAATTGCGTTTGCGTTCTTTGCTGCTGCAGGTTGGAGAGTTGTGACCATTTCATCGATCACTTGTGACACTTCAAACGTCTCCAGGTGGATCCCCATTTTCCCGGCTTCAATCTTCGAAAGGTCGAGCACGTCATTGATCAGCGCCAGCAGGTGTTTTCCTGCCGCCTGAATCTTCTTGAGATCCTGGACGTTTTCTACCTTTCCAGAGTCGCAGGTTTCCTCTTCCAGCATTTCGCTGTAACCGATGATGGCGTTGAGCGGAGTCCGTAACTCGTGGCTCATATTTGCCAGGAATGTGCTCTTGGCCCGGTTGGCTTCCTCCGCCGCGTGCTTCGCATTGAGCAGTTCTTCCTGTGTTTGTTTGCGATGGAAGATTTCCTCTTCCAACTCCTGCGTCCTGGTCTTCAATTCGCCGTTGGTGCTTTGCAGAACGGTGTCCCGCTGCTGGATTTCGGACAGCATCGTATTGAATCCGTCGATCAGTTTCCCGATTTCATCACCATAAGATTTAACGGCTCGAACTCCATAGTTCTTGTTTACGGAAACCATCCTCATGGTGTCTTCCAGATGCAGAATTGGCCTGGAAATAAATCCCTGAAGCTTGGAAGAGACAAAAAAAGCAAACAAGCCGGAGACAAGCACAAAAACAATCAGAATACTTGCGTATCGTTTTGCTCTCTGGCTCCACTGGCGCAAGTCCGATCGCAAGAACAGGGTTCCAAGATGCTCCCCGTTTAAGGTGACATCGTGAAAGACATCCAGGTATCCGCCCTCGAAGCGGTAGCCTCTCTCTTGCAAATGGGACGGAAGATCTCCGGGAAGAGTGGCGTTTCCGCGAGAATAGTGAGTAAAAATCTTCCCGTCAGGCTTGTATAGAACCGCCGTGACAATGTCTTCTTTTGCCGTGAGAGCGGATAACGTTGCGGTTGCGGCGGGCTCGTCTTTGAACTCCATGGCTCCCGCACTGTTGTACCCGATGATCTCGGCTTGGGTCATTAGATCCTGGCTGAGCAGGTGCCGGAAAGAAACCAGGTCGTAAATAAGAAAACTGGCCGAAAACAGGACCAGCGCGAGGCTGCTGGTCAGCATCGTTATCAACGTGAGTTTTCGCTTGATGGATAAGTTCTGCAGAATCATCCAGGTTTCCTCGTGTCCACCGTGGTTTGTTGGATGATTCTCGCAAGCGTGAGCAGTCTGGAACTGATCGTCAGCCCCGCCTGGCGTGCAGCTTCAACGTTAACTTCGAACCGCACCCTGTTGTCTTCAAGGACCAACCGAATCACGCCGCCATGCTCTGCAAAACCGGGTGTTTCACCGACTGTCAGGATTGGCAAGCCACGCAAAGTCTGCACCAACTCGTCCAGATGTGCTCTTTCCGAAGCGCCCACGAACAAAATCTTGCACTCTTTCAGTTCTTTGGGCTCCGCTCCCCACTTCAACCGCTTAACTACGATTCCCCGCCCGTTGACCTTTTTGTCCTGGACGATTTGATCGATGATTGTTCCGAAGGGATCCGTGCCCAGAATCCCTATCACAATGGGGGATTCAGGCTGGGCAAAGGTGGCCGGAGGCCATTCCACAAACTTCGCAAAATTGAAAATGAAACCGGCCTTGATCAGATATTCCGAGGAGTCGGACGAATCCCGGCCCTGTGCAAAGGCTGCGGGAGCCCAACTCAGCGAAACACTGAGCGCAACAATCAGAATTGTTAGTCGTCTCAACATCAAATTTACCGTCCGCTGGGAACCGACAATTTAACGGCTCATCCGGCAGTCAAACTAAAACGTCAACGTAATGCTTCCGAAGATGCTGCGCTTCACTACGGTCGGAGCTGTGTTCACGAAATCCGGCAAAAATTCCAAGTGCCGGTTATCGAGCAAGTTTTGGCCGCCAATCGAGAATTCCACATTTCTTACCGGCCTCCAGCCCAGGTGCGCATCCAACGAGTAGTAACCGGGCAAATTCAGGCCGGAGAGGTGGTCCACAAATCGAAGCGTCGTATCTTCGTCAAAATGCTTGGGCAAGTCGACCGAAGACCGCAAATACCATTGATGACGCGGGCTAGAGCCGTTCGGAATGTCGGCCGTGGGATCTTGACTGTCCGAGTTTTTATGTATGTCCATTTGCAGATAGCTGTAGGAGCCCGACAGTCTCCACTTCGGGATCACTTTCCAGTCCGCAAACAGTTCGAGGCCATAGGTTCCCCCGCTCATCTTATTTGAGGCGACAAAAGGAACCACGATATCCGTCGGAACAGGACCGCCCTCAGGAAAGGGCGTGCCAGGTTCCGCCGAGCGAAGGTTTGAATAGCTGTTATAGAAGGTTGCTATGTCCACCGAGAGATTGCTGGTTGCCTGCACTCGATAACCGAGTTCGTAGGCCAGAAGGTCTTCCGATTGGAACTGATGGCTGCCGAAAACAGCCAAAACGGCTGGAAATGGAGTGGGGTTCTGCGGAATCCCGGGAGGTACAACCGCTGAATTCAACCGCAACCCTTCTTCGGTCAAGGCCGGTGTTCTGACGGCGCGGGAAATCGCAGTCCAGACGGACTGGTTTGGACTCAGCGTCCAGAGAAGCCTTGCGTTCGGCTCAACCTCGAAACCCGTGAAGGTGTTGTGTTCGAGTTTCGATCCCAGGGTCAGACGCAGCCGATTATCAACCAGGCTGATCTCGTCCTGAAGAAAGGTGCTGAATTGATTTAAGTTAACGTGATTCGGCTGGAGCGATACCGTAAAGCTGGAGTCGTTTCCATCGAGAATAGATCGGTAACCGAGGCCCCACAGGAATTGTTGGCGGCTCCCCGCATGAAACCCGTCCTGGAAGTCGATGTCAAAAATGTTTTGGTGGTCTTCGAAGAGCGAATGATCCACCGTGGTGGTGTTGTCGTAATACATCTGAAGGGACATCGAGCCGCCTTCGGTGGTGCGATTCCAGCGACCCAGGATGTTCCCGCCGCTGTAAGTTCCATTGTTAGGGAAGGTGTTCGAGTAAGGAGCAGACAAGGAAGGGACAGTCAGCGTTTCATTGTAATTGCTTCGGTAGATGTCTCCCTGCAATGTGAAAGAATTGCCTCCCGCGGGTGTCCAGTCTGCTCGAAACCCGCCGCGGATGGCATCCCAACCGTCATGCGCTGTCGCGCCTGTTACGTAATCGGATGGTCCCCAATTAAAGTACTTTCCGTAAATCCGGTAGTGGGTAGTATCCCCAATCTTGTCGCCGTAGCGGACGCCACCGGCGCCTCGCTCTTGGGTTCCGCCTCCGGCTTCGACAATTGCGGACTGTGTGGATGCAGCCGGTTTGGTGATGATGTTAATGACACCATCCACCGCATTTGCTCCCCACAAGGTCGCGCCCGGACCGCGAATCACTTCGATCCGGTCGATGTCCTGCAGCAGGACGTCCTGAATATTCCAGTACACACCGGAAAATAGCGGTGTGTAAACGCTTCGGCCGTCGATCAAAACCAGCAGTTTGTTGTCGAATCGCCCATTAAACCCGCGAGAGCCAATAGCCCACTTATTCTGATCGATCCGCGCAACTTCAAGACCCGGCGCCAATCGCAATGCTTCGGGAATGCTGGTCGCTCCCGACCGGCGAATATCGTCCTGCGTGATCACGAAAATCGCGGCGGCCGCGTCCGCCACCTTTTGCGTGCGCTTGGAAACGGATGTCACCTGCATATTCATCAGGTCTTCCATGCTCATCGCAGTGACGTCGGGCACGCTTTTTTGATCCTGGGCAATCGCATTACCCGCGAGCATGGCGGAAAGGAATGTAGCCAGGACAATTCTTACTGCCCTCGTCGCTGGGCGGGTCCCGTGGTCGCAATTGAACAACATCGTTTGCTTCCCTTCTTGAAGACCTTCGCTGAGAGTTGTGCCCGATTCCCCACGCTGAATCATCTCGGGCAGCCGGAACGTGGTCCTTCTTCGTTCCCTTGGATTACGATTCTTTTTGTCATTCATCTACGCACCCCACATCAGCAATATCGACAATCAGGATTGAGCTATTCGCCTGATCCCGACCGTGGCCCGTTTGTCCATCAAGCACGGAAGAACATCCCCCTGAAAACTCCCCTTGTATTCACCGAGACGCTTAAATTCATAGGGGCTTCTCCCCAGTCACCGTGAAGACGTTCGAATAAGTAAGCGTGTCCGGCCTGCGAAGAAAGTCGAGAAAAGCTTGCGATTGTCTCCTGGCTTCGCTTTCACTGCCGAGCACCCGGCTCATCTGCGGTCTGGCAATTTCCAGCTTCAGTTCCCACTGCTTCAGGATGTTGGGGTCGACCTCGCCCGCGATCAGGTGGTAGCACTCAACTTGGACATTGATATTCGTCAGTCCCGCGTTTTGCGCCAACCAAAACAATTTCCTGCCCACGAACGGGTCAAACCCGGTTGTGGCCAGAGCGGCGACCACCTTTTCAAGGGTTCGTTGTACGTTGGGGGCTTCCGGGTAGTGCCACAATAGCTGGCCATCCAGGTCCTGCAGCAGAACGGTGCCTCCGCGCTTGCAAACCCTCGCCATTTCCGACACTGCTCGCTCTTTTTCCTTCAGGTATTGAAGTAACATCCGGCAGTACACCAGGTCGAAACGGTTGGACGGAAATTCCATCGACGCCGCGTTCCCGCGAACAAATTGCAGGCGTGAATTCCCGCGATTCTTTTCCATCGCTTGCCGCAGGCGCTCTGCGCTGATGTCAATGCCGGTTGCCTTGATGGACGAATCCAGGTTGGCGACAGAGCGCAAAATGACGCCGGGACCGCATCCCACGGAAAGAACCTCCGCGCCGGGGCAAACTCGATGTGCTAGATACTTCTGTACCCACTCAACGGGATCGACCTTCTGCTCGAGGCGCAATGCCTCGCGCGGGTCTTCCATGATGTAGTCAATTGGCGTGGTCTGGCTCATCAGTGTCCCTGCCCAATAAGACTTGGCTGCATCGCATGTTTTTCTGCGCGCGCCAGGAGTCTTGAGTAAAAGCCATCAATGTGACGATAGAAGCGCAACTGCCCCTTCTGCACCCACGTTCCCTGGCAATAGTGGCGGACGAACTCACCACCCAGATGGACCAGCGCCGGTGCCGCAATTTCCTCGGCGATCACCGGAATCGTGTCAAGTTCAAAGTCCCTGTAAGCGGGTGCGGATGCTATAAGGAGTCCGGCTACAACATCCTCAACTTCAGCTTCGGGAAGCGTGGGATGCAAAAGCAGGTCGCAGCGATTTTCTATATAACTGAAGTTCAGGCCCAAAGGACCGCGATAGGCAATTACCGCGCCGATCGGCTCATCCTTGTATCTCCGGTAGGCCAGCCATATCTGGCGCGTCCGCCGCAGCCCTACCGCTCGGTACAACTGGTCCACCTCTTTCAATTCCGGGTCGCTGGCCAGTTGCTCTGCGGTGAGGTAAATGCTGCCACGCGCTACCGAGGCGATCAGGCAAAGGGCTTCTTCGTGAGAAGAATCATAGGGGACAACACGAACTCTGCCCCCTGAGGGGAGTGGCGAATTTTTTGGCAGCGCAAAATACATATGCCGCTGTACAGAAGAGAGAGACTCCCCGATTGTCTGAACCATGGATCCGAACACCCGAGAGGGAAAGCGGTTCTCTGGCCGGAACCAATTTTGATGCGATTCATCAACCCCCTTCAAAATACTGGCGGCCGTTCCCGCGAGCATTACCGCTCGGGACGCCATCGGGTTGTTTTCGGAAACCAGGTGTTGCGAGGTCCAGCCGTGATGCGTCGTACGCCAAACTGCGATCGAGGCAAGGCCCGTTTTCTTCTCACCGGCCGTAAGGACGTATAGAAGCGAATCGCCGGCCCGTAACATTCGCCGCCAGTTGTCTCTGACTTGTTTGAGGTGCGGAATCAGCCGGGCAGCCTTTTCGGGATAGAGAAAGCCGGCGCGCTCGTACAGCGCAAAAATTTCGTTCAGGGACAACGCATTGACTTCAACGCCGTAAGCGTCATAGACGTCGGACAGCCTGGGGAGGCTGTTCAGAGTTTTCTGATCTAGCGCGTCTAAGCCCATACCGCCTCCCTGCTCATGACCGCAAACCTGGCTCGAATACGAACTGCTTGCTACCTCGGAAATGCGCCTTCGTATGCGTGCCGGCCGTTAATTCCTTCCAAAAAATCACTTCATTCCGAAGCACATCTCCAGAAGGAGCCAGTGCAACCGAATGAACGGAGTCCTAGAACGATTAGTACTTATTAGCGTTTCCTATTGTTCGCCCGAATGGGCCACCAGTACTATTCTCAGGGGACTTTCCTGCAGATTATTGCCATCTTGGACACTCTAGGATCGCCTCAACTGCAGTCTTGGCAGGGGGCAGGGCCACTTAATTCTGATTGCTTCTTCGTAATTTCTATAAAAAAAAGAGTTTACGGCCGCCTTGTCCTGTCTGTCTGGAATGCCGCATTAAGGGCCGAGACTTGCACAGGAGTAAGGTTGCAAAGGGCTGCGGCAGGGACCGAATAGACCTCGGGCGGCACAATCTCCCCAGTGCCCCTCCCGAGGACCGGGTCACCCGTACAGAGAGCCAGTTACCTCTTTCGGGACATGAACTTGTTCGCTTGGATATGCTGCAGCGCGGTTCTATAGAATGTACTTACTCGAACTCGACGTTTACGGACTGGAGGTACACCATGTCCGATGGTCACTACAAGAATAATCGCACCAACCCGCGGTTCTCGTTTTTCGCGGAAGCCGAAGTTACCCTGCGTGACGGAACCGGAGTTCGCGCCCAGCTTGCTGAATTAAGCTCGCGCGGTTGCTATATCGATGCGCTCGAACCGATTCCCCTTCGCACGAAATTGCATCTCCGCATCTGTGATGGCACGAACACCTGCGAACTGAGCGGCAAAGTGCTGTACATGCATTCGGGTGGCGGCTTCGGGATCTTCGGCATGGGCGTGCTGTTTGAAGAAATGGGAACCGAGCAGCACTCCGCGATCGACCAGTGGTTGCGAGACCTCGCGCGCCACCAGGGGAAAGAGTTGGGAACCAACTTCTCCACTCAAAACAAGGCCTAAGCATCTTCTCCAGGCGACAAGGCTGTACTTATTTGAATTTGCTGATAGATAGAAAAGGGGGAAGCCGCAGTGCGGCTTCCCCCTTTTTGCATTAATAGGACCTGCGAGCAGCCTTCGCGGCGGCGTCACGATCGGTTTGCTTGTCATCAACGGAGGATTCTCCCGTCGAAGAAACATCCTCCCCGCCACTCGCCTTTAACACTTCCTTGGCACGGTTGATTTCCTCGGACGTGTCACAATGCACGGAGAGTAGAATTCCACCTTTTTGCAGGCGGCCTTCGTACCGCTTCGCTTCGAATTCAGGAATCCCCATGCCGATCAAGGCACCGGTAACTCCCCCAACCGCCCCTCCAACACCCAATCCCGCCAGCCCTGCCATAATCGGACCGG
>Ga0210400_10001900_pt1 | contig 20192 bp, 17 predicted proteins | sample IncBWH26MmetaG_FD_155456 | JGI IMG/M metagenome (GOLD analysis project Ga0210400, IMG submission 155456) | Forest soil microbial communities from Barre Woods Harvard Forest LTER site, Petersham, Massachusetts, United States - Inc-BW-H-26-M | ecosystem: Environmental > Terrestrial > Soil >...
TTAAAGTTAGGAGAAAACCGATGCTTTTCCGCATGTATTCGACCCTTCGACCCTGAGTTGTGATCGGTTCGACCGCCTAATCTCGGAAAGTATATACGATTTTCATTTCACTTGGTATGGTGGTCGGACAATCATACTTTTCCTGTCGACGTCACTGTAGATGTTTTTGCCGATCTTGGATGATCGATCTGCGAGAGCATTTCCCAAAATCAAAGGCCAAGTCCCAACGCGCGCGCGCTCGGGAATCGCTGCACGTTTGCGCCAATTCTGAGTTTGTCTTTCAATCTGCCGTTCGGCTCGAGAACGGCGGGCATGAGCTGCCAGGCTCCGTCGAGCTTGACTTTTTTGAGAATGTTGACGCGATGGGTTTGAGGGTTCGAGGCGTGCCGTTTCATGGATGCTGTTGTCTCCTGAGATCGCCTTTCGGTCAAATCCCACGGATTACAGACACCAGAACAGACACCAAAGCCCTTAAGCTATTGAAAACAACAAGCCTGGTGGTGCACCCAGTCCGGCGCTAACTCTTCTCCGGCCAAATTCCCCGCTAACAGGGAAAAATACAGGGAATTTTCGAAATCTTGCTCTCGAAAATGCAACCATCTTTCTCTAAGTTGCACACTTTGCTGGAGTATTTTCGTACCACCGTGACTGCGCACAACTGCCTTTATTAATGCAGGCCTCGGATGTCGAACCGGCACGTTTGAGGTGGGAGGGACCACAAGGTGAATTTCCCCGCCGTACCGCTTCCGCTTCGCTTCGATCGTCAAACAAGTGAGTTCCGCCAGTTCCACCCGCTTTCGTAAGCCCACGAGACTGGCGGCGATGTTTTGGTCCCCGTGTTCCAACACCTCACGCAGATTGCTCTTCCTGATCATCACCTGAATGTTGTTCTCTAGGATAATGACCCTCTGCAGGATGCAAGGGAGCAAGTATCGAAGGTCGTCTGGAGGAAGCCACGGCAACCTCGCGGCCAGTTTCTTGGCCCCGGCTACGAGCTGATGCCGGACCGCTGGACTCTCTGCCGTTGCACTCAGTTCGTCGAATACCTGCGCATCGGATCTAAGGAACGCCTGAAGCCGTTCCGTCACCCGACTCTTAATCTCGTGCGCCGGCAGACGAGTCGGTCCCGACTGCTGGCTGCAGATTCTGGATCGCGGGCTGGCAGACGTAATATCGATATCGTCTTCCACGCTTGATTGTGAACGAAGACGTGAAGCGATTCCCTTCTCCGTCTTCGATCAGACCTGTCAGCAGGCTCGAAGACTGTTCTCTGGTGCGGGTACGTCGCGTCCGAAGATTGCTGTCTAGTTGCGATTGGACCTTGTCCCACAACTCTCGCGGCACGATGCCAGGGTGCGCTCCCGGGTACCATTTGTCGCGGTGGCGGATTTCGCCGATGTAAAGACGATTGCGCAGAAGATAATAGAGGTGTCCAGGGGCAAAGGAGACCCCTCCAAGCCGAATCCCCTTCTTCGTCACCCAAGCCTTCGTCTTGACGTTCTCGTGCTTAAGTTGACCCAGCAGCTTCACCACACAGCCGAGCTTGGCGTACAAAGCAAAAATATTTCGCACTAGTTCGGCTTCGGTGGGATGAGGAATAAGCTTGCGCGCGTCGAGGTCATATCCGAGCGGCACCGTCCCGCCCATCCACATTCCTTTCTTCTTCGACGCCGCAATTTTGTCCCGAATCCGCTCTCCTGTAACCTCTCTTTCGAACTGTGCGAAGGAGAGCAGGATGTTGAGGGTGAGCCGGCCCATGGACGTCGTTGTATTGAACTGTTGTGTCACCGAGACGAAGGAAACTCCTTTTGCGTCAAGGGCTTCCACAATCTTGGCGAAGTCCGACAGGCTGCGCGTGAGACGATCTACCTTATATACGACGACAACGTTGATCTTATTGGCCTGGACATCTTCCAGCAGTTGCTTCAGTCCTGGTCGCTCCAAGGTTCCGCCGGAGTATCCGCCGTCGTCATAACGAGCAGGCAGTGTCCGCCAGCCTTCGTGTCGCTGGCTGAGAATGAAGGCCTCGCCGGCTTCTCGCTGGGCATCGAGCGAGTTGAAGGATTGCTCGAGACCTTCTTCTGAGGACTTTCGCGTGTAGATCGCACAGCGCATAACAGGTTTGGACTCGGTGTTCATCGGGCCTCCTTAGATTTGCTGTTCGTTTGCTCGCTCTTGATCCCGAAGAAGAGAGGGCCGGACCAGTGAGTGCCGGTGATCCCGTCATGAATCGCCTGAACGGTGGGAAGGGCAACGCAGATCTCTGTCCAGAGTCCGGCGAGGACAATCTTTTTGCGTCCGCTTTTTTCGATCGCGGCAACAAAGTTTTTGTCGTCCCACGAGTTCATAGAAGAACGCTCGATGGGTTCCTGCCCCGGGAATACGGCACGCAGTTGCGGCCACATGTTCCCGCTGAAGGATTTCGTTTCGACCGTGCTCAAAATCACGGGCACATCGAACACCCTCGTGGCCTTACCGAATGCCACAGTGTTGTTGATGATCCCCTGACGATCGAAATTGCTGGTTCCGAACAGCATTTGGCCCTGATGGTCGATCAGCGCGACGACGCAATTGTCCGGAGTCAAGAGTCCCTTCTCGCTAAGCTTGGGACGATTTCCGTTAGATGAATAACTCATGCATTTCTCCTTCTTGTACTGGCGATGCCAGGTGTCCTAGATTGATCGCGAGGCTCTGAAATTAGCTCTCCACCTTCGCTGACGAACATAGCGTTTGCACGACCAGGGCCAAAATGGAACCGGCATTCTCAACCCGCAACTGTCGCGAGATACGAAGGCGTGAAGTCGCAGATCGCCGTGAGTCAGGCGTCAGGAAGTGTCATGTCGTGAAGCCGTCTCGTTAATGACGGCTGGGACAAACATTCGGGTCGGTTTCGCGAGAAGGGAGGCAACAATAGGTTCGGTGTGCATCGCAACTGATGGCCAGTTAGAGTGGAACGCATGCTAATATCCTTTAGTTCGAGGAGCGATCTCTGGTTCATCACCGGCGCCTCGCGCGGATTCGGTTCCCTGGTTGCAGAACGCGCGCTGACCAAGGGGGACAATGTCGTCGCGACTGCGCGCAATCCCCGGGCAATTTCCGAGCGTTTAGGCGCATCATCCGAATCTGCTCGCCGTCGCTCTCGATGTGACGAATGAAGAGCAGGCGACTGTGGCAGCCCATGCTGCCATTGATCGCTTTGCCGGTATCGACGTACTGATCAACAACGCCGGTGTTGGCTTGATGGGCGCAGTGGAGGAAGCCAGCGCCGCTGAAATCGAAGCGGTGTACCGCACCAACGTATTTGGATTGCTGACCGTGAGCCGTGCAGTGCTGCCTTACATGCGTAAGGCACGATCCGGGCGCATCTTTAATGTCTCGTCGATTGGCGGCTATCCCGGTGCAGCCGGGTTTGGCATATCAAGGCCAGCGACCATCCATGAAGTGTCTTGGTCTGCGACCGAAAGCGTTTGTCGGACTTCTCTGGCCGCCCGGGATCTGACCTTGACCGTTCCGTATGGGTTTACTGGAGTTTCTCGTACTCGGCCTTGGCCCGCTTCAGGATGGGAACATCAGCGTCAGCATTTCTCCAAAGTTCAAGAAAGCCACGGTAGGCGGCAAGACTTCTTTGCCTGTCTGCCGTCAGAGCGCAAGCCCGACCGAACTCCAACTGCGCCAATGCGCCGATCGGTTCGTTCTGCACGATGCCAGAATGGTCGAGGATCTTCTTAAACTCGGCCTGTGCGGCGGGCCCTCGCTTAGCTGCCAAGTACGCCTCGCCTCGCACATACACGGGATAGAAACTGAGGCCCCCGTCCAGTGCAGTGATGCCGCTCTCATAAGGAGCAGTGGGCGCCAACAACTGTACGGCCATCGCAGGATTCTGGTCATGCAATTCGAGTGCGGCGCGAATGGTCGGGAGGTAGTTGAGCTGGATGACGGTGTCTTGCGGGAAACTCCCGTTGAGATCCTTTGCCAGTTGAGTCGCTTGTGCAGAATCCCCAGCCAGGCTGGCCGCGAGACCTGACATGGCGACGATATCTTTGGCGCGTGATAACGCAAGCGCCTTCTTGATTTCCTGCCCGGCCTCTTCGCGGTTGCCAAGCAACGCCTCACGAATGGCAGCCTCTGCCTCGTAGGCAGCCGCTGTCTGTTTCTTGCCAGCATGGATCGCGGCTGTCGAGGCCCGTCGAGTAAAATCTCTGGCGCGAGCCAATTGCCCACCGTATCCAGCAGTATCAGCCTCGTAGCCGAGCACGCCATCACCCCACGTCGGATTACTTTCCAAAAAGTCGACTTCGTGCTTCATCGCCTCGGTATCACGGTTCAGGAAATCAATCATGTACAGGGCGAGATGGAACATAGGATCATCGACATGATTGGTTTGCGCTCCCAAAGCCAAAGTCTTCGCCTCATCGAGTCGGTTCAGAAAGATGTCGGACCATATCTCGTTGATCTCGGGCTGGAGTGGCTTGTCGCGGACTCCATTGAGGGCCAAACCCCTCCGCGAGAAATCCAGGACTTTATTAAAGTCGCCGAGACGAAGGTAAACCGCGGCCAAGCTGGCCACAGGGCTGTGATCGCGCGGGTATATGTTCATCCACAACTCGTAATCGTTGCGTGCCGCCGCCAAATCCCCGGTGACGAACTCATCATAGTGGGAAGCGATGTAGAGTCTTTCGCGTTCACTGACCCGGTTGCGCAGGCTGTATGCCTTCCGGAGATTGTCTGCTCCCTTACCCGTCTCGTTGAGATTGGTATAGAGGACGCCAAGCTGGGCGTAGGCCATCGCGAAGGTCGCGTCCTGTTCGATTGCGCGCTGTAGCAACTGAATGGGTATGACCATGTCCCCATGCCGCGCCTTCATGGCAAGACTGTAGGAATGCAGCGCTTCGATGGAGGGTGTGGTGACGCTTTCCGGCGGAACATCATACTTCTGCACCGAAACGAGCGACTCCCCCAGTTTGTGACGCATGGCTGAAGCGACTGCCCCGAGCGAGTCGAGGACGTGGTCCTTGTCGGTGGCTACCGATTCGGCGCTCGCCAGCGTGTCGCCGGTCGAGCAATCCAGCGCCTTAAGAGTCAAAAGGTAATGTGCGCCGAGTTGGGCAATTGATCCCTCCAGCACAGCTGCCCCGGATGCGCGCTGGCAGACTTGCTGCGCCAGCTTGGAAGCTAATCTAGCGGCCTTCGGCTGCCCCATAAGACCCAACGTTTCCGCGACGCGCTGGTCTGAGAGCAAATTTAAGAACGGCGACTGCTCGAGTTGTGCAGACAGCCCCTGCCGGAGCGCGCCATCGAAAACAGGATCCCCGGTTGCGTTGGCGAAATCAGCGAGCACAAGAGTATCTCTTGATGTCAACCTGGGTGCCTGGTGGCTATTGAAGTAGATAGGTATGAGAACCAAAGCCGCTGCCACCCCGATCCCAATCATCCATCCCAGGTTCGTGAGCCTTGCAGGCAACACCTTTCCCGACAACCGGCGTTCCTCTACGACAACGCGCGATCGAGTATGGCTTTCCAGAACCAACTTGTCATTCTGCTCCGCCACAAGTTCGCCGGTGCCAATCAGCCGCACCTTTCCCGCGAAGCGATAGCCGCGTCCCGGCACCGTCACGACGTAAGAAGATCCTTGGGCTCGCTCTCCCAATGACTTCCGGATGAGGAAGATATGCTGGCCCAAGTTCGACTCCTCGACAAACGTATCGGGCCACAACAACTTCATCAGATCGTCCTTCAAAACCACTTGTCCGCTCCGCGCCAGCAGAGCTAAGAGCAAGTCAAAAGCCTTTGGCGGGAGAGGAATGGGCTGCTGGTCTCGCAACAGGAGGCGCTGTTCGGGGTCTACGCGGAAAGGACCGAACTCCAGTAAGTGCTTGACATCGTTGTTCATCGCCGCTCTTGAAAACAAATTGAAAACTTATTGATCGGGTCTTAAAGACTTGCTGGCGGCGTCTGGAGCAGGATGCGATCGCTTCCCTGGTGGGCCGCCAAACGTGGCAAACAATTTAGCACGATTCCAGCACTGGACAAAGCGCCTATTGACCGAATTGGTTATATCCCGAAGGACTGAGATTACCGTTGAGACCAGACGGATTTTGATCATCCAGGGTCAACAATCCAGTTGGGGCTGGTGCCAGCAATGCGGCCGCGAAGTGGAGTTCATTAGACGCGAGGAGGCCGGGGCAATCTCTGAGATCACCTCTCCCCAAGCGGCGGGGTGCGTGCCGGCCCGGACGTGGCATATCTGTGAGAGACCGGATGGAACCTCACTGGTCTGCATGAATTCAGTGCGCGGTGGTATGTGAGCGAGATGACAACTATGAAGCGGATCAAGACCGTAATTGCGATGACCCTTCTTAAAGCGCTATCGCGCAAACAGCGTGGCCAAAGAAAGTGCAAAACAGGGAGAACCAAAGTGAAATCGACAAGGCCAATGCAATATCGATGGAAAGCAACTTCAAGACTAACCAAAGGCATGGCATTCGGAGCGATGCTGGCCTGCCTGATCATGTTGGAGACCGGATCGGCCGTTGCGGCAGTCAATCCAGTTCTTCGCAATCTGACTAAGCAGACTTTCACTGGGCAGTGTTGCGTCTCGTTTGACGAAGAGGTCAGCATCACAGAGCCCTCCGCCCTGAAACCGGTCGTGGTGACATGGGACACAGGTTATGAGATCAACGCGGCGGACGATTACATTGCTGGCTTGAGCGTGAACGGTGGTGCGTGTCAAGCAAGCAGCGCTGGAGGTGTTTTTGGAGCGGAGCTTATCCCGGACTACCAGCTTGCTTCTGGGAAATTCTCGCACATTAGCTTTCAGTGGATCATCCTTCCCTCCGATGGCGTGCTGGTCGCCGGAAAAAATACTTTCGTGTTGTGCGGGGGTGGACTTAGCTTTAGCAGCGATTCGATCAGCATCCTGGACAACACACTTTTTGCCCAGCTGGTGAAGTAGCGGAGGAAGCCCTTGCAGCTTCGAATTGGCGTCATGGTAGGACCGGAAAGGCGTGGTCACCACGAGCGGTCGCGTGGCCACGAGCGCCCAGGCCTTCGGGCTGACGCAATAGCTGCAATCTCAACCACCATGCGTTTGACAACCGACATTCAAAAAGGAGAATTCCAATGAAGCTCGTTACCGTCAAAAGTGCGGCCACTGCTTTGTGCGCGACCATCGGTTTACTTGCTGTGCCTGCCGGCGCAGCTGCGCATGAGTTAGTCAGCAGCAGCGAAAGTCACTCGGTTGAGAAGTTCGACATCACCGGCAAGTGGATCCAGACCTTTGCCTCTACTGGTCCGTATATCTCGATTGGAATCGCTGCCAGCCCGGTCACTAATGATGTCTTCGTAGCCACCAACTCGGGTTCGACCTCTAGCATCATCCTCCGTTACAACTCCAACGGTGCCGCGTTGGGTGTAGGAGGCAGTTACTGGGACACATTCAACGTCTTCTCTGAATTCGCTCAGAATCCGGTACAAGCCCTGCTCTTCGATCCAAAAGGCAACCTCTACGTCGCCAGCCAGTACGGAACCTCCGGTTACACAGTCGAGATTCTGAAATTTCCAGCCTCGCAATTAACCAAGAAGAACCCAGCGCCGGTAGGGACGCCGATCAAAACCACGGTTGGGCGCGGCAATCAGATGGCATGGGATGTTTTCGAAGACCTCTGCATTTCGTCGTTTATTGTCCCCAACACTGTGCAGTGCTACAACCCATCCACTGGAGCGCTGGTATTCGACTATGCCTCCGAGATTCAAGCGCAAGGAATTCAGCCTCTGGGTCTCTCCTTTGGTCCCAACAACAACCTGACCGTGAACAGCGTCTTCACGGGGCAAGTATGGGTCGAAGAAGTGGAGCGAACCGGCCCGATGAAGGAACTCGCTTCCGGAATGGTAGCCGATGTGGGTTACCTCGCGACCGACGGCACCGGGACATTGTATATGCCCAGCTTTCATAACCCGGAAGGCCGTTATGAGGGTCAACCTCCGTATTCATGCACTTACTACTCCTGCATGGATCAGGACTTCAGCTCTGACGTTGTTTACAAGATCAACCCCCGCACCGGGGCAGTAAGCAACTTCATCTCCACCCATCTCTGGGGACCGTACCAGATGATCTTCGTGACTTTTTAGCAGCGAAGCGAGTCGGGGATGCGACGAGTCGTACTAGCTCGCGGAATTGTGAAGGAAACCGGTTTCGGAGAGAAAGTCTGGGGAATCCTATGAAGAAGGCTCATCTAGCAGGTGTTGCCATTTCGATCTTGCTCTCCAGCGTTTTTCTCAGCGGAGCACAGCAGACGGTTGTAACCAATACGAACCTTGTCGTTCCTCCGTTGATCAACTTTAGCGGACAGTTGACCGAGATCAACGGTAAGCCTCTAGCGGGTACCGTCGCAGTCACCTTTCTTTTGTACAAGGAGCCGCAAGGCGGCTCGCCAATCTGGATGGAGAGCCAGAACCTTCACACCGACAGTCAGGGCCGTTACACCGTGATGCTGGGATCGACCAGCAGCACTGGACTACCCACGAACATTTTTGCCGCCGGTGAAGCACACTGGCTCGGCGTGCAAGTGCAGAGCCAGGAAGAACAGCCGCGCGTGTTGCTGGTGAGCGCGCCCTATGCACTGAAAGCGGGAGATGCGCAGACGTTGGGGGGGCTGCCGCCTTCGGCTTTCGTATTGGCCGCGCCGCCGGCAGGCTACGGCGCGAGCGTTCCAGCCGTTCAAGGCGAGGCGGCGACTACGAGTGCGAAAACCGTTGCTCCGGCCACATCGGATGTGACCACGACGGGCGGAACGGTCAATGCCGTGCCGCTGTTTACCACGCCCACCAACATTCAGAACTCGCTGCTGACGCAATCCGGCAAAGCTGCAATCAACATCGTCGGCAAGCTGAATCTGCCAGCTCTAGGGCTCGCCACTTCCACGGCGGGCAAGAACTCGCAGCCGCAGAGCTTCGTAGCCTCGGTGTTCAACAGCACGACATCGACCGCAGTACCACAGACTTTCCAGTGGCAGGCTGAGCCGGTAGGCAACGATACAGCCACGGCCACCGGATCGCTGAACCTGCTGTTTGGTTTCGGTACGAGCAAGCCGGCGGAGACGGGGCTTTCCCTCGCCAGCAATGGACAGATCACATTCGCCACGGGACAGACGTTTCCCGGCACCGGCACGGTGACCAGCGTGGGGGCGGGACTGGGATTGACCGGCGGTCCCATCACCACCACGGGCACGCTTGCGATCGACACGACGAAGATACCTCAACTCGGTGCGGCCAACACGTTCGTCGGCAATCAATCCATCACCGGAAACCTCAGCGCGACGGGGAACCTAAGCGGTACGGAAATCAACGCGAGTACTGAGGTCCTTTCCAATAACAACTCAACTCCGGCGCTCAACGTTACCAATGCGGTTGGCAATGGGATCAACGCGACTGGATTTGTCGGAGTCTTGGGCCAGACCTCCTTCTCGGGCGGCGTCGGCGTGCAGGGTACCGCTCCCTTTAACGGCGTTTGGGGGCAAGCCTCGAGTAACGGTGGTGCCGGTGTTTTCGGCCAGGCGACCGGCGGCTACGGGGTCTGGGGGAATGACAGCGCCGCCAGCGGATCGTCAAGAGGCGTGTACGGGACGTCCGCGAGCACGTCTGGTTATGGCGTGGAAGGGAGCGCCCCGACGACGGGCGTCTACGGCACGGCGACCGCCACGTCGGGAACGACGTACGGAGTGTATGGCACGGCCTCCAGCCCGTCAGGGTATGGTTTATATGGCTCCGCGAACGCAGGGGCTGGCTTGGGAGCGTACAACAACTCCAGCACGAACGCGACGATTCTTGCAAGCAACAACTCGACATCAAACAACGCAGCTGTCTTTCTTGGCAGCGTGAGCAACCCCAAATCGATTTTTATCAGTGCCATCGCCCTCGGCGCTGCCGGCTGCGGATCCAATTTCTACATCGGCCTCCAGCTCGGTCAGAGTGGCATGACGAACTGCACCGACTACACGGTGCTCGGGGATGGTCAAAACACCTTCATCAATGCCGGCAGCGATGTTCTCGGCTCGGAACTGCCGGGCGCGATTTACTTCCGCATCCTCAACAACGGTTCGCCGAACGCCATGACCATCAGCACCAACGGGTCGGTAAGCACGGGCGGCAACCTCAGCGTCGGGGGAAACCTGAGCAAGAAAGGCGGATCATTCAAAGTCGACCACCCGCTCGACCCGGCAAACAAGTATCTCTATCACTCATTCGTCGAAAGCCCGGACATGATGAACATCTACAACGGCGTAGTTTCGTTGGACGGGCAGGGCGAAGCAATGGTGGAGTTGCCGGAATACTTCGGCGCGTTAAATCGTGACTTCCGCTATCAACTTACACCGATTGGAGAGCCCGGACCCAATCTCTACATCGCCGAAGAGATTCAGAACAATCAGTTCAAGATCGCCGGCGGCGCGCCGAGCGCGAAAGTCTCGTGGCAGGTTACGGGTATCCGCCAGGACGTTTGGGCGAACGCGCACCGCATTCCCGTCGAAGTCGAAAAAGATCCGCAGGATCGCGGGCACTATCTCTCGCCCGAACTGTACGGACAGCCGGCGACTGCCGGCATCGGCTATGGGGATCCGGCGCCGCCCGAGGTGCACAAGAATAAGAGCCTGCTCCACGCACTGGCGGACCGGAGCGCGCTCCCGGCTGCGCAGCGGCGGGCAATGCCTACGTGGCCGGTTCCGCCGCCCTTGCCGAAGCTCACGGCACCTCCCAAGCCACCTGCTGTGCCGACGCGGCAAGTTGCCCAGCCGCCGAAATCGGCGAGGTGAACCTAAATTCGGAATTGGTAGAAACAAGATATCTCAAGTAACCCAGAAACGGAGAGACGTATGAACCAGACAATGAGAGTATTCCGGCAGTTTGCAAGTCTGTCCTTAGCAGTCTTGGTCGCCGCGGTCCTGACCAATCAGGCAGCCGCACAGCAGGCGCAATCGCATGACAGCGCCTTCGTTTTGACCAGTTCCACGTTCAAGAACGGCCAAACTCTGCCGCTCAGCATGATCGACAACCGGGTCTCGAACACCGTTAACGTTTGCACGCCCGACGGCAGCACGGGTGGAGATCAATCGCCTGAACTCTCATGGCGCAATGCGCCCGGGCGCACTCGAACTTTTGTGGTGGTCGCCTATGACGTCAGCGCGGCCTTCACGCACTGGGGAATGTATAACATCCCTGCCAGCGTCAGCGAACTTCCGCAAAACGCAGGAGTAGCCGGAAGCACCTACGGGATGCAGGTGCTGAACGATTTCTTCGCGGCGGAACAATACGACGGTCCGTGTCCGCCGGCCAATTTCCCCCCCAACAATCATCGTTACGTGTTCACGGTGTATGCGCTCGATGTCGATCTGCATCTGCCTGGATCGCCTGATTTTCTGCCGGTGGGAGAGACCCTCTATCAGGCGCTGATTTTGGCATCCCAGCACGGTCACATTTTGGCCAGTGCGAAGCTGACTGGCTTCTACTCATCCACTCCGGCGCAGTAACACTCACAATAACGTCTATCGACGAACTTGGCTTCTAAGGTACTTGCAGAAGTCAACTCGACATGGCCGAATCCCCGGTCTTTGATCGCATTGCATTCGCCTAATGCCATTCTCAAAACCGGACTATGCATGTGCCCTCCGGAGAAAAGCCGGGACAGTGACCGCATTCGATGCCGAGGAGTCCGTTCTTTGCAGTCCGGTTTGCTGAAGAGCTATCGCGAAAAATGGGCATCTTTCGCGTATTTTGAGGGAAAAGGCAGCGGAATTTCTCTGCACTTAAGACTTGCTAGCGGAGAAAGTGTGATTCGAACTCGCATTACCGTTTTGAATTCGGCAATCCCCGACGTTTGCGTAACTTGCGGGCGGTGCAGCACCTAACCAGAGAATCAACGGGTGGTGCCAAGCCGCAGATCGACAAGAAACAGTCCATCTTTTCGTCCGCTCATCAAGGCGAACAGCATACGATAGTGTGTGGCGGAAAGTGGTCACCTTCGTCCATGGGCAAGGGGCCGACATTGGGTGCGCAATGACTACTTGCCCGGGCGTGCAGGCCAAACAGAAAAATGTCTCCCCAAAGCACGCCCGCAAAGTGCGAATAAATGGAGATTCTCAAGATTCTTGCCCGTGCTTTTCCACACGACTTCCGCCACTCGGCAGGAAAAGCAGATTCCCGTCGGTGATCTGTTCCGAGTTGTCCTTCGTGCGCAATCGCAATTATTTCCCATATGCCGACTTTTGGACAACGTCGGGAGACAGCCCGAACGTAACTTCCGGTTAGCCTTACATGGGGGAATCCGCGCCGGCAATAAACCTGCATAAACGGACGCACCCCAGATTGCCCGAGCAAGAAAGGCCGTCGCTTTGGGCCAAAACGGTGACGACGATGCGGGAACACTTAGCGCTTACCGCCGTGCCCTGGGCGCAGTTTAGCGATCGAGTTCCTCCTGGGCCTTGCGAGCGATGAGACGAAAATCCTTCCGGCTCGCGTCTGCCTCAAGTTTCTCTAGTCGTTGCCGGCCCGAAGTCCTCGAGGAATGAAGCTCCAGTCGGCCGAGATCCAGTCGCGCCTCGAATTCAAACTCTTTGTAGCCATCTCGAACCGACTCGCTGAGAACGGATTGCAGCGCCTTCGTTGCCGCAGGTTCCTTGCCGGTGCGCGCATTCACTTCGGCAGCAGCGAGAGACGCCATAAGGTGAGTCGAGCGATCACTTGTGCGTTCGGCCAGAGCCAGGGCATTGGCGGCGGCAGCCTCGGCATCTCCGATTTTCGACTGCGCCAGCAAAGCTCGCGCCAGCAGAGCAGCGGATTGACTTGCGCCGGTAGCCATCGTCTGCTGCTCAAACTGGGGAGCGGCCGCGCGAATCAGCGCCTCGGCCTCTGCCAGCTTGCCTTCCTCGATGGCGATGGTGGCGAGCGTAATTTGAGTCCGGGCAATCGCGACTGAGTCGCCGAGCTCTTTCTGGATCTTTAGGGCGGACTCCTCTTGAGCCCGCGCCTGTGGGAGCCGATCCCGAATCAGCGAGAGTTGGGCCATGCCATCCAAGTCGAAAGCGTGGCCTTCCTTGTATCCGATTTTCTGGGCGATAGAAATACCCTCTTCGTAGTATGACATCGCCTGGGTCAAGTCACCTCGCTCCACCAGAACACCGGCCAGACTACTTAGCTCGGCGGTCGCTCCGCGCTGGTCGCCGCCATCGCGGAAGCCTTGCAAGGACTTTTCATGCATGCGGATCGCGCCCATTAGATCGCCCAGGTTGTCCAGAACGTTGGCAATACTTCCCATGTCGCTTCCAATCACGGCGGGTTCTGCGCCAATCTCTTGATCGCTCCGCAAGGCCTGTTCATAGTAGCGTCTGGCTTCCTCCAGTTTTCCCTGGTCGTAGTAAACATTTCCCAGGCTGACAGCAGCCTGGCCGATCTGACCATCCCCGATTTTTTGGAATATATTTAAGGCCTGCTCGTACGCGCTCCGCGCGCCCGCGAAGTCGCCTTTGTCGTACAAAACGATTCCGTACGTTCTTAATGCGTGCCCCAGCAGATGGGGGTTACCGGCGTTGGCGGCGAGATCGCGGCTTTCGAGGCTCCTCTGCACCGCCTTATTCAGATCGCCCAGCCGGTCCCATGCGAACGCTTCAGCATCGGCTGCCTGCACCTGAAGCATGCGCGAGCCTTGTGCCTTCGCTTTCGCCGCCGCTGTGGCCGCCGCTTGTTGGAGTGCGCTGAAATTGCCCGCGGCGCTTTGGGCCGAGGCCTCTTCCATATCAATGCGAGCATCGTCGCTCAGCGGTTTGGGCAAGGTTCGCATTTGAGCAATGGTGTCGAGCGAGTCCTTCGGACGCCCGGCCTTCCTCTGCGCTGACGCCAGGCGCAACGCGTAGTCAAGATTGTCGGGAAAGAAATTTCTTAATGTGCGGTAGATTTCTATGGCGGCGGGAAAGTCATGGCCAAACTCGTGATAGCGCCCCTCCACGGAAAGGTGCTGCTCACGCGTCAAATTGCCCGACAGATCGAAGGCCTTCTTACCCTCTTCTTCCGCTTTCTTGTCGTAGCCTAGTTGGGACCAAGCCTGAGCCAAAGCAGCGTGCGAGAGCGCGTAGTTCGGATCGGCTGCGATCGCCTTTTCCAGCAGATCTCGGGCAGCCAGAGCTTCATAAGCTTGCAGTTTCGCCAGCCCTTCCGCATACAAACGAGTAGCCTCCGGGCTTGCCGAGATGGAAGCCGCCACTTGCGATGCCTCCGTGGTCGAAACATCGGCGATTCCCAACTTCTGGCGCAAGCTGGTGGCGCTCTGGGTTACCAGCTCGGGAAGACTGGCTTCGCTTCCATCTTGCGAAATCGCCGCTATGGTTTCGCCCTGCCGGGCGTCTTGCAAACGCACATCGACTCGGATCTTCCCGCTGGCATCTTTCCCGGTGTCAAGATAGGAACCGAGGACGACGATGTCGCTGCCCAGATTAGTGCGGATCTTTTGCAACGTATCGCGGCCGTAGCTGTCGGCGGCGGGCAGAGCAAGATCGATCTTCATGCGCGCGACATCTTCGCTGGAAATCACCCTGAGCTGTTGCCCGGCGGATAGTTGTGCGTCCAGCATCTCAGAGAGCGCGGTCGAAATCCAGGCTTCGTCATCCCTCCCCGAAAGATTCTTGAAGCCGAGCACGGCGACCGCCGTGCGCCGCTTCGATTGCTCGGACGCGCCGTCGGACCTCGGACCCGACAGCGGACGGCGTAGGATTCGATCGCGAAGGCCGCCGACGTTCGCCCCAAGCGCGACCAGCAATAAGAGCAAGAAACCGGCAGCGATCCTGGCGCCAATTCCGTCTAAAACCGACGAACGGCGAAGATTGAGGCGCTCCAGGTCTGCTCGCAATTCCCTCGCGGATTGATATCGGCGATCCCGGCCTTTTTCCAGGCTGCGCCGGATAACGCTCTCGACCCCGACAGGAACTGCGGGGTTCAGTCGACGCACCGGCGCCGGTGACCCATGCAGTACGGCGTCATGAACAGCGGCACCCGTACCTCCACTGAAGGGGCGCTGGCCCGTTACCATCTCAAACAACACCAGGCCGAACGAAAACAGATCGCTCCTCGCGTCTAGCTCCTCGCCACGTATCTGCTCGGGCGACATGTAGAAAGCTGTCCCCATCTTCGCGCCCGTCCGAGTCAAAGTGAGAGCCCATTCTCCAGGTCCCACGGTGTCAACCGTGAGGTCACCTTGAACATCTGTTTCTTTCTGGGGTTCCATCACCTTCGCCAGACCAAAGTCCAGAATTTTTACTTCGCCGCGGATGGTGACAAAGATGTTCTCCGGCTTGATGTCGCGATGAACAATGTTCTTTTGATGGGCCGCCTCCAGCCCGCGCGTGATCTGGATCGCCAAGTCCATTGCCCCGTTCAGCCGTGACTGCTTCTCGATTCTTGGCGTACGCTCAATCCAATCCCTTAGAGTTTCGCCCTCGAGCAGTTGCATCACGATGAAGGGCTGACCGTCGTGTTCGCCGAGTTCGTATATGGAGCAGATATTTGGGTGGTCGAGAGCCGAGGCGGACCTGGCCTCTCGCTGCAGACGTTCAAATGCGATCCGATCGCTGGCTACCTCGCCGAAAAGAAACTTCATGGCTACGCGACGGTTAAGTTTGATGTCCTCCGCCTCATACACAACTCCCATGCCGCCGCTGCCCAGCCGGCTGAGGACGCGATAATGAGAAACGGTTTCACCCGCCATGGACCGAAAAGTTACTCCATTTGAGGCGGGGCCTGCCGTCTGCGTGGGCATGTCGGCAGGGCTGAAAGCAGGTGCATCAAGAAAGCTTCCGGCTCCGCGATGAGCCGCGAGCAGCGTGCGAACTTCTTCGAGCAACGCCGAGTCGCCCTCACAGACTTGGTGCAGATACTTTTCCTGCTCTTGCTGCGGCCGTTCGAGGACCGCATGCAGCAGGTCGCAGATCTGTTTCCAGCGGTCAGTGTCCATCGAAACTTCCACGGTTCATTTCGATTGCAGCCGGGCGCGTACAGCCGCCCGGTCGTGCCGCTCCGGTCACCGGCACCTTGAGCACTTGTTCTAGCATCTGGTTGGTTCGCTCCCGCCCGTCCCCACTCATAGGCGAGACTCTCGGGAAATCTCCCGATGCAGCCAGGCTCGCGCCGCTGTCCAATCGCGTTGTACGGTCGCCGAACCGATGCTTAAAGCCGCGGAAATCTCTTCCAGCGTCAGGCCACCAAAAAAGCGCATTTCCACAATTCGACTCTGGCGCGGATCGATTTCCGACAGTCCCCGCAGCGCATCGCCCCAAGCGACGATGTCCATTTCCTTTCCACGAGCTTTCTCGCTCGCATCCTCCAACGAGAGCATGCAAACGCTGCCGCCGCGCTTTCCTGCGCCTCGTCGGCGCGCATAATCCACCAGAATTTGCCGCATGAGCTGGGACGCAATCGCGAAAAAGTGTGTGCGTCCCTCCCACACGGGTGTTTCCACTCCGACCATCCGTAAGTAGGCTTCGTTCACCAAGGCGCCACTCTGCAAAGTGTGGTCCGGCCGTTCCTTGCGTAAGTGAAAGTGCGCCAGTCGCCGCAATTCGCTGTAAACGAGTGGCAGTAGTGCGTCGAGTGCTTTTTGGTCGCCGGCCCGCCAGCCCTGCAGTAACTGAGTGATCTGGCTGGAAGGCTTGTGCGGCAAGGCAGCTCCTAGATTTGGGAACCCAGCGTATCCATTCCAGTGGTCACTGTCAACGCGAAAAGGCGTATGGGAAGAACAGCGCCCTTTTGTCGCGGCTGAGATTTTGCTTTCGCAGCCAGTGATCAAATTTCTCGCGATTTTGCGCTGTTAGAGATAAGGAAGGAAGAACTTCAGAAAATCCGAAGTTCTTTGCTCCGAACTTAAACAGCTGGCAATCCAGTGCCAGCGATGGAGGGTCTTATGTCCCGCACGCACTCGCCAGCAATTCTCAATCTCGCGGTCTGGTTTTCCGCCTTGGCTTTGGCCTTCAGCGCCCTGGAGATGCACGCCGCCAGTGTCATCTACATCGTAGGAACCTGCAAGAGCGGTACTCAGTTCTCAACTATTCAATCTGCCCTCGATGCCTCTCCGGCTCCCAACACAGTCGAGGTCTGTCCCGGGACCTACTTTGAGCAGGTCGCGATTAGCCGTCCGGTCACGCTCGAAGGCATTGCGGCGGGTAATGGTTCCCTAGCGCAAATCGAACTTCCATCTGGTTACACGGTCAACGCAAGCGTTATCGCGGGTGGCGGCTCCGAACCCGCGATCGCTCAGGTTTACGTCAATGACGTGAGCGGAGGCGCCGTAAATCTGACAAACTTGAATGTGAACGGCGTGGGCTTCGGGACAGATGACAGTATTTTTATCGGCGTTCTCTACAATGATTCCTCGGGAACGATCAACCAGGTGACCACATCAGCGCAGAATACCAGCGGCGGGGCAACCGTCGTCGACGGCTGGGGAATGTGGATCCAGGGCGGCGGTTCCAAGCCATCGGTCACAGTGGAGAACTCCAGCGTGCACGATTTTTCTGGAGGAGGCATCTTAGCCATTGGCGCGACATCGGCTCCGGATCTCACCGTGACGATAAAGAACAATGTGGTTTCTGCGGACGCCCAATTCACAAATAATCTCGTGGTGGAGGAGGGTACCAACCCTACGGTCAGCGGCAATATCGTAAGCGGCGTCGGCGATTTTGGAATTATTGTTCTTGCGACGGCCGGATCAATTACGGGTAACACGTTCCTCGGCAGTCAAATTGGAATCGAGTTAGAGGCCGATGGCGTGTCGGTAACATCTAACAAGATTTACGGTGCTACGACGTACGGTATAGACGTGGGCGCGCTTACCCTAACAAAGTCGATAGTCAAGAACAACACAATCAGGACCGTGAAGTCGGCCTCCTCAGACGACAGTGATGGGATAGGAATCAATCTCCGCTGCAACAAGATAAGTTCCAGCCAGGTGAATTCGAACACTATTATGGATGCGTTTGATGGATATGGGAATGCCCCTGCCGGATTCAGTGGCAGCAACACCTTTATCGGCTTGTTCTCCGATGTCGATAACGGGACTTGCACCGGCGCTAATGCCTCCGGCAAGGCGGGCGTTGCCCCTCGTCTGAAGTTGGCGGGGCGATCGCGGGGCCAATAACGGTTGATCTCCGATAGGGCGCGGCGAAATCCAAGCCGCGCCCTATTCGCTTGTAAGCTCGGGCCGGGATTTTTCCTGCGCCGAAGCTGCGGGCACCCTCCAGAGTAAAAACTTCAGATGGACCCGGCCACCAGAACGGCAGGATTTTAAGGGCGGAGTTGAAGGAGCGTGCAACACCATCTCCGCCGAAATTAGTTTTTGTACTGAGTGATCAAATCTCTCGCGATTTTGCGCTGTTAGAGACTAAGGACGTAACGCCTTTCCTCAGTGGACCCTACATTTGAGCCGGACCTTTAGGAAAGAAAAATTCGAGACTAAAAGGAGAATCAAAATGAAAACACTCTTCACACAAATCAAGCAGAACGCGCTTCATCTAACGGCCTTCGCCTGCCTCATGATGTCAGGATCGATATCGGCCCACGCCATCGCACCTTCCCAGGTGGGAAGGACCTTTGCGGCACAGACGGTCAGCGCCATTTGCAACACTGGCTTCTGTAATGAGGCGGTGATCGAGCCCAAAGTTAGTCTGACTGAACCAGCTACCGTTACCCCGGTGATTGTGACTTGGAGCGCTGACTACAACACAACCGGCACTTCCGTGGTTGGTATGAGTTTAAATGGCGGACCTTGCGCGGCGTATGGACCTTTCGTTCTGCAGCAGCCGCAGCTCATCGCAGGAAGCAACAGCATCACTGTAAGCGGAACACGACAGTGGGTTATCCTCCCGAGCGATGGTCTGGTCAAGGGGACAAACACCTTCCAGATGTGTCTCGCAGGCTACGAGGAGCTACAGGTAATCAATGTCGGGTACAGCTCTCTCACAGTCCAGTCCCAATAAAACAGGCCGAAGACCGTTTAAGCCAGGAACATTTGCATTGACACGAACAAAAACCAGAGGCCCGACTGAGCTGGACAGTTAACCAGGCAAAGTCGGGCTCTCTGTTTTTCAGGCCTGGCTGCGAGACTGCTCCTTGGATAAAGTCCTGTCTGAACCATGCCGCTATAGCTCCTCCGAGCGTCGCCGGACGCAACTTACGAGCTGGAGTGAAACTTTCGTCCACTTGTAACAAATCAACAGATCAGAGATTTCCTGCCCCCAAGAAAAAATCTTGCCCATGATGATCAGGTTTGCCCCGCTATTGCGCAGTTAGAGATAGACGACAGAACGGCCAGTCAGTATGAGTCCTCATACGGTTGGCCCAGGAACAACAAGCGATGCCATCTGTGACTCCGAGGGCCGACTCTAGAAACGGGGGGCCCGTCCGCTGCGATTGGGTATGGCGGCCGAAGTACAAATCCTGTTCGAATTTCGCTTCATTCAGGGCGACAACAATTTTGGGGTTAACCATTGGAGAATAACCATGAAAAATCGAAAAACGCAGTTTCGGTCAGCAGTGGTTCTAGTTCTTGGCGTGCTTTCCTGCGTCGGGGCCTACGCGCAGATCACGCCTAGCGCCGACGCTTTTACCAACACTTCCGATCCAAACACCAAATACGGGGCGAATGCACTGCTCGATGTCAATGGTGCGACCGAGGTCACCTACATTCAATTCAATCTGGGATCGATTCCCGCCACGGCCAGCGTCAGCCAGGCGACGCTGAAACTCTATGTCAATGCCGTGTCGACGGCGGGCAACTTCAACGTGAACTACGTTAACGGCACCTGGGTAGAGAACACCATTGATGCCAGCGACGCTCCGCCCGTCGGGGCCACGATCGCATCCAATGTTGCCATCACGGCGAAGGACAAGAATCAATACATCCTGATCAACGTGACGCCGGCGGTGCAGGCCTGGTTGAGCGGCAGTGAGACCAACAACGGCATTGCCTTGGTGGCCAACGGCTCCTTCGCCGTCAGCTTCGATAGCAAGGAGAACGCGACCACGAGCCATCCGGCGGAGCTGGACATTGCCTTTGCCGGAGGCGACGGGACGATCACCGGCGTGACCACGTCGAGCGGTAGCGGGTTGACGGGGGGCGGCACGAGCGGCACACTCAACCTGTCACTGTCGGGCAGTTGCGCGAC
>Ga0210400_10001901_pt1 | contig 20175 bp, 21 predicted proteins | sample IncBWH26MmetaG_FD_155456 | JGI IMG/M metagenome (GOLD analysis project Ga0210400, IMG submission 155456) | Forest soil microbial communities from Barre Woods Harvard Forest LTER site, Petersham, Massachusetts, United States - Inc-BW-H-26-M | ecosystem: Environmental > Terrestrial > Soil >...
CCACGGAGTTGAGCATACCAAAAACACCGTGATAGCTTTTGGCCCCGGTTATCACATGATGCACGAAGGAACTTACAATGAATTTTTGGGACTTTGTTGTCATGAGTTTTTTCATACCTGGAATATTAAAAGTATTCGCCCCGCCGAAATGCATCCTTACGATTATAGCAAGGAAAATTACGCACGCACCGGTTTTGTATATGAGGGCGTAACTACTTATTACGGCGATAAATTACTTTTAACCTCAGGAGTATTTGATGAACCAACTTATTATAAAACTTTTGAAGAACGCATTACCAAGCACCTGCATAGCTTCGGGCGCTTTAATTTATCAGTGGGCGATAGCAGTTTTGATAACTGGCTGGATGGTTACACGCCCGGTGTACCTTATCGCAAAACAAATATTTACGACGAGGGTTGCCTTGTAGCTTTTATGCTGGATGTTTTAATCGCGAAAAATTCAAAACATAAAAACTCCCTGCAAACCGTGTTGAAAAATCTGTATGATCAATTTTACAAAAAAAACAACGGTTATACCGAAGAAGATTTTACCAAACTTTGTTCGGAAGCGGCGGGAATTGATCTGTGTGATTTTTTCAATAAGTACGTTTACGGCCTGGAACCATATGAACCGCTTTTAAAAGAATGTTTCTCTGATTTAGGGCTTCATTTGGAAAAACACCATGCGCACACTTTTTACGAAAGGCATCTCGGACTGAAAGCTATTGAGCATACGCATCATAAGAAAGTTACGATGATCGCGCCCTACTCGCCCGCATGGAAAGCTGGTTTATCAATAAACGATGAAATTATTTCGGTTAACGGGTTCACCCTTAAAAACGATTTTAATCAATGGTTGACTTACTTCAGTGCCAAGACGGATAAATGTGCTCTTACTATTATGAATAACGGTCGCCTGGAAGAAATCAATATTCCTTTGAGCGCCGAAGGAGATTTTTTTTATACTTATAAAATAACGGCCAAGGAAAATCAATCAGCGCAGGAAATAAAGAATTTTAATTTCTGGAAACACTCCTTTAAATAATTACCGAAAGCCTGTAATAAAAAAATCCCCCCGTTTTAACGGAGGGATTTTTTATTGAATATTATCTCAGGTTAAGGAAGGCTGATTTTCTTTTCCAGTTCTTCAATATAAGCGCGGAAACGTTTATCGGTGTCCATCAGGTTATTTACCGTGCGGCAAGCGTGTAATACGGTTGCATGGTCTTTACCTCCGCAATGCATGCCAATAGTAGCCAAAGATGATTTGGTCATACTCTTTGCAAAGTACATAGCAATCTGGCGGGCCTGTACTACCTCGCGTTTACGGGTTTTAGATTTCATTACATCAATAGGTAAGTCAAAATAATCGCAAACCACTTTTTGTATGTAATCAATGGAAACCTCGCGCGCGGTAGTTTTCACAAACTTGTCAATCATTTGCTTGGCAAGCTCAAGAGTAATTGCCTTTTTATTTAAAGTTGATTGCGCAAGTAAAGAAGTTAAAGCGCCTTCCAGTTCACGAACGTTGCTGGTAATGCTGTAAGCTAAGTATTCAACTACTTCTTTAGGCAAATCAATGCCTTCGGTATAAATTTTCTTTTCTAAAATAGCAATGCGTGTCTCCAATCCGGGAGGTTGTAAATCCGCAGAAAGGCCCCATTTAAAGCGCGACAACAAACGTTGCTCAATGCCTTGTAAATCTACAGGAGGGCGGTCAGAGGTTAATACAATCTGTTTTCCGCTTTGATGCAGGTGGTTGAATACATGGAAGAATACATCCTGTGTTTTTTCCTTATTGGCCAAAAACTGAACATCGTCAATTAATAACACGTCAATCATTTGGTAGAAATTCACAAAATCGCTTTGCGCGTTATTTTTAATAGCGTCTACAAACTGGCGCGAAAAAATTTCTGATTGTACGTATAATACGGTTTTATTAGGGAAATTATTTTTTACTTCGATGCCGATAGCTTGTGCCAGGTGAGTTTTACCTACACCGTTTAAACCATAAATTAATAAAGGATTAAAAGCGGTTCCTCCCGGTTTTTGCGAAACGGCAAAAGCGGCAGAGCGGGCCAGGCGGTTGCAATCGCCCTCCATAAAATTATCGAAAGAATATTTAGAGTTTAATTGCGACTCAACAGTAACCTTTTTTAAACCCGGAATGATGAAGGGATTTTTAATAGGATTGGCACTTATATCAATTGGCATTGACATAGGCGAGTTTTTAATTTCGCGTGATAAGGAAGGTACTTTAATAGTAACGGGTTTTTCTCCTTTATAAGAATTCTCAACTACAATATTATACTCCATGCGGCCTTCGGCACCCAGCTCTTTACGGATTACTTTTTTAAGTAAGGTAATGTAGTGCTCTTCCAGCCAATCGTAAAAAAACTGAGAAGGAACCTGTATGGTTAAAACTCTTTCTTGTAATTTAATCGGCTTTACCGGTTCAAACCAGGTTTTATAATTCTGGGGGTTTACGTTATCCTTAATTACTTCGAGACAATTTTTCCAAACAGATTCGGCTGTTTTCTTATCCATATTAAATGTCTTTTTAAAAAATTAGTGACTAAATATATTTTTCTAAGTACGCTTATTAACTTCAATTTGTTTACAAAAATATAACCTCCTGTAAACTTGAAGCAAATAAATACTAAAAATTCGGCAAAAAAAAATTTATTTCCACTTGTTTTATTTATTTTTTTTTCAGCCTAAAATTTCTCAAAAAAAATTTTTTTGTTTCAATTTTTTTTCTACCCATTATAGGCCGAGTGCTTTTTGTTTCTTTCCCGTAAGATAAACCCCAATGATAATAAGGCTTCCGGCTATAATCTTGTATAAAGTTAGCTCATCTTTTCCGAATAGCAAAGCAAAAAGCGTGGCTAAAAAAGGCTGGGCATAAATGTAGGCGCTCACTGTACTCGGGCTTAAAGCCTTCAAGGCATAGGTATTAAGCAGGTATGCTAAAAAGGTAGTTGCAACCACCACAAATACCAATGCAAACCAGGCATGGCCCGTAAAGGCGGTAAAATCGGTTTGACTTAAATCGGTAATTCCAAAGGGTGTTACAAAAAATAAACCAAACACAAAAATCCATTTCATTACAGTAACCGTTTGGTACCTCTGCATATAGGGTTTTGCCATTACCACAAATACCGCCCATGAGCAGGAATTGATTAAAGTAAGTAAATCACCCATTGCTGTTTCATTGCCAAAACCAAAACTTTTACCACTCAGCAACATGAGCGTTAAAGCACCGCTTATACCTAAAACAATCCCGCTTACTTTAAAAAGAGTAAGTCGTTCTTTTAAAATTATCAATGTAAAAATTGTTACCACAATAGGATTCGAGGTCATTATGATGGCTGAGTTAATCGGCCTGGTAAGATTTAACCCGAATATAAAACACAACTGGTTACATGCCACACCGAATGCTGCGAGCAACATAAATTTTACGAAATGATTTTTTTCGGGCTTCTCCGCCGGCACGAATAAAGAAACCGACCAGAATAAAATACCGGCACCCAACACGCGCAATAATACCAATCCGCCCGGGCCGATAAAATCCGGCATCAAATCTTTTGCTATTGAATAATTGAGGGAGTAAATTACCTGGGCGGAAAATAAAGAAACGTGGGCTTTTACGGAGTCGGTCATTGGGTTTAAAAGTAGTAATTATTTCGGGCCTGTTATTTTGCATTTCGCGCTTCTGGTGTTTCCCTGCATGTAAAATTATTTTCCAATAAATAATTATTGCAGGGCCGGGCTGTCGCTACTCGCTTTTTTGCTTGCTGTAAGACTGAACCGCACCGAAGTCCTTGAAAATTTCCTTTTTACATTATCTCTCTGCAAAAAGAGCTCAAACATGCGCTCCATCCCTAACACAAATACAACATTTCGTATCTTTGAATAAGTATGCAAGCCACCGACCAGCTAAATCGCACCATAGAATTTAGTTTTCCTCCAAAGAGAATTATTTCCTTAGTCCCTTCACAAAGTGAGTTACTCTGGTATTTAGGTTTACAAAAAGAATTGATTGGCATTACTAAATTCTGCATCCACCCCGGGGAAATGTTTCGTTCGGTAACAAGAGTGGGCGGAACCAAAGAACTGAAATCCGATATAATTAAAAAACTGCAACCCGACCTGATCATTGCCAACAAAGAAGAAAACGAACAGGAGCAAATCGAAGAATTCTGTAAACACTACCCCGTTTGGATCAGCGATATTTACAACATAAAAGATGCTTTGCAAATGATTTTAAAAGTCGGAGAAATAACCGACAGAAAAAATGAATCTGTTGAATTGGTAAATTTTGTTCAGCTTAAGTACAATAAATTCAGAAACCATCAATTAAAAATCGTAAATCCAAAAGTAGCATATTTAATATGGAAAAATCCGTATATGGCAGCCGGTCACAATACTTTTATAAATTATTTGCTGGGCGAATGTGGTTTTATCAACATTTTTACCAATGAAAAAAGCAGGTACCCCGAAATAACCACTCAAATGATCATTGACAAAAACCCGGACTTTATCTTTCTTTCCTCCGAACCCTACCCTTTTAAGCAAAAACATATTGAAGAATTACAGAAACATTTACCCGATACAAAAATTATTTTGGTGGATGGCGAGATGTTCAGCTGGTACGGTAACAGGTTGCTTTATACCTTTGACTATTTTGAGGATTTACTTTTAAAGATTTTACCGCAAAGACACTAAGGCGCGAGAAAAGGTAAACAACCGGAATGAATTAAGAAAAACGCAAAGTAAAATCATTTATTCAGACCGTTAAATACCCTGCTCCAAAAACTTGGCGTCTTTGTGCCTTTGCGGTGAAAAACACAGAATAAATTTCATTTTCGTATCTTTGTAGTATGGAATTCAAGCTCAATAAAATCGAAGAAGCCATTGCCGATATCAAAGCGGGTAAAGTGGTAATTGTAGTGGATGATGAAGACCGCGAAAACGAAGGCGATTTTTTAACCGCCGCCCGCAACATTACTCCCGAAGTCATAAATTTTATGGCCACACACGGCCGTGGTTTAATTTGCGCTGCTGTTACCGAAGAACGCGCTAAAGAATTACAGCTTGAATTAATGGTAAATAAAAATACTTCGGCGCACGAAACCGCTTTTACTGTTTCTATTGATCTGTTAGGTTTTGGCTGCACCACAGGTATCTCTGCGTCCGACCGCGCAAAAACAATCCGGGCTTTAATTAACCCCGAAATGAAGCCGCAAAATTTCGGAAGACCCGGGCATATTTTTCCGCTTATTGCTAAAACAGGGGGCGTATTGCGCCGCACAGGACATACCGAAGCCACTATTGATTTGGCAAAACTTGCAGGCTTTGAACCCTGCGGTGCATTGGTAGAAATTATGAACGAGGACGGAACCATGGCGCGCCTTCCGGATTTATTTAAAATTGCCGAAAAGTTTAACGTAAAGATTGTTTCTATAAAAGACCTCATTGCTTACCGTTTGAAAAACGAAAGTATTATTGAAAAGCAGGTGGAAGTTGAGCTCCCTACCCAATGGGGAGATTTTAAATTGGCCGCTTTTAAACAAACCACTACCGGGTACGAGCACTTAGCCATTTATAAAGGCGAGTGGAAAAAGGAAGAACCGGTTTTGGTGCGTGTACACTCTTCGTGTTTAACCGGCGACGTATTCGGAAGTTGTCGTTGCGATTGCGGCCCTCAATTACACCGCGCTTTAGAAATGATTGAAAAAGAAGGCAAGGGCGTTTTGGTTTACATGAACCAGGAAGGACGTGGTATCGGACTACTCAATAAATTACAAGCTTACAAATTACAAGAACAAGGTTTGGATACTGTAGAGGCAAACGTAAAGCTCGGCTTTAAACCCGACGAACGCGATTACGGTGTAGGAGCGCAGATTTTGCGCAGTCTTGGTGTAAGCAAAATAAAACTGATGACCAACAATCCTAAAAAACGTGCGGGCCTTATTGGTTACGGCTTAGAGATTGTAGAAAATGTTGCTATTGAAATAAAAGGCAACGCACACAATAATTCTTATCTCAAAACCAAGAAGGAAAAACTGGGCCATGATTTAAAGTTGGATTAGTTTTTGCCACATCAAAAAAATCAATCTTTCTTAATCTGTGAAAATCCACGAAATCTGCGACAACCTTTGTATTAAAATCTCAACTTCAAAAAATCTCCGTCCACAACAAACAACTTAACGCCGTTTACAGAACTTGTGCGGTGAGAACTTAATTCATCAGACACCTGGTAACTCATCCCTTTTGAGAGTTTATAGACCGAGCCGTTTAAAAGTTCGGTATCCATTTCTCCTTCAATACAAAAAATAATATGACCCTTTTCGCACCAGTGATCTGCAAGGTAGTTGGCAGAATATTCTACCAATCTTATTCTTAACCCGCCGAATTGTTGGGTTTTCCAAACGGCAAAACCGGTTTCGCCTTTATGTTCAACAGCGGGAATAAATTCCCAATCGGTAAGTTGAAAGGGTATATTATTTGGATTCATTGGCAATTTGAAATAGAACGAAGATGACACTGATGAATATGATTAATTATGATTTTTTGTTTAATTGAAATAATAAGAAGCAACGCTAAAAATATTTTTTCTATTTGCTTTGCTTCCATGTGTTATATATATCTTGTTGTTTGGAGCGATTTACTTCAATTTCTCTTAAAGGCTCGCATTCTTTTAAAGTATCGTATAATTCAGCCGGTAATTGCTGGTAAAGTTTCGTCCCTTCGGTTTTCCATTCAATCATATCATCACTTACGTCTTTTATAATTTTCGCAGGGTTTCCAACCACAATTTTTCTTTCAGGAATAATCATGTTCGCAGGGACAAAAGTTAAAGCACCTATTATACAATTATCGCCAACCAACACATCATCCATTAAAACCGCATTCATACCCACCAAAACATTTTTACCGATTTGAGCTCCGTGAATTATTGCTCCGTGGCCAATATGTGCGGCTTCTTTTAAAACTACCGTAGTTCCCGGAAACATGTGTATAGTACAATTTTCCTGTACATTGCAGCCGTCTTCTATAATTATCTGCCCCCAATCGCCCCTTATCGTTGCCCCGGGCCCGATATACACATTTTTGCCAATGATCACGTTTCCGGTAACGCAGGCCTGCGGGTGGATGAAGGAAGAGATGTTAATAACAGGCTTATAGCCGTTAAATTCGTAAATCATACCGCAAAAATCGGCTAAAAACCTGATTTTTAATGTTTTTTTATACTCAATTTTTATATTTAATAAAAAAATGTATCTTTGCGCCCTGTTAATAAGTTGATTTTAAATTTTTTATAAGATGACAAAAGCTGATATTGTAAACGAGATTGCAGAAAAAACAGGTGTAGAGCGCATGGTAGTGCTTAATACTGTTGAATCTTTTATGAAGGTGGTTAAGAACAACATGACTCAGGGTAAGAATGTTTACCTGCGTGGCTTCGGCACCTTTTTATGTAAAAAACGCGCCGCTAAAATAGGCCGTAACATTACTAAGAATGAGGCGGTTCATATTCCGGCCCATTATATTCCTGCATTTAAACCGGCTAAAACATTTGCCGATAAAATCAAGAAAAACGTAAAGGTTGAAGAGAAAGGGGTGTAGATGAACTCATCACGCCGTCTTCAATTTATTGTTATAGGGTGCTCTGTCATTCTATTCGTTCTTTTATATTTTGCTAATAAAAAACCAGAGAAAAAAGCCGATGAAATGCCGCAAAAGCATAATGCCGAAGCGGTTATGGATATCAAAACTTTTGTCGACGCACAAATATCTTCTCTGCCCGATACCTCTAAAAAAGTATTTGAAGGCTTAGAGAAAAACACTGCCGACACCAACGGAATTAACGGGCTGGTAGAATTTTTTAAGGCGCAGAAAATGATTGTAACTGCTTCTTATTATTTCGAAAAAAAAGCGGCCCTCATTAATACCGCACAAAGCTGGTTGACTGCGGGTAACCGTTATTTTTACGGAGTAGGTTATGTGCAGGAAAAAAACCAGGCCGCTGCTTTATATCAAAATGCCATTCGGTGCTATGAGAAAGCTTTGGAAAAAAAACCTGCATTTACAGATGCTAAAATTCAACTCGCATCCTGTTACGTAGAAGGCAGTGCCGATCCCATGAAGGGAATTACCATGTTGAAGGAATTGGAAAAAACAGACAGCAGTAACATACAGGTACAGATGGTGTTGGGAAATTTCGCAGTAAAATCGGGCCAATTAGATAAAGCAGAAGCGCGTTATTTAAAAATACTGAAATTAAAACCGGAATATTTAGAGGCTTACCTGTTTTTGGCCGACGTATATGAGAAGAAGGGCGACAAAGCAAAAACGATTGAAATACTTGAAAAATATGTAAGTTTGACGCCCGATAAAGAGATTAAAGAACAGATTAAAGTATATATAGAACAATTAAAGAAAAATAATGTTTAACCGTTAAGGTTTAAAAAAGCCGAGACAAAAAATAAATTCTATGCCAAGCGGAAAGAAAAGAAAACGCCATAAAATGGCCACCCACAAGCGTAAAAAACGCCTCAGGAAAAACCGTCATAAAAAGAAATAACGGAATCATTTAATCTTTAATGCGCATTGTACCAAAGGAGACTACTCTTTTGGCTACGTGCATTTAATATTCACAAAAAAAAATTAAAGTGAATTACGAACTGGTTATCAATAAAAGTTCCAACGAAACCGTTATTGCCCTTTTAAACGATAAGCGCTTAATTGAACTGCATCGCGAAAAAGGCAACCTGCAATGGGCCGTTGGCGACATTTATTTAGGCAAAGCAAAGAAAGTCATGACCGGCCTTAACGCAGCGTTTGTGGATGTAGGTTACGAGAAAGATGCTTTTTTACATTACCTCGATCTTGGCCCGCAGGCTACATCGTTAGGTAAATTTGTTCAGGCTGTGCGCAGCGGAAAACAAAACGTGAGCAACCTCATGTACTTTAAAAATGAGAAAGATATTCCTAAAAACGGGAAGATAAACGACATAGTAAAAAGCGGGCAGGAAATTTTAATACAGGTTGCTAAAGAGCCAATTTCTGCAAAAGGCCCGCGTATTACTTCCGAGATTTCTATTGCCGGAAGGTATCTGGTACTTATTCCTTTCTCCGATAAAATTTCTGTTTCTTCTAAAATACGTAACAACGAAGAGAAACACCGCCTTAAAGATTTAATGCAAAACATTAAACCGAAAAATTTCGGTGTTATTGTTCGTACCGTTGCCGAAGGAAAAGCAGTGGCCGATTTAGAAGGTGATCTAAACGACCTGGTTAAAAAATGGGACGATTGTTATAACACGCTGAAAAAAGCAAGTCCGCCTGCACGTTTATTAGGTGAAGTTGACCGTACCAATGCTTTGTTGCGTGATATATTGAATGAAAAGTTCAGTGCTGTACATATTAACGATACGCAAATTCACCACGAATTAAAAGGGTATTTACAGAGCATTGCCCCGGATCAGTTAGGTATTTTAAAACCTTACGCCGGTAAAGTTCCCATCTTTGATCATTTCGGAATTGAGAAACAAATAAAATCTTTATTCGGAAAAACTATACACTTAAAGAGTGGAGCTTATTTAATCATTGAACATACCGAAGCTTTGCACGTTATTGATGTAAACAGCGGTAACCGTGCAAAAAGTACAGCCACACAGGATGAAAACGCTTATGAAGTAAACCTTGAAGCCGCAGCAGAAATTGCGCGCCAGTTACGCCTGCGTGACATGGGTGGTATTATTGTGGTTGACTTTATTGACATGCGCAGCCTTGATTACCGCAGGCAATTGCATGAAAAACTAAAAGAATTTATGAAGGCCGACAGGGCCAAACATAATATTTTACCTCCGAGCAAATTCGGCCTGATACAAATTACCCGTCAACGCGTTCGCCCCGAGATGAACGTAGATGTGCAGGAAGTTTGCCCGAGCTGTAACGGCACCGGTAAAGTAGAACCAAGTGTGTTGTTTGTTGATCAGATTGAAAGCGCTTTGCGTTTTATCGTGAAAGAGCAAAACATAAAAAAACTGACGCTTGGTGTTCATCCCTATATTGAAGCATTTATTACCAAAAAAACCGGTTTCTTAAAACCAAACTTATTAGGTAAATGGAGAAAAGACCTGGGTTGTAAAATTGAATTGCGCCCGATGGCTTCTTTCGGTTTTATGGAATATAAATTTTACAACGAACTGGAAGACGAAATAATTGTTTAAGAAATGTAAAAGCCCCGATTAAACGCCGGGGTTTTTTATTGTTGCAAAATGATAAAAAAAATAATACTCTTTGTTTTTATTTCCTTAATCGCCGCGCGGTTGTTTGCACAAACAATCGACCTTTATCAAGCGGATACACTTAGTTTCAGGGGCGGCGCCAAAGAATTTTTAAATAAGGTAAAAGAAAATCAAACTGAAATCCTGCAAACTTATTTTAGCGAAAAAGATACCTTTATCACATACAAGGAAACAGTTTTTGACAGCGTAAATGTATTCTTCTTTAAAGGCAAGCTCTGCTCGATTACTTTTAATTTAAGGAATGCGGATTACTATGGAAACTACCAGAACTTCTGCGATAAAAATTTTAAAAAAAACGGAAAAGGAAGTACAACTATTTACGGTGACGGATCCCGAATAGAAATAAACGGATATTCAAAGAAAAAAAGAAGAATACGACTTTATAAAAAACTGAACGCAAAGGGCAAAGTATCTTTCGTGATACATATTACCACAAGAAATTGCCCTAAGTATTAAACCGAAAGGATTGCTGAAAGTTTAATCAAAAAAAAGTCCCGCCGGTTGGTAGGACTCATTTTAAAAGAATAAATTAATTTTATTTTGCAATTGCCGCAGGTTTTAAACTGCTTTTAAAATTTTTGAAATAATAAGTAAGCGTAACGCCTGCAAAGTTGTTGTAATTTTTAAAACTGTGGTTATATAAAACGCCGTTTACAGAATAATTTACAGTTGATGTTGCAACCGGTGTAAAGCCTCTGTTTAAATAAACTGCCAGGCTAAGCATTCCGCCTTTTTTAAACATTTTTTCTACGCCTCCCATAATGTGGCCATTTAATACGGTGAATGCACTTGCGTTTACCGTTTGATTTAAGAAATCAGTTCCGTTTAAACCCAAAGCTTGTTGGTCGGAAGGTGAAGCATCAACATTTTTGCTGCTGTTTCTATCAGCGCCGTGCCCAACCAAAGAGAAACCTCCGCCTACAAACCAACGAACGTTTTTACAATTGGGGTTAAAGTTCCAGATTAAGGTAGCAGGAATACTTGCAAGGCCCAAGCTTACACGGTTAACCATATAATGATTCATTGGCCTTGTTAAATTATAATCGTGGGCCATAGCATATTCAAAACCAAGGCTGCTGAAATTTAAACCTGTTTGAAAACTTAAATGGTTATTAATTGTTTTTCGGAATAAAACGCCTAAACCGGCAGCACCGTAATGATTGGGAGTAAATAAGGCGCTGGCATTTTGCATACCACCGTTAAACTGCGAGCGGTTACCAAAACTACCTGCGGTTATACCTACTCTCCAACTGCTTTGTGCAGAAACGCTTGTTACAATAACAAGGGCGGCTGCAAGGATAAAAAGTTTTTTCATGTGTATTTGTTTTGTTTGAGTTTTGATGCTGTAAAGAGGAAAAGGTTTAATGGTATAAACTTCTTTTATCAAAATTATAACATTATAGCACTTTTCCAAAGGTTTTTACACCTTTTAACAGTTTTTATTGTCCCCACGAACGCTGACTTCCTCCACTATTATCCTTAAAACTATTCTTAATATTAAAGTTCATGGTATAGTACATCCTGAAACGTATGTACTTACCGCCCTTTTGGGCAGGTTTCCATTTGCTAAGTGCTATAACTCTTATAGCCTCTTCATTACAACCCCCACCCACTCCTTTTTGTATCCGTATGTTTGAGGTTCGGCCGTCAGGCTCTATAATAAAAGTCATTACTATATTACCTTCTAAACCTTGTTGTTTGGCAAGTTCCGGGTATTCTAAAGTTGAGTAAACAAATTCAGGAAAAGTTTTTTCAGGGTTATTAAAAGAAGGGGCTTTATCAGCAGATTCGTAAACAGCAAATGTGGTGTCCAAAGGCATATCGGTAAACGAGGCTTTTTCGTAACCTCTTTCTTTTACCCATTTTTTATATTTAGAAACCGAAAAATTTATTTCAACGGAATGCTCTGTATTAACCGCGTTATCTCCCTGGTGCGCCGAAACCCATTCAAGCATGCTTAACAAACGCATAGCTTCATAATCAATAGCCGGGCTCACACTTTTAATAACTTTAGCCTTAGCTCCTTTTCCTTCTTTTGTCACAATAAAAAAGATCTCAACGGTACCTTCTGTTTTCTTTGCAAGTTCTTCAGGCGGATAAACAAGGTGGTCGTGCAAAAAACGTTTCCATTCGGTTTTGCCCCCGTATACATCCGGGAAATTATCTACGTTAAAACTATAAGCATGAGTAACCATTTGGGAAAATCCCGTTACAACCAGAAACATAAAAAATACACTTAAGAGTTTTTTCATGGAAAAAAGTTTTTCATTTCTTTAATAAACCAATCGGGCGGAGCGCAGGGTTTATTCTTTTCTCTATCAATAAATACCAGTGTAACATGGCCGGTATTTAATAATTCCTTCTGCGTATTGTAACATTCGTAATGAAAAGTGATTCGCACACCGGGCATTTCTTTAATGCTGGTTACAACAGTTATTTCATCATCATAATACGCCGGCTTTTTATATTGTATCGCGAAATCAACCACGGGCAATAAAATTCCCTTGTCTTCAATTTCTTTATAACTGAATCCCATTTTCCGGAGGGCTTCTACCCTGCCCACTTCGTAATATTGAGCATAATTACCGTAATAAGCATACCCCATGCGGTCGGTTTCTCCGTATCGGACTCTTAAAATTGTTTCAGCTTTTAACATATTGATAACAAAAATAACTTTTCTCTTCATATTGGTATGCTACCTTTGTAAAATGTTAGTAAGACCTAAAAAATATTTTTTTGCGCCACTTCTTCCCTTTATCTTTCTGTTTGCCTGTACGCATTTAAAAGTTCAGAGAACCGAAACGCAGCACACAGTTATTTCCCAACCCCAAATCGATTCGGCCACCTACAAATTTATTTTGCCTTACAAACAAAGCCTGGATGTAAAAATGAATGAGGTGATTGGCGTTGCGCCGGTTGCCCTTGTAAAAAGTTTACCCGAAAGTAACCTTGGCAATTTTTTTGCCGATGCAATGATGCAAAAAGCGTTATCAATTCAAAATACGGATACAGCAAACCTGGTGGCGCTTTTCAATACAGGTGGTTTGCGAACTTCTGTGCCGCAAGGCGATGTACATGTAGGAAATATGTTTGAGTTAATGCCTTTTGAAAATGAATTGGTGTTGGTTCCTTTAAAGGGCTCAGAACTTTTATTGGTTTTAAACGCTATTGCCGAAAAAGGCGGGGCTCCTCTGGCAGGAGTTCGTTTTGTAATTACGAATAAAAAAGCAGAGAAAGTTTTTGTGCATCAAAGCAGTTTGGATACAGCAAAAGTTTATACCATTGCTACCAGCGATTATTTAGCCAATGGCGGAGATAAATTCTTCGCAATAGAGTCGCCGAAAACTTATGCCAAAACAAAAATTTTGCTACGCGACATTTTAATTGAGTATTGCAAAAACCTCTACAAACAAAATAAACCCGTAACCGGTGTTACCGATGGAAGAATATCAATTGCAAAATAGGCGCGATTTTTTACGCTACATGTTCGGTGCATCGTTTATGATGGCGGGTTTCAGCGCTTTGCCCGATGAATTGCTCAATAAAAAAGGAATCAGTAAACTCACTATACTTTATACCAACGACCAGCATAGTCGTATAGAGCCTTTTCCGGATAACGACCCGAAATATCCGAATCAGGGCGGATTTGCAAGAAGGGCCGCATTAATTAAAAAAATACGTAGCGAGGAAAAAAATGTTTTGTTATTGGATGCGGGAGATATTTTTCAAGGCACACCTTATTTTAATTTTTATTCGGGCGAGTTGGAATATAAACTTATGAGTCAGATGGGTTATGATGCAGTTACTATAGGCAATCATGATTTTGATTTGGGGATTGAGAATATTGTAAAACAAATGCCTCATGCCAATTTCAATTTTGTTTGCGCTAATTACGATTTTAAAGATACCGCGCTTAACGGAAAAATTCTTCCCTATAAAGTATTTCATAAAGACGGGATTAAAATTGGAGTGTTTGGTGTGGGTATTGAATTAGCGGGGCTCGTCGATAAAAAAAATTACGGAAATACTATTTATAACAATCCCATTGAAGAAGCTAAAAAAACCGCGGAGATTTTAAAACTCAGTAAAAAATGTGATTATGTTATTTGCCTTTCGCACTTGGGTTATTCTTACTCCGGAAAAAAAGTAAGTGATATGGATTTAAGTGCACAAACCTCGCACATCGATTTAATTATTGGTGGACACACCCATACTTTTTTAGATGAGCCGAAACAACTTAACAACGCTGGTAAAAAACCTGTTTCTGTTACTCAGGTGGGCTGGGCCGGCATTTGGCTTGGAAGACTCGATGTGTTTTTCAGCGCTGATGCAGGTAAACAAACTTCGGTCGCAACTGTAACGCACATTAATTCTGATTGGGGTTAATAACCGAACCCACATAGAGACATAGATATTTTGAAGGCGTAAGGTTTACTTAGGATAATAAATTTTCTCACATAGAATTATAATTCACTCTTCCTATTGTGTAACTCTGTATTTAACCTGGTTGTTCAGCTATGAACCTATGTGGTTAAACTGTATTCCATTACCTTTGCACTCAATTCTATGCTAACCCGTACTGTTAATTTATACAAAACTTCTTTCAGAGGACTATCTCCGCAAACCTGGATACTCTCCTGCATTATGCTGGTTAACCGCAGCGGCACGATGGTAATTCCGTTTATGACATTATACTTAACCGATAAAAGTATGGGTCGTACTTTAAGTGAAGCGGGAATTGTTATCAGTCTTTTCGGATTGGGTTCAATAATCGGTGCTTATTTTGGAGGGAAAATTTCTGACCGCATCGGTTTTCATAATGTGCAATTGTTTACGTTGTTGGGTGGCGGCTTACTTTTTATTTTATTGGGACAAATTAAAAACTACCCGTTAATTTGCGTTTGTACTTTTTTATTGAGTCTGGTTAATGAAGCCTTCAGGCCTGCTAACTCATCGGCAATTGCGTTTTATAGCAGTGCAAAAAACCGCACGCGTTCTTATTCACTTAACCGTCTTGCTATAAATTTAGGCTGGGCAGTGGGCGGGTCTGTTGGCGGTTTACTCGCAGCACATAATTATCAATTACTTTTTTGGGTCGACGGCCTTACCAATATTTGCGCCGCGGGATTACTTTTTTATTTTTTAAACCCGGTTAAGGTTACAAAACCGGTTGAGAATAAAAATGAAATAATTCCCGTTACCCAATCGGCATATAAAGATAAAACCTATTTGCGTTTTATTTTTTTAGTAACACTTTTCGCACTTTGCTTTTTCCAATTATTTACCACTGTGCCTAAATATTTCAGGGATGAATTATATCTCAGCGAACGTTATATTGGTTTTATTATGGCAGTTAACGGCATTTTAATTGTCGCCTTTGAAATGATTTTGATTTATCGTTTGGAAGGGACGAGAAAAAATCAGCATTTTATTGCTTTGGGCATGATTCTTTGCGCGCTTTCTTTTGCCTGCTTTTTCCTTCCCGGTCCCGCCAAATTGGTTTCTTTGGTAATGATTGTTGTTGTAAGCATAGGCGAAATAATTTCCATGCCTTTTATGAATTCCTTCTGGACTTCCCGCTCCAATGAAAAAAACCGGGGGCAATACGCTGCACTTTTCACCATTTCCTGGGGGACTGCACAAACGCTCGGGCCTTTTCTTTCTTCACTTTTGGTGGATGCAACGAGTTTTATGGTTTTGTTTTTGGTGATAATCGGAACCTTTTTGCTGGCTTCTCTGGGGTTTTATAATTTAGATAAAGGAAGGTAACCGGAAACAAAAAAAACCTCATAGCTATACAGCCGTTCCGATGATATACCATACCGGTTTCAACATCCCACCTGTAAGCTTTTAGTTCCCGAATACTTTAAGGAATTTATATCTGACATACATCACTGCAATGAAAAAATCTCCTTTCCTATTGCCTCTCATAAAACAACCCATTTTTTTAAGTGTACTTATCTTTATTGCCATTTGTTATATATTTTTCTACCAATTACAAATTCAGGATCAAAATCGGGAAAGCAATCACTGACAAAATTAAAGTTATCCAAAACGTTACTTTATATAAATCCGTTATGCCTTCACCTGAAAGTTTTGTTAGTATTTTCATCATTTTTATTTTTGAATGTTTCTGTCCCTTAAGCCGGACATTGCGTTTGCATCTGATTCGGCCTGCAAAATTTTATTCCTTCTATCAAGAGTATTTCACTTAGATTTTTCATTACTAATTTAATTATTGTTTTGTTTTTTAGTATCGGTTATATAATTCGTTTCTTTTTTAGCCGCAACATTTTTTGCATAAATGTTGTATAATTCCTGTTCTTTCGGAGTGGCAAAGCGTTTTATTTCGGTACTACTCAAAATGGGCATATCTTCCGCGCAAATTTTTCTTATCGCCCCGTACTTAGTCATTATTATATCTTCCGGTTCCACATTCAGTAATACGCCTTTTTCATCATAGTTATTTGGTTTCATAGTTATTGATTTATAAGTAATTTAAATTTGTATTTACTGCCAACCCTCTTTGTCATTTTATATACGAATAATCGTACAAACAACCGGCAAGAGAATCCGCAAGCTTGCTTCCGTTATTCTATAATTATCCTCTTTATCATGCTTTTATCTCCATTGCAAATTTTTATTGTATAAATTCCTTTACCGTATTGCGAAATATCTATGTCCTTGTCTTCTTTCAGCCTATCTGTAAAAACTTTTTCGCCAATAGCAGAATAGATTTCAATGTCAATCTCTTTGTTTGCACTCAGCAGTTTGAATTTTCCGTTGCAAGGATTCGGATAAATAATTATCTCCTCATTCTTGTTTGTTTCCATAATCGACGTAACAAAGCAATTAAGCAGTATTCCTGTATTGCTGTTATTACCACTGGAGGCAGCCAGATCTGGTTTGCCGTCGTTATTAAAATCGGCACTGGTAACATTTTCGGGTTTGTTCATGGTAAAACTAACCGCTGTTGCAAAACCTCCCGTGCCGTTTCCGGCAAGAATACTTAACGTAGAAGAAGTTATATCTGAACTTACCACATCATCTTTACCATCCATATTCAAATCGGCAACAATAATTCCGTACGGATTGGCTCCAACTGTATAGTTAGTAATCGGGCCAAAAGTTCCCGTACCCGTGTTAATAGCAACAGATAAATAATTTGCGTTATAATTTGATGCAACAATATCCGGTTTTCCGTCACCGTTAAAATCTCCATCGGCAAGTGAGATGGGAGAGTTTAATGATGCTCCCGACATTACAATGGTAGAAGGCCCGAACGCACCAGTACCATTACCAAATATAATACCCACATTATTTGAACTTCGGTTTACGGTTGCCAGGTCTATTTTACCATCGCTGTTGAAATCGGCGCTTATAATATCCTGTGGCCTGTTACCCGTTGTGTAACTTGTTGCGGTAGAAAAAACCCCGCTTGCACTTCCCATCAGTATCGAAACGCTTCCTGTAGTACTCGGAGCGTTTGTAACTGCAAGATCCAGGTTTCCATCGTTGTCAAAATCCGCACTTAATAATTCAATCGGTTGAATACCTACGGCATAATTCACAGCTGTTGCAAATCCGCCAAGTCCGTTGCCAATTAAAACGGAGATATTATTCGAATTATAATTAGCGACTGCCAGATCAGCGTTCCCGTCTTTATTAAAATCAGCACTTGTAATCCCGTCCGGAAAAGTTCCGACTGTAAAAGTAGCAGAGGCCCCGAATGTACCCGTACCGGTACCCAGGCGCACTGATACTGTTCCGTTTTGGCGTGCGGTTGCAATATCCATTTTATTATCGTTATTAAAATCGGCATGTGTAAGAGTCATTGCTATACTCTCCCCGTAATACGTGGGTGGACTGAAGCACAGTTGGGCATTAACGTTTATAGTAGCAATAATTGCGAACAGAGTAATTATTTTTTTACGCGAAGATTTTCTTTTTTCTTTTTGGTGTTTTTGAATTTTCGGTTTCATGGTTTTGTTTTTAGGTTTTCAGATGCACGGTTTAATTTTTTACAAACCTGGTTTGGTGATTTTTTGTGTTGGTACTGAACGTAATGAAATAAATTCCTTTGGTGTAATTGCTTAAATCGAATTCGATCGAATTTTTTCCCACGAGGCAATGCTTCTCCGAATTTTCAACAACTATTCCTTTGCTGTCATAAATTATTATTGTTGCGATCTCTTCATCGGCACAGTTGTATTGCAGTGTAATTTCTTTTGTGGCAGGATTAGGAACGATTTTTAATCCTGCGCGTAATTCAGCATCCCGGTTAAAAATAATTGCCTTCGAATATTTAAAAGCCCCGTTATAATCTGTTTGCTTTAAACGGTAATAAGAAACATCCGGATATGGATTGTTGTCGATATATGAATAAATTTTACTTATTGTGCTGTTACCGGCACCGGGTACTGTTTTAAACTCTTCGTAGTTTATCGCGTCCTTAGATTTTTCAATAGTGAAAAAATTATTATTGGATTCTGTTGCTGTCTTCCAGCTAATATTTGCTTTGCCCTGATTTGCTTTCACATCAAAAGAGAGTAACTCAACAGGCAGTACAATAACGTTGTTAACGGTTACACAATAGGAACATTCTGCGCCACCGTTTCCATCCCAAATAAGATAATAGGTAACAACAGATGTATTGGGTAGTGAAACAGAATATGTAGAACCTGTCGTCAGCACCTGGCAGGTATCCGGCCCTGTTAATGCGCGGCTATAACCAACACCACAAGTTCCGGTAAGTATTGTCATTTGTCCTGCTCCCGCAAAAGCGGTCGGGCCCTACCAATACCCGGGCGTGCAGTTCACACTATTAATTATAACATTGAGTGGAAGTCCGTTTCCGTTAGATGTGAAGGTAAACCAGTTTGTATTTTCGACAGAAGTTACAAACGAACAAAAGAGGTTTCCGGGAGGATCATCGGCACCCGGGCTAAAAAGACAATCTGTATTACTTATACAATAAGGAACACCGGGATTTAAATAAATAGCATTACTGCAAAAATCTCCCGGAGTTATGCTTGTATCAACATGGATGGTAAAAGGGCCGCTGCCTACCGTGCTGTTGGTTGGCGTACCAACTGCATCCACTCGCAAATAGTAAGTACCCGCATTTATAAATCTTACTTTCCTGCATGGTGAATCCGCAGCCGGCGAATTATTTCCCATACTTCCCGTTGTTTGTAATCCACCTTTCCAAACTCCGTTACCGGTGTTTAAACAGGTAAACGGGCCGTTACACGACGGCGCCGAGTAAACGCTTAATTCATTCATATCACCTGCGTTTGTTCCGGTTAATTGAAGATTGAGATGCGTTTCTGCTCCAACTGTAACTGAAAAAAAGAAATCCTTCGAAAAACCATTGATCGCGGGAACATTTCCAAGGCAACCACTAAACAAGTTGTTAAAATTATTGACTGTTGTACCTGTATAGGTAAATGGAAAAGTAGTAACAGGAACTGCTGAGCAGGGATTAAATCCCGGACAGGGTACAAAAGTTACTTGTATTTCTCCACGGCCGCCCGCTCCTCCAATTGTGTTAGTTCCCGTACTTGGTCCACCCCCACCGCCGCCGCCGGGTTGTATACCCGCTGTTCCATTAGAGCCGCTTATTCCACCTGCGCCGCCGGCACCCCGCTATTTCCTCCGGTGCCACCATTAACCGTGTTTCCTATTGTACCTGTAATCCCATTAGTAACAGTACCCCCTGAACCTGTTCCGCCTGTACCTAATGTACCTGCATTAGCACTTCCACCATTTCCGCCATTTGCTACTATTGTACTGAAAGTAGTTTTACCCCCAGGGAATCCTCCGGAGCCGTTACCTCCTGTACCGCCGGCACTTA
>Ga0210400_10001903_pt1 | contig 20170 bp, 10 predicted proteins | sample IncBWH26MmetaG_FD_155456 | JGI IMG/M metagenome (GOLD analysis project Ga0210400, IMG submission 155456) | Forest soil microbial communities from Barre Woods Harvard Forest LTER site, Petersham, Massachusetts, United States - Inc-BW-H-26-M | ecosystem: Environmental > Terrestrial > Soil >...
TCCGATCTAGCGTTACCACGGCGGTACCGCTGCAGGCCACGAGTGCCAATGAGGCCGCGCCCAACAACATCCTGACGATTCGCAAAAACCGGCACATCCGATGGGTAGACCCCGTTGAAGGGCCCATTGTTCAGCCATTCCGGCCGCAATTGAAGCGCCAAATGGGCAAAGATCTGTGAAGTCGAAAGGCGCTTGGCGCGCAGGCGTCGCCTAGCGGCGACAGCGATTCGAGACGTATCCGTACATCAGCCGGCGGGTTTCACGGGCACTGGTTCGACGGGCGCATCGCCCACTTGCGAGGCCTCGGGCGCGGTCGACCGCCGCTGTTGCTTCGCGTCCTGGCGTGCTTTGCGCGCGGCCTCTTTTTGTTTCTTCGCGTGACGATAATTCGGCTTGGCCAACTGATTCTCCTGACGATGATCCCGCGCTCTCGATCTTACTCCGCTCGCACCGAAACGCGTACCGATAAACGATGCCGTCCACCTCCCACGATGACGCCCCTGAGCGGCGAGACGTCGCCGAAGTCCCGGCCCCAAGCGATGACGATATGATCCGTGTCCACCCGCACGTCATTGGTCGGATCGAGATCGATCCAACCGAACGGCGGACAAAACACCGATACCCAGGCATGCGAGGCATCGGCCCCGGTAAAGGACGCGTCCGACCCAGGCGGCGGAGTGGTACGCAGGTAGCCGCTGACGTAGCGGGCAGCGAGACCCCGCGACCGCAGGCACGCCAGCATGATATGGGCGAAATCCTGGCAGACGCCGCGGCGCGCCGCGAACGCCTCGAGCACCGAAGTACTGATGTTGGTGGTGCCGGGCGCGTAGCGAAAGTCTCGATGGATCTTGTGCATCAAAGCTTCGGCCCCCTGCAGCAGCAGGCCGCCTGGCGCGAAGCAGTCCTCCGCATAATCGGCGAACACCCGCTTGACCCGCACGTAACTCGATTCCATGCGGAAGCGGCGCGCATCGAGAGCGGGAGCGTCGACCGGTCGACCCGAATAATTCAATGCGTCGCGCACTCTCTCCCAGGCATCCGATTCGGCCGCCGCCGCTGCCGGCCGCGAACTCACCTCGACGGCGACCTCCGCCAGCACTTCGAGGCGATCGTGCGGTTGGTCATATTCGAGACGCGTGACGAGATTGCCGAATGCATCGAGGTCCTCGCAGCGCGAGCTGGGTTCGGGGTCGAGTGCGATGGAACGCGAACGGCAGACCTGGCTTGCCGAATCGCGCGGTGCCAGATGCAGCAGCTGATGCGAATGCGCGACATTGCCGCCATAGTGATAGACGGTCTGATGATGCACCCGGTAGCGCGTGATCGTGCTCACGCTGCCACCATGCGCACTTCCGTGTCGATGAGCGTGAAATGCTTCAGCGACAGGCGGTCGGAAAGTCTGCCGGCGGCGGCCGCGAGCCCGGTCAGCTGCAGCGCGAGGCTCTGCCGCGCGCGCGCGGCGCGCGGGCTGTCGCCCTCGATGGCGCTCAATTGCATCTCCTCGACCAGTGCCACGGCCTCATCGAGCGTGTCGTCCGGCGACCCGCCGAGCGATACCGCCACCCGCACCAGGGAGTGCTCGATCGCATGCCACTGAAACGCGAGCGCGCGCGGATTGGTCTGATCGAACACCAGCAGATCGACGGTCGCACCCAAGCGCGGCGCCGCCAGATAGCGCGTGCGGTACGTGATGGTGCTGTCGCCGATGTCGAGCAGCCACTCCAGCTCGCTTTGAATGGGGCTGTCCCCTGCCTCGAGGCGCTGCGCCAGCAGTTCGGCCAGGAATTGCAGGCGCTCCAGCCGGCGGCCGACCATCATCAGACGCCATCCGTCATCCTGTGTCATGTCATCCAATGCGAAACCCGCAAGGCCGGCCAATGACAGGAGCAGCGCGTCCAGAGTCTCGCGAGGATCGCGCTTGGCGAGCGCAGCGTCTTGAAATTCTCGCTGCAACACGCCGATGGCGCGCCAGTTCTCCGCCGACAAGCGGCTGCGCGCCTGCGCGGCGCACCAGGCGAGGCGCTGCAGGTCGGCGCTCAAGCCCAAGGCATGAACCTCGTCGAACAAGGACGGCGCGACGAAGCGGCCGCAGGTCTCGAGCACCTGCGGCCACAGCAAGGCATTGGGCCGCACCCGCAAGGTCGCGCGCAGCAGCCGTGCCTTGTCCTCGCAGCGCTCGCTGTAACGCCCGAGCCAGAACAGGTTCTCCGCCAGGCGTGAGGGCAGGTCATCGTGGCGCGCGGGCGCGCGTGGCGCCGCATTCGCGACATTGATTTCGTCGATTGATTTGCGATCCGGCGCCAGCACCCAAACGTCCTTGCTGCCGCCGCCGCGCTGCATCGAAACGATGTCCGCCGTGTCGGAGGCAATACGCGCCAGACCTCCCGGCATCACCCGGTAGCCGGTGGCGGTGGCAATGGCGTACACGCGAATGCCGAGCGCACGCGCGGCAAAACCTTGCGCTCCGCCGCTGCCGCTGCGCCACACCGGCGCCTGCGAGAAAGCCAGGCGTTCCTGCGCGACGTAGGCGTGCGGCTGCGCCCGCAGGCGCCGCGCCAGATCAGCGCGTGCCGCTGGATCGAGGTCGCGGCCGAATACGACGCCGAATTTCTGATTGGGATAAGTTGGCTTGATGACCAGTCGTTCGAGATTTTCCAGCACGTACTCGAGAGCCGCGCGTTCGCCGCACCACCAGGTCGCCACCGACGGCAATCGCAATTTCTCGCCGAGCAGCCGCTGCGCGGCCGCGGGCATGAATCCCATCCATGCGGCCGACTCGAGCACACCGCTGCCGAGACCATTGGCGAGCACCACCCTGCCGGCACGCACCACACCGATGAGGCCGGGCACGCCGAGCGCCGAGTCCGCGCGCAGCTCCACCGGATCGCAGAAATCGTCATCCAGCCGGCGCAGAATGGCATGCACGCGGCGCAAGCCCCCGAGCGTCTTCAAATACACCGTGTCGCCGCGCACCGTGAGGTCATGGCCCTCGACCAGCGGCAGGCCCAGCTGACGAGCGAGATAGGCGTGCTCGAAGTAGGTCTCGTTGAAGGATCCCGGCGTGAGCACGACCGCAAGCGGTGCCTCCTCGTCGGGCGCATGCCGCAGCAGATTCTCGCGCAAGGCGGCGAAGAATCCGCCGAGCGAACGTATGCCGAGATCTCCGAGCAGATCCGGGAAGACGCGGGCGACGATCTGACGATTCTCCAAGGCATATCCCGGACCCGACGGCGTCTGGGTCCGATCGGCGAGCGCCCACCAACGACCGTCCGCGGAGCGCGAAATGTCGACGGCGTGGACGTGCAGCCAATTGCCGCCCGGCGGCGTGATGCCATGGCACGGCCAGAGAAAATTCGGATGCCCGAACGGCAGGTCGGCCGGGATCGTACCGTCGGCCACCAGTTGCTGCGGTCCATAGACATCCGACAGCATGGCGTCGAATAGCCGCGCACGCTGCGCGACGCCGATCTCGATCTCGCTCCACTCGGCGGCGGTGATCAAGACTGGCAAAGGATCGAGCACCCAAGGCCGGTCGCGTCCCTGAGGGTCGGCATAGACATTGTAGGTCACGCCGTTTTCCACGATCAGGCGACGCGCCAATTCCACTCCGTGGCGCACCGCATCGGCACCCTCGCTCGCCAGGGCATCGATCAGCGGACGCCAGTGCGCACGCACTTCACCCGAACTGTCGAGCAGCTCGTCGTAGCGGCGCGTATCGCTCAAATAGGCTTCAAGGCTGGCGTCGGTCATCGCTCATGCGCAAATCGAGCGTGAATGGGAACTCGGCCTCAATCTTGGGCGGCGCGGCGGCCATGGTTCCGGGGGTATGCCCCATGCGGAAAAAGCGCGCCAATCGCCGGCTTTCCGCCTCGAAGGAATTGACCGGGAATCGTTCATGACTCAAACCGCCGGGATGAGTGACGTGATACTGACAGCCTCCCTGGGATCGATTCATCCAGGTGTCGAATAAATCGAAAGTCAGCGGCGCGTGCACGCCAATGCTCGGGTGCAGGGCCGATGCGGGACGCCAAGCCCGATAGCGCACCGCACCCACATATTCGCCGATTTGCCCGGTTGGCTGCAGCGGCACGGCACGGCCGTTGCACGTGACGAGATAGCGCGCCGGCGCGAGGCCGGCGGCCTTGACCTGCAAACGCTCCACCGAGGAATCCACGTAGCGCACAGCTCCTCCGGGCGCACCCTCCTCGCCCATCACGTGCCATGGTTCGAGCGCCTGCCGCAGCTCGAGCTGCATGCCGCGTACGGCGAAATCGCCGTACTTGGGGAAGCGGAATTCGAAGTGCGGCGCGAACCAATTCGCCTGCATCGCAAATCCCTGCGCGCGCAGCTCGGCGATCACATCGGCAAAGTCCTGTTCGATGAAGTACGGCATCATGAAGCGATCGTGCAGCTCAGTGCCCCAGCGCACCAAGGTGGGCGGGGCGTACGGCGTGCGCCAGAACCGCGCCACCAGGGTTCTGAGCAACAACTGCTGCGTGAGGCTCATGCGCGCGTGCGGCGGCATCTCGAAGGCACGCATTTCGAGCAGTCCCATTCGCCCCGTTGGCCCGTCGGGCGAATACAACTTGTCGATGCAAAACTCCGTGCGATGCGTGTTGCCGGTGACATCGATCAGCAGATTGCGCAGCAGCCGGTCGACGAGCCAAGGCGGCACGTCCGCGCCGGGCTGCGGGAATTGGCGGAACGCCAGCTCGAGCTCGTACAGTGAATCGTTGCGCGCTTCGTCGACGCGCGGCGCCTGCGAGGTGGGTCCGACGAACAACCCCGAAAAGAGATACGACAGCGACGGATGATTGTGCCAATACCCGAGCAGGCTGCGCAGCAGGTCGGGCCGGCGCAGAAAGGGCGAGTCCACGGCGCTCGCGCCGCCGAGCACGACGTGATTCCCGCCGCCGGTGCCGGTGTGGCGGCCATCCAGCATGAATTTTTCGGACGTGAGGCGCGATTCGCGCGCGGACTCGTACAGAAACGTCGTCAAATCCTGTAGCTGGCCCCAATCGGCGGAGGGTTGCACATTGACTTCGATGACTCCGGGATCCGGCGTGACGCGGAAGTTGCTGATGCGCGGATCGTTCGGCGGCTCATACCCTTCGAGAATGACGGGCTGCGCGAGCGCTTCGGCCGCGGCCTCGACCGCCGCCACCAGCTCGACATAGTGTTCCAGCTCGCGTGTCGGCGGCATGAAAATATAGAGCACGCCGTTGCGCGGCTCCGCGCACATCGAGGTGCGCGTGACGTCCGCGGCGGATTGCTGCGCCAGCGGCGTTGCTTCGATGCTCGGCGCCGCGTCGCGTGCGGCCGCCTCGCCTGTGACCGCCTCGCCTGCGACGACCTCGTGTGCGGAGAACTGCCGGCGAATTTCGCGCTGCGACCGCAGGGCTGGAAGTCCGCGCGATGGGTCCGGTGCATGGATGAACGGATAATCGGCGGCGGCGACCCAAGGTTGGGACGCGAGGGGGAGTCGGTAACCGATGGGGGAATCGCCGGGAACGAGGTAGCAACGTTCGTTGCGCAGGAACCAGGAGCCGGTTTGCCAGCGATCCGTGTCCGCGGCGCGCGCGATCGGGAGCACATGGCCGATGGTCTGGTTCAAACCCTGTTCGAAAACCTTGGCCAGGCGCGCGCGTTCCATCGGATCCTCGAGCCGCGAATTGAAGGGATCGACGTTCGCCGGCAGCCGCTGCTCGCGCCACAGGTGATAGAAGACGTCTTCGTAAGCCGGGAATACGAATTTTGGATCAAGCCCGAGCTGCTCGGCGACCCGCACCAGAAAGGCACGCGCCGTGGCCTCGGTCACCGGATATTTCACTGCCTCATCGGCGGTCAACTTCGGATTGGACCACAACGCCTCGCCATCTTTGCGCCAATAACAATTGAGCGACCAGCGCGGCAGTTGTTCACCCGGATACCACTTGCCTTGGCCGAAATGCGCGAGACCGTGGGGCGCGTACTTTTCCTTCAGCCGGTGATAAAGATCGGCCGCCAGGCGGCGCTTGTTCGGACCCAATGCGGCCGTGTTCCACTCGGCGCCGTCCCGATCGTCGATCGACACGAACGTGGGTTCTCCACCCATGGTGAGACGCACATCCTGAGCGCCGAGATCCACATCGACGGCGCGTCCCAGCGCTTCGATGGCGGACCACTCTGCATCACTGTACGGCTTGGTGACGCGCGGCGCCTCCCATACTCGCCGCACGCTCATCTGGTGCTCGAACGCGGTCTCGCACTCGTCGACCTCACCGCTGACCGGCGCAGCCGCGGACGGTTCCGGCGTGCAGGCGAGTGGAATATGGCCCTCGCCGGCGAGCAACCCGGAGGTGGGATCGAGGCCGATCCAGCCCGCTCCGGGCAAGTACACCTCGCACCAGGCATGCAGGTCGGTAAAGTCCGCCGACGCTCCGACAGGTCCGTCGAGCGCCTTCACGTCGGGCACCAGCTGAATGAGGTAGCCCGACACGAAGCGCGCCGCCAGGCCGACGTGGCGCATCAACTGCACCAACAGGGCGGCCGAGTCGCGGCACGAGCCCGAGCGCTTCGCCAACGTCTCCTCCGGCAATTGCACCCCGGGTTCGAGGCGGATCACGTACTCGATGTCGCTGGCGAGGCGTTGATTGACGCCGACGAGAAAATCGATGGTGCGGCAGCGTTCGCGCGGGATCTCGGCGAGATAAACCTCGACGGACGGCGTGGCCGGCGCTTTGATGAGATACGGCACCAATTCGCGCCGTTCGTTCGAATCGTACTTGAAGGGAAAATTTTCCGCGTACGGCGTGAGGAAGAAATCGAACGGATTGAGCACCGCCATTTCAACGACCAAATCAACTTCGATGCGAAGTTCGCGCGTCGCGTCGGGAAATACCAACCTCGCCAGGTAATTCGCCTGCGGATCCTGCTGCCAATTGATGAAATGCTGCGCCGGGCTCACCTTCAGCGAGTAGCTCAGAATGCGCGCGCGGCAGTGCGGGGCCGGGCGCAGCCGTACCACCTGCGGGCTCAGGCCCACCAAGCGGTCGTAGCGATAGTGAGTGACATGATTGAGGGCAACATGGATCGACAAGGACGTCTCCGTCGCTGCACCACGACAGTGCATGACATAATCACGCCTGAGGGCCGTGGCGCGGCCATTGATTGTATAACGCGCCCGACGCCGCTTGTCTGACCATTAATGCCGGCTGATGAGGATCCGATCCGGAAAACGCGCGACTTCGTGCATCGGCAGCCCCAATTCGGAGAGGCGATCGCGGCTTCTCGGCGGCAGGATTGCGAAGCCTTGCGCGATGGGCGCCCACACTGCGGCGAATTGACGCAAGTTGACGATGCCGCGCTGCGGATCTTGACTCAGACCCAAGTCGAACTCATCGCGGTAGTCGACCAACACCAGCGGCCGTTGCAAATAAAAAGCCAGCGATTGCTGATAGGCCTGCACCGCGAATACCGGGATACCTGGCACGCCCGCAGGCTCCACGGCCGCGCGCCGCACCGCCAGCGCAATATCTTTGGCACTGTACAGTGACTGCGCGGCAATCGCCGCGACGAGAAATGACGCCGACGCGAGAAACCAGGCGCCGCTCAAGGCGATGAGCGCGGCCAGCGGCCGGCCGCGCCACGTCAAAGCGGCGGCGAGCAGCGCGCCGAGCAGCAGCAGCGCGCACATGCAAAAGAGCATGGGACGTATCATGCCGAGCAACTGTCGAGCCTCGGGCGAACTCCACACGCCGCTCGCGTAGGCCAGCACTGCCGCGCCGGACGCCAACGACAACAACGCGCCCAACAGCAGCGCCGGTCGGCGGTCACCGCGCTCGCGGCCGGCACAGAGCAGCGCGAGCGCCGGAATGGCGGGCAGGATGTAAGGGATCAGTTTGGAGTCGGAGATCGAGAAAAAAACCAGAACGAACACGCACCAGATCCACAACAAGCGGAGCGCGTCGAATTGGCCCCTGGGCACGCGCGAGCCGGGCGGCACGAGCAGTGCACGCACTGCCTGGGGCAACCATGCCATGATCCCCACCACGAGCACCGGCACGAAGAACCACCAAGGCTGGGTTCGATGTTCGATCGGCGTGGCGAAACGCAGAAAGTGCTCACGGATGAAGAAGAACCGCAGGAATTCTCCATTGGCGCGCGCCGCCAGCACGAACCAAGGGGCGGCGATCGCCGTGAACAGCGGCAGACCCCAGCGAAAATTCAGGCGGCGCAGCAGCGTCCAATCGCGCTGCCATGCGAGATACGCGCCCAAGGTGGCGCCCGGAATCAGCACCCCGATCAAACCCTTGGTGAGCACCGCGAGCGCCATCGCAGCCCAGCAGCCCAGCATCCACCCGCGCCAGGAGCGTGGCCCATCGCGCCGCGCCTGCGCCGCCAAAAAGCAACCCAAGGCGGCCAGCAGCCAGAAGCTCAGCAACATATCGAGCGTGAGCTGGTGTCCAAGCAGTACGAACAGAGCCGACGCGGCCGTATACAGCGCGGCGCGCAGCCCCGCATCGAACCCCCACAGATCGCGGCCGACGAGGAACACGGTCAACAGCGCGAGGTATCCGGCCAGACCGGTGCAGAGCCGCGCCGGGAATTCACTCTGACCGAGGGCGCGGAATGCCAGTGCGGTGAGCCAGTACTGCAGCGGCGGCTTCTCCAGATACACGAGCGCGTTGAGATGCGGAATGACCCAATCACCGCCGTTCAACATCTCGCGCGGGATCTCGGCGTAGCGACCTTCATCGGGATCGAACAGCGGCCGCTGCGCCAACAGAGCGAACCACAGGACTGTGCCAAAAATCGCCGCTGCGCAGAACATCCACGACCGGCGGGACATGATCATTTTGCTACTATACCGGGGCGTGACAGATCAAACACAAACGTCCTGGGTACGCTCCGCGGGTTTCGGCCTGGCGGTCCTCTCGTTCATCAATCTATTCAGCTATCTGGATCGATACATCGTATCGGCGCTGATCGAAAGCCTGAAGCATTCGGAACTCGGGCTCACGGACGCGAATCTGGGTTCTCTCATGTCGGGCTTCCTCATCGTGTACACCCTGACGGCCCCGGTCTTCGGAGCACTCGGCGACCGGCGTTCGCGGCCCCGCTTGATCGCGCTCGGCGTCGCCTGCTGGAGCCTCGCCACCGCTCTGTCCGGATTCGCAGGCAGCTTTCTGGCGCTGTTCGCGGCGCGTGCTTCGGTGGGAGTGGGCGAGGCCGCCTATGTCACGATCGCACCGAGCTTGCTGTCGGATTATTACCCCGCGCGCCAGCGCGCCCGGGTGATGGCGATTTTTTTCTGTGCCATCCCGGTGGGCTCGGCGCTGGGGTACGTCGTCGGCGGACTCGTCGACAAGCACTATGGTTGGCGCGCGGCGTTCTTCGTCGCCGGCGTGCCCGGGTTGCTGTTGGCGGCGCTGTGCCTGTTGTTGCGTGACCCGCCGCGCGGCGCGCAGGATGCCGGCGGAACGGTGGCGCCGAGTCACGCGAAAGACACTGCGGCCATGATGCGCAAGGACACCTGGGCGACGTTGTGCCGACTGATGCGCAACCGGCCTTATGTCCTCACCATCTTAGGGTACGCGGCGTATACTTTTGCCGTGGGCGGCCTCGCGTTTTGGATGCCGGCCTTCCTCGAGCGCGTGCGCGGCGTGCCGCGCAGCGAGGCCACGGTCGATTTCGGTACCATCGTTGTGATCACCGGTTTCGTCGGCACATTCGTCGGCGGCTGGTTGGGCGATTACTGGGTCAAGTATTCTCGGCAAGCCTATCTGTGGCTATCGGCGCTCGCGACTTTGGTGGCAGCCCCCTGCGTGTGGATGGCGCTCACCACGGCGTCGCAATCTCTTTATCTGGTCTGGATGGTGGCGGCGCAACTCTGCTTGTTCCTGTCGACCGGTCCCATCAATGCGGCCATCGTCAATCTGGTCCTCCCCACCGAGCGGGCGACCGCGATCGCTCTCGGCGTGTTCGCCATCCATTTGCTTGGCGACGTCATCTCGCCCTTTCTGATCGGCGCACTGTCGGACGCGTCCTCGCTCGCGCGGGCAGTGCAAATCGTACCCGTCGCCGTGTTGATCGGCGCCGGCGTATGGATCGGGGCGGCGCTGGCGCAGGCGCGCATGCCGACAGGCCCGGTGAGCACTAGGCAAACAAGCCCAGGTTAGCGCCGCGGGAAAATCCCGGAAACGCGCCCGCCGCGTAGGCCGGCCCGCGCCAAAACCCCACGATCTCGGACAGACTTTGCCGGTAGTCGTTGACCACCGCCAAATCCACCCCCTCTTCGAGCTGCTCCGACTTCAAGCCCGGCCAGCGTCCGTAGATGCGGCCTCCGGCAACTTTGCCGCCGAGCACCATCATGACGCTGCCCCTGCCGTGGTCCGTGCCGTTGCTGCGATTGGAGCGCAGCCTGCGCCCGAATTCGGTCAATACCACGATGACCAGTTGATTCTGATAGTTTGCCATGTCGTTGTAGAAGGCGCCGAGCCCCTGCGACAAACGCTCGACCTGATTGCGAAATCGCCCGGGCTGATACTCATGGGTGTCCCATCCGCCGAGATCCACCGTGGCTGCGCGCAACCCGAGATCCATCTTGATGAGCTGCGCCAGCGCCTTGAGAGGCCGACCCAATTCGTACGCGGCCTCATAGTTCACACCCGGCTGCGGCACGTAGGCGACGTACTTGCCGTGCGGGTCGCGTGCCAGCCGTGCATCGATGGCCGACATCGCATCCAAGGTGACGCGACCGGCCGTGGTGACCTCACCGATGCGCCGCGCGTCTCGCATCCCCGGCGTACCGTACAGCCCCGTCAACACCTTGCCCGTCTGGGGGCCGCCGGGCGGACCAACGCCGTTGGCCAGATCCGCCACCGAAATGGCTCCCGCATCGCCGGTCCACGCGCCGCTCGGCGCACTCGACATCGATGCACCGCGCACCGCTCCCACGGGCGGCAGGGTATCCATCGCCCGCGCCAGCCAACCGCTCGGCGTTCGGTTCAAGGATGTGCCGTCGGCGACCCCATGTTCGATCATATCGGTGGCGACGAAGTGACTGCGCGTCGTATCGGTGAGTCCTGCGGCATGGATGAAGGCGATGTGCTTGGCATCGTTGAGCTCCGCGAGCGCCTGCGCCGCCGCATGCAGGCGAAATTCCCGCGTCGGCTCCAGCGCATGCAGGATGGGATGCCCTGCATCCTGGCCCTCGTCGAGAACCCGCAACTCCGAGCTACGCGCCGCGATGAAGTCGGCATCGCCGGCCGGCGACAGCAAATTCAGTCCGTCGCAACCGCCGCGCAGGTGCAGCACGACCAGGATCCGGTTGTCCTGCGACTCGGCCCCGAACAGCAGCCTTCCTAACCCGGGCAGCGGCGCGAGTCCGGAGGCCGCGGCCAACGCGGTGGCTTGCAACAAGGAGCGGCGCGAGATGGACATGGATCACCTCAAGTGACTTGAAACTCGGGCGTCATCGCGCAATACGCCGCCAAGCGCGCCCAGCGGCGCCCTGCTTCCGCCGCCCCGTTTACATTCAGCGGCTGATCGGCCGGCCATCCGCAGCCCTCGACAATCGCCGCGACCGGGGCCGGTGGGGCCACCCCCAGCAAGCGCGTGAGCAGAGCGAGGGTTGCGGTGCGCGTCGTCGGCGTTGCCAACCCGGCCGTATCGGCAGACACGAGCGCCCCGCTGCCCCAGTTGTTCTCGGCCAGGCCGAGCAACATCGACCAGCGGTGACGCATGGCCTGCGAGGTGAGAAAGGGCGCGGATGAATCCGGCAATCCGGTGGGCGTCGGCCAACCGAAGAGATTCTGGCCGCCACCGGCAAGCTCGCCACCCAGCTGCTCGGTGAACACCAAATCGATTTCCATGGCGCGTGCGAACGACGCCGCCAGCGCCAATGGCCGGCGGGTTTTTGCGCCGGGCGTCGCCACGCCGCTCGTCGCCACCTCAGACGCCATGAATTCCTTCGATAACAACAGCGTGCGCAGCACCCGTGCGATCTGATCGTGAGATTCCACGTGGGTCAGCCAAACCTCGACCATCTTGCCGCGCACTCGGGCCGCCGCGGCGTCGCCGAGGAAGCGGCGGCACAACTTGTCGCACAGGAAGCCTGCAGTGGCCGGGTGCGCGGCCACCAGGTCGAGAACCTGACGGCCGTCCGCGAGCGCGGGCGCGAAGGCGTCGAACTCGGTCGCCAGCACCCGTTTCTGATAGCCGTCGTGCCAATTCTCGACATACACGAATTGGCCGGTCTGAGGCAGCTTGCGATGCGCGTCGATGGTGCCGCCATCTTCGATGGTCCACCCCGTGAAGGCGCGCGCCGCCTCGTAGACATCTTGATCGATGTATCCGGTCGGCTTGCCCTGCAAAGCGCCCGGGACATCGCGCCATCGATCGTAGCGATCGTTCAGATAGGCACCGCGCCCCATGGTGTGCAATTCGAACAGCTCGCGCGCGTAGTTCTCGTTGGCGGAACCGGCCCGCGAGGAGCGATTCGACAGGTAGTATTGCATCGCCGCGCTGGTCGCCGCCGCCTCCAGCAGTTCGCGAAAATTCCCGAAGCAGTGCCGCCTGATGACATCGCGATCGTAGGCCGGCAATGCGACTCCGATGGCCTCGCTGCCGAGCGCATCCACATTGAAATGATCGTGCCAAAATCCGCACATCACCTCACGCAACTGCCAGCGGCTGTGCACGGCGCGCAGAACCGTGGCCGCGATCACTTCATCGCGCGGGCGCCGGCGCTCCGCTGCATGCATGACATTCTTGTGGTCGACCAGGTGCCACAGGGTCGATATCGGGGCATCGAGGCTGCTGAGCGGACGCGACTCGTCGATGGCCGGCCAGCCATCGCCCGCCGGATACTTGATGTGCAGACGCGCGCTCCGCAGACGCTCATCGGCGATGCCGTCGAGACCCGCCCGCGGCGCCAGTTGGGTCTCGACCCAGGCGGGATACCCGCCGCTTTGCAGCTCCTGCAACGAACGCGGGCTCGCGCCGAATCCCGCGCGCCCGAGAACGTAGAAAGCGAATCCGCTGTCGACATGCACGATGGTCACCTCGCCAGCCTAAGCTGCAGGCATATCAGGCACAACGCACGACACGCCGGTTCGTGACATTAGGAATCTGTCATGTGACAGCGACCCTGCGACAAGTCTTCGATTATTCCCGCGCCGCGCGAATGTCGGCGAACTGCGCCGCCAAATCGGTGCGCGCCGCCATGTCCTCGATATCCGCCGACACCTTGCGCTGCCAATTCGGATATTCCCGGTCCGTGCCGGGCACGTTCACCGGAAGTGTCTCGCCCAGCAGATCCTCGATCTGCAATGCGACCAGCGCCGTCGCCGAGCGCGCCAGGTACACATGCAGGGCATGGGCGAGTTCGGTGCTGAATGGATCGGCCGGCGTCGCGGTCTGCACGGGTTTGAGCCCTTGCTGCTCGAGCGCCGCCAGCAGCAACTCCCGGTCATGTTCCCGCTCCCGGGTCACCTCGTTCTCAACCGCGGCGCTCGGATACAGATTCAAACTGCGGCGCAGCTCGATATCGCGCGCCTCCCAGTAGCTGCGCAAGGTGGGCATGTCGTGGGTGGTGACCGTGGCCAGCGCGTGTCGCACATATTCGTCGGGACGGCGGAATCGGCCCTCCAGCCGTTCGAACAGCAGGACCTTGTAGTGATACAGGCCGTACTCCGGCATGGCGCTGCGCATTTCGTCGGGAACCACGCCGAGGTCTTCACCCACCACCAGACAGGAAGCGCGCGCGCTTTCGACCGCCAGCACCGTGAGCAGCTCGTGCAGCGGATAGTGAACGTAGGCGCCTTCGGTTGGCGAGAAACCGCTCGCCACCCACCACAGCCGGAACAGCGACATGACGTGATCCAGACGCAGCGCGCCGTAGAAGCGCATGTTGCTGCGGATCAGCTGCACGAAACCCTGCAGCCGCTCCGCCCGCATCACCGACGGGTCCTGCGGCGGAATGCCCCAACCCTGCCCCTTGAGAGCCAGGGGATCCGGCGGCGCGCCGATTTCAGCACCCAGGCAATAACTGCTGCGGTCCATCCAGGTTTCGGAACCGGAGGGATTCGCTCCCACCGCATAGTCGCCATACAGTCCGATCGGCATGCCGAGTTCGCGCGCCAGCGCCTGCGCGGCGCACAGCTGATCGTGCGCCAGCCATTGCAGGTACGCATAGAATTCAACCTCTTCGGCATGCTCGGCCGCAAAGCGCGCCGCGGCCGTGCCGTTCACATCGCGAAACTGCTCCGGCCAGGACAGCCAGCCTGATGCGGCTGCGCCGGTTACGCGAAAATGATGATCGAGCGCGTCGAAGCGGGCGTGCATTTGCAAGGGCTCCGCGCCGGTGGCGAGAAATGCGCGAAACTCGCGCCCCCGGGCACTGTCGGCCGCCAGGTGGCGCTCGCGGAAATCGCGGTACAGCAGCGCGAGGATCTCGAATTTGAGATCCGCCACTCCGCGGTAATCGACCAATTCGCGGCCGCGCAGTTCATCCAGGCGCTGCGCGAACGCGGCCTCCGACAGCCGTGCGCGTGCCGGCGCGCAGTCGAGAAATTCCGGCACCGCGGGAACCGCGATGTACAGCACGTTGAGAAAATGCCGGCTCGACGCACTGTAGGGGCTCGAACGCTCCGGTTCCGCGGATTCAAGCCGATGAATCCGGCACCGTGCGGCGCCAGCCACCGGATCAACGATCGCAGATCGTTGAAATCTCCCATCCCCCAATTGTCCCGCGACCGCAGCGTATAGAGCTGCACGGCGACGCCCCACAGCCGCCGGCCCGCGGCGATCGAGACAGGCTCGAAGCAGCGCGGCGCGGACACGATCAGCAGGCAGCGCTCGGCCGCTCCCGCAGCCACTTTCGCTTCCAATTGGTGATAGCCGGGCGGCAGCTCGAGCGGCAATTGCAGGCGCCGGCGCGTAATCCACGTTCCTTCGACCTCGCCTCTCCACACCTCGGGACAAGCGGCGGTCGAGATCATCCCTGTGTGCCGCGAACCGTCCTCGCAATGCAGCGACCACATCAATGTGGAGCCGAATTCGCGCGCCGTGATGTTGACTTCGACGCTGGTTCGCGTGCCGCGCGCGGCGGCCAGCGGCGGCAGAAATTTGCGCCAGCGGGTCACCTCGAGCCGGGCGAGCTCGAGCGTCAGCGCGGCGGGATCCTCCACGCTGCAGCCCATCGCGCGCAGCAGGTTCTGTTTCGTCTCGATGCTGAAATGACGCAGCTCGCCGCGATAATCATGGTAGGCGTCGCCGATTCCCCGCAGGCGCGCCAATCTCTCGATGAGCGTCGTGTGCACCATTTCAGCACTCCAGCAGCGCGGCGCTGCTGGCATCCAGGCGGTACTCGCGCGCGGCACCGAGGCTGGCGGCTTCGAAGACGTCGAGCGCCGTGTCGAATTGCCGGATCCAGGGCGCATCGGCCGGCGCCGGCGGCAGCGCGAACGACTGCGGCGCGGCGCCGGCGTTCAACAGCAGCAACAAGCGCCCGCCGCTGTCGCCGCGCTTGCCGAACCAGATACCCAAGGTGTGCAGGTTCTCATCCTGCCACTCACCTTGCTTCATCTCGTTGCCTTGCACATTTAACCACGTCACATCTTTCACGCCGGCGCGCGACGAAGCGCCTTTGAGAAAGGTCTCGCGCCGGAACTCGACGTGCCGGCGGCGCAGCCGCGCGAGCACTTGCACGAACCGCAGCAGGTCCTGGTTCAGGCCCCGCAAACGCCAATCGACCCACGAGATCTCGTTGTCCTGGCAGTAGGCGTTGTTGTTGCCGCGCTGAGTGCGCGCGAATTCGTCGCCGCCCTGCAGCATCGGCACCCCCTGCGAAAAGAACAGCGTGGCCAGGAAGTTGCGCATCTGGCGTTTGCGAAGAGCATTCACCGCAGCATCGTCGGTCGGACCCTCGGCCCCGCAATTCCAGCTCAAATTGTCGCTGTGGCCGTCGCTGTTGTGTTCCAGATTTGCTTCATTGTGGCGTTCGTTGTAGGCGACGAGATCGAACAGTGTGAAGCCATCGTGCGCCGTCGGGAAATTGATGCCGGCCGTCGGCTTGCGCCCGTTGTGCCGAAATAAATCGCTCGAGCCCGCCAGTCTTTCGGCGAGTGCGCCGACCTTGCCCTTATCGCGCCGCCAAAATGAACGCACCTCGTCCCGGTAGCGATCGTTCCATTCCGACCAGCCCGGCGGAAATCGGCCGAGCTGGTATCCTCCCCAGCCCACGTCCCAGGGTTCCGCAATCAGCTTGACGAAAGCCAGCGCAGGCTCGGAGCGCAACGACTTGAAAAAGCTGCTGTGCTCGTTGAAGCCGTTGCCCTCGCGCCCCAGCACGGTCGCAAGATCGAAGCGAAATCCATCGACGTGCATTTGCTCGACCCAGTACTTCAAGCAGTCGATGATCAGGGCGCGCACCTGGGGATGCTCGCAGCACACCGTATTGCCGCAACCGGTGACGTTTTCATAGAAGCGCCAATCCTGCGGCATGAGGCGGTAATAGACTGCGTTGTCGATGCCGCGCAAGGAGAGCAGCGGCCCGGTTTCGTTGCCTTCCGCGGTATGATTGAACACAACGTCGAGAATCACTTCGATACCGGCGGCATGCAGCGCCTTGACCATGGTCTTGAACTCGGCGACGGCATCGTGCACCGCGTATTCGTTCGCCGGCGAGAACCACGCGACCGGATTGTAGCCCCAATAATTGCTCAATCCGCGCTCCCGCAGGAGCGGCTCGCTGACGAACGCCTGGCATGGCATGAGTTCGACCGCGGTGACTCCGATCGACTTCAAATGTTCGATCACCGCGGCGACGGTGAGTCCGAGATACTTGCCGCGCCAGTCCGCCGGCACCCCCGGATGCAGCCGGGTGAAGCCTTTGACGTGCAGCTCGTAGATCAGCGTTTCGCGCCACGGGATGGCCGGCGGCCGGTCGCCGCCCCAATCGAAAGAGCCATCGATCACGCGTGCGCGCAGCGGCCACCCGGTTGAGAGCTGGCGCGCATAGGGATCGATCAAACCGACGCTGGCATCGAAGCGGTGGCCATTCTGCGGGTCATTCGGCCCGTGCACGTAATACGCATAGAGGGTTCCCACATCCGCGCACCGCGGCGCCACCAGGCCATGCCATATGTCGCCGGTGCGCGCCGGTAGATCGGCACGCTCTAATTCGGCGCCGTCGGCATCGAACACGCAAATTTCGACGCGGGTCGCGTTGCTCGAGAACAAGGCGAAATTGACGCCGCGCTTGGTCCGCGTGGCACCCAAAGGGCGCGGCAATCCCGCTTGAATGAGCTTCACGACGCGAGACTCACTCGGGCCCGATGAAAAACATTGCGCCGAGCGGCGGCAGATCCAGCCGCAGCGAATGAGGGTAGCCTTGAGCACGTTCATGCGCCGCGCTCGCCTGTAGCTGCCGGTTGTAGCCGGAACCGCCGAATCGTGCTTCGTCCGAGTCGAATAACTTGCGGTAAGTCCCCGCCTCGGCGACGCCGATCCGATAGCCGTCGCGCGGCACCGGAGTTGCGTTGAACACGCAGGTAATGGGGGCGCCGGCATTCTCACCGACGCCGAGCCGCGCGAACGCCCACACGCTTTCATCCGCATTGTGCAGATCCACCCAGCGAAATCCCTGGCGATCGCAATCGCTGCCGTAGAATTGCGCGGTCGCGCGATACAAATGATTCAGCTCGCGCAGGCAATCGCGCAGGGCGGCGTGCTCCGCGACGCCCAATTGCCACCATTCCAGCTGCCCGTCGTCGCGCCACTCGGGCCATTGTCCGAATTCCGAACCCATGAACAACAGCTTCTTGCCGGGATGGGCGAACATGTAACTCAAAAAGAGGCGAAAGTTCGCGCGCTTCTGCCAATCGTCGCCGGGCATCTTGGCGAGCAGAGAGCGCTTGCCGTGCACCACTTCGTCGTGCGAGATCGGCAGGATGAAATTCTCCGACCAGGCATAGACGAAAGAGAAAGTGATCAGTTGGTGATCGTAGCGCCGATGAATCGGATTCAGAGCGGCATAGCGCAAGGTGTCGTTCATCCAGCCCATATTCCACTTGAAATTGAATCCGAGACCGCCGTGATCGGGGGGCAGCGTCACCCCGGCGAAGGACGTGGATTCCTCGGCGATGGTCAGGACGCCGGGATACGCGCGGTGCACGGCATCGTTCATCTGGCGCAGGAACTCGATGGCTTCGAGGTTTTCGCGGCCGCCGTCGCGGTTCGGCAGCCATTCGCCGGGTTTGCGGCTGTAATCCAGATACAGCATCGAGGCCACGGCATCGACGCGCAGGCCGTCCACGTGATAGCGATCGGCCCAGAACAGCGCATTGGCGACCAGAAAATTACGCACTTCGTGGCGTCCGTAGTTGAAGATCTTGGTGCCCCATTCGGTGTGCTCGCCGAGGCGCGGATCCTCATGCTCGTACAGGGCGCTGCCGTCGAAGTACGCCAGGCCATGATCGTCGCTCGGGAAATGCGCCGGCACCCAGTCGAGAATCACGCCGAGCCCGGCCAGGTGGCAACGATCGACGAACAACATGAAGTCCTGAGGGGATCCGTAGCGCGCGGTCGCCGCGTAGTAACCGACGATTTGATAACCCCACGAGGCGTCGAGCGGGTGCTCCGCGACGCCCATCAATTCCAGGTGCGTGTAGCCCATTTCAACGGCGTAGGGAATCAGCTGGTCCACCGCCTCGAGCCAGCTCATGAAAGGCGGACGCCGTTGATCCCACGGACGGCGCCACGATCCCAGGTGCACCTCGTAGGCATTGAATGGCCGGCGCAACGGGTCGGCGCGTTCGCGCTGCGCCAGCCACTGCGAGTCGGCCCAAGCGTAACCGTCGAGCGAAGCGACGATGGAGCAATTCTCCGGGCGCAGTTGCATGGCGACGCCGTAAGGATCGGCCTTGAGGAATAAACGGCCCGCACGGTCGCGGATTTCGTACTTGTAGATGGTGCCGGCGCCCACACCAGGAATCGTCAATTCCCAAACGCCGGAAGAAGCGCGGCCATGCATCACATGGGTGCGGCCGTCCCAATGATTGAACGGGCCCACCACGCTGACGCGCTCGGCATTGGGCGCCCATACGGCGAATCGCGTGCCTGGCGGCGCGCCGGGCTCGACTCGAAGGTGCGCTCCGAGCTTCTCGTAGATGCGCTCGTGCCTGCCCTCGCCAAACAAGTAAAGATCGAAATCGCTGAGTTCTGAATCGGTCAAAGCGCCATCACATCACGGGCTTCACGGCCCAAATACGGTCCGCGTACTCGCGAATACTGCGGTCGCTGGAGAAATAGCCCATATTGAGACAATTGATGATGGCCTTGTGGCTCCATTCGTCCTCGTGGACGAACAGCGCATCCACCTGATCCTGGGCTCGGACATAGGCCGCAAAATCCGCCAGCACCAAGAATGGCTCGCCATCGCTCAGCAGGCGGTCGACCACCGCTTGCGCATCATGCGGACGCCCCGGCGAGAAAAATCCCGACTCGATCAGCTCCAATGTCTTCTTCAGGTCGGGATTGGCCTCGAGCTCGCGCCGCGGCTGGTAGCCCGCCGCGCGCCGCGCCGCGACCTCTTGCGCCGTGAGACCGAAAATGAACACGTTTTCCGCTCCGACATGGTCGCGGATCTCGATATTGGCTCCGTCCAGGGTGCCGATGGTGAGCGCACCGTTCAGCGCCAGCTTCATGTTGCCGGTACCCGAGGCCTCCATGCCGGCAGTGGAAATCTGCTGCGACAGATCCGCGGCGGGCATGATCTTCTGCGCCAGCGAAACATCGTAGTCCGGCAGAAACACGACGCGCAGTTTGTCGCGCACGGCGGGATCCGCATCGATCGTGCGGGCGACGTTGTTGATGAGCTTGATGATGGCCTTGGCCATGGCATAGCCGGGCGCCGCCTTGCCGGCGAAAATCACGTTGCGCGGCACGATATCGGCGCGCGGGTTGTCGCGAATGCGCCGGTAGCGCGTCACCACGTACAGCAGATTGAGCAGCTGGCGCTTGTACTCGTGGATCCGCTTCACCTGCACGTCGAACAGCGAGTTGACGGCGAGCTCCACGCCCGTGCGCCGCATCACCTCGTCGGCGAGCCGCTGCTTGTTGGTGCGCTTGATGCCGCGAAACTGGCGGCGAAATTCCGCGTCGCCGGCGGCGCCGCTCAGCCTGC
>Ga0210400_10001904_pt1 | contig 20158 bp, 26 predicted proteins | sample IncBWH26MmetaG_FD_155456 | JGI IMG/M metagenome (GOLD analysis project Ga0210400, IMG submission 155456) | Forest soil microbial communities from Barre Woods Harvard Forest LTER site, Petersham, Massachusetts, United States - Inc-BW-H-26-M | ecosystem: Environmental > Terrestrial > Soil >...
CCGGCGAGCATGTCGGCGCGGCTGCGCCGCGACAGCGCGCCGTATTTGGCGTAGGAGGCGACCCGGAACAGCGCATGCCCCTCGGCAGCATAGGCGTGGCCGGAGGCGATCAGCCGCTCGATCAGCGCGATCATCTGCTTGATGTATTCGGTGGCGCGCGGCTCGATGTCGGGCGGCAGATTGCCGAGCGCCGCCATGTCGGCGTGATACTGCGCCGTGGTTCGCGCCGTCACCTGGTCGATCGTCTGACCGCTCGCGCGCGCCGCGGCCATGATCTTGTCCTCGACATCGGTGATGTTGCGGACATAGGTGACGTGGTCCGCACCGTATTCGTGGCGCAGCACGCGGTACAGCAGGTCGAAGGCGACGACCGCCCGCGCATTGCCGATATGGGCCTCGTCGTAGACCGTCGGGCCGCAGACATACATCCTGACCCGCTCGGGATCGAGCGGCGCGAACGGCTCCTTGCTGTGGGTCAGCGAATTGTACAGAACGAGCGGCATCGGGCGGGCGATCACGGCAAATTGGGGTCAGGAACCGTTCACATAAGCTCATTGCGCCACGGATCAATCAACCTGGATTAGGAATGCGCCCGGCCCGCGGGCCGGGTATAGAACGCCAATGCAGATGACCGGATCGCAACCAGCGAGACCGCCTTCCGGCGCGCTCGCGCTACTGGCGTCGCGCCGTTTCGGGCCGCTGTTCGCGACGCAATTCCTCTCCGCCTTCAACGACAACGCGTTGAAGAACGCGCTGGTGCTGATGATCGCATACCGCGCCGATAGCGCCGGCGCGCTGACGGCGGGGCTGTTGGTCCCGCTGGCCGGCGGGCTCTTCATCCTGCCGTTCTTTCTGTGCTCGGCGAGCGCCGGCGCCCTCGCCGATGCGAGCGACAAGGCCTGGCTCGTCCGCATCATCAAGTTCACCGAGATCGCGGTGATGCTGGTTGCGGCGGCCGGGGTCGTCGCCGGCAGCACCATTGTCTTGCTCGCGCTGCTCTTCGTGATGGGGATAGAGGCGGCGTTCTTCGGCCCGATCAAATACGCGATCCTGCCCGACCTGTTGGCCTCCGATGAGCTGCTGCTCGGCAATGCGCTGATCGAGGCCGGCACGTTTCTCGCGATCCTGCTCGGCACGATCGCCGGCATGCTGATCGCGACCGGCCATGGCGAGCTCGCGATAGCGAGCCTGATCATCGTGGTCGCGCTGGCCGCCTGGGGGGCCAGCCTGATGATCCCGCCGACCCCTCCGGCCGCGGCACCGGCCCCCTTCCAGTGGAATTTCGCCGCCGCGACGGCGCGGCTGATCGGCGGAGCGGCGGAGCGGCCGGTGCCGTTCCGCTCTATGCTGGGGATCTCGTGGTTCTGGCTGGTCGGGGCTCTCTATCTGTCGCAGTTTCCCGGCTATGTGCGGTTTGTGCTCGGCAGCGAGGAGATGGTCGTCACGCTGTTCCTCGCGGTCTTCTCGGTCGGGGTCGGCGCCGGCTCGATGCTGTGCAACCGGCTGCTGCGCGGCAAGATCAGCGCCCGGACGGTGCCGTGGGGCATGCTCGGCCTCGCCCTGTTCTCGATCGATCTGTGGGCCGCCAGCCCTGCCGCGTCGGTCGGCCCGGATTTGAGCCCCATAGCCGTCTTTCTCGCACGGCCGGAAAGCTGGCGGATCCTGGCCGATCTGTTCGGGATCGCGCTGTCAGGCGGCGTGTTCATCGTGCCGCTCTACGCGCTGCTGCAGACCGCCAGCGACGAGCGGCGGCGCGCCCGCACGATCGGCGCCAACAATATCGTCAATGCCGCGGCGATGGTGCTGTCGACGATCCTGACGATGGCGCTGGTTGCGGCGGGGGTCAGCGTGCCCGGCCTGTTCCTGCTGGCGGGCCTAGCGAGCCTGCCGGTGGCCGCGCTGTCCTGGCGCCTCGCGCCCGGCTTCTCTCTCGCTCCGGCGCCGACAGCGCTCGAGGCGGAAGAAACCTAACCGCGCAAATCTTCCGGGTCGGGCTCTTCCTGCATCAGGATTTCGTAGACCTCGCCGGCAATCCCGCTGCGGCCGTGCCGCAGCTCGGTGCCGATCTGATCGTCGGCGGTCGCCCAGGTGAAGGCTTCGAGCACCTCCGTCGGGGTCGCGCCGGTCGCGAGAATGCGGGCGATGACGCTGTCATCGAGATAACCGACGATCTCGATGATTTCGGAAGCGGTGACGGACCGCAAAGTCGAGTTCATCGAAAGACCTCCGCTGCTTTGCAGGGAACACCCACGCCGCGCGGTTTGCTCCGCCGGCGCGTATCGGCGTGAAAAACCGATGGTTTTTCGCGTTGTTTCGGTAATATGGAGATAACCCGGCCGCCAGGATCCGGGCGAAGCAAGAAGCCGGACTTTCCGGCCGCACTCAAACAGGGAGGGAACAGATGGGGACGATTCCGCTGACACGCCGCACGGTGCTGCAGACAGCCGCCGCGGCGACCGCTACTACCGCGCTCACCGCGCCCTTCGTGCACGGCGCCTTTGCCGCCGGCAAGCTCAATGTCGGCTTTTGGGACCATTGGGTGCCCGGCGCCAACGACACCTTGACCAAGCTATGCAACGAGTGGGCGGCAAAGGAAAAAGTCGAGATCAAGATCGACTACATCACCTCGCAGGGGGACAAGCTGAACCTCACGCAAGCGGCCGAAGCACAGGCGCGTTCCGGCCACGACATGCTGACCTTCCTCGCCTGGGCGGCGGCGGCGCAGAGCGATAATCTCGAACCCGTCGACGACATCATGGCGCCGCTGATTGCAGCCAACGGCAAGATCAGCGAAGGCATCGAATTCGTCGCCAGGCAGAACGGCCACTGGATCGGCGTCCCCGCCTGCGTCGGCAGCCCGACCCTGCCAACGGCCGGTCGCATCGATCTGATCAAGAAATACATCGATCTCGACGTGACCCAGATGTACCCAGCGGGCAAGCCGGCCAACAAGGAACTGGCCGACAAGTGGACGTGGGATACGTTCCTGACCCTGGCCGAGAAATGCTTCAAGGCGGGCGAGAGTCATCTGGTCGGCGTTGGTCTCGGCGTCACCAACGACTCGGTCGCCTGGACCGATCCGGTGGTGCGCAGCCACGGCGGCGCCCTGGTCGACAAGGACGGCAACATCACCGTCAAATCCGACGCCATGCGCCAGGTGCTCGAGTGGTACAAGAAGCTCGTCCCCTACATGCCGCCGGACGCCTTCGCCTGGGATGATGCGTCGAACAACAAATACCTGATCTCCGGCCAGGGTACGCTGATCTTCAACCCGCCCTCGGCCTGGGCGGTGGCGGTGCGCGATGCGCCCAAGGTCGCCGAGCTGGTCTGGCACTTCCCGTCGCCGAAGGGACCGAAAGGCCGCTTCGATGCGGCGGTGCCGTTCTTCTGGGGCACCTGGAAGTTCTCGCCAAACAAGCCGGCAGCGAAGAGCCTGCTGACCCACCTCTGCCAGCGCTCCTCGGTCGAGCAGACCGTGGCCGCGAGCAAGGGTTACGACATCCCGCCCTTCTCCGGATTGCACGATTTCAAGACCTGGGCCGAGGAAGGCCCGCCCAAGGGCGGCATCTACAACTACCCGCCGCGCGGCGATGTGGAGATGGTGATCCCCTACAGCCCGGCGCCGGCACGCATCGCCAACCAGATCTACGCGCAGGCGACCTTGCCGAAGATGATTGCCAAGTGCACGACGCAGGGACAGTCGATCGAGCAGGCGCTCGACTGGGCGGCATCGGAGCTGGAGGGCTTCAGCCGAAGCTGAGTTCCCCGCGCCGCTTTCGCCGATACGGCAGCCCGGCTGCCGCGACCCGTGGCCGTTATCCCGGCCACGGGTCTTTTTTTGCCCCAGCAGCGCCGGGTTTTGTGCTAACCGCACGGGCTTGGGGGAGAACGGTGCGGCAAGACAACCCCGCCCGGGCCGTCCCCTAACAACGCTCCAGCTTAAGGATGGGTAGGATGGCTGAAAAGACAATGACACGCCGCCGGGTGCTCGGCACCGCGGCGATGGCGACAACAGCCTTTGCGGCGGCGCCCTTCGTGCGCGGTGCTCATGCCGCCGGCAAGCTCGGCGTGGCCTTCTGGGACCATTGGGTGCCGGGCGCCAACGACGTGATGACCAAGCTGTGCAAGGAATGGGCGGACAAGGAAAAGGTCGATCTCCAGATCGACTTCGTCACCTCCCAGGGCGACAAGCTGATGCTGACGATCGCGGCCGAGGCGCAAGCCCGGTCGGGGCACGACATGCTGACGATGCCGAGCTGGTACGCCGCGGCGCAGACCGAGAATCTCGAGCCGTGCGACGATCTGATGGGCAATTTGATCGGCCAATATGGCGAGCCGAGCGCCGCCGTCACCTATGTCGGCAAGCAGAACGGCCACTGGATCGCGCCGCCGGCAATCCCCAACACGCTGACGCTGCCGTCGGTCGGCCGCATCGACATCTTCAAGGAGGCTGTCGGGCTCGATCTGACCCAGATGTATCCGGGCAGCGCGCCGCCCAACAAGGAGCTGACGGACAAGTGGACCTGGGACTTTTTCCTGCAGGCGGCGGAGAAATGCCACAAGGCGGGCCACCCGTTCGGCCTGGCGATCGGCCAGACCGGCGACACCGCGAACTGGGTCGGCGCGGTCTTCACGGCGCACGGCGCCGAGCTGGTCGACAAGGACGGCAACATCACCGTCAAATCCGAGCCGGTGAAGCAGGTGCTCGAATGGTTCAAGAAGATCGTGCCGTTCCTGCCGCCCGATGTGTTCGCCTGGGATGATTCCTCGAACAACAAGGCGCTGATCTCGGGCCAGGCGGCGCTGATCTTCAACCCGCCCTCGGCCTGGGCAGTGGCGGTGCGCGATGCGCCGAAAGTCGCCGAGCAGTGCTGGCATTTCCCGTCGCCGAAAGGCCCGAAGGGCCGCTTCGACCCGGCGCAGCCCTCCTATTGGGGCATCTGGAAGTTCTCGCCCAACAAGGCGGCCGCGAAGAGCCTCGCCGCTTATCTGTGGCAGAAGAGCTCGGTCGAGCAGCTGGTCGCCGGCAGCCACGGCTACGACATCCCGGCCTTCGGCACGCTGCGCCAGTTCAAGACCTGGGCCGAGGAAGGACCGCCGAAGGGCGGCATCTGGAACTACCCGCCGCGCGGCGAGGTCATCGAGTCGGTGTCGGGCTCGCCGGCCCCCGCGAACATCGCCAACCAGATCTACTCGCAGGCGACGATGGCCAAGATGATCGCCCAGTGCACCCAATCCGGGAAGACGATCGATCAGGCGATCGATTGGGCGGCCAGCGAACTCGAAGGCTTCAAGCGGAGCTGAGCGGGCCGACACCGCAAAAGGATCCCTCTCTGCCCTTAAGGGCGGAGAGGGAGGGGCCCACGCCGAAGGCGTGGGAGGGTGAGGTGGGATTTCGGCTAGCGCTCTGGAATCCCCCACCTCACCCCAGCCCTCTCCGCCCCCGGGGGCGGAGAGGGAGTTTCCAGCGTTAACCCTTCTCCTCCCGAAATTCGCGGAACACCTTGGAGGCGACCATCATTGACTCGCGGATGATTGGCACGCCGATATAGCCGGAGAGGTGCAGGAAGACCTCGGTCAGCTCGTCCTCGGTCCAGCCCTGGCGCAAGGCGAAACGGATGTGAAGGGCGAGCTCGGGCTCGCGCCCGGTGCAGGTGTCGGACACGACGCAGAGCAATGCCCGCGTCTTGAGGTCGAGGCCGGGGCGGGTCCACAGCGCGCCGAACACCGTTTCCTTCACCAGGTCGAGGAATTTCCGCATGACCGGGTCGCTGTAGACGCCGCGCGCCGCCTTCTCGACCTCGGTGTCGCCCATCAATTGCCGCCGCATCGCGTCGCCCTTGCGATAGAGCTCGCTCTCCGCCATCTCGGTCTCCCTTGCTGACTCAGTTCGCGGCCATCTTGCCGCGCCGAACCGGGTACGGGCAATCGGCCGCGACTCTGGCCTTTCACCCTGCGATGGTGCTATCTCGCGCCATGAGCGACATCCTGCGGCGATTGGACGAGAAACGCGGGGCGGCCCGCGCCGGCGGCGGCACACGCCGGATCGAGGCGCAGCACGCCAAGGGCAAGCTGACGGCGCGCGAGCGCCTCGAATTGCTGCTCGATCCCGGTTCCTTCGAGGAATGGGACATGTTCGTCGAGCATCGCAGCCAGGATTTCGGCATGGCGGAGCAGAAGATCCCGGGCGATGGGGTCGTCACCGGCTACGGCACAATCAACGGCCGGCTGGTTTTTGTGTTCAGCCAGGATTTCACGGTGTTCGGCGGCTCGCTGTCGGAACCGCACGCCGAGAAGATCTGCAAGATCATGGACCAGGCGATGAATGTCGGCGCGCCGGTCATCGGACTCAACGATTCCGGCGGCGCGCGCATTCAGGACGGGGTCGCCTCGCTGGCCGGCTATGCCGAGGTGTTCCAGCGCAACGTGCTGGCCTCGGGGGTCGTGCCGCAGGTCTCGCTGATCATGGGTCCGTGCGCCGGCGGCGCGGTCTATTCGCCGGCGATGACCGACTTCATCTTCATGGTCAAGGACAGCTCCTACATGTTCGTGACCGGGCCGGACGTGGTGAAGACGGTCACGCACGAGACCGTCACGCAGGAGGAGCTGGGTGGCGCGATCACCCATACGACGCGCTCGGGGGTGGCCGATCTCGCCTTCGAGAACGATGTCGAGGCGCTGTTGGAGCTGCGCCGGTTCATCGATTTCCTGCCGAGCTCCAACCGTCCGCCGGCGCCGGTCCGGCGCTCGGCTGATCCGCGCGACCGCGACGAAGCCTCGCTCGACACGCTGATCCCGGCCAATCCGAACAAGCCCTACGACATGAGGGAGCTGATCCAAAAGGTCGTGGACGAGGGCGATTTCTTCGAGGTGCAGCCGAATTACGCGGCCAACATCCTGATCGGCTTCGGCCGCATGGAAGGCGCGACGATCGGCATCGTCGCCAACCAGCCGATGGTGCTGGCCGGCTGCCTCGACATCGACAGCGCCCGCAAGGCGGCGCGGTTCGTGCGCTTCTGCGACTGCTTCGACATCCCGATCGTGACCTTTGTCGATGTGCCGGGGTTTCTGCCGGGGACCGCGCAGGAATACGGCGCGATCATCAAGCATGGCGCGAAATTGCTGTTCGCCTTCGCCGAGGCGACCGTCCCAAAGGTGACGCTGATCACGCGCAAGGCCTATGGCGGAGCCTATGACGTGATGAGCTCGAAGCATTTGCGCGGCGACGTCAATTTCGCCTGGCCCTCGGCCGAGATCGCGGTGATGGGACCGAAAGGCGCCGTCGAGATCATCTTCCGCGCCGATCTCGCCGACGCCGCCGCGATCGAGGCGCGCGCGCAAGAATACCGCGAGAAATTCGCCAACCCGTTTGTCGCGGCCAGCCGCGGCTTTATCGACGACGTGATCAAGCCGAGCACGACGCGGCGCCGCCTCTGCCGCGCGCTGGCGATGCTGCGCGGCAAGCAGTTGCAGAACCCGTGGAAGAAGCACGACAACATCCCGCTGTGATGCCCACTCGCCTCATACAGCCCCAACGCTCTGCGGGACGCCTTCGGTCGGGCTACCCTCAACCGCATTCCCGGCGAAAGCCGGGACCCATTCGTCAGCGGCTCGTGCGGTCGCCAAGATGGGTCCCGGCTTTCGCCGGGAATGCGGACTAATAATTGCGCTCCGCTCGGCAAGGCCGGGCATGTTCCGCAAGATCCTGATCGCCAATCGCGGCGAGATCGCTTGCCGCATCATCCGCACGGCACGGCGGATGGGGATCGCGACGGTTGCGGTCTATTCCGAGGCCGATGCCGAGGCATTGCATGTGCGCGAGGCCGATGAAGCGGTGCTGATCGGACCGCCGCCTTCGGCCGACAGCTATCTGCGCATCGACCGGATCATCGAAGCCTGCAAAATAACCGGCGCCGAGGCGGTGCATCCCGGCTATGGGTTTCTGTCGGAGCGGACGGAATTCGCGGCGGCCCTCGCCGATGCCGGCATCGTATTCATCGGCCCGACCCCCGACGCGATCGCGGCGATGGGCGACAAGATCGCCGCGAAAAAACTGGCCCACGAAGCCGGGGTGGCGACCGTCCCCGGGCATCTCGACACGATCGCCGACGCCAAGCAGGCGGCGAAGATCGCGCACCAGATCGGCTATCCGGTCATGATCAAGGCCTCGGCCGGCGGCGGCGGCAAGGGCATGCGCATCGCGTATGACGATGCCGAGTTGCGCGAGGGGTTCAGCGGCGCGCAGCACGAGGCGAAATCGAGCTTTGGCGACGACCGCGTGTTCCTCGAAAAATACATCGAGCAGCCGCGGCACATCGAGATCCAGGTGCTCGGCGACGCGCACGGCAACATCGTGCATCTGGGGGAACGCGAATGCTCGATCCAGCGCCGTCACCAGAAGGTCATCGAGGAAGCGCCGAGCCCGTTCATCGACCCCGAGACGCGCGCCGCGATGGGAGCGCAAGCCGTGGCATTGGCGCGCGCGGTCGGCTATCGCTCGGCCGGCACGGTCGAGTTCATCGTCGACCGCCACCGCAATTTCTACTTTCTCGAAATGAACACCCGACTGCAGGTCGAGCACCCGGTGACCGAGCTGGTCACCGGGCTCGACCTGGTCGAGCTGATGATCCGGATCGCCGCCGGCGAGCCCCTGCCCTTCGATCAGCTGGCGATACGGCAACAGGGCTGGGCGATCGAGGCGCGGGTCTACGCCGAAGACCCGACCCGCAATTTCCTGCCGTCGATCGGCCGCCTAGTCCACTACTGCCCGCCTGAAGGCGACGGCGGGCGCGTCGACAGCGGCGTCATCGAAGGCGCCGAGATCAGCCTCTATTACGATCCGATGATCGCCAAGCTGGTCGCCTACGGCGCCGAACGCGAGGCGGCGATCGGGCAATTGCAGAACGCGCTCGACGGTTTTTATATCGCGGGTGTCCGGCATAATGTCGCGTTCCTCGCGGCCATCGCGGCGAGCGAGCGGTTCCATGCCGGCGCGCTGTCGACCGATTTCATCGCCGAGACGTTTCCGCATGGGTTCGCGCCGCCGACCGAGCCGGTCGCGGCGGATCGGGCCATCCTGGTCGCGGCCGTGCTGGCCGAACTCAGACTCCGTGACAGCGAAGCGGCGACCGATGATGGCGGGGGGCCGGACGTGCCGCCGGAGCTCATCGTGCTGTTGGACCGGCGAGCCTATCCGATGTCGGTCCGGACCGAAGGGTCGGCTTATTGGATCGACAGCGGCGGCGAGATTTGCACCGCAGCGACCGATTGGCATCCGGGGCTCCCGTTGCTGCACCTGCGGCTCGATGACCGGATCGTGACGGTGCAAATCGAGCGCCTGCCGGGGCGCGCCTTCCGGCTGGTGCATCATGGCGTCATCCGCCGCGCCCAGGTGCTGCCGCCGCGCGCGGCCGAGCTGGCGGCGCTGATGCCCGAGAAGATCGCCGCCGACACCTCGCGCCTGGTGCAGTCGCCGATGCCCGGCCTGTTGACCGCGGTGGTGGTCGCCGAAGGCCAGGAGGTCAAGGCGGGCGAGCCGCTGGTCGTCGTCGAGGCGATGAAGATGGAAAACGTGCTGCGGGCCGAGCGCGACGGCAAGGTGGCCAAATTGCGCGCCAAGCCGGGCGACAGCCTGGCGGTCGATCAGGTGATCCTCGAATTCGAGTGAGGCAGTCTCTCTATGCGGAGCGTGCGGCTGCGCATCACGGGGCGCGTGCAGGGCGTCGGTTATCGCGCCTGGGCCTTGCAGATGGCGAGCCGGCTCGGTCTGCGCGGCTGGGTGCGCAACCGCTCGGACGGCAGCGTCGAGGCGCTCGTCATCGGCGAAGATGATGCAGTCGCCCGGATCGTCGAAGCCTGCCGAGACGGACCTTTCGGGGCCCGCGTCTCGGATGTCACGATCAGCGACGCCGACGATGACGGCAACGTCGGCTTTACCGCGAAGCCGACCGTTTAGGAACGATGGCGGGCGGGACGCCCGCGGTCCAGGCGCTACGCCGCCGCTTCCTCTTCCTCGGCCTCGGTCTCGACCGGGCCGGAATCCTGGCCTTTGGCGTCGGGGTCGCGGTCGACCAGCTCGATGACTGCCATCGGCGCGTCGTCGCCGTAGCGGAAGCCGGCCTTGACGATGCGGGTATAGCCGCCGGCGCGGGAAGCATAGCGCTCGGCCAGGGTCGTCAGCAGCTTGTCGGCCAGCGCGCGGTCGCCCAATTTGGAGATCGCCTGGCGGCGCGCGTGGAGGCCGCCGCGCTTCCCGAGCGTGATCAGCCGCTCGACGATCGGCCGCAGATCCTTCGCCTTGGGCAAGGTGGTGCGGATCTGCTCATGCTTCAGCAGCGAGGCGGCGAGGTTCTCGAACATCGCCTGGCGGTGAGCGGACGTGCGGCTGAACCCGCGGCCGCTTTTTCGATGGCGCATTCTCTACTCTCTCCGCTCGCTGACTGGCCGCTCGCTGACTGGCCGCTCGCTGGGCCTCAATAAGGCTCGTCGATGCGCTTGGCCAGCTCTTCGATGTTCTCCGGCGGCCAGTTCGGGATCTCCATGCCCAGATGGAGCCCCATATTGGCCAGCACCTCCTTGATCTCGTTCAAGGATTTGCGTCCGAAATTGGGCGTCCGCAGCATCTCGGCCTCGGTCTTCTGAACGAGGTCGCCGATATAGACGATGTTGTCGTTCTTCAGGCAGTTGGCCGAGCGTACCGACAGTTCGAGCTCGTCGACCTTGCGCAGCAGGTTCTTGTTGATCAGCGGCTCGCCGGTGATCTCCTTCTCGACCGGGTGGCGCGGCTCCTCGAAATTGATGAAGAGCTGGAGCTGGTCCTGCAGGATGCGGGCGGCGAGCGCCACCGCATCCTCCGGCGTGATCGCGCCGTTGGTCTCGACCCGCATCGACAGGCTGTCATAGTCGGTCACCTGCCCGACGCGGGTGTTCTCGACCCGGTAGGACACCTTGCGTACCGGGCTGAACAGCGCATCGACCGGGATCAGGCCGATCGGCGCATCTTCGGGCCGGTTCTGGGTTCCCGGCAGGTAGCCCTTGCCGTGCTCGACGGTCATTTCCATCGAGATGCGGGCGCCGCCGTCCAGCGTGCAGATCACCAGATCGGGATTGAGGATCTCGATGTCGTGCCCGGTCTCGATCGTCCCAGCACGCACCGGGCCCGGGCCCGTGGCGCGGAGACGGACGCGCTTCGGGCCTTCGCCATGCATGCGCAGCCCGATGCTCTTGACGTTGAGGACGATGTCGGTGATGTCCTCGAGCACCCCGGGCAGGGACGAAAATTCGTGCAAGACGCCCTCGATCTGCATCGAGGTGATGGCCGCACCCTGCAGCGAGGACAGGAGCACGCGACGCAGCGCGTTGCCGAGGGTCAGGCCGAAGCCGCGTTCGAGCGGCTCGGCGGTCACCGTGGCGATGCGGGTAGCGTCGTCGCCGGGCTCGACAGACAACGCCTTGGGTTTGATCAGAGTTTGCCAGTTCTTTTGAAGCACGAGGACCTCAGTCGGTAAAAGCGGAGTTCGTCCGCGATACAGCCGGCGGGTCAAGCCGCCGGGATTATCTCTACAACCTTCGCCGCCAACCCGATCTCGTCGGTTGGCGGTTGCCGCGTCAGACGCGGCGGCGCTTGGGCGGGCGGCAGCCGTTATGCGGGATCGGGGTCACATCGCGGATCGAGGTGATCGCGAACCCAACCGCTTGCAACGCACGCAAGGCCGACTCCCGGCCCGAACCGGGCCCCTTCACCTCGATATCGAGGGTGCGCATGCCATGCTCCATGGCCTTGCGCCCGGCATCCTCGGCCGCGACCTGCGCCGCATAGGGTGTCGATTTGCGCGAGCCCTTGAACCCCTGGCTGCCCGAAGACGACCACGCGATCGTATTGCCCTGGGCGTCGGTGATCGTGATCATCGTGTTGTTGAAGGTCGCCGCGACGTGCGCGGTGCCCGAGGTGATGTTCTTGCGCTCGCGTCGCCGCAGACGCGGTGCTGCTGCCGTTTTCGCCATTTAGCTCTTCCGCTGTTGCACGCCCGCTGTTACGCGCCCACAGGCCGCGCCCTATTTCTTCTTGCCGGCGATCGGACGCGCCGGGCCCTTGCGGGTGCGCGCGTTCGTGTGCGTCCTTTGGCCGCGCACCGGCAATCCCTTGCGGTGGCGGAGCCCGCGGTACGAGCCCAGATCCATCAGCCGCTTGATATTCATCGCCACGGTGCGGCGCAGATCGCCCTCGACCATAAATTCCCGGTCGATCAGCTCGCGCACTCGGAGGACCTCATCATCGGTCATTTCGTGCACCCGCCGGTCCATCGGGATGCCGACCCGGCTGCAGATCTCATGCGCCTTGGTCCGGCCGATGCCGTGGATATAGGTCAGGCCGATCGGCACGCGCTTTTGATTGGGGATGTTGACGCCAGCAATTCGCGCCACTTGCGCTGCTCCTTCAATTCTCGGGGAACGGGGCGGGCACGCCTCCAGCCAAGCCGTTGATTATACGAATCGTTGCCGGCGCGTCAACGCTGCCCCAATGACTCCTCATCGGTGCACCGCCGAGCCCGGCTGACCACCCGTGATCACCGCCTCGATCTCCCTGGTCACCGCGTCGATCTCGGCCATGCCGTCGACCGAGCGCAAAATTCCCCGGGCCCGGTAGTAAGGTAGTATCGGTGCGGTCTGATTACGATAGGCGGCGAGCCGCGTCGCGACCGCTTCCGGGCGATCGTCGGCGCGATGCACGAGATCGGTGCCGCCGCAAACGTCGCAGACCCCCTCAACCTGGGGCCGCTTGTAACGGTCGTGATAGCTGGCGCCGCAGGCCTGGCAGGTAAACCGGCCGGCAATGCGGTCGACGAGGGCGGCTTCGTCCACCTCCATCAGGATTACATGGTCGAGCTTCCGGCCGTGCTCCGCGAGCATCGCATCGAGCGCCTCGGCCTGCGGCACGGTGCGCGGAAAGCCGTCGAGAATGAAACCGTGGGCGGCATCCGGAGCGGCGATCCGATCGGCGATCATCTCGATGATGATCTCGTCGGGGACAAGCCGGCCGGCCTCCATGATCGCCTTGACCTTCTCGCCGAGCGGACTTCCCGAGGCGACCGCGCGGCGCAGCATGTCGCCTGTGGCGAGCTGAACGAGCCCGTGCTTCTGTTCGAGGCGCTTTGCCTGCGTGCCCTTGCCTGCGCCGGGGGGCCCGAGCAGGATCAGGTTCATCCGCGCCGGCCTCGCAACCGGGACTTCTTGATCAGCCCCTCATACTGATGGGCGAGAAGATGCGAGTGGATCTGCGCCACGGTATCCATCGTCACGCTGACGACGATCAACAGGCTGGTGCCGCCGAAATAGAACGGCACCGAGTATTGCGAGATCAGAAACTCCGGCAGGATGCACACCGCCGCCAGGTAGACAGCGCCGATCACGGTGATCCGGGTCAGCACGTAATCGAGATAATCGGCCGTGTTCTTGCCGGGGCGAATGCCGGGAATGAAACCGCCATATTTGCGCAAATTGTCGGCCGTCTCGGTCGGGTTGAACACGATCGCGGTGTAGAAGAAGCAGAAAAACACGATCAGGCTGACATAGAGCAGCATGTAGAGAGGCGTGCCATGCGCCAGATAGGCGGTGATCTCGCCGATGATGCCCATGTTGTGGCTGCCGCTGGCCTCCTCGAAGCTCGCGATCGTCGCAGGCAGCAGCAGCAGGGACGAGGCGAAAATCGGCGGAATCACGCCCGAGGTGTTGATCTTCAGCGGCAAATGCGAGGAATCGCCGCCGAACATGCGGTTACCCTGCTGGCGTTTGGGGTACTGCACCAGGATGCGGCGCTGCGCCCGCTCCATGAAGACGATCACGGCGACGACGGCGACCGACATTACCAGCATCACAACTGTCGTCACCCACGAGAGTGCGCCGGTGCGGCCGAGTTCGAGGGTGGCAGCCAACGCATGCGGCAGGTTGGCGACGATGCCGGCCATGATGATCAGCGAGATCCCATTGCCGACGCCGCGCGCAGTGATCTGCTCGCCGAGCCACATCAGGAACACGGTGCCGCCGGTCAGCGTGACCACCGTGACCAGCCGGAAGAACAGTCCGGGATCGATCACCGCCGATGCCGTGCCGGCGCGCATTCCCTCGAGCCCGACGGCAATGCCGTAAGCCTGAACCGCGGCCAACCCGACCGTGCCAAACCGGGTGTACTGGTTCAGCTTCTTACGGCCGCTCTCACCCTCCTTTTTCAGCGCTTCGAGGGTCGGTGATACCGCGGTCAAGAGCTGAATGATGATCGAGGCCGAGATGTACGGCATGATGTTGAGGGCAAAGATCGTCATGCGCCCGAGCGCGCCGCCCGAGAACATGTCGAACATGCCGAGGATGCCGCCCGCCTTGCTCGAGAAGATCTCGTGCAGAATGGCGGGGTCGATGCCCGGGATCGGGATGTAGGTCCCAAGGCGATAGACAACGAGTGCGGCGAGCGTGAACCAGATCCGGCTCTTCAGCTCGGTCGCCTTGGAAAACGCCGAGAGATTGATGCTCGCTGCGAGCTGCTCGGCGGCTGACGCCATGTACCCCTTCCCGACCCGACACGGGCCTACGCAAAAACCTTCCCGGCCGCGGAACGCGCCAGGTTCAGGCCGGGGCGGCGCCTCCGGCTTCGCCTCGCGCCTCGCCCGGCGCTTCGGCTGCTCCTGCTCCGCCACGGGCTCGGCAGCGACGGGACGGCCGAGGATGACGACTTTTCCGCCGGCCGCTTCGACGGCCGCAACAGCGGCCTCGGAGGCGCCCGCCACCTCGATCGTGATCGCCGCGCTGAGCGTGCCCTTGGCGAGGAGGCGGATGCCGTCGCCCGGCCGGCGCAAGACATGCGCCGCCACCAGCTTTCGCGCGTCGAGGCCGCCCTCGGCGGTCAGCTTGCCGGCATCGAGCGCCTGCTGCAGCTGGCCGAGGTTCACGACCTTGAAGTCCTTCTGGAAGATCTTGTTGTTGAAGCCGCGCTTCGGCAGCCGGCGATGCAGTGGGGTCTGCCCGCCCTCGAAACCGTTCAGCGCGACGCCGGTGCGCGCGGTCTGGCCCTTGCCGCCGCGGCCGGAGGTCTTTCCCTTGCCGGATCCGATGCCGCGGCCGACCCGCTTGGCCCGGTAGTGCGAGCCTGGATTGTCTCTGATCTCGTTGAGCTTCATCGCCTCATGCCCCAGCCCGCCATCTCGTCCATGCTCTCCCGCCGGGCGAGCCAAGCAAGCTGTTAAATAATGCCTCTAGCCTTCACTTTCGATCCGCACGAGGTGGTGAACCTTGTTGATCATGCCGCGCACGGCCGGGGTGTCCTCGAGCGTGCGCCGCCGGTGGCGCTTGTTGAGCCCGAGCCCCTTCAAGGTGGCCTCCTGGTCGGCGCGGCGCCCGATCGGGCTGCCGAGCTGCACGACCGTGACGGTCTTCTTGTCACCAACCGATTTGGCCATCACGCCGGCTCCCGCGCCTCGGTCTCGCGACGGCCGAGGATCTCGGCGACCTTCTTGCCGCGCCGAGCCGCGACCGCGCGCGGGCTGGTGACCTGACCAAGCGCGGCGAAGGTCGCCTTGATCATGTTGTGCGGGTTCGAGCTGCCGACCGATTTGGCGACGACGTCCTGCACCCCGAGCGCCTCGAAGATCGCCCGCATCGGGCCGCCGGCGATGATCCCAGTGCCGGGCTTGGCGGCGCGCACGATGACCTTGCCGGCGCCATAGGAATTGGCGATGTCGTGATGCAGGGTGCGGCCTTCGCGCAACGGCACCCGGATCATGCCACGCCGCGCCTGCTCGGTCGCCTTGCGGATCGCCTCCGGCACCTCGCGCGCCTTGCCGGAGCCGTAGCCGACCCGGCCCTTCTTGTCGCCAACGATGACCAGCGCGGCAAAGCCGAAACGCCGTCCGCCCTTCACCACCTTGGCGACGCGATTGATGTTGACCAGCTTTTCGGTGAACTCGCTTTCCTCGCGGTCGCGCGACTGACCGTCGCCATCGCCCCGCCTGCGCCGCTCACCCTGGGTGCGTGCCATCCGGAACCCTCTCTAGAATTCGAGGCCGCCCTCGCGGGCGGCATCGGCCAGCGCCTTGAGCCGGCCATGGAACAGATAACCGCCGCGATCGAACACGACCCGTTCGACCCCCGCCGCCTTGGCGCGTTCGGCGATCAGCTTGCCGACCGCGGTCGCGGCCGCGGTGTCGGCGCCGGTCTTGAGGTCCGGCTTCAGGCTGGCGTCGAGGGTCGAGGCCGCGGCGAGGGTATGCCCGGCCGCGTCGTCGATGATCTGGACATAGATGTGCCGCGACGAACGGAACACCGACAGCCGCGGGCGGCCCTTGGCCGCCTGCCGCACCCGATACCGGACCCGCTGGCGCCGGCGCCGGAACAACGCTTCTGATTTGCTCGACATGGGCGCTACTTCTTCTTGCCTTCCTTGCGGCGGATGGTTTCGTCGGCGTACTTGATCCCCTTGCCCTTGTAGGGCTCCGGCGGGCGGTAGCCGCGGATCTCGGCGGCGACCTGTCCGACCCGCTGGCGGTCGGCGCCGGTGATCGTGATCGCGGTCGGCCGCTCGCAGGTGATCCGCACATCCTTCGGGATCGGGTAAGGGATATCGTGGCTGTAGCCGAGCTGCAGATTAAGGTTGCTGCCCTGCACCGCGGCGCGATAGCCGACGCCGTTGATCTCCAGGTTGCGGGTGAAGCCGTTCGCGACGCCGGTCACCATGTTGTTGACGAGCGCCCGCGTCGTGCCCCACATCGCCCGCGCCTGCTTGGTCTCGCTCTTCGGCGCGATCGTGACGGCGCCGTCGGCAACCGTCGCCGTGACCTCGTCGCTGACCGCGAGGCTCAGCGTGCCGAGCCGCCCCTTGGCGGTCAGGGTCTCGCCCGCCAGTTGGACTTCGACCCCGGCGGGGATCGGGATCGGATGCTTGCCGATACGCGACATGGCTTGCCTCAGAACACGCGACAGATGACCTCGCCGCCGACTTTGGCGACGCGGGCCTCGTTGTCGGACATGACCCCGCGCGGGGTCGACAGGATCGAGATGCCGAGCCCGTTATAGACCCGCGGCAGGTCGACCAGCTTTGAATAAATCCGACGGCCGGGTTTGGAGACGCGTGAGATCTCCCGGATCACCGGCTCGCCATCGACATATTTCAGCTCGATCTTGAGCTCGGCGATGCCGGGCCGAACCTGCTCGCGGCTAAAGCCGCGGATATAGCCCTCACGCTTCAGCACTTCGAGAACGTTGGCGCGCATCTTCGAAGCCGGCGCGGCGACGACCGCGTGCCGCGCCCGCTGGCCGTTGCGGATGCGCGTCAGCATGTCGCCGATCGGATCGCTCATCGTCATGGCTGGCCTCCCTTCACCAGCTCGATTTGAGCATGCCGGGGATCTGGCCGGACGAGGCGAGCTCGCGGACCGCGATGCGCGACAGCTTGAACTTGCGGTAAACGCCGCGCGGCCGGCCGGTCAGCGAACAGCGGTTGCGGACCCGCGTCTGCGAGCTGTTGCGCGGCAGCTCGGAGAGCTTCAGCTGCGCCTCGAAGCGCTCTTCCGGCGGGGCGGTGCGGTCGCGGGCGACCGCCTTGAGGCGCTCGCGGCGCGGATTGATCCGCTTCGCCAACTGGGCGCGCCGGTTGTTCTTTTCGATCGAGCTCTTCTTTGCCATGAGGGTCAGGAACTCCGCAGGCGGGTCAATTGGCGAAAGGCATCTCGAAGCCGCGCAATAGCGCCTTGGCTTCGGCATCGGTTTTGGCGGTGGTGACAATGACGATATCCATGCCGCGCACGGTATCGACCTTGTCGTAATCGATTTCCGGAAAGACCAGCTGCTCCTTGAGCCCGAGCGCGTAATTGCCGCGCCCGTCGAAGCTGCGCGCCGACACGCCGCGGAAATCGCGCACCCGCGGCAACGCCACCGTGATCAGCCGGTCGAGGAACTCGTACATGCGCTGACGGCGCAACGTCACCTTGACGCCGATCGGCATGTTCTGGCGCAATTTGAACGTCGCGATCGACTGCTTCGCCTTGATCACGACCGGATGCTGGCCGGTGATCGCGGTCAGATCGCTGACCGCGGCGTCGATCTTCTTGACGTCCTGCACCGCCTCGCCGACCCCCATGTTAAGGACGATCTTGTCGAGCCGCGGCACCTGCATCGGGTTCTTGTAGCCGAACTCCTGCATCAAGGCCGGGCGAACCTCGGCTTCGTAGCGTTCCTGAAGGCGGGTCATTACCAGAGTCTCATTTCCGGGGGCCTCACTTGTCGATCACTTCGCCCGAGCGGCGGGCGACGCGGACCTTGCGGCCGTCATTGAGGAGCCTGTAGCCGATCCGGGTCGGCTTGTTGGTTTGCGGGTCGATATGGGCGAGGTTGGAGATGTGGATCGTCGCCTCCTTCTCGACGATGCCGCCGGGATCGCCCATGCGCGGCTTGGTGTGCCGACGGGCGATGTGGACGCCTTGGACGATGGCGCGGGCCTCCGTTGGGAAAACCCGCAGCACCTTGCCCTGCTTGCCCTTGTCGCGGCCGCTGATGACGACGACGTTGTCATCCTTTTTGATCTTCAGCTTCGGCATCGGTCAGAGCACCTCGGGAGCGAGCGAGACGATCTTCATGAAGCGGCGCGCCCGCAGCTCGCGCGTCACCGGCCCAAAGATGCGGGTGCCGATCGGCTCGCCCTGGCGGCTGATCAGCACGGCCGCGTTGCGGTCGAAGCGGATCGCGCTGCCGTCGGCGCGCCGGATCTCCTTGGCGGTGCGAACGATCACGGCGCGGTGCACGTCGCCCTTCTTGACCCGGCCGCGGGGGATCGCCTCCTTGACCGAGACGATGATCACATCGCCGACCGTCGCGGTCTTGCGCTTCGAGCCGCCGAGCACCTTGATGCACTGAACCCGACGCGCGCCGGAATTGTCGGCGACGTCGAGATTGGTCTGCATCTGGATCATGCGGCGCCTCCGGCCCCTTCAGCGGCGGCGCGCGATGCGCGGCGGCGGCGCGGCGCGGCGGGCTCGGGCGCCGGCGGCGGTTCGCGCGGCGGCACCGGCGGCGCGCCCGGTTCGACCAGCACGATCCAGTGCTTGCGCTTGGACAGCGGGCGGCTTTCCTGGATCCGCACCGCATCGCCGGCGTGGTAGCGGTTTTCCTCGTCGTGCGCCGCATACTTCTTCGAGCGCGACACGAACTTCTTGTAGACGGGATGCATGACGCGCCGTTCGACGCGCACGATCACCGTCTTGTCGCAGGCGTCGCTGACCACGACCCCCTGGAGAACGCGTTTTGGCATGCTAGCTCCGAGCCGTGGCTTGCGAGGTCGCCTGGCGGCGCCGCTCGCCGAGAATGGTCTTGATGCGGGCGATGTCGCGCCGCACCTGGCGCACCCGCGCGGTGTTCTCGAGCTGACCGCTGGCGCGCTGGAAACGCAGGTTGAAGATCTCCTTGCCGAGGGTCTCGACCTGCTCGGTCAGCTCGTCCTCGGTGCGGGCCCGCAGGTCGCCGGATTTCATGCCCTTCACGACGCCACCTCCTCGCCCAGGCGGGTCACGAAGCGGGTGCCGATCGGCAGCTTGGCGGCCGCCAGTTCGAAGGCTTCCCGCGCGACTTCGGGGGTGACACCGTCGAGCTCGAACATGATGCGGCCGGGCTTCACCCTTGCCACCCAGAATTCCGGCGAGCCCTTGCCGCTGCCCATGCGCACTTCGGCCGGTTTGCTCGACACCGGCACGTCGGGAAAGATCCGGATCCAGACGCGGCCGACACGGCGGATATGGCGCGTGATCGTGCGGCGCGCCGCCTCGATCTGACGCGCGGTGATGCGGCCGGGATCGACGGCCTTCATCCCGAAGGCGCCGAAGTTCAAGGTCGTGCCGCCCTTGGCCAAGCCATGGACGCGGCCCTTATGCGCCTTGCGGTGCTTGCTGCGTTTCGGGGCGAGCATTGCCTCAGCCTACCTGTTCGCGGTCGCGATCACGGCGGCCGCGGTCATGCCCGCGCTCGTGCCCGGCGGGCTGGGCTTCGGCGAGGCGCTTATCCTGCGCCATCGGGTCGTGCGCCAGGATCTCGCCCTTGAACACCCACACCTTGACGCCGCAGGTGCCGTAGGTGGTCTTGGCCGTGGCCTGGCCGTAATCGACATCGGCGCGCAAGGTGTGCAACG
>Ga0210400_10001905_pt1 | contig 20136 bp, 13 predicted proteins | sample IncBWH26MmetaG_FD_155456 | JGI IMG/M metagenome (GOLD analysis project Ga0210400, IMG submission 155456) | Forest soil microbial communities from Barre Woods Harvard Forest LTER site, Petersham, Massachusetts, United States - Inc-BW-H-26-M | ecosystem: Environmental > Terrestrial > Soil >...
CGTGCCTACCGATGTCAGGGCAATACCGTTGTAAGTCACGCCACTAACGACTGTGGCTGTCGCGTTCGCGATGTTCATCGAGACGCCGACCAGTAACACTCGATTCGCAGTCGCTGAGGTGGTGTGCGTGAAAGATAGCGTCTGCGTTCCGGGACCGGTTAGGTCCGCAGAGGCATTCGTGCTGGGGTTGGTATCGACGGCGACCTGGGCTCGGGAGCAGGGTACAGCCAGCAACACGAGTAGAAAGGCTATGAAAGTGAGAAATTTAGCGTTATTGTCGCCGAGGTCATCGTCGCTCGCGTGATCTTCCCCGGAAAATCGTTGCCGAATGCCAGTAACGCGTGCGAGTTTGCCAGCGGCCGAATGGACGCGAGAATAACAGCGCGTGAGTATGTCGGTGAACGTGCTGGTGAAGCCAGTTAGTTTTGTTTGCACAATTGTTCTTCCGAAACGGAATTCCTTAGCGACGACAAGGCCGAGAATCTGGTCGGCGCGCACCGGAGGGTCATTTTCTTGTCCGCAGTCGCCGCGCGTGATGAACAAATCCTTATCAGGCTCCGCGACTACCAACCGGTGAATTAGGAATCTCTTATCGTCTTTCGTTAGAACAATATCGTCCTTTCGTAATTTGCTCACGATTACGGGGGTAACATGGACAATCTGCCGGTCACGAATGCAGGGAGACATGCTGGCGCCCCGCGCCTGGAAACGGACGGTAATTCCCTTGTTCAGGAGTTCGCGGCTGAGGGCCTCGAAGCTCGCTGAATCAGGGGAGCTGTCATTCATTCTGGTTTAGCGCTTCCTGGGTCAATCGTGAAAGTGAATGATTTTGTCGACGGCGCGCTGGTCGGGCTCGAAGGAATAGCGGTAGCAAGGGACAGAGTCGGCAAGCTGCTCCAGAAAGCTGAGGGCAGAGTCGACGTACTCGTGGCGATGGAATGGGACAAAGCTGCGCGCGAAAAGCTCGCCAACGGCCTGGCTGCGGGTAAGGCGGGTGATCACGTTGCCTTGGCCGTGCTCGAGAATAAAGATGCGAGTGAGTGGCGCGCTGTTGGGTAAGGCGAACATGGCCTCGCCATGCCATGGCGTACCATACATGCGCATCGGGCCTGGTTTTGTATTGTCATCCCGGCCCAAATGTTTTTTTACGTTGTCACCCTGAGCGGAGTGATGGTTCCGCGAAGCGGAGCCATCGCGCAGTCGAAGGACCCCTAACCCGCCTGCGCCATCACCAGACCGAAAGGGAGTTTCTCCGTGATCTTCGCCCACCATATCCGGCCGAACAATAATCCGATCGTCACTCAGCACCGTGACTTCTTCCCGCGAAGTCCAGAGGCGAGTGGTCGTGCTCTTCCCTGCTCCAGAATGCCCAACGAAGAGGTTGCTTTCGCCGTTGGCACGTACGATGCCAGCACCGTGCAGTTCGATAGCTCGCTCCTGGGTGAGGCGGTGCATGATCAGCAATTCGTCGAGGGGGTACTCCACCGGAGCCGCAGGAGAGCGGTCACTAAAAGACGTATGACTCAATGACAACATTGCGTTTGTAAAACGATTGTCGACTAAAAGACGCTTATAGGGGCCATCACCCAGTACGGAACTGCTGAAATCGAACTGCAGGGCATCGCCCGCCCGATACAAACGCCAAACCGATCCCGAGTCAAAAAGCAGGTCCCTCGACGATGACGGCATAAGGTTCTCAGAACGCTCCACTTGAATAAGAATGTTTGGGGTTTCTCCGCCGAAATGAAAAGGCAGAAGAGCAGGACCCAAGGCAACATCGTTTTGGAGGTTTCCAGAGAGTTGCACAGATACACCGCCAACCAGAAAAGAAGACTTGTGGGCAATGTCCAAAGCGCCGGATGATTGAATGTTCAACTCTGGCAGATGTACCCTCATCGCGACTCCCCGGATCTTTGCTGCAACGCGCCTAGGACCCAAGACTCATGCAAAATAGCGCCGCGCAGCTGCCGGTACCCGGACCCGTTGTGCCGGAGATTTTGCAGTGCCCCAAGACAGCCTCTTCCGGGCGCAGGCCAATGACCGTAACCTGCGGTGGTTCATAAATCTTCTTGTCCTTGGTCTGGTCTAGGTCGGGTTGCATTCAGCCTCCGTCGTTGCCCAACGGTCAGTGACCGCTGCAACTTCCACAGCCGCCGCTCACGCTGCTGTTCCCCAATATCTGAAAAATCGGTTGAGGTCCCGTCCAGCTTTCAACATCAATCTCCTTGCGAATGATTCGGCGGGCAGATTCGAGTAATGCATCGTGCTCGGCTCCTCCCACACAGAACTCACACTCCCCATGTGCTGGAACTACCACCCCAACAGCGGCAGCCCTCAAGTGCGCGACATGACAAAGGAACTCCACCGGGCTCTCCCGATCTCCGTTCTCCATTTCTCCATTGGCCGGGCACATTCCGCAAAGTGATTGAATGCGGCACTGGGCACATTTCGTCACACGGGTGCGTTTGCGAGTCCGAAGCTCTAGTAGGGACTTTTCCCAGATTCTTTTTAAACCCGCCTCCTGTGTCCTGAACGTTTCCTGCTGAGAAATTACGCAAATACCCATCTCGCCATAGGCGTTGATGGCAAAGCCGTTCATTCCCCCACCGCAGAAATACACCGCATCGTTCTGGGCCAGATTGGGCGGACTCGCCAAATCGCGATGCGCCAGTCTGCGATACTCACTGGCGCCCTTCGGGGCCGCGATGTCCAGGGCAACGACTTCTTCCGGCGTGAGGCGCACGGCCAGCGGACTTTGCGAGCAGTCAATGCGCGGGTTGATTTGACCATCCATTTTGAACTCGACGCCGAGTTCTTCCTCCGCGAACTGCCGCATGGCGGAGATCTCGTGTTTATTGATACTGGTAGCGACCGTCTTCAGCTTAAGCGGCAGGCCGCGCTCACGGAGGAGTTTGATTCCGCGCAGACAGCGATCATAGGAGCCCGGGATCTGGGTCAGGTCTTCGTAGGTTTCCTTCGTACGTCCATATAAAGTGATCTCGATGACGAAGGGCGGGTATTCGACCAAGTAGTCGGCGATTCTCTCGGTAATGAGCGTGCCGTTGGTGAACAGAGTAATAAGGAAGCCTTTTTGCTTGGCGTACGTGTAGATTTCGAGGAAATCTTTGCGCGCGAAGATTTCGCCACCGGTGTAGAGGAGCCACAAGCATCCCATATCGACGAGTTCGTCGAGCATGCGGAAGTGTTCTTCCGTGGTCATTTCACGGCTGCGTGCATCCCGGTCGCCCATGGGCAGGTTGTTATAGCAATGCTGGCACTCGAGTGGGCAGCGCCGCGTGACTTCGATGGAGACTTGCAGGGGCGCACGCTGTCCGATGTGTTTCTCGTGAAGATCCGCGCTAAAGGCTCCGTAAGTTAAGTGTTCCATAGCGGTCTTGAATTTCGAGTCATGAGCTCCGAGTTTCAATCTGAGTTACAATCACGAGCCACTGGCTCACGAAACAATCAACGCGAGGCGTTTGCTTCCCACATCGCCTGATTACTTGCTGCCGCCACGACTGCCACGTTCTGACTCACTTGCACTAATCCAAGTGCAAACATGTCTTCTACGAACTTCATGACGTCTTTGCGCGCCTGTTCTTCGCCGACTGCATACTCGTGCTCGAGGGCGAGGATAAGGTCGGCAAGGCTGATAGGAGTCTCCAGCAATTGCCAAATCAGCGATCCGGTACCGTTGAAGCTGTAGATTGAGGCAAGGTCGCCAACCTTGCCGCGTACTGGCACAACAAGAGTCTCGCCGCCCACGAGGCGAGAAACGACGCTCCTGGACCGGATCAAGAGTTGCTCATTCGGCTGCGCTGCGGGCTGGGTTAGCAATTCGCAATCTCCTTCGTTGGGTTTCGTAAGATGCTCAGGTTTCGTAAAATCTGCGAACTGTCTCAAGCTGGCTACACTCATGCTCAAATTGAGACTATGGCAGTGCCTGAGGAGAAACAATCGGCTTTGTGGGCGGGGTACTGCGTTGGTTATCAGTCGACATGGTTCACAAGTCTCGGTGGAAATATAGAGTTATCCGTCAGCGGGACTTCGCCCGTGGCACGTGAGGCAGTGGGTTGTGTGTGGGGCGCGACCCCGGGCGACACCGAAATACAGCCGGGGAGACTCAATGCATTTTCGCCCGCCGCTACAGCCGTGCGTCACAGAAACGTTGCGCCGTACCATTGAAGGGTTTTCCGACCTATGCGCGACCGGATTCCAGTTACTACGGTCACCGCCGATCGTTGCGATATTCGCATATGATCGACAACATTCGTAGAAATCGGGTGCGGTAATGAAGAAGCTGAGTTTCTTAGTCTCTCTCACAAATAACGAGAACGATTATCAGCAGGAGCAGGCAGCCGCAGCAGAAAAAGCTGCGCGGCGACTGGGTGTCGATCTGCAGATCGTTTATGCCGACAACGACGCCGTGCTTCAAAGCCAGCAACTATTGCATTTCATCCAGGGTGCGGCGGCCTCGCGTCCCGATGCGATCGTGTTTGAGCCTGCGGGAGGAACGGGGTTTCCGCAAGTGGCGCGGGCTGCGGTGGCCGCCGACATTGGATGGGTCATTTTGAATCATGAGGCAGATTATTTGCACGACCTTCGACAGTCGTGCCAGGTGCCTGTTTTCTCCATCAGCTCCGACCATGAAGGAATCGGAAAGATCCAGGGAAAGCAATTTGCCAAATTGTTGCCTGAAGGCGGATCGGTTCTGTACGTAGAAGGCCCGGCGAACAGCGGCGCCGCGCGGGAACGAACCGCTGGGATGAACTCGACCAAGCCGGCAAATATTCGGGTGAAGAGCATCCGCGGCAATTGGACGGAGGAAAGCGCACATCGCGCAGTTACCTCCTGGTTGCGATTGCGCACTTCGCAAGAAACGTCAATCGACCTGGTCGCGGCGCAGGACGACAGCATGACGGCAGGGGCCAGAAAAGCTTTTGCAGATTTGCCCGCAGGAGAGCGCGAACGCTGGCTCAAGGTACCCTTCACGGGCTGTGACGGGTTGCCGAAGACCGGGCAGGCGTGGGTTCGTAGCGGTCTGTTCGCGGCAACAATCTACGTTCCACCGAATACCGATCTGGCATTGGAGATGCTGACCGCGGCAATCCGCACGGGATCTCAACCCCCAGAACTCAAACTTACGGTGGCGCAATCCATGCCGGCACTCGAAGAGATCGCTGGCACATTGGCTAAACCTGTTAAGGACGTCCATCGCGCCGCTGGTGTCTGAGAGCAACCGTTGGCAGATGTTCTGCATTGCTAGACGCCCGGCATAAAACTAACTCCTTCTTCAGTACGCATCGAACGATTCCATCCAGCCTATAGCGAACTTCACAAACAGGTGGTTCCGCGACTGCTCTGCGTTACAATGCACACCACACGGCGGCGTTTTTTATCCACGTCACGCTTGAGAGCCCCATGTATCCGGTTAAATCCAACCCAGTGCTGGAGTTGAATGGAGGACGTTATGGTGAGTGCCGCAGGGGCTGGAGCGAATAAGGCGGGATACAACATCTGGAGCGTGATCATGGCGTCGTCGGTCGGGACCATGATCGAGTGGTATGACTTCTATATTTTCGGAAGCCTCGCGGCTAACCTCGGACCGAAGTTTTATCCCCCGGGAAATGACACATTCGCCTACGTTGCTTACTTGGCTACATTTGCGGTGGGATTTCTGGTGCGGCCCTTCGGCGCGCTCTTCTTCGGCCGCATTGGCGATTTGGTGGGGCGCAAGTACGCGTTTCTAGTGACGCTTTCCATCATGGGTTTCTCCACCTTTGTAATTGGATTATTGCCTTCCTATGCAACGGCGGGCTGGTTTGCGCCGATTGTTCTGCTGTTGATACGCGTACTACAAGGGCTGGCGCTGGGCGGTGAATACGGCGGAGCGGCGATCTATGTCGGCGAACACGTTCCCGACAACAGGCGTGGGTTCTATACCAGCTTCATCCAGATTACGGCGACGCTGGGACTGTTCGTTTCGCTGATTGTGATTCTGATCACACAGAATTCGATGTCGAAAGAAGAGTTCGCCACCTGGGGCTGGCGCATTCCGTTCCTCATTTCGATCATCCTGGTCATGATCTCGCTCTACATCCGGTTGAAGATGAAAGAGTCGCCAATTTTCGCGGAACTAAAGAGCGCGGGGATGACCTCCGCCCAACCGCTGAAGGACGCTTTCACCAAGTGGCCGAACTTGAAGAATGTGCTGATTTCGTTGTTCGGGGCGACCGCGGGACAGGGCGTGATCTGGTACACCGGACAGTTCTACGCTCTGTTCTACATGCAAACCATTCTGAAAGTGAATGTAAAAACAGCGAACATAGTGGTGGCGATCGCTCTGCTGATTGGGATGCCGTTCTTCACCGTGGTCGGCGCTCTCTCGGACCGCATTGGACGCAAGAAGTTGATGATGGCCGGCTGCCTGCTGGGAGTGCTCACATACATCCCGATCTACAAAGCCATGCAAAGCGCCGCCGGAAACCACGTAGTTACGGTGAAATCCACTCGCAACAAAGTAACTGGAGCGATCGCCCTCACTGCCATGACCACGGACGCGACTGGCGAGTTGGTGCCTGCGAAAGAAGCGCCCAAACCAAATCGCACAATGCTCGTGCTGCTTGTGTTTGTGCAGGTCCTTTATGTATGCCTGGTGTACGGACCAATCGCGGCCTATCTGATTGAGGCCTTCCCGGCGAAGATTCGATACACTTCGCTTTCGCTGCCCTATCACATCGGCAACGGCGTGTTTGGAGGATTGCTGCCGCTCATCGGACTGTCGACGGTCGCCGCAACCGGCAATATTTATGCTGGTCTCTACTACCCCATGATTGTCGCCGGCATGACGTTCATCGTAGGAAGTCTGTTGTTGCGCGAAACACGATGTGTTCGCATATGGGATGAGACCGGAACGAAGGCAGCGGATTAAAGATCAACTAGCCGTTGCGACGGAAGATTGGTAGGCTGCTGGCATGTTACAAATTCGAATTGATTCGCTTCGCGATCTGAAGGCGTTGAAGCTCTCTCTTTGTATGTTTGTGATTTGTTTGTTGCCTCTCTCGCAGCTTTACGCAGCCGAACCGGCATCGCGAAATCTGGATGCAGGCTGGCAATTTCGCATTGCGGGAAATAGTGATCGATCTGAGCTCAAAGAATGGCATCCCGCGCAGGTTCCCGGCGTCGTGCACACCGACCTGCTCCATAACAAACTGATTCCCGATCCATTCGATCGCAACAACGAATTTCATCTGCAATGGGTTGGACTGGCTGACTGGGAATATCAAACTACCTTTCAAGTCGATACATCCGCACTGACGCATGAGCATATCGATCTGGTTTTTGAGGGACTCGATACTTACGCGGACGTTTACCTCAATGAGCAGACAATTCTTCATTGCGACAACATGTTTCGCCGCTGGCGGATTCCTGCGAAGACTCTACTGAAGGCAGGGCCGAATACTCTGCGAATCGAGTTTCACTCCGCTGTCGAGAAAATGCTTCCGTACGTCAAGTCGCTACCTTACGTTCTGCCTTCGATCTCAACCCACAACTTTGGAAATGAGGAGGGCATCGCAACTGCTCCTTACACGCGTAAGGCTCCCTATAACTATGGATGGGATTGGGGTCCGCGCTTCCTGACAGAAGGAATTTGGAAGTCGGTCCGACTCGAGAGCTGGGACAAGCTGCGAATTGAGAATTTTCACATTCATCAACAGAACATCAACACTGACATAGCGAACATCACAGCCGAGTTAGACATTGAAACGGGACGAGCTACGACGGCAACGCTTGGCTTGGCGCACGATGAGTTATCCGCATCCCAAATGACGGATGAAAGCCAGACCCTGCAACTCAATGCCGGGATCAATCACATTTCAGTTCCGGTACGAATCATTTCGCCCAAGCTATGGTATCCGGTCGGATACGGCCCGCAGAACCGCTACAGGTTTTCGGCATCGATCAAGTTCGGCCGGGAAGTGGTGGCACGAGCCGAAACCAGGACTGGGCTGCGCTCTATCGAGCTGCGGCGCGTCGCCGACCAGTGGGGAAAGAGTTTCGAATTCGTGGTGAATGGGATTTCAGTATTTGCCAAGGGCGCCGATGTGATTCCGTTCGATAGTTTTCCGAACCGTGTAACTCCGGAGATTCATCGCAAGATCCTGCAATCGGCGCGCAACGCGCACATGAATATGGTGCGCGAGTGGGGTGGCGGATACTACGAGTCGGATGACTTTTACGACATTTGTGACGAACTGGGCATCATGGTTTGGCAAGAATTCATGTTTGGCGGAGACATGGTTCCGGGCGATGTTGCTTTTCAAGAAAATGTCCGGCAGGAGGCGATCGATCAGATTAAGCGGCTCCGCGATCATCCCAGCATCGTGATCTGGTGCGGAAATAATGAAGTCGAGACTGGCTGGCACCACTGGGGCGATCGCCAGGAGTTTAAGGAATCGATCTCTGCGGAACAACGCGAGCGTGTCTGGCAGGATTATGTGATTCTATTCGCCGACATTCTTAAGAGCACGGTGGCTCAATATGCCGACCCAACGCCCTACACTCCAAGCTCTCCGAGCGCAAACTTCGAAGAAGTTCCAGACAATCAGCACAACGGCGACATGCACTACTGGCAGGTGTGGCACGCGCAGGCGCCGGCATCCGATTACACGGAGCAATTTCCGCGATTCATGTCGGAATTCGGTTTTCAATCCTTTCCTGAGATGCGGACGATTCGCAGCTTCGCCAAACCGGAGGATTTCGACATTCGTTCCACAGTGATGCAGGCACATCAGAAAAACAAGGGCGGCAACGAGCGAATTCTCACGTACATGCTGCGCGAGTATCGCCAGCCAAAAGATTTCGAATCGTACGTCTATCTCAGCCAAGTACAGCAGGCGGAGATTATCAAGATCGGCGCCGAACATCTGAGAAGGCAGCGGCCGCGAACGATGGGATCGCTCTACTGGCAGTTAAACGATTGCTGGCCGGTGGCGTCGTGGGCCAGCATCGATTACTTCGGGCGCTGGAAGGCGCTGCACTACTATGCGCGGCGCTTCTATGACGATCTGCTCATCTCCCCCTTCCTTCATGACGACAAAGTTGACGTCTACGTTGTGTCGGACAAGTTGCAGCCGCTCTCGGGAATGATTCGGATGAGACTGCTGGATTTCTCCGGGAACGTGCTGCTTGAGCAGAGCAAGGAAGTACAGATTCCGGCACAATCGAGCGCAATTTATTTCACGGTCGATAAGACGACATGGACGGCGAAGGGAGATCCACGACGGAGCTTTCTGGTGTTTGACCTGGCAGTGGACAAAAAGAATGTGTCGCGTAACCTTGTGTTCTTCGACGTTACCCACAATCTAGAACTGCCCGCGCCAGACATTGAAACGGCGGTCGGCGAAAGCGGGGGCGAGTACACCGTTAGTCTGAAGTCGCCAAAGCTGGCAAGAAACGTGTATTTGTCTTTCGGGAACCTGGATGTTGAAGTCTCGGACAACTACTTCGACATACTTCCTGGCGAGCCCGCGACGGTTCGAATCAAGACTTCTGCGACATTGGAGGTATTGAAAAGCGAGTTGAAAAGTACGTCGCTGACTGACGCGTTCAGCAGACAGTAACAACAAGAGATAATCTCGCTTGAGCGCGGCAGGACCTTCGCATCGATTCGTGGACCACAATTGGACCATCAAAGAAAAGCGGGCTGTAATGGTCGATATGTCCCCGACTTTTACTCGAGGGGGAACACCGAGCAGTGTGGCAGAGGGGTTCACTTTGACCCGGCATCGCTTGCGAGACTACCGCAGCATTCAGGCCGCTCCGGCAAATTGGAGCGGTCCCATCCTCCGCCGAGTGCTTGAATCAATAAGACCGTGTTCGCCATTCGCCGTCCTAGAATGTTGACCGCCGTGACGTCATCCGCGAGGGCAGCGTTTTGCGCGGTGATGACCTCAAGGTAGCTCGTCACTCCACCCTTATAGCGAATGATCGAAAGATCTAGAGATCGCTGCGCTGCGGCTACGGCTTCGTCCTGAACCTTAGCCTCGTTCTCCAGTATTCTCACCCCAGCAAGATTGTCTTCCACCTGTTGAAATCCATTGAGGACGCTCTGCCGATAGTTTGCGACTTGAGTGTCGTACGCTGCACGCGCCTGATCGTTGAGGGCACGGCGTCTCCCTGCATCAAAGACAGTTCCGACCGCTGACAATCCTATGGACCATAGACCTGCCGGCCCATTGAGCAGGGTGGTGATCGCCGAGCTTTCAAACCCTCCCGCGGCGCCCAAATTAATGATGGGATAGTAGGCCGACTTCGCGACTCCGATCTGAGCGTTGGCGGATGCTACCAGCCTCTCCGCGCCTGCAATATCCGGGCGTCTCTCAAGCAACTCTGATGGTACGGAGATAGGAATATGGGGTGGGGGCGCGGTAAGAGGCAGCGGAGGAAGGCTGAACTCGGCAGGTGGCTTACCGATCAGGATTGCAACCGCGTGTTCGAACTGCGCCCGCGCCACACCCACATCGATCGCTTCCGCCCGTGTAGTCTGAAGTATCGTCTTCGCCTGCTCAACTTCTACTTCCGAACCAACCCCACCCTGGAAACGGCTTTCGTTCAATTCGAGAGCTTGCTCATACTGTTTGACGGTGGAATTAAGAAGTTCTGCTTCGGCATCCAGGCTGCGGGCCTGAAAATAATCAACGGCCAGATCCGCGTGCATGCTTAGATTAACGGTAGCCAGGTCCGCCGCACTCGCTTGCGCTTGCTCTCGATAAGACTCCACATTTTTTCGGACTCGCCCCCAAACGTCGGCCTGGTACGACACGTCGAATGGGAGCACAAAATCGTTGTAGGTGGTGCCACGCAAGGTTGTACTGCCAGGAGCATTGGCCGAGACTCGCGTTCGAGTCGCGGAGGGGCCGGCTGTCACGGTCGGGTAATAGTCCGCCCGACCGTAGCGCAGAACGGCACGCGCTTGGCGATATTGTGCCTCTGCCGCTTTCAGATTCTGATTCGATATGTTGACCTGAGCTTCCAGCGCATTGAGTTGCGAGTCTTGAAATATCGTCCACCATGTGCCACCAAGATTCTGGTCATTCGGTTGGGCGGGCTTCCAGTCTCCTATTTCTTTATAGGCGGCCGGTGCCTGCACAACAGGCGGATGGTACTTTGGTCCAACGACGCATCCGATCGATTGGAGCACCGCTATCGTCAGCAGACCATTTGTCCATAGCGACCGCAATGGGTTCTTGAGCAGAATTGGTTCTTTGCGCTTCACTTGTTATCCCCCGGCAATGTTGCCTGTACAATTTGGACTTGTTGGCCGGAAACTATCGAGTCCGGTGGATTCACAATGATCTGATCGTCCGGCTTCAATCCGGCGACGATCTCGATCTGATTGCCGAAATCGTGCCCCGGAGTTACGGCAGTCAGCGCGACCTTCCCGTCTTTCACAATTCCTACGTGTAGCCCTTCAGTGCGGAAAAGCAGAGTGTTGACCGGAATCAGAAATGTTGAAGACTGCGTCGGAACCGCCAGGTGAACCTCCGCATAGGAACCCGCAAGCAGGGTGCCCTTAGGATTGTCCACATCGATTTCGACCAGCAAGGTGCGCGTGCTCATGTTAATAGCTTCAGCGGTCCGCACCAGCTTGCCCTGAAACTTGTGCCCGGGAAATTCAGCCAGGCTAAGATCCGCAGTCATCCCGGTTTTGGTCCCCTGCGAGTATTCCTCCGGAACGTTGACGTAAACGCGCAACTTCCCCGGTTGCGCGATGTGAAAGAGATCAGTTTTTGCTCCCGTACTGCTCCCAGAATTGATGAGGTCGCCGATATCGGTGTTGCGCGCTGTGATCACCCCGTCGAATGGCGCGTAGATTTTTTCAAACGATACCAGTGCGGAGAACTGCTCCACGGCTGCCTTGTCGGCTTCAACGATGGCCTTGTTCGCGTTGTAGGTGCCGACGGCGTTGTCGACGTCCTGTTGCGACACGGCGTTGCTTTTCAGAAGTCCCTGATATCGAGTCTTGGTAATCGAAGCGAGCTCGAGATTCGCCTGCGCGGTCAATAAGTTGCTGCGGGCTTGCTGGAGTTGCTGATCGACTTCCGGTGTTTCGATGACCGCAAGAAGTTGCCCCTTCTTGACGTGCGCCCCGATATCGAAATACCACTTCTTTAGATAGCCGTTCGTGCGTGCGTAGATAGGTGACGTGATGTACGGTTGCACGTTTCCCGGCAGGATGATTTCGTCCGCTGGTGCAGTTTGTTTCGGCACGACAACTGAGACGGCGGGGAGCGCCGCTTGGGCCGTCTCTGCGCGTAGAGTTGCGCTAGCCTTGACCCTGGACCAGATTCCCGAAACCAGGAGGGCCGCAACAGCACACAAGGCAACCGCGAGTGCAAGCCACGCTCTGCGCGAACGCCCTGCTGACGTCTGGTTCGGTGAGTGGGATTGTTCCCCGAATTGTTGTCTATCTTGAGTAGTAGTTTGAGGCAACATAAATAACTCCTTGTTTGGTTCCTACTGCCCTTGCTCGGCTTGCGAATGCGGTCGTGAACCCTGCAGGACGCTGAAGAATGCGGGGACAAAAAGTAGTGTTGAAACCGTGGCGAAGATTAGTCCACCGATGACTGCTCGCCCAAGGGGAGCGTTTTGTTCGCCCCCGTCTCCGAGTCCGAGAGCCATGGGCACCATGCCGATAATCATGGCCAGAGCGGTCATCAGCACAGGGCGAAAGCGCGTGAAACCCGCTTCCAGCGCAGCACTCACGGAATCCATTCCTTCGCTCATTTTTTCCGTGGCGAAGCTCACCACGAGGATGCTGTTTGAGGTTGCGACACCCATGCACATGATGGCTCCCATCAGCGCAGGTACGCTCAGGTTCGTGTGCGTGATGAACAGGAACCAGGCAATCCCAGCCAGGGCTGCGGGCAGGGCGGAAATCATGATGAAAGGGTCAAGCCATGACTGAAAGTTTACGACGATCAAAAGATAGACAAGCACGATTGAGCCCAACAGTCCGCTTAAAAGGCCGATGTACGAGGCCCGCATCGTCTGAACCTGTCCGCGGACAACGACGCGTGAACCGCGAGGCAGTTGCTGATGTGTAGAGGCAATGATTTTGTTGATGTCGCCGGCAACGGCCCCGAGGTCACGACCTGTGACAGCGCCAAAGATATCAATCACAGGCGACACGTTGTAGTCAGAGATCACAGCCATTCCCGCTCCCCGGTGCGTGGAGACCAGGCTGGCCATGATCGAGGGAGGGGCAGTTGGGTCCGTGCCCGTAATCGGAATGTTTTCCAGATCCTGCAAGGTGTCCGTCCGATATTGCGGAGTCTGAGTTGCGATCGTATAGCTGACGTGGTTCTTTGGATCCAGCCAGAACGAAGGTGAGGTCTGGAAACTGCCGCTGAGTGAGACCAGAAGGTTTTGCGCAACATCGTGCGCCGTGAAACCAAGTTGTTCCGCCTTCGTGCGTTCGACCCTCAGGCGCAAATAGGGCTGATCGAAGGGTTGCTGAATCCGCAAATCGGTGGCTCCGGAAACATACCGCATCTTCGCCAGCAGCATGTCTGCGTACTCACGGTTCCCCTGCAGGTCATTTCCCACTACCTGAACATCAATGGGGGCTGGCAATCCAAAGTTAAGAATCTGCGCGACCATGTCGGCGGGTAAGAACGCAAACGAAACCCCGGGAAACTGCTTGGGGAGTGATAGACGGAGCTTGTGAATGTAATCATCCGTGGGATGGTGTTTGGCAGACAGCGTTACAAGAATGTCCGCGTCCGATGTACCCACTGGCGCCGAATTGCTATAGGAGAGATTGATCCCGCTGTAGGGCAGGCCGATGTTGTCTATGACGTTTTGGACCTCAGCTGCCGGAATCTGGCCTCGAATCGACTGCTCCACCTGATCGCACAGGTTGGCGGTCTCTTCAATCCGCATTCCGGTGGGAGCACGCATATGAAGCTTGAATGTGCCGCTGTCTACGCTGGGAAAGAAATCCTGACCTAGCCATGGAATCAGAACCAACAGAGAGCCGATACAAAATACGAAGAACGCAATCAGGAAAACCGCCCGGTGATGAAGGCAAACTTCCAACAGGCTGCGGAAGTTGTGACGAAATTTCTCGAAGGCCTCCTCAAAGCGCTTCTGCAACCGAACCAGCGGATTGCGGCTGGGTCCACCTTCCTTCTGCTCTCCTCGCAACAGGTACTTGGCCATAGTGGGAACGATGGTCCGCGAGAGAAAGTACGAAGCCAACATGGCGAACACTACCGCTTCGGCGAGTGGTACGAATAGATAACGCGCCACGCCCGACAATAAGAACATCGGAGCAAACACAATGCAGATCGAGAGCGTGGAAACGAAAGCAGGTGTCGCAATCTGCGATGCGCTATCCAGAACCACTTCGTCGAGATTCTTCTCCGGTTCTGCCTCCCGGTTGCGATTAATGTTCTCCACCTCGACGGTAGCGTCGTCGACGAGGATGCCGACTGCCAGAGCGAGTCCTCCGAGCGTCATGATGTTGATCGTTTGCCCGATTGCGCTGAGCACAATAATCGACGTAAGGATCGCCAGCGGAATCGAGGTCGCGATAATTACAGTGCTTCGCCAACTGCCCAGGAAGGTGAGAATCATGAAAGCAGTGAGGCAGGCGGCGATTAACGTCTCCCGGACCACACCAGTTATTGCGCTACGGACAAAAATCGACTGATCCGCCAGCGGCGATATCTGTAGTTCGGGCGGTAGAGTGGCCTTAATCTGCGGCAGCAGCGCCTTGACTCCCCCGATGACGTTAAGTGTCGACGCATTTCCCGCTTTTTGTATTGTCAATAATACTGAGCGCTGCCCGTTGACGCGAACAATATTGGTCTGCGGAGGAAAACCATCGCGAACCCACGCAACGTCTTTGATGTAAGTCGTAGTACCACCAACGCTCTTGATCGGGATTCGGTTCAGATCCACAATCGTCTGTGGTGATGCGTTAGGAATAGATACGTCATATTCCTTGGGTCCGATCTTGGACGTACCCGTGGGGAGAATCAGATTTTGCGCGGCGATTGCGTTCACAACATCCAGCGGTGACAGACCCTTTGACTGCAATGCCGTTGTGTTCAGATCGACTTGCACCTGACGTTGTTTGCCGCCATAGGGATAGGGCACTGCCGTCCCAGGTACCGTGATGATCTGCGTCCGGATAAAATTCAGTCCATAGTCGTTGAGCTGTTGCTCCGCAAGATTCTTGCCCGAGAGAGCCAGTTGAAGGACAGGCACGCTCGACGCGCTATAGGCAATGATGAGCGGAGGCGTTGTTCCCGCAGGTAACTGCCTAAGCTGGGTTTGCGAAGATGCGGTAATCTGCGCAATGCCCTGTTGGAGGCTCGCGTTCGGTTGCAGGAAGACTTTAACAACCGCGATTCCATAGAGCGACTGCGATTCGATGTGTTCGATGTTGTCAACGACGGTGGTAAGGTTCCGCTCCGTGACCGCAACGATCCGGTCGCTCATGTCCTGCGGGACAAGACCGTTGTAGCTCCAGATGATGCTGACGACGGGAATATCGATATTGGGGAAAATGTCAGTTGGTGTACGAAGGATCGCGAGTCCACCCATGATCAGGATGAGAATGGACATCACCACGAATGTGTAAGGACGCCGTAATGCAATTCGAACAATCCACATAAAAGTTTTCTTTCCGGCCGATTTAGGCCGACGGTCATCAATTCACTTTCCGTTATTCTGTTTAAGCGACCCGGCTCTTGGGTTGCCTCTTTTCAACATCACTGTGCTTGGACGTTGGACCCGGCTCTCCCGAGAGTCTTGCGCATGAGCCGTCTGAGCTTCGTGCGTGCGCGAGAGATCTGTCCTTTCAAGGTCCCCTCGGGCACACCCAGAATGTTCGCGGCCTCGGTCGTGGTCAGTTCATCCAAATCGCGTAACTCAAATGCTTTGCGTAACGGAGGCGACAGCTCCTCTACGAATTCCATCAGCTGCCTCTGCAGTTCCGACTCTCGGCACATATCTTCCGGGCTCGGTGCGGGGTCGGCCACCACGTCCGCCACGCAGTACTGCTCTTCCTCCCCGAAACGTTCCTCCAGCGACAGGACAGTCTGGCGCGGCCGGCTGCGCAAACGCATACGAGCACAATTAATGACAATGGTGGTTAACCAGGTAGATATTTGCGCCTCTCCCTTAAATTGGTCCAGGTTCTTGTAAGCCGACAAGATTGCATCCTGAACCGCATCCTCCGCGTCGGATTCATTCCGGAGGAACTGATAGGCCTTTCTACGAAACGCAGGCAGGTGGCGCGACAGAGCATCCTGCAATTCCTCGATTCCCCTCTCGCCGACTCTGACATCAAGGTTGTGTTCGCTGCCGATATACGCGCTGGTTGCTGACATGTGTGGTTGCCTCCTGGCACAACAGCAAAAAGCACGCTGCTCTCCAATCCATTAACAGGCCACTCACCCGCTTATTTTCAGTGGGATGACCCAACTGGGAGGTACGAATCACATCTCCAATATTCGACTGCGCGTCCCGCCGTCGACACCACGTCAGCATTTGGACAGGCCATAATATTTGGCCAGTGCTTGACCCAAGAGGTCCGTCTTTACCGTTGTGTTGCACACGAGTGTGGGTGTTTGAGGCTACTCTCTTGTAAGGTCGGGGGTGAGTTGGGAAGGGAGCACTCTTGTTACGGCTCACAACGGAAAGCCCGCCGTGAGGATTCAACGGGCGTACTGGAGGAATCGGGTTGCGGCGCTTTGCAAGCCACCGCGAGCGCACTCAAAACTGCTCGTCGGTTTACTTAAAGAGGATCTTGGCCATCATCCCCTTGTCCTCGTGATTCAGCAGATGACAATGAAATACCGACATACCCTTGATGACGGGGTCGGTGAAGTCGAGGATGACTTCAACGGAGCCGCCGTACGGGACATTCACGGTATCCACCCATGCTGGCTGGGGGAGTGGCGCGCCATTCTCTGCGTAAGCCAAAAAGTGAACCTGGTGGATGTGGAAAGGATGCAGTTCGGCAGTTTTGTTGACAATACGCCAATGCTGATAGGTACCAACACGCACGCTCGTTATAGGGGGCGCATCTGCCTCAAATTTGCGGCCGTTGATGTAGAAGCCATTCTTATCTTCTGTGAAGGTGACAGTGAAGTCCGGTGCGCTCTTCTTAAGTGGTTCAACGTCGATTGGCCGGTAAGAAGGAGGGCGGTCGTCGGTGCCATGCGCTTGCCCGGTCAAGGAGTTCGCATCGGATTGATCGGACCAGAGTGGCGCGACGTCGGCCAGCACCATCTCAGGATTGGGATCGCCAACCGGGCCCGTATCCACGCACAGCGTACGCAACGTTCTATTGACGCCAGAGGGCGGGCCAGTAACGATTGCTTCGAGCCGGCCCGCGGGCGCCACCAGGAGGCGATCGGTGGCCTTCGTCGAATGTTTGGGATCGCGGTAGGAAAGCGGCATCCCATCAAGCGCGATGATTTCAAAACTCTGTCCATCCAGCTGCAAGTCAAGATAGCGGTCCGCCGAAGCGTTCACGATACGCCAGAACTGGCGCTCTTTAGGCGCGATCTCGATTCGAGGGCGAAGCACTCCGTTAACGGTAAAGATTTCCTCAACTTTCTCGGCTTCTCCCCCGCATCCCGTAGCTGGGATTTCAACCTCGTGCTTGAGTGCGGCAGCATTCGGATCATGCTCAAGCGAGCGGCCGCGCACGACCAGCACGCGCTCGCGCATCCGCCTTACCTCAGGGACATAACGCTCCATTCCTTCGATGACGATGGCCCCTGACATTCCGTCCTGCACTTGCCGGTGACTCTCGCCATGTGGATGCGTGTGGTACCAGAAAAGGCCCGGCGGGTGATCGCGCGGAATCTCAACCGTATAGTGCAGTGCCTGGCCGGGCTTGGCCATCATTGTCAACACATCATCTTGCGGAGTATCCGGCGACACGCTGAGGCCATGGAAGTGCAAGTTTGTCATGTCCATGCACGGGCTCACTGCGCAAGTCTCGGAAGACTTCGCCGGAAGGTCGTTGATATAGGTGATTTTGAGAACGTCACCCGGCGAAGCGCGGATAACGGGGGCGATCGTCGCGCCATTGAAAGCGAACGCATCCCGGCCGTTTTCATTTACTGCGTGCAACGTAAGGGATACCACGTGATTCACGGCTTGCACCTGCGGAACTTCCGGCAACGAGGAAGTCTGTGCACAGCCGCGAGCTGAAAGAAACATCACACCAAGATAAAATGGCAGCTTTTTCATCGCCGAAATCGCCCCTTTCTTCGCAGTTGGCACTTCGCCTCATCCGGCGTGGCGCCAATTCGAGCCTGTGCGGGTTGTCATTTGTGGGGCGACTGTCGAGGTTTCGAGTCCAAGATCCTTTTCGAAGACGATGCCCCTCCAGGTGACTACGAAAGTCTTGACCCCGGACGACTGGTACTCAGCGGGATACGCGACCAAAGTTAACGTTCTTTTCGTGTTGCCATGCGCGCTTGCGGGCGCAGGATCCAGTGTCACGATCCGAAAGTAGTATCCGTGGAAAAGAACGGGGTCTCTATTGTCCGTATTTGCTGCGGTAACAGAACGCAGGCGTTCGGCGAATCGGGTAATCGGATCGTTGCTCGCTGCCTTTAGGGCGCTCGCATTGCCCGCGATTGCAAATTCCTCAGCCACGTCAATCGCGGTGGCCTCGTTTTCTCCAATTCTGCGGAACAATATCTCCTGCTTCCCGCGATCGGAATCGAAATACCATTCACCGTTCTTGGAGGCCAACGGAACGGGGAAGGGCCAGTTTTCTGCCCCGATGTACAGAACTGTGCTGGCGTCCGGTTCTCGAACGAAGCGGTGCATCTCCTCGTATTTCTTGCAGAACTGCTCGCGTTCAAGTTTGTCTTCCTCTTCGTCGCTCGAGGAAGTCACTTCCTTTCCTCCTCCCAGGATCGCTTCCAGGGACTGCTCATTCTGCTTTTGCGCCGCTTCATAGAGAGCGCTAGCAGCTTGCTCAGCAGACGCAAACGTTCTTGGATGTGCCTCTTCCGCCAAGCTCGAACTCGCGAAGCCCAACGCAAGCAGCAAACCCAGCAGCAGAACAAGCATAGTGATTGCGGACGCGCAGGCCAGTTTCACAGTAAATGTTTCAACTCCTTCAAGTTTCATATCGTCTGTGTGCATGATTCCCTCCTCCATATTAATTACGATTAGTTACGTTCTGTAATTGCGCCCCGAGTTACCGGTGTCCGCCGCCATGGAAACCGCCGCCGCCGTGGAAGCCACCGCCATGAAATCCTCCGCCAAAGCTTGACTGCCCGCGAGCAGAGAAACCTCTTGCCGCTCCCCCGTGATTAAAGCCGCTGAAGGCGCCGGAATGAGTGCCGGCCTGCGCATGCGATGAGAACCCTCTCGCTCCGCCATGAAATCCGCCAGCTCCATGAAAACCACCGGCGTGATTGAAGTGGTTACGGTTGGCGAAAACTCTGCTGTGGGACTCGTAATGGTGGTGATCGAAACGAATGTCGTGGTGGTGCCAATCGTATCCCCAGTGGTGCCAGCCCCAGCCAAAACCGCCAAAGAAGCCGATACCAAAGCCAAAGCCAAATTCGATTCCTGGACCTGTCAGGAATAGTCCTGGATACCAATACCAGCCCGGCCAGACTCCGATCGGTTCCCCATACGCGAGCCACGGATCATACTCGGGCACGTAAACGACCTCTGGGTCGGCGGGCTCGATCACAATGGTTTGACCCTTCTGGCTTATCTTTTCGTGCGATGTGCTTTTTAGGTTCCCCGCCTTCTCCGCCCGATCCCGCATCACTTGAACCGCATTCATCACATCCTGCTCTTGATTCACGTAAGCATCGCCGAGCGATGAGATCCACGAGAGATTCTTGTCCATATTGGCCAGAACCGAAGGAAACTCGGTGAGCGCCTTCACACTTGGATCCCAGGGTTGCTTATCGACTTCTTTACCGAGTTGCTCGCCCTTGAGATCGGTGTGCTGCTGCAGCCAACGGTCTGCTTCGACTACCTGGTCGGGATAGGTAGCGGCCGCTAAAATCTGTGCGACCAGTGCATCCGGGTATAAGGCGACAGGCGCGACCAGTTGCTGCAGCTGTTCTG
>Ga0210400_10001907_pt1 | contig 20127 bp, 21 predicted proteins | sample IncBWH26MmetaG_FD_155456 | JGI IMG/M metagenome (GOLD analysis project Ga0210400, IMG submission 155456) | Forest soil microbial communities from Barre Woods Harvard Forest LTER site, Petersham, Massachusetts, United States - Inc-BW-H-26-M | ecosystem: Environmental > Terrestrial > Soil >...
GTCACATCCATTGCGAAGAGCTTGACCTGATCTCCATATCGCTCCGGCAGATCAGCCAGCGACTTAATGTCCCGAGCTGTCGCCAACACTTTATTGCCCGCAGCGAGGCCCGCTTCAACAATTGCACGACCCAGACCACGAGAACTGCCGGTGACTAACCATATCTGCGCCATTCATCCTCCTATCAAGCCACCCCCCAGGATATTCTGGAGAAGCTTCTCAAACTCAGGATTGGATGCGCAATGGGTATACGAAAGGACTTGTTACGGAGGAAATCGCAGAATCTTCAGACCTCAGGGCGACTCCCTTTGAGTTCGAGAGTGAGTGACTGTCTTGCCACACCGCTGGCTCTTGCGAGCTCCTGGAAATCTAAGGGCGCGGCTCGGCGCATGGTTAAAGATAAGGGCTCCGGACTTATTAAACCATCGAAACCCACCGAAAAAGAACTGACCAGTGCGAAGAATTGGAAGATTCTGATGCGGCGAAACAGCGATCGCCCGGCCTGTGTCGCGACAAGGCAGAGGCCTCGTCGCTAGGCAGAAGCTTTCGAGCCAGAGAATCCAGCTAGCGGTTTCCTTGCTTTTCTGAGAAGGCCAGCCCACATTTGGCCTACAGGGCTTCGACAAACCCTGCAAAGTTCGCTGCTTCTTGCGGTCCGACAGTCAGCCGACTCGTTCTATCGCCATCGCCCGTACTGCTGGAAGGACTCCTGCACACAAATGGCACACAGAGTTGCCCCGCAATACCCAGTCGGACCGGGAACATTCCCTTCACTTCGCACAAGCCCGTTTATGGATCGGCGGGCAGAGTGATCGACGACACGTCCGCGTTGCCGGCTTGAACCCGATGGCGGCCATTCCAAAAATTAATGTGGTTGGGCGGTGCCGTCCGTGCTTTCCAGTCCATGTTGTTAAGTAGATAGCCCGAAAATGCGACATTCCCTCTCCCGCGAAGAAAAACGAGTCGCGGAGATCTCATCAAATGCACCGCTGTCGGTCCTACAAGGACAGTAGCTTTGGACGCACAACATTAGTTGATCCGTCTCGCCTTCCCCTCCCAAAGCTTTTCCTTGAGTTCTCGCTTGAGCACCTTGTTCGTCGAACCCTTCGGAAGTTCGGTCATGAAAAGAACCTTGCGTGGTTTCTTATAGCTGGCGATCCGGCCCTCAATCCATTCGATAATCCCGCTTTCTGAGACAGACGAGCCATCGCGAGGCACAATGCACGCAAGCACAGATTCCCCCCAGCGCTCATCCGGGTAGCTAACGACAGAGACCTCTCGCACCCCAGGGTGACAGGCGAGTACGCGCTCCACTTCCGACGGATAGATGTTCAAGCCGCCTGAAATGATGAGGTCGCGTTTGCGGTCCTTGAAATAGATAAAGCCCTGCTCGTCGACGACCGCGACGTCACCGGTAGCATACCAACCTTCGCGATCGATCACCGCGGCGGTCGCCTCATCATCCCGCCAATATCCTCGCATCAGATGATCTCCGCGAACCACGAGCTCGCCTTCTACGCCGGCCCCAACCACCCTTCCGTCATCATCCAGCATGCGAATCTCGGTGGCATGGGTGGCCCGGCCGGCGCTCTCGGCCATCGCGGACGGATCCGGGGCGAGCAGATAGTCATCGGGGCGCATCACGGTGATCGGGTGCGGCGCTTCACAGCTGCCATAAACCTGCGTCAGGAGCGGCCCAAGCGCCTCTAACGAACGCCCAAACAAAACACTGGAAATCGGCGCACCACCGAAGGAAATTTGAGCCATCTTGCGCACTCGGCTGCATACCGCGTCCCCGCTGTCGATCAACATCTGGAGCATTGTGGGGACCATGAAGGTGTGCGTGCTGCCGTGCATCTGGACCGATCGAGCGAATTCCTCCGGCTCGAACCGGGGAAGAATTAAGTTCCGTGCGCCAACGGCCATGAAGGATAAAACCTTCGAGCCGCTCCCGTGGGTAAGAGAAGCGCCGTGGACCATAGTCGAGTGGTTCGTCGCCACTACCTCGCTGGAGAGCATGTTGATGGCGGCAGCCACCCGACTGGCGTGTGTGTGCGTCGCGCCCTTTGGACGTCCGGTTGTGCCGCTCGTATAGAGAACATAAGCCGGGTGGTCGGGGCGCACGGGTGAAACAGTAAGCTCGGACCGCCCCTGACTTACGACCGATTCATAATCTCGCACAGCACCTTCGCTTCCGGCCTTCGCGTCGACCAGTAAAATCGTCTTCAGCTCGCTCAACTCATCTCGGTCAAGCTTCGACAGCAACGCCTCATTCGTCACCAAGACTGCGGATTGGGAGTGGTTCACGATGAACTGGCACTCATCGGCCGAGAGCCGCGTGCTTATCGCCACCCGTGTAATCCCCGCACGCATGCAAGCCGTGTCGATTTCAATAAAGCGGTAATCGTTTGGCAGGAATATTGTTGTTGGCCGCGTTGCGCTGCTACCGAGTGCCAGCAATGCATTGGCGAGCCGAGCGCTGCGCAATCCGATCTCACCATAGGTCATCTCTCCATGCTGGTCGATCACGAAAATGCGGTCACGATATGCGGCAAGACTCCGCTCGACCAAGTGTTGGGCGGTCAGCATGCCAGGATCTCCTTCCTCATGCGATATCGACTAGCCGGCCGGCACTGTTCGGTACTCAGATAGAGTTGCTTTCGGCGGAGTGTAGAGCGGCGCGCAAAAGCGTCTTTATGACGGCCGGCAGAGCGGCGAAGCGTGGGTCCTTCGTCAGCCTTTGGTGGTAACGGTAATAAATCTGTTGGTCGATGACGGCGAGTTTGAAGCGCGCGAACACGAGATAGAAGACGATGCGCGAGACGTCGCGGCCTGTTTCTCTCGCATAGTGATCGACGAGTTGCGCCCGACTGAGGCTTCCGGGATAAGTGGAAGGGCACCAGCGAATGTTCTGCAATTCTTCAGGATCCTTCGAATCGACCCAATATGTGAGCGTTGTACCAAGATCGGCGAGGGGGTCTCCGATCGTGCTCATCTCCCAATCGAGCACACCAACGATCTTTTTAATATCGGCGGGATCCAGAACAACGTTGTCGTACTTGTAGTCGTTGTGGATCAGTGTCGCGAGGCTCGTTGACGGCATGGCTCCTTTCAACCACCCGGAAATGCGCTCGACCTCAGGGAGTTCGTGTGTCTTCGAGCCGTGATAGCGCTCCGTCCAACCGCGCACCTGACGTTCCAAATAGCCCTGCGGCTTCCCAAGATCGCCAAGCCCGATGGCTTCGTAGTCGAGCGAATGAAGCCGAACGAGGTTGCCGATGAACGATTCGCTGAGGCGACGCGCCGTTTCCGGGGGAAAGGGAAGGCCGGCGGGCGGGTCTCTGCGGATGATGACACCGTGAACACGCTCCATCAGGTAGAAAGGTGCGCCGATGACAGAGTGGTCGTCGCAATGGAGCAGAGCCCTGGGCGCAGGGGAATAGGCAGAGTGCAGCTTCGACAGCACCCGATACTCGCGGCCCATGTCATGCGCGGTCTTGACTTTGCTGCCGAAGGGAGGTCGACGCAAAACGATCTCACGATCACCGAGGTGCAAAAGGTAGGTCAAGTTGGAATGGCCGCCGGGGAATTGCTCGACGGTGAGCGGTCCCGAACTCGTGGAGAAATATTGCAAGAGGAAGGCTTCGAGTCGGGCGACATCGAGTTCTTCGCCGAGCCGGACGGTTTGCGGATGATTTAGAAAGTCGTGCATCCTGGTTTTGGGCGGCCTGGATCAGGCGGACTGGCCTCCGTCGACCACCAAGGTGTGTCCGGTCACAAAGTCTGACGCATCGGAAGCGAGAAAAATAGCAGCGCCTTGCAGATCATGAGGCCCGCCAAATCGGCCCAACGGTATGGATTCTAGAAAGGATTCCTTGTTTCGTTCGATGACCTTTTCCGACAAGTCGGTGGGGAACCAGCCTGGCGCAATTGCATTCACCTGTATGTTATGCATTCCCCACTTGCAGGCCAGGTCTTTTGTGAAACTGATGACGCCCCCTTTGCTGGCGGAGTAGCCGATAGCGTTCAATTTCGATGAACCGCGCAACCCGGCAACAGAGGCCATGTTGATGATCTTTCCGCGGCGCCGGGCGATCATTGTTTTTCCTACCGCCTGCGAAAACAGAAAAGTTCCGCTGAGATTGGTCTCAATGACTTTATTCCACTGCTCGATAGTCATCGCTTCGACGGGCGCGCCCCAGGATGTGCCGGCATTGTTGATCAGGATGTCGATCCGCCCAAACTTCTTGATGGAGGTGTCCACAACCTGTTGAATGCTGGCGGGGTCTTTGACGTCGCAGGCGATCGCTAGAGTCTGCACGCCAAGCGCCCGCAACTCGGTCGCAGCTTGTTCGCAACGGTCCTTCTTTCGAGCACATAGGACTAGGTCTGCGCCCATTTCGGCCAAACCCTCTGCCATCTGGCGCCCGAGTCCCACGGATCCGCCGGTGACAATTGCAACGCGCCCGGCGAGGTCGAAGAGTTTGTTGACTTTCATAGTGCGACTGGATTCGTTCAGGTTAGTAATAAGGATCCTTTAAGCTCTATCGGACCATCGGTTGCATTTGAATGATGCAGGATTACTTAGTTCCGCGCTCATCCATCCATTCATATAGACGACGAATGCCTCTCAGTTCTGCGCCCGGACCCGTTATTTCAGGGAAATCCTTCTGGTGTGACGTCAAGTCCACGCGTTGGGCAGCGACCTCCAGCGAGATTCCTTGCCGGCGCAGACTCGCAACCTGATTCATCACGTCTGTCAGGTAGCTCTGAAAAGCCGTGATAAGACTTTTGCCGCCAAAGGGTTTCCCATGTCCAGGGAGCACGATAGTGAAATCCAGCTTCTTGAGCTCGTCGAGTGTCGTGATCCATTCGTCGAAAAATGCATCGCCCATGTAAGCAGGCCGGCTCTCCATAAGGTCGCCTGTGCAGACGATCCGTTCTTTCGGCAAGAACACGACGGTGTCTCCACCGGTATGGCCGCGCCCGAGAAAGAGAAGTTGGATCTCACGCTGGCCTGCGTACAGGACCATTTTTGCGGTGTATGTTACATTCGGCGGTGTCGGCTTGATCTCCTTCAGTTGGTCCGAAAGCGTTTGTGCCGCAGCGAGTTGTTTTTCTAGCGCCGCCTTTTGACCCGAATCCTTCTCGTCCTCAATCTGCTTCTTGAGCGACTCGATCAGCAGCGGCATTCTTGTCCTCTGCGACGTCTTGTACGGCTCGATCTCGAGAACGTTAAATATCAGCATCTTGGTGCGTACGTATTCATGAGCGATGATCTCGACTCCGGGCGAAAACACCGAGTTCCCGTCCGTGTGATCGTAGTGAAAGTGCGTGTTCACGACATAACGAACTGGATTATCCGTGATTAGCCTAAGGTCCTCCAACAGAGCTCGCGCGGTGGCGGGCGTGGAGCCGTCGTCGACGAGCATCACATTGTGATCGTTGACGATGATTGGAATGTTACTGCCCATGCCGCCGGTAGCGTAGTACACACCATCGGCAACCTTCTCGAACTTGTAGACTTTGCCCTGGACAACTGGATAGGGTAACTGTCCTGCCGTCTGCCCGCTCTGGGCTTTCGCTTCGAACGACTGCGACATGGTGATTGCGAGGACCACCGCAACCGTGCGTGTTCTCACGATCACCCGGTGAAACAATCTCGCAAGCTTTTTGTTCCAGTCCCAGCGCGCCCGCTCGGCGGCTTCATCCTTCAGGGTTGCAATCATAACTGACCCACCTCACTTTCCTGCGAGCCATGCACTCATCTTTCGGCCATCGACGAGCCGTGCGCCGCGTCTGTCCGCGCATGAAGATCGCGCAACCTCGTCAATTCCGCGGCTGTGGGTGCGGGAGTTGTCTCCACGTGTGAACTAACTTTGAGATCCCATCCCGTCGCGGCGCGAACCTGTTCCGCGGTTACTCCAGGGTGTATGCCACTCAATGTAAACTCTCCAGTCGCCAGGTCAGGAGTCAGAACGCCGAGATCGGTTATCACAATTGTCGGGCCACGCCCACGTGTCAGCCTACGGCCGCTGCCCGTATCCGCGATTTTTTGCGCCGAGCTCCGTCCTTGTTGATACCCAGCTGATGTTATGAAATCCAGCTTCTCCACAAACGTCCGTTTGCTTTGTTTCAGAATAATCCACACCTCTTTGGATGCAGTTGCGATTTCGGAAGCGCCGCCCGCGCCAGGAAGACGAACCTGCGGCGAAGCATATGTGCCGCCAATCACCGTGGTATTGATGTTGCCATACTTGTCGATCTGCGCGGCTCCCAGAAATCCAACATCCACGCGCCCGGCTTGGAGCCAGTAGCGAAAGAGTTCGGGTACCTAAACCAGGCAATCTGCTGTTTCAGCCAACTCCCCATCACCAATCGACAGCGGAAGAACGCTCGGCTTCGCCCCGATTGTTCCCGACTCATAAATCAAGACAACTTCCGGTGCATGAATGTTGCGCGCCAGGTTGGCGGCAGCGCTGGGCATCCCGATTCCAACAAAGCAAACCATGCCGTTCGCGAGACGCCGAGCGGCCGCGATGGTCATGATCTCGATGGACGTATAGGCCAACTCAGCCATTGCTCACCGTCGTTCCCTGCGGCAGACTGCGTCGGAATGCGGCGAAATCCTCGGTTTCGAGAATATGTTCTCGCATCCATTGCAGAAAAGCCTCGCGGTCGCGAGAGATTCCGTCCCATGCCTTGCAAAACGCGTTGTCGCGATGATAGTAGCCGTGCGCATAGGAAGGATGCGCTCCTCCAGGAACCTCGCTCACATAAGTCACAACCCAAGAAGGAAGTACACAGGCGTTCATCGGTGCATCCAGCTGATCGACAATCTCTTCGACCGTGACGATGGCTTCCTTCGACGCGAGCACCGCTTCCTTCTGGATTCCTGTAATCCCCTGAATCAGCACATTGCCTCTGCGATCTGCCTTTTGCGCATGGATGATGGCAACATCGGGTGTGAGGGCCCGGGTTGCCGTTAGTACTTCGCCGGTGAAGGGGCAAGCTACCGAACTGATCGACCGGTTGTATTTCGGAACATCCGATCCAACATACCCTCGCAATACCGCAAAGGGTAAGCCTGAAGCGCCGGCCTGGTATCGCGCCGCCATGTCCGCGTGACTGTGCTCTTCAAGTTCCAGTGGAATCGGCCAGCTGTTCTGGATCGCATCTCGAAAGCGGTGCAGTGATCCGACACCCGGATTGCCCCCCCATGAAAACACCAGCCTGGTTGCACATCCCATTCCGATCATCTGGTCGTAGATGATATCTGGAGTCATGCGGATCAGCGTGAGATCCCTGCGCCGTTGGCGGATTATCTCGTGCCCGGCTGCGAACGGAATGAGGTGCGTAAAACCCTCCATTGCCAATGTTGAACCGTTGTGCACCAGCGCGGCGATCGCCTCCCGAATTGTTGTGATCTCAGCCAGGAACCCACCCTCAATAAGCTCGATAATCGTACCAATTGCGCATCACACAGTATATCGAGCACGCCGGCCTTTCACCTCCGCCTTTCCCCGACGCCACGCGGTGCGCGCTTGATCTTCTGGGGAGGATGCGTCCCGTTGTCGAAGGTGCGGCTGTTCTTCTTAACGCTTTGCCTAGGCCGGAGCAGAATTCTTCGGCTTGTATTTTCGCAACTCCAGCTTGGCAATCAAGGCGCGATGCACTTCGTCGGGCCCATCTGCGATGCGCAATGTGCGGATCGTGGCAAACAGTTCGGCCAGGGGGAAATCGCTGGAAACACCGACGGCTCCGTGCATCTGAACAGCCTGATCGACGATCTTCAAAGCAATGTTAGGGACCGCAACTTTGATTTGGGAGATCTGGCTGCGGGCGCCCTTGGTGCCAACTTCGTCGAGCATCCACGCGGCCTTGAGAGTTAACAGGCGGGCTTGCTCCAACGCGATTCGCGCGTTAGCAATGATATCGACATTGCCACCCAGCTCCGCCAGAGGTTTGCCGAAGGCCACGCGATGCAACGAACGGCGGCATAGGAGCTCAAGTGCGAGTTCGGCGGCCCCCAGTGTGCGCATGCAGTGATGAATGCGGCCCGGGCCGAGCCGGCCCTGTGCGATTTCAAAACCCCTGCCCGGTCCAGCAATGATGTGGTCGAGCGCTACCCGGACATTGGTGAAGCTAACCTCGCCGTGACCAGAGGGAGCCTCATAGGACCCGAACACAGGGACCATACGCTCGATCTTGACGCCGGGAGTCGCAAGTGGCACCAGAACCATCGAATGACGCTGGTACTTGTTTGCTGAAGGATGGGTTAGGCCCATGAAAATGAGCAGCTGGCAATGGGGATGGCCGACTCCGGAACTCCACCATTTGCGGCCGTTGAGTACAACGTGGTCTCCCTCGATGAGGGCCGTAGCTTGCATGTTCGTAGCATCCGAAGAGGCGACGTCAGGTTCTGTCATGCAGAACGCGGAACGAATTTCGCCGGCCAGCAGTGGCGTGAGCCAACGCAGCTTTTGCGCTTGCGATCCATACTTCACCAACACTTCCATGTTGCCCGTGTCGGGTGGGCTGCAGTTGAAAACTTCCGGGGCGATCAAGGAGCGGCCAGTGATTTCCGCCAGGGGAGCATATTCCACGTTGCTGAGGCCGGCACCATACTCCCGATCGGGAAGAAACAAGTTCCACAGGCCGGCAGCCCGCGCCTTTGCCTTCAGCCCCTCCATGACCGGAGGCTGCGTCCAACTGCGCCAGTCGGGAAGGTTCTGAAGATGAGCACAATACTCAGGCTCAGCCGGCAAGACATGTTCTTGCATGAACGCCGATAGGCGCTGGATGTAGCTTTGGGCACTCGCTGAGCAAGAAAAGTCCATTGGTAAGCGTCCCCCTGGCAGGCACATCCTAACGATTTCTGCAGAATTCCCCTAATGAATTCTACGAATCCTGTAATATACGCAGCGTGCATTTAAGCCAGGTCGATCTCAACCTTTTCGTTGTGCTGGAAGCCATCTATCGCGAGGGCAACATCACGCGCGCAGGCCATCAACTGAACCTCACCCAACCCGCGATCAGCCATGCGCTGAAAAGACTACGTGATCTTCTGCAGGACCCACTGTTTGTCCGGCAAGGCGCGCACATGATGCCGACGGCGTTCACGCGGAACATGATTGACCAAGTGCGGAATGCGTTGCAAATCTTGGAAGTAAACCTCGTCAAGACTCACAATTTCGTTCCAGAAAACACGCGGAGGACCTTTCATCTATCGTTGTGGGAATACCTGGAGACTCTACTGCTTCCGTCCTTGTTAGAGCGCCTGACCCATGTCGCGCCAGGAATGTCGATCACGACGTCGCGGGTCAAGCGGAGAGACCTAGAGACCGAACTGGCAAGTGGCTCGGTGGATCTGGCGATTGAAATTCCGATGACGACGAGTGATCGCATTCGGCAGAAGTGGCTCTGGAAAGAACCATACGTAGTCCTTTCCCGGCAGGGTCATCCGGGGGTAGCAGACAAACTCGACGTCGAGACATACCTGGAGCAGCGCCATATTCAGGTTTCCTCCCGGCGCCGAGGTCCGAGCCTGATCGATATCGAACTGAGCCGGCGGGGCCTTCGCCGGCTGGTGGTTCTGCACAGCCAGCACACCTTCTCTGCCTGCATGGTGGTAAGCAAGACTGACATGCTGGTGACTTTGCCCGAGCGGCACGCACAACTGCTAAACCGGGGCCTCAGGAATCAGGTGCATCTTTTCCCGCTCCCTGCGCCCCATTTGGAAGCCGCTTTGTACTGGCACGAAAGTGCGGAGAACGATCCGGCAAACCAATGGCTTCGAGAGGAAATCGAGCAGATCCTGGCCCCAGTACCAGGAGCGCGCAAAGGGAGTAACGAACGCCGCCGAAGCTCACAAGTGGCCTCTTCTTTGATACGCCAGCCCATGAAGGAGGGCCAGGCAAGATCATGAACGTCGCATCCCCTGGAAAGAAGCGGGCCGTCGTCGGAACTACAAGCGACCGCGTGCCAGGCGAGCAAGGGCGGAGTGATTGTTTCACCAAAGATCTGGCCGCAAGTGGGCGTGACGCACCATCTGGTGAGAGCGAATTCTTGAGAACCCTCCGCTGACCCGGGCGCTCCCCTTCGTCGCTCGGAACAGCGATTTCGTTGCAGTCGCGTAAGCAAAACGCTCTGGGCAAAGTTCAGGCGCAAGGCAATAAGAGGTAGTCAGATCCATGACTGATGACGCCGGTGGCCCGATCAGGTATCTCACATCCTTGGCTGGAAACGCTGGGCACGCATGAGGCACATCACGCTGGTTCGTCACGCGCAAGCGTCGTTTCTGGAGGCGGATTACGACCAGCTGCGTGCGAAAGGCGAGAGGCAAGCCAGATTGTTGGGTAAGTATTGGTTGCGTCGAGAGGTAATTTTTCAGAAAGTTTACTCGGGCCTGCGCGATCGGCAGCGAGAGACCTCCCCACCGACAAGGAGGTACTGGGATTTGTTTTGGGGCATGCCCGAGGAGTAAACCCTAAAACGTAAGACGCATCACCCGGTTCCCCGAAACTAAACGAGCCCAAGTCTACATTCTCCAGTCTCATACTTCGCCATCAAAATAATTCATTTGATGAATTCTAAAAATGCGGATACGCTCACCCGCGTCGTGAAAAGACAACTATCGAAGCGGTATCTACATGGGAATGTTCTGGCGCTTTCATTCAGCAAATTCAAAGCAAGACCTTAACGATGTCGTGACCGGTTGCCAAATGTAAATACGGACCCAGCATACCAGCCGAAGCGTAGAGGTCCAGCGCGCATACACGATCTGGAGACAAAACATGATCCGTCGCCGAGCAGCGAAGAAGTATGCTTTTAGCTTGCTGATATTAGCCTCAATCGGGGTGCGCATGCTGATGCCCATTCCTATCTATGCGCAGGTCGCCGGGGCAACGCTCTCCGGCACCGTGACCGACCCTTCGGGCGCGGTACTGCCCCAGGCTCAGGCTTCCATTGAGAACATGTCAACCGGAATCAGTACGACTGTCTCAACCAATGCGGACGGAGTATACGCAGCGCCAAATCTGCTGCCCGGGGACTACGAAGTGACGGTTTCGGCTAAAGGCTTCGGGACCGAAGTGCGCAGCGGCGTCAATCTTACCGTGGGAGCGCACCGGCTGTTGAACATCAGCCTGCAGGTTGGCCAGACTGCTCAGCGGATTGATGTCACCGGTGCAGCAGCCACCGTCGAGCTAGCCACATCCGCTGTCGATGGTGTGGTGGGTGCCACTTCAATTGAGGAGTTGCCGCTGAACGGGCGCGATTGGACTTCATTGGCGGTTCTCCAACCGGGTGTCAATAAGGTTCTAACCCAGCAGCCCAATGTGGGCAACAGCTTAGGAGGCCGCGGATATGGGCAGGAGCTGGCGATCTCCGGCACACGGCCACAACTGAATAACTATCGCATCGACGGAATCAGCGTCGTCGATTACGCAGGCGGCTCGCCGGGCAGTGCGCTGGGCGTGGCTCTGGGCGTGGATGCGATTGCAGAGTTTTCGGTGGTGACAAGCAATTCTTCTGCCGAGTACGGCCGGAGTTCCGGCGGAGTTATCAACGCGATTACCCGATCTGGAACGAACCAGATTCATGGAAGTGCATTTTGGTTTCTGCGCGACGAAGGTCTCGACGCGCGAAATTACTTCGATGGAACCATTCCACCTTTTCATCGCAACCAATTTGGCGGATCGGTGGGAGGTCCCATCCAGAAGGATAAGACCTTCTTCTTCGTCAACTACGAAGGTCTCCGTGAGGATCTTGGCACAACGAACATAAATAAGGTGCCTTCTCAGGATGCCCGCAACGGGCTCCTGCATAATGCAGACGGCACGACGACCACGGTCACCGTCGACCCGCTGGTGGCGCCCTTTCTTCCACTGTACCCCCTTCCGAACGCCGGTCTGCTAGGTCTTGGGAACACGGGAATCTTCGCTATTGCTACAAACGCTGTTCTTAGTGAGAATTATTTGACCGCGAGGATAGACCGGAAGTTTTCGGCGAAGGACAGCATTTCAGGAACGTTTTTCCGGGACAAGGCATCCAACACCAGTCCCGACAATCTTGACACTCAGCTCATTTCCAGCCCCACTAGTGGGTACATGGTAGGTGTAGAGGAGAGTCACGTATTCAGCCCCACGCTGATGAATAGTGTGCGAGGCGGCTACCACAGGGTTACGGCATTTCCCGAACAATCTGTGAAGGCGATCAATCCACTTGCCGCGGATCTTTCCTTGGGTTCTTTTGCCGGGCGGGCCGCTCCGTCCATTAGCGTGACCGGACTGAACGACTTCAGCGGAGGTTTCGGCGCGCTTTCCAGCCAAGCTTTCTTTTGGAACTCCATTCAGGCTTACGATGATGCGTTTCTAACCAAGGGCACACACTTGATTAAATTCGGCTTTGCCTTCGAGCGGATGCAAATGAACAACCGCATCCTTCCCGACAACGGAAATTTCAAATTTGGCTCGCTACAGGACTTTCTGACCAATCAGCCGAAGTCGTTCAATGGAGCTCCTCCGGCTAATGTTTCGGGGCACGGAGACCGACAAACTCTTCTTGGAGGCTATCTGCAGGATGATTGGCGGGCGAGGCATAATTTGACTCTAAACCTGGGCCTACGGTACGAAATGGTCACTGTCCCAACAGAGGTTCAGAACAAAATTTCCAATCTGGTGTCTTTCACAGCCACCGCGCCTAAATTGGGTTCACCTTATTTCAATAACCCAACCCTCCGTAACTTCGAGCCGCGGGTTGGTGTCGCCTGGGACCCCTTCGGCAACGGAAAGACCGCAGTCCGCGCGGCCTTCGGGATTTTTGACGTCCTGCCTCTCATTTATGAATTCTCCGGTGCAATCGGTACGTCAGCTCCGTTCACGGAGAAAGTTGCAGCATCGGGTACGCCGGGTTCGTTCCCGACGGGAGTCGTAGCTACCATATTTGGTTCGGGTCCTCCCCCACCTACCACCCTGCGGTACGGCTCTATTCAGGTCAATCCCCCTCGCAATTACCTCATGCTCTGGAATCTGAACATCCAGCGTGAACTCACTCCGAGCACCACTTTTATGATCGGTTATGTGGGAAATCACGGCGTTCACATGCTAAACCGTGCCGATGACGTCAACATGGTTATTCCCCAAGCCACGCCGCAAGGCCTTCTCTGGCCCTTCCCGGCGGGCAGCGGGACCATACTCAATCCTGTTATTGGCGACATTCGCGGCGAGTATTGGACTGGTACATCCTTGTATGACGCTCTCGAATTGCAGTTAACCAAAAGAATGAGCCACGGCTTCCATGTGCAAGGTTCTTATACTTGGGGCAAGAACATTGACACAGGTTCGGCGAGCGTCATCGGCGACCCGTTTACGAACTCCATCACAAGTCCCCTCTGGTTCTGTAGCGCCTGCAGGCGCGGCCTATCGGACTTCAACATAGCTCAGGCCCTCACGATCAATTACGTCTGGGATCTTCCGACGCCGGAGAATTGGGGATCGGTCGCTTCCCATCTGCTGGGGGGGTGGCAACTGAGAGGAATTGTCACCGTCGAAACAGGCGTACCGTTTACACCCCTCATCGGAGGAGATCCGCTAGGGGAAAACAGCACAGACCCGTTCGCTTATCCGAGTCGTGTAGCGGGGCCGGGGTGCGGTTCGCCGGTAAATCCAGGGAATCCCAATAGTTACATTAAGCTCCAATGTTTTAGTGTTCCAATGGCCACGCCTGCAATTGCCGCACTGTGTACGCCTTTCAGCGCTGTACCGGGCAGTTGCGAAAACCTTTTCGGCAGTGTAGGCCGCAACTCGGTGATCGGGCCCGGACTCGCCACCTGGGATTTCTCTGTGGTTAAGAACACCCACATCAACGAGCGTTTCAACGTGCAATTTCGAGCGGAGATGTTCAATATTTTGAATAAAGCCAACTTTGGAACACCCGTTGACAATTCAACATTCTTCGACTCAGGTGGAAACCCGGTTGGTGGTGCGGGTGCGCTTGATACGACATCCACAACATCACGCCAGGTCCAGTTGGGACTGAAGCTGACATTTTGATTTTGCACTTTCCAAGTGGTATCAGATAGGAATAGAGGCAATCAGGATTTATGGGGGGGGAAGCGCGATGCGAAGAGTCCTTTCGACTGCCCTGCTGGCAGTGTTGTGGGCCGGGGTTGTTCAAGCACAAGAGACTACCGGAGCGAAGGCCGAGGAAGTTAAACAGGAAGTCCTGAAGATCGAGACCGACAAACTTGCATACCGTTTGAATCACCAGGGCAGTATAGAGGACTGGAACAAGCGTTATGATGCCGTTGGCATCGCCGTGACCCAGCCCAACGGGGCCAGACCTACCGCTGAGGAGCACGTGGCTCATTTGAAAGACCCGAACCGAGCAAAGTTGCGAACCAACAATCAATCTGGTTATCAAGTGCGGGTCTATGACGACGGAAAGGTCGCCGTCGTGACGTTCAACGGCGAGAATACTTTTTCCACGGATGCAGAGAAAGACAAGATCACTACTCAAAAAACATTGGACACAGATGTTTGGTTCAAATTTCCTGACGGGATGTGGCGGCGCATAGTTCACGACGCCGCTCCTGCGGCGGGCGAATGTTCAGGAGGGAACGCCGGCTTTATTCAGCCGCGAAAGGAGTGAACGCAGCTGACCGTCGTGGCTGAAGGAATTGCTGAGCTTCTGCCGGGCCATGATCGAGGGTCGAGGTTTTACTGCAGATTCATCTGGAGAGTTCCAGGATCGTTCCAAAGTGGTGAACCGTGGGCAGGGACCGTGCCGGCGAATATGGCCTTCGGGTGAGCAAAGCGAAATTTTGATTCAAAAGGAGAAGGAAATATGGAATACCTCATCGGGAAGCTGCTTCGGGACTTCGAAAAGGGAATGATGACCCGGCGCCAGCTTATTCAGAGCCTTTCGCTGGCTGCAACCGCGGCCTCTACGCTGGGTGCCGCGCCGTCAGCGGCCGCGGCGGCGGCCGATGGTAAAGTGGCCCAAGCCGCTTCCCTGAACCACCTGGGTTATCAGGTGGCGGATTACGCCAAGAGCCGCGACTGGTATTCGGATCTGTTCGGGATGAAGGTCGTGGTAGACGATGGACAAAAGGCCATGCTCGCGGTTGGCGAAACGCTCTTAGTCTTTCATACCCGAAAATCACCCACCACACCGGTCATCAATCACATCTGCTTCACCATCGCCAACTGGGACGACGATAAGAGTGTCAGGGAACGAGTGCAAGCTGAGATTAAGCGCCGCGGGCAGGATCCGCGACCGTCCGAGCACAGTCTCCACATTAACGATCCAGACGGTTTTACGCTTCAGTTGGGCGGAAAGATCCAATATACATAAAGGTCTGATCTGAGCGCCGTGAAGGCGCCAAATTCCGGATCGAGGAGAGGTTTGTGATGCAGCGTTTGCGGGTACTCGTTTTTGTTACGTTGGCATTTGTTCTGGGCTACGTTTCGAGTGTAAGGGGTGGTGATGACCCTGTGCAAGAGCTGACAAAGATTAAGGAGCGGTGGTCCGAAGCAGAGGTAAAACGTGACCTAGGTTATTTGGACCAGTTGTTTGCCAAGGACTTTGATATGTTCAACGCCCGGGGACATTTTAATAAGGAACAGATGCTCCAGTCCCTTAAGGATCCTGATCTTACGTTCACCGAACTACACTCGGACAACATCCAGGTGCGTCTATACGGTAATGTGGCCGTCATGACCGACCACGTGAAGGCCCGTGGCATAGCAAAGGGCAAGGAGTTCAGCAGAGAATCCCGCTTTGTCCGGATCTTCGTTAGGGAACACAAAAAGTGGCAGGCTGTGCTGGCGCAATCAACTCCCCTTACGGATCCTGCTGCTCAGAAATAGGTGAAGACTGTTCTTGGGTTCAATTCGGAAATCCAACTTTCAGAGGGTGGAATCTTGAGGAATCGTTTGTTGAAAGAAGATAGGTTTTGCCGGCTGTTGGCGTTCTTCCTTGGGTCAGTGCTCGCGCTTGCCATCGGTTGGACTGTAAAAGCGCAAGCGCAGGGCGACGCGTCTTCTCCGATCATCTTGACAGTCGATCACGGAGTAATCTGCGAGTCAGAACTCGGTCCTATTCAGCAAGCTTTTGCTGATGCAGGTCTCCGTTCCGATTACGGCGGACGCCACCTGGAATCGCCTACCCAAATGGCAGTCCTTGGTTTTGAAGATTATTCGTACCTTGGGCTGGATACGCCCGTAACATCACCCGCGCCACAAGGAGTCGAGTTGGGCAAGTTTATGGACGGGAACGCTGGCCCCTGCGCGTGGGTAGTAAACGTGCCAGATATTGGGCGGGAAGTTGAGCGAGTGTCCCGCTTGGGAGTTAAGGTGGAGGCCCCTAATTACTTGAGCAGGAAGAAGCCTGACGGGACCTTATCCAAATGGAAAAAGGCAAAGCTGGGAGACGAAACATCGGGAGCTACGCTGCCGTTATTGCTTCAAGACATTACTCCGCGAAATTACCGGGTGGAGCCCTCGGCCAGCACGAAAGGGACAAGCCTGACCGGGGTTACTGTCGTTGTCCTCGGGGTGAGGGACCTGGACGCTAGCATCGCTCTGTTCCGGCGCGTCTACAGCTGGCCAGCACCTATCGTGGAACAGCATCCTGACTTTGGAGCGAAGCTGGCATATTTCGAGGGAACTCCCGTGATCCTGGCCGTTCCGTTGGCCCAGAATTCGTGGTTGTCCGAGCGACTGGCTCGCTTCGGCCAGAGCCCGATTGCGTTCCTTCTCGGCACTAGCAATTTCAAGGCGACTTCGGCGCGTTTTTCCTTCCCTAACACCACGCAGTGGTTTAATCGGAAGGTCGGCTGGTTTGACTCGGACAAACTACGTGGTGTGAGGCTGGGAGTGATAGACCAATAGGCTGAATCGAAGCAATGGCTGCCTCTCGCGGCGAAACTCTTGAAGAAAAGAGGTCGATTGTCGCAAACCATATGGACGAGTAGCCCTCAGGACCAGAAATGAAGCCGCACATCTACATCGCAGGCATCTCGATGACGCGCCTTGGAAAGTTTTGTGACCTGTCGGTCAAGGATCTGGTGCGCCAGGCGGTGACGGGGGCAATTGCGGATGCCGGTTGCGTTCTTGCTGATATCGAGGCTGCCTGGTTCTCGAATACTCGCCAGGGCATCATGGAAGGGCAGAACGTCATCCGCGGCCAATGTGCTTTGCGGGCCATGGGATTTCAAGGCATACCAATTACAAATGTCGAGAATGCTTGTGCCAGTTCCAGTTCAGCGCTTCGGGAAGCCTATGCAAATCTGAAGGCTGGGCTGTGCGACGTGGCTCTAGTAGTGGGCGCCGACAAGATGTATTTCCCGGACAAGCGCGAGCAGATGTTCCAGGCCTTTCTGGGCGGGATGGACGTCCATGAGACCGAGGCCACGCAGACATGGATTCGCGAGATGGTGACGGGATTGGGTGCGGAAGAGGCCTCACCGCAAGGAATCTCGGTTCACAGCATTTTCATGGATGTGTATGCCGCGGTCGCCCAACTCCATATGCGGCTTTACGGCACGACTCGGCGGCAAATCGCCGCCGCGGCTGCCAAGAATCATTGTCATTCGACGCATAACCCGCTGTCGCAATATCAGCAGGCCATGTCGGTGGACGAGGTACTGGGAGACATCCTTATTTCTTGGCCTCTGACGAGGTCCATGTGTGCGCCGATCAGCGATGGAGCGGCGGCTGCCGTCTTGTACAACGAGCGAGGGCGGAACAGATTCGGGGGGGCGCGTGCCGCGCGCGTTGAAGCCGTTGCTCTGGTCAGCGGTGTTGACCGAAAGCCAGAGGATTTCGATAGGCATGTCGGGCGACGCGCGGCGGTGCAGGCATACGAACAGGCGGGGCTTGGCCCCGATGAAATAGACGTCGCGGAAGTGCACGACGCCTGCTCCTTTGCCGAGATTCTGCAGATCGAGAATATGGGGTTCTGCAACCGAGGCGAAGGCGGGCCAACGACTGAAAGGGGTGAAACAGCGCTGGGCGGCCGTATTCCTGTCAATCCGTCGGGCGGACTGGTATCGAAAGGCCATCCGGTGGCGGCGACCGGACTCATTCAGCTTTACGAACTCGTTACTCAGCTTCGCAGCGAGGCTGGGTCCCGGCAGGTCGATGAGCCACAAGTTGCCCTCGCGGAAAACGGCGGAGGATTCTGGGGGGGAGAGGAGGCCGCGACGACGGTGACGATCCTTGTCGGCCCAGACCGCTAAGCCGGTCTACCGAGATTGGTCTCTCCTATAACTGCTTGTCTGACCGTATCTAACCTGCAGTGACAATGGTTCGCTCGTCAAGTATGTTCTTACCCGAAAGGCGGAGACAACCGAGTGCCTGATGTTCGTTCACGCACGATCGAGCCATCTCACGCTGAGTTCACCGACCATACGCGTCGTCGAATCGCCGTGCGGCTGCTTCCATTTCTTTTCGTCCTTTACATCGTTAATTATCTTGACCGCACCAGCGTGGCGTATGCCGCGATCGGGATGTCTCGTGACTTGGGATTCAGTGCCCGGGTATTTGGATTGGGCGCGGGCATTTTTTTCGTGAGTTATGTGGCTTTGCAGATGCCCGGCGCCTTGCTGGTTGAACGTTGGAGCGCACGCCGGATGATTTCTGCCACCATGATCGCCTGGGGCTCGGTGACGGCACTGACAGGGCTGGCGCACACTCCAGTTGAACTTTACTTGGCACGCTTTGCATTAGGCGCCGCAGAGGCGGCTTTTTTCCCGGGAGTCATCGTCTATCTGAGCCACTGGTTCATTCGTGAGGACCGCGCCAAGGCGACCAGCAACTTCATGGCCGCAATTCCCCTCTCATTCGTCATTGGATCGCCAATCGCGGGATGGATTCTCAGCCACAGATGGTTCGAGGTTGAAGGCTGGCGGTGGCTGTTCATCTTGGAGGGGATGCCGGCCATCCTACTCGGCATCGTTGCGTTCTTCTACCTTGCGGACTGGCCGCGCGAAGCGACCTGGCTTGCTCCCAAGGAGCGACAATGGATTGGCGAAACACTCAGCGCGGAAGAACCTCACAATGCAAAAGCGATTTCAATAAGGCAGGTCCTCGGGTCCCGGACGATTCTATTGTTAGCCGCGGTAACTTTTCTCAATTATTTTGAAAGTTACAGCTTCTTTTTCTGGTTCCCGAGTATGCTGAAACGCCAGTCTGGATTGTCGGATGTCAATGTCGGACTGCTCGGCGCGGTGCCATACCTGGCACTTTTCATCGGAATGCAAGTTAACGGATTGCTTTCCGACAGGAGTCGCGAAAGATACTGGCACTCAGCTGTCCCACTTTTTATTGCGACAGCCGGATTTCTGGGCCTGATCACTCAGCCTCGGTCAATTCCGCTCTCGCTGTCACTCTTGTTTTTCACCATGGCTTGCATGGGTTCTGCCTACCTCCCGGTCTTTTGGGCGATCCCCAGCGAAATCCTGAGTAAGTCGACCGCAGCGGCGGCAATTGGCATGATCAATGCCGTTGGCAGCGTCGCGGGCTTTGCGAGCCCTTACCTGTTTGGTTACCTGAACACTCGGACGGGGTCATTTTCGGCCGGTCTGGCCGTACTAATGGTTTCTGCTTTTGCCGGAGGGCTGCTGATACTGTTTACTCCGAAAAACACCTAGGAAATGCCCCTGGTGCCATCTGCGTTTCCTGCGACAACCGAGGCCCTTGGAGTCCACGGTCATGCCGCCTTCGTTCGACGGCGGTTGATATCCCGGCCCACTATCCCCGCCCAACCCTTGCGGATTATTCCCGATGCGGGCCCCGTGAGCGATGCCGCGTTCGGAGTCGTGTTCTGGCGGCCTACGGAGCCGGCAAATACAGGGACGTCTTCCGGAAGCGCGCCGCGGATCTGTATACCACTCGAACCTGGATCTGGGAAGCGTCATGGCTCAGAGCTTAGGCATCTCCTGCTCGGGTCGCATGCGCACGCCGTGAGCGGCATCATGCGAGCTCATTCGGAAGCCGATTAGCTTCGCCGACAGGGGAGCTCTGTTGTTCACGCCGCTGCAATTCAAGATGATGCGCGGAAAGGCCTGGCTCCTGGAAGCTACGGAACAATCTGTGGCAATCGCCTTCGAGCTAGCGGAAT
>Ga0210400_10001908_pt1 | contig 20123 bp, 14 predicted proteins | sample IncBWH26MmetaG_FD_155456 | JGI IMG/M metagenome (GOLD analysis project Ga0210400, IMG submission 155456) | Forest soil microbial communities from Barre Woods Harvard Forest LTER site, Petersham, Massachusetts, United States - Inc-BW-H-26-M | ecosystem: Environmental > Terrestrial > Soil >...
CGGGCCATGGCGGAGGCGGAAGTGGGGGACGATGTCCTCGAAGGCGACCCCACGCTCAGGCGGCTGGAGGAGCGGGTCGCGGACCTGCTGGGCATGGAGGCGGCGCTGTGGACGCCGTCCGGCTGCATGGCCAACCTCATCGCGCTGATGTTGCACCTGAATCGCGGCGACCGTTTCCTCGCGCCGGAAAAGTCGCATGTGCTGGGCTCGGAGCTGGGCACGGGCGCGTGGCTGGCCGGCGGCATGCCGGAGTCATTGGCCTGGGATGGCGGTCCGGGCCGGCCGAAACCTTCGACGGTCACGGCGGCGGCGGGAAGGCCGGGACCCTATTACAACCTCCGCACGGCGCTGCTCTGCCTCGAGAACACGCACAACTTCGCGGGCGGCGCGGTCATCCCGAAGGCGGAGCACGATGCGCTCGTGGCAGCCGCGAAGGCAGCAAACCTCAAGGTGCATATCGACGGCGCCCGCATCTGGCACGCGGCGGCGGCGCTAGGTCTGCCGCTGCGGGATCTCACGGCGGGCGTGGATTCGGTGCAGGTCTGCCTCAGCAAGGGGCTGGGCGCGCCCATGGGGTCATTGATTTGCGGCTCCAAACCCTTCATCGAAGATGCGAAGCGCGCGCGCAAAATGCTGGGCGGCGGCGTGAGACAGGGCGGCGTCGTGGGCGCGGCGGGCCTTGTCGCGCTGGACTACATTCCGCGCATCAAAGAAGATCACGCCAAGGCGCAGCGCTTGGCCGCGGGTCTCCGGGACCTGGGCATCGCGGCCCCGGAACCCGAGACGAACATCCTGCTCGTTCCGGTGGCTGATCCTGCCTCCGCCCTCGCGCATATGGCGGAGGCGGGCGTGCATGCGCTGCCCGTGGGCCACGCCATCCGCTTCATCACCCACCGCGACCTGGAACCGGCGGATATCGAGGAGACGCTGCGGCGGTTGACGCCCCTGGCATCCTTGCTGAAGGCCATTTGAACGGTTCGGCACGGAGGAGAGCATGAAGCGCGGGCTCATCGCAGGCATCCTCCTTCTGATCGTGGCCGCGGGCGCCGCGGGGTTCTGGTGGAGCCGAAACCGCCTCCTGCCCGTGCCGCTGGCCTCTGACGCGCCGCTCTTCACGGCGCCCAATCCCGATCCCGGCCAGGACCAGTCCAGGCTGGAGATGCTGCTGCCCTCCGGGCCCGGGTTCCACGCCTTCATCCTCCGCCAGGTGGGCGAGCCGTTGCTGGCTCCCGCCGCAGATGGAGCGTGGACGGGCCTGCTGGCGGAGTCGCTGTGGGAGAGTCCCAACCGCCGCCATTGGCGTGTGCGGTTGCGCCAGGCCGTGCGGCTCCATGACGGCCATCTGCTGGACGCGCGCTGGGCTCTGGCGGCGCTCCGCCACATGCCTGAAGGGCCGTTTGAATCCGGCGCCCGGGCCACGGTGGTGGACGACCGGACCTTCGATCTGGATTTCCAGGAGCCGTGGGAAGTGCTGCGGCGCTTCTCAGCGCCTGACGCGGTGCTCATGACCGGCGCTGGTCCCCACGCAGTCGGCAGCGGCCCCTTCCGCTTGGCCACGACGGACGGCGGCGAGGTCTACTTGGCGCGCTTCGACGGCTTCCGGCACGGCGACGCCGCCATCGCGGAAGTGCATCTGCCCGAGGATCCCGCGCGGATGGACGGGCACACGTGGGCCCAGGACCTCATCGCGCGCCGCTACGCGCTGGCCGTCTTTCCCGGGAGCGTTCCGCCGGACGACATGGCCAAGATCCGCAGCGCGCCTTACGACCAGCTGCGCATGAAGGACGGCAGCGTGTGGTTCATCTCGCGGCGCATGCGGCGCCTGCATCCCGACGCCACGGACTGGACTCGCACCGCCCTCTACGGCGCCTGGCAGGCGGACATGGAACTGGCCTACGATCCCCGCTGAATCCGGCGACGGGATTCTCGCCTAATCTGCGGACAAGCCCTAAGGTGGAGGCAGACTCATCCACCGCCCTGTCTGACCCGGAGGCATCCTGCTTCCTTCCATCCGACCCCTCTGCATCGCGCTCCTGCTGCTGGCTCCTTCTCCTGGGCGCGTCCGGGCGCAGGAGGCGCTGACCCAAGGCCGTTTCACTTTCCGGGCCTACGGCACCGAGCAGGGGCTCGGCAATCAGGCCGTGCAATGCCTCGCCCAGGACGGGACGGGCTTCCTCTGGGTCGGTACCGAGGACGGCCTCTACCGTTACGACGGGAAGCGGTTCCGCGGCTACGGCACGGAAGAGGGCCTGCCCTCCAGTTATGTGACGGCGCTGAAGGAAGACGGCAAGGGACATCTCTGGGTAGCCACTTTCAAGGGGCTCGCGAGGGAGGCCTCGGGCCGCTTCCTGGTGGCAGGCGCTGCCCAGGGTCTGCCGGAGGGCCCGGTTCAAGGGCTTGATGCCGATGAGAAGGGCCGGTTGTGCGTCGCCTTCTCTCAGGGGCCGTATCTGCAGCGCGACGACGGCGGCTTCGCCTTGCTCCCCGGTTGGGTCGGGGGGCAGCCTACAGCCATCGCGTCGTCGGGAGGCCGGATATGGACCGCCTCCATGGAAACCGGGGTGGCGCAGATCCGCAGTTGTGAATCCGGCCGCTGGCAGGAGTGGCAAGGCGGTTTCGGCGGCGAGCGCATCGACGCCATCCTGCAGGACTCCAAGGGGGAGGTCTGGGCCCGCGACGCGCACCACCTCTGGGTGTTGCACCGCGGGGCGACGCGATTCGAGGACGCCGCTCCCGGCCTGCTCCCGCCCACCAGCGCCAAAGCCCTCCTGCGCCTGGACAGCGGCGGAGGATTGCTCGTTCCGACAGACCAGGGCCTGTGGACGATGCAGAATGGCCGCTGGACCAGCCTGCAGGCCGCCAACGGCCTCCCCACACCCTATGTCCGGGACGCGCTGCGGGATCGGGAAGGTTCGCTTTGGATCGGCTCCCTAGGAGTCTTCCGGCTCCTGGGCCGGGGTCTATGGCGGGCTTACACGGCCGCCGACGGCCTGCCTGACAGCGTGGTCTGGACCCTCTTCCGGGATCGCGACCGCAGGCTCTACGCGGGCACCGATGGTGGTCTCGCAGTAGCCGGGGCAGGGGGTTGGAAGGCTGTGCCCGCCACGGCCGGCAAGGTGATCCGCACCATGGTGCAGGCGGAGGACGGCAGCTTCTACCTCGGCAGCATGCCCTCTCTCGTCTACCACTGGGATCCCCGCGGCGGGCGCATCGATGGCGTCTACGGCGCCGCCTCGGGCCTGGGCGGTTCGCGCATCTTCCGGCTGCTCATGGAGCCCGGTGGGATGCTCTGGGCCGCCACGGAGGACGCCGGCCTCTACCGCGCGGACACGCGCCGCAAGCCGCTCCGGTTCGAGCGGGTCCAGTTGCCATCCGGCACCCGGGATGAATATGTGAACGGGCTCACGGAGGGCGCGTCCGGGCGGATCTACGCGTGCGGAGCCCAAGGGTTGGCTGTGCTCAGCGGCGGGAAGTGGCGGCGCTACACCGACCGTGACGGCCTCAAGCAGACGCATGTGGCTTACGCGCTCGAACTGCGCGACGGCAGTGTCCTTGTGGGCTACTTCGAACCTGTGGGTCTCAGCCGGGTCCGTTTCCGGGCTGATGGTTCTCTCGATCCCGAGCCCCATCCCGTTCCTTCCGACCAGCTCGACCACGAGAAGATCTATATGCTGGGCGAGGATGGGCAAGGACGCATCTGGGCGGGCACAGGCCGCGGGGTCTTCCTCATCCAGGGCGGCAGCCTTCAGCACTTCGGCCTGAGTGACGGCCTCGTGGGCGAGGACATCGACAACATGGCCTTCCTCGCGGATCCCGGCGGGGATGTCTGGGTGGGCAGCAGCTCGGGTTTGGCCCGGTTCGATGCGGGCTCATACCAAGGTCCGCCGACGCCGCCGGGGACGGCCTTCCTCTCTTGCGCGCTCGGGGACCGCGGCTTCGACCCCTCTGTGCCTGGTCCGGAGGTGTCGCACCGTGAAGGCACGCTTCTGACGCGCTTCGCGGGGCTGAGTTTCCTCGGCGAGGGGCGCACCCACTCCGAAGCCCAGCTGGAAGGGCTCGAGCCTGAATGGCATGCCGCCGATTCCGGAGAGGCGCGCTATCCGGCGCTCACGGGAGGCACCTACACCTTCCGCGTCCGTTCACGCGTGGATGCGGGGCCTTGGGGCCCGGAGTCCTCGTTCTCATTCAGCGTGCAGCCGCCCTGGTGGCAGACTTGGTGGTTCCGCGGGCTCGCCGCGCTGGCCCTGGCGGGCGCCGTGGCGGCCTTCATCGCCTGGCGGGTGGCTTCGCTGCGGATCCGCAATGAGGAACTCGCGGCCCTCGTGCGCGCCCGCACGGCGGAGCTGGAGGCGGCCAACGACGCGCTGCAGTCGCAGAGCGTGACGGATTCCCTCACAGGCCTGAAGAACCGCCGGTATCTGGGCGTCTGCATGCCGGAGGACGCGGCGCGGGTGCGCCGCACCCACCGCGAGCTGCTGGACCACCGCCTGGACCGCTCCCATGTGAACATCGACCTGGTGCTGGTCATGGTGGACCTGGACCACTTCAAAGAAGTGAACGACACCTACGGTCACGCGGCCGGGGATTTGGTGCTGCAGCAAGTGGCGGTGATCCTCAAGGAGGCGACCCGGGATTCGGACACCGTGGTCCGATGGGGCGGCGAGGAATTCTTGGTGGTGGCCCGCAACGCCGCGCGCAAGGAGGCCATCGTGCTCGTGGAGCGCATCCGCAGCCGCATGGCCGCCCATGCCTTCGACCTCGGGGATGGCCGCTCCATCCGCCGCACCTGCTCCATCGGGTTCGCGCTCATGCCCTTCCTCTGCGCCGAACCGGACTACATGAACTGGGAGGAAGTGGTGGATGTGGCAGACCACTGCCTTTATGTGGCCAAGCGCGCTGGACGGGATACCTGGGTGGGCGTGATGTCGGGAGCGGACATCACCTCGGAGCAGCTCGGCCCGAAGGTGGCCCAGCGCCTCCACGAGATCGTCCGGTCGCCGATGGTGGAGGTCCTCACATCCCAGCCGGATCCTTCAAAGCTGCCTTGGGAAGAAGCCTGATCCCTATTCGAGGTTGGCGGCCTGCTCGCGAAGCTGGTCCAGCGCGCCCTTGGCCTCCATGACGGCTCGGGTCATGGCGAGGCGCTTGCACTTGGAACCGCAGGTGTTCAGTTCCCGGAGCACCTCCTGGGCCCACACATCCGTCCACTTGCCTTCGAGCGCGCCTTTTGAGAGCCGCGCGCTGAAGTCATCGAGATGCGCCGCGAGGCGCACGAGCTCCTCGCGGACATCCTGGCGTTCCGCGAGGGCCCCGGCCTCCGCCACGACGCGTTCAGCGGGTAACTGGCCATCGAGCCGGGCATCCTTGAGGACCTGTTCCAGCCGCGTCGCGTAGAGAGAGGGCAGTTCCGCGGCCTGGGCTCCGGCTTCGGCCGTGAGCGCCCCGTGCAGCGTTTTGAGACGGGTCAGAGCCCCTTCAAAGAAAGGCTTCAGGCGATCCGCTTCCGCCGCGCGTCTGGCATTCCAATCCACCAACAACGCATCGAGGGCCTCGATCAACGGCGCCTCCACCCGCTCCGCGAGATCGGAATCCGGAGGCAGGAGGGCGCCAGGCACGCGGAAGAAGGCCTCTGCCGTCATGGGCGGGAGCGCGAGCCACTCGGCGTCTTCCTGCCAGGTCTTGGCGAGGCTGCGGAGCAGCGCGCGGTTCACCTGCGGCTCCAGTTCCGGCGCGTCCTGCAGCTCCACGGCGAGATCGAGCTTGCCCCGCTTCGCGGCGCCCTGCACCCGGGTCCGCAGCGCCGTCTCCAGCGGGAACAGCGCCGGATGCAGCCGAAAGTTGAGGTCCAGGCCCTTGCCGTTCACGCTCCGGAGCGAAAGCCGCAAGCGACCCGTGCCGAAGGGGCGGATGAGTTCAGCGTAGGCGGTCATGGATCGCATGGAATCATTTAAACCGCGAAGACGCGAAGAACGCGAAGGTCAATCTGGGTGATTGAGAACCATTCTTCGCAATCCGTCTTTCATAGTCTTGGAGTGGAAGTTGGCGAGGAAGCCCAGTGATCAGCCCGTCATCCGGAGGTAGGTCAGCATCTGGGCCTCATGGATCGGTTGAATCGAATCAACGGCTTTCAACTCAATCACCAATCGCTGATCCACGAGCAAATCGAGCCGGTATCCGCAATCCAGTTGGACTCCTTTGTAGGTGACCGGCAAAGGTTTCTGCCGTTCAAAAGGAATGTTGGAGAGTTCCAATTCCCTAGCAAGGCATGCCTCATACGCTGACTCAAGCAACCCCGGCCCGAGAAACCGGTGAACTTCAATGCAGGCCCCGATGACTTCATGTGCCAGGGACTCAAGATCCATCTTGAGCGAGGCTTGCTTTGCGTTCTTCGCGTCTTCGCGGTTCATGCTTCTTCAACCGCCCCTTTCATCCACGGCTTCGTCCGCAGGCGTTCGACGGAGCCTTCGAGGAACAGTTCGAGAGGATGTTTGCCTTCGTGGCCTGCGCGGGGGGCGGCGGCGGCGGCGAAGCCCAGACGGGCGCCTTCCTGGAGGCGCAGGGGCAGTTGGGGCACGGGGCGCACCTCGCCCGTGAGGCCCACTTCGCCCATGAAGAGGCATTTCGGCGCCAGCAGGCGGCTGGTGGCGCTGCTGGCGAGGGCCGCGATGACGGCGAGGTCGGCGGCGGGGTCCTCGATCTCCAGGCCGCCCGCGACATTGATGTACACATCACGGTCGTGGAGCTGGATGCCGCCCCGGCGCTCGGCCACGGCGCAGAGCATGGCCAGGCGCTGGCCATCAATGCCCAGGGCCGTGCGGCGCGGGATACCCAGGCCCGCGCTGGCCACGAGGGCCTGGATCTCCACCACCATGGGCCGCGTGCCGCTGAGGATGACCGTGGCGGCGCAGCCGGGCCGGGGCTCGGCGTCCAGGAAGAAAGGGTTGCCTTCCGCGGGCGCGAGGCCCTTCTCCGTCATGGCGAAGACGCCCAGCTCGAAGGCCGCGCCGAAGCGGTTCTTGAGGGTGCGCAGCAGGCGGTGGTGGTGGTGCCGGTCGCCTTCGAAACTGAGCACGGTGTCCACGAGATGCTCCAGCACCTTCGGGCCTGCGAGGCCACCGTCCTTGGTCACATGGCCCACCAGCACGAGGGGCGTGCCTGTGGCCTTGGCCCAGCGGGTGAGCAGCTGGGCGCAGCCGCGGACCTGGCCCACGCTGCCGGCGCTGCTCTCGAATTCGGCATCGAAAAGGGTCTGGATGGAATCAATGAGCAGCAGCGCGGGCTTCATGCGATCCGCCGCTTCGAGGATGCGACGCACGTCCGTCTCCGCCAGGAGATGCAGTTCCGGCGCCTCGGCCCCGAGCCGTTGCGCGCGCAATTTGATCTGCCGCTCGCTTTCCTCGCCCGAGGCGTAGAGGACCGCGCCGTCCGCCTTGGCCGCCCATTGCAGCAGCAGCGTGCTCTTGCCGATGCCGGGTTCGCCGCCCAGGAGCACCACCATGCCCGGCACCACGCCGCCGCCTAGCACGCGATCCAGCTCTTCGATGCCCGTGGGGGTGCGGGCCGTTTCCGCCAGCTCCACTTCCACGAGCCGTATCGGTCCCATATGCTCGCTTACGGAGAAGGCGCTGCCGGAGCGAAGCAGGTCCTTGCGCAGCGAACCCCGGGCCTCCTCCACCGTGCCCCAGGCGTTGCAGCCGGAACATTTGCCCAGGGGCGCGGAATGCCGCGCGCCGCAGGCAGTGCATTCGAACAAAGGCGATGGTTTGGCCATGGCCCCAAGTCTACGCATTCGCTTTTATTTCGCAATTATTTTTTGGTGGCTCCGAGTGGATTTGAACCACCGACCTGTCGCTTAGGAGGCGACCGCTCTATCCAGCTGAGCTACGGAACCCCAGGCGCTTATTTTGGCACAGGAGCCAGGCAGGCTTGAACCTCCCCGTCGGTGGTCTGGCTGAAATCCTCGTACCAGTAGCCCACGGCGATGAGGGATTCCTCAGGTAGAAGGCAGATCGTTCCGTCCGCTTCCCGCTCCAGTTCCGCGAGCGTGGAGGGCGGCGCGACGGGCACAGCGATAAGGATGGCGGCCGGTCCCATCTGCCGCAGGGCCCGCACGGCGGCGAGCATGGTGGCTCCGGTGGCGACGCCGTCATCCACGAGGATCGCCGTTCGGCCCCGCACATCCAGCGGCGGCCGTCCCCCGCGATAGAGGCGTTCGCGCCGCGCCAACTCGGCGCCTTCGCGGGCGGCCTCGGCCTCGAGCGCACGGGCGGAAATTCCGAGAGATCGGATCACATCCTCATTCAGCACGCGCACGCCACCGGAGGCGATGGCACCCATGGCCAGTTCTTCGTGGCCGGGCGCGCCGAGCTTGCGGACGAGGCAGACATCCATGGACGCACCCAGCGCTCGTGCGACCTCAGCGGCCACCGGGACGCCCCCACGCGGCAGGCCCAGCACTGTCACGTCCCCGCGGCCCGCGTAAGCCTTGAGCGCCTCCCCGAGAAGGCGCCCGGCCTCGATGCGGTCCTTGAAACGGCGGGGCATGATCCGGCTCCGCTCGAAGGATAGGCCGCTCTCACTCCATGTGCATGGCTTCGCCCTTTGGGGGCGGGGTGGGGCGCTTCATGAGGAAGACCATGGGGAGGATGAGGAAGCAGATGATGGCCACCACCCAGAAGGTGTCCATCATGCCGAGCAGGGCGGCCTGCTGGACGAGCTTCCCGTAAGCAGCGCCCATGGCGGCGTGGGCCGCGTCCACAGCCGCCATGCCCTGGCTCATGAAACCCGCCTGGGCGTGCGCGATGAAGCCGTCATAGGCCGGGTTGCCCGGGACCATGTTGTGGACGAGTTGGGTCTGATGGAACTGCGAGCGCCGGGCAAGGATCGTGGAGAGGATGGCGATGCCGACGCTGCCGCCCAGGTTGCGGAAGAGGTTCAGAAGGCCCGACGCCTGGTTGATCTGCTCTTTGGGCAGGCCCACATAGGCGCTCACATTGATGGGGATGAAGAGCGCCGCTAGGCCCATGCACTGCACGCAGCGCGCGAAGACGGCGTTGTTGAAGCCGGTCGCGAGGCTGAACCTCGACATCATGAGGAGGCCGATGCCCGTCATGCCGAGGCCGTAGGCGATGAGGATGCGGGCGTCCACCTTCCGCATGAGCTGGCCCACGATGGGCATGGAGACGAGGATGACGAGCCCGCCCGGGCTCAGCACCATGCCCGCCAGGGTCGCGTCGTAGCCCAGCATCGTCTGGAGGAAGACGGGGATGGTGAAGGTGGACCCGTAGAGCACGAAGCCCAGCGTGAACAGCATGAGGGACGAGGTGGCGAAGCTCTTGTTCTTCAGCAGCCGCAGGTTCACCACCGGGTGCTCGTGGTTCAGCTCATAGATGATCATCGAGACGATCGCCACGACCGCCATCGCCGCGAAGAAGATGATGAAGTTGGAGCCGAACCAGTCATGGCGCTGGCCCTCGTCCATGACGATCTCCAGGCTGCCGAGGCCCAGGGCGATGAGCCCGAAGCCGATGTAGTCGATCTGCTTGCCCTCGCCCTTCTTCATGCGCTTGAGGTACGGCGGGTCGTGGATGAGCGCCGTCACCAGCGTGAAGGCGAGGATGCCCACGGGGATGTTGATGAGGAAGATCCAGTGCCAGGAATAGTTGTCGGTCAGCCACCCGCCCAGCACGGGGCCGATGATGGGCGCGAAGACGACGCCGATGCCGTAGAAGGCCATGGCGGCGCCCTGCTTCTCGTGGGGGAAGCTCTCCACGATGATGGCCTGGGCCGTGGGCTGGAGGCCGCCCCCGCCGAGCCCCTGCAGGATGCGGAAGAAGATCAGCCAGCCCAAGGAAGGCGCCATGCCGCAGAGGAAGGAGGCCATGGTGAAGACGGTGACGCAGGTCAGGTAGAAGCGCTTGCGGCCCATGAGGCTGTTGAACCAGCCGTTCATGGGCAGAATCACGGCGTTGGCCACCAGATAGCTCGTGAGCACCCAGGTGGTCTCGTCGATGGTGCTGGAGAGGTTCCCCGCGATGTGGGGGAGGGCCACATTGGCCACGGAGGTGTCGAGCACCTCCATGAAGGTGGCCAGCATCACCGTCATGGCGATGACCCACGGGCTGATGCGAGGGCGGACTGCGGCGGCGTCCATCTGGGCTTCCTCGGTTCCGGTCCGTTACTTGGTGAAGACGGTGACGGTCACATTCATGCCGGGGCGCAGACCCGCGTCCGCCGCGTCCTTGGCGTCGAAGGTGATCTTCACGGGGATGCGCTGCACCACCTTCACGAAGTTGCCGGTGGCGTTCTCGGGGGGCAGCAGGCTCATGCTGGCGCCGGTGGCAGCGGAGATGGAATCCACTGTCGCCTCCAGCGTGCGGCCGTTCATGTCCACTTCCACCTCCGCCTTCTGGCCGGGGCGCATCTTGGCGAGCTGTGTTTCCTTGAAGTTGGCGATGACGAAGCTGTGCTCGGGCACCACCGTCATGAGCGATTGGCCTGGCTGGAGCACCTGGCCGATCTGCACGGTCTTGCGGGTGACGATGCCGTCCACGGGCGCGGTGATGGTGCAGTAGGAAAGCTGGAGCTTGAGCGCGTCAAGATCGGCCTGGGCCTGCTCAACGGAGGCCTTCGCTTTCACCGCCTTCGCGCCCTGGGCCTCGGCGCCCGCCTGGCGCGAGCCCGCGTCCTGGCGCACGGCGTCGAACTGCTGGCGGGCGGCGGCAAGCTGGCTGGAGGCGACCTTGGCCTCGGCCTTGGCGGCGTCGAACTGCTGCTGGCTGATCTCCGCCCGCTGGGCGAGAGGAGCGAGGCGCGCGAGGTCCGCCTGGGCTTTCTCAGAGATCGCCTCCTGCGCGTCCACCATGGCCTGGGCGCGGGCCATGTCGGAGGTGCGGCCCTGCACGGCCGAGAGCTGGGCCTTGCGCTGGTCGGCGCCCGCGGCGATCACTTCAGCCCTGGCGGCGTCGAGGCCCGCCTGGGCCTGGGCCACCTTGGCTTCCAGGTCGCGGGGATCGAGCCGGAGGAGGACATCCCCGGCCTTCACGACCTGGTTGTCCTGCACGAGGACTTCCTGAACAGAGCCGGACACGCGGGCGCTGATGGGCGCGCTGTGGCCGTCCACCTGGGCGTCGTCGGTGCTCACGCGGTTGTGGGAGTAAATGGCCAGGGCCGCGCCCAGCACCAGGACGGTGATGCCGCCGATGGTGAAGATGCGCTTCAGCTTGGCGCGGAGGGCCCGGCCGTTCTCGCTGCCGACCTGGGCAGGCTTGGTCTCTTCGTTCGTGGTGGCGCTCATGGGGATCTCCGTTCAGTTCGCGTAGAAGGATTCAAGGCGGCCCGTGGCCTGGGCCAGATCGGCCCGCGCCTGGTTGAGCCGGTAGAGGGCGTCGATCTGCTGGTCGTTCGCTTCAGCGAGCGCTGCCTGCGCCTCCACGACCTCGATGTTGCTGCTGACGCCGGCCTCGAAGCGGTGGCGGGCCTGATCCAGCTCCTGCTGGGAGAGGTTCACAGCCTCGGTGGTCACATCCACCTCGTTCCTGGCGGATTCAAGGCGAGCCTGGGCCGTGCGGATCTCTAGGCCCACTTGCACCTCCAGCGCCTTCTCCCGTTGGGCCACCATCTGCTCCTTGAGCGTGGCCTTCGCCACTTCGGCGGACACACGCCCGCCCACGAAGAGCGGCACCTTCACGCCGATGCCGATCTGGTAGACGGGCACCCAGGGCTGACCCTGCAAGCCGTTGGACGCGTAACTGCCCGTGGCCACGATGCTGGGCAGGCGCAGGGCCTGGGCCTCGGATTTCTTCTGCTCGGCGGAGGCCGCATCAGCCTTCAGCTCGGCCATTTCGGGGCGCTCCGCGAGGCCCCGGCGGTAGGCCGTGTCGAAGTCCAGCTCGGGGATGGCGGGTGCGGCGAGCGAATCGGTCACCTGGATCTCGGTGGCAGGATCCAGCGCCAGCAGGCGCACGAGCGCGTAGGAGGCCGTCTTCAGTTGGGTCTGGGCCTGGATGAGGTGGTGGCGTTCGGTCTGGAGCTGTACCTTGGCGCGCAGGGTGTCGATGCCTGTGCCCACGCCGGCCTTCTGCTGGTCATCCGCGAGTTGCCCCAGGGCCGTGGCGAGCTGAACGCGAAACTCGGAGGCCTTCACGGACGCTTCCGCGCGCTGAGCGCTGAAGTACTGGCCCACCACGAGGGCCGTCACCTGTTCGCGGATGCCGAGGGCCTGAGCCTGCGCGGCGCTCGCGTCCGCCTTCGTGGCCTTCCACCGGTGCCAGAGGCTGAGATCGAAAAGCGGCGCTTCAGCGCTCACGCCGATGCTGCCGGCGTTGAAGGGCCCGACCACCAGGGGGCCGCCCGGCGTTGGTTTTCCGAGGAAGGCATCGAGGTTCTGCTTGGTGCGCGTGCCCTGGGCCGTGGCGTTCAGGGAGGGCATGAGGCCGCCGCGCGCGGCCTTGGCGTCCTCCTGGGCCTTGGCCTGGTCGAGTTCGCCCAGCTGCACCTGGGGGCTCTGTTTCAACGCGATCTGGAGCGCCTGTTTGAGGCTCAGCTGCAGGGGTTCGGCGGCCTGGGCCGAGGCGGCGAGGGTCAGCGCGCCCAAGGCCAGTGCCGAAAGCAGGCGAGGCCGCGCGAAACCGGCTTGGCCGGTGATGCCCTTCAGGATGGGACCCACATAGAAGTTATCGCCCAGGAAGGTGCAGCCTTCCGCGTGCATACGGCGCAGCAGGGCCTGGCCTGATTCATCCACGAAGATGAGGCCTGAAAGGTCGGCGCGGATGCCACCCTCGGGCAACTGGGCACGGAACTGGGACCAGGATTGGGCCGCGGTCTCCACCCAGGGGCCGGCAAGCTTGCCCTCCAGGCGCAGGACCAGCGCCGTTCCTTCTTCGCTCGGGGTGATGCGCAACATAGGCACCTCGAGCCTTAAAGGAGCCAAAGGCATGCCATCACTCTAAAGGTTGGAATAGATGAGATTGATGAGATATTGACGAAAAGTGCCGACACTATTTATGCCGATATATCGGCAAACTGCCTACATGTCGGCAGTTGTCATGCCTAGCTTTTTCATCCGGCTTTGGAGTGTGGTCCGCTTGAGTCCTAGCCGCGCGGCCGCGCCTTCGGGGCCCGCCACCTTCCCGCGGGCGGCCTTGAGGGCCTGGAGGATGGTCTGTCGTTCGGCCTCATCCATGGTGGTGGCCGGAGCGGGAGCGGCATGCGCGTCGCCGTTGCGCAGTTCGGACAGCGGCGCCTTCAGCTCGGTGCCTGTGGAGAGGATCACGGAGCGTTCGATGAAGTTCTCCAGCTCGCGGATGTTGCCTGGCCACTGCCCGGCCTGGAGCGCCGCCATCACGGCTGGGGAGATGCGCTCGATGGCGCGGCCCAGGCTCCGCGCGTGCTTCTGCGTGAAGTAGCGCACGAGGGCGGGGATGTCGTCGCGCCGCTCACGAAGGGGCGGGATGCGCAGGGGAAAGACATTGAGGCGGTAGTAGAGGTCCGCGCGGAAGCGGCCTTCCGCCACCATCTGCTCCAGATCGCGGTTGGTGGCGGCGATGAGGCGCACATCCACCGCGATGGTGCGCGTGCCGCCCAGACGCTCGAACTCACGCTCCTGCAGGGCCCGCAGGAGTTTCGGTTGCAGCTCCAGCGGCAGCTCGCCCACCTCGTCCAGGAAGATCGTCCCCCCGTCCGCCAGCTCCAGGCGGCCCTTCTTCTGCGCGATGGCGCCCGTGAACGCGCCCTTCTCATGGCCGAAGAGCTCGCTCTCCATGAGGCCGAGGGGGATGGCGGCGCAGTTCAGCTTCACGAAAGTGCGGTCGCGGCGGCGGCTGCGCTCGTGCACCAGCCGGGCCAGCAGCTCCTTGCCCGTGCCCGTCTCGCCCAGGAGCAGCACGGTGGCGTCCGAAGGGGACACAGCCTTCACTTGGCGAAGCACCCCTTGCAGGGCCTGGCTGTCGCCGATGATCTCGTCCGGCGCGAAGCCCTCGCCCACTTCCTCCTCAAGATAGAGCTTCTCTTCCGAGAGCCGGTCCTTGAGCGCCTGGATCTCCTGGTAGGCGAGCGCGTTGTCCAGGGCCAGCGCCACCTGGGCCGCGACGCGTTCCATGAGCTGGATGTCGCCTCCATCGAAGGCGTCATCCCGGCGGCTGGCGAAGTTCAGGACCCCCAGCACCCGGCCCCGCGAGAACAAAGGCACGCTGCACGAGGTCTTCAATCCCTCGCCCCTGACCTTCGCGCAGACTTCCGGATCCGCGTTGTCGTAGTCCGCGGCGTGGAGAAGCATGGTCCGGCGTTCGCGGATGGCGGACGCCCAGGGCAGCCGCGAAAGGGGTTTCTCATGGCCCGTGGGCGCGGCGGGGAAGGCGCCCCGGGAGGTCGGGAAGTCGAGGTAGGCGAGGCGCACCGTGTCCCGCTCCGCGTTCCACAGCGAGAGGATGAGCAGGTCGTGGCGGAGGCGCCCGCGCAACGCGCCGCTGATGGTCTCGAAGAGGTCGCCGAGATCGCGATGGCTCACCAGCAGGTTCGTGATCTCCAGCAGCAGCCGGTCCCGGTCCCGCTCCTCCGCGAGGCGGCGGTTGGCTTCGTCGAGATCCATGAGCCGCCGCACCCGGTCCGCCGCGTAGGTGACGGACCGCCGCGCGCGCTCAAGCTCGAGGCGCGGCTGCTCGCCCGGCGCTTCGGCGAACCCCAGGCGCAACCTCCCCACGGGCCCGATGGTTGTGGCCAGTTCCAGATCGAGATGCTGCGCCATCGCCGGGCCCACTACCCAGGCGTGTCCAGGCTGCCCAGGCGAAGAGGGCGCCAGCTCCAGCGCGATGGAGCGCGCGCCGAGCGGGGAGAACTCCGCCACCAGCGCGGCCCCCAGCGCCTCAAGGTCTTGGCAGGGCCCCAGCCGCTCGGAGAGGGCGAGGATGCGGTCCAGTTCGACGGGCGTGAGCGGCGGCAGCGTCACCATGCCCGGATGATAGCCCGGCTAAGCCCCGGCCTTCGCCTGGTACTCAGCGTAGACGCCCTGGAAGTCGGTGATGGCGCCGTCCTTGAAGTCCCAGATGCGCGTGGCGACTTCGTCGATGAGGTCCTCATCATGCGTGACGAGCAGCAAGGTGCCGGGGTAGGTCTGGAGCGAAGTGTTGAGCGCGATGACCGCTTCCAGGTCCAGGTGGTTTGTGGGCTCGTCCAGCACGAGGACATTGGGCTTCTGGAGCATGAGCTTGCAGAACATGAGGCGGCAGGCCTCGCCGCCGCTGAGCACTTCCGTCTTCTTCGTGCCTTCCTCGCCGCGGAAGAGCATCTGGCCCAGCACGCCGCGGATCTGCTCGATGGTGGCGTCCGGGTCGAACTGGCGCAGCCAGTCGATCATGGTCCAGCCGCTGGGGATGCTTTCGCGGAAGTCCTGGGCGAAATAGCCGACGGAAGCGTCGTGCCCCCATTTAACAGTGCCCGCGTCGAGGACCAGGTTGGCTTCCGTCACCTGCGGCGCGTTGGCCAGCAGGGCGTTCAGGAGCGTGGACTTGCCCATGCCGTTGCGGCCCATGATGGCGACGCGTTCGCCGCGCTGCACCATCGCGCTGAAGCCCTTGATGACTTCCGTGCCGTCGTAGCCCTTCTTCACGTCCTCGAATTCCAGCGCGTAGCGGCCGCCGGGTCTCTTCTGCTCGAACTTAATGAAGGGGCGCTGGATGTTGGAGCGGGAGAGCTCGCCGGGAGCCAGGCGCTCCACTTCCTTGCGGCGGCTGTTCACCTGGCTGGAGCGGGTTCCCGCGGCGAACCGCGCGATGAACTCGTTCAGCTGGGCGATCTTCTTCTCCCGCTGCTCGTTGTCCGATTCGATGCGGGAGCGCAGCTGGGTCTTCTGCATGACCATGTCGTCATAGCCGCCGGTGTACTGGATGATGGTCTGGTAGTCGATGTCGGCGATGTGCGTGCAGACATTGTTCAGGAAGTGGCGGTCGTGGGAGATGGCGATGACCGTGCCGTCGTAGTGCAGGAGGAAGTTCTCCAGCCAGTGGATGGATTCGAGATCCAGGTGGTTGGTGGGCTCGTCCAGCAGCAGGGCCTGGGGATGGCCGAACAGCGCCTGGGCCAGCAGCACGCGCACCTTCTGGCCGCCCTGGAGCTCGCTCATCTTGCGCTCATGCAGCGCCTCGGGAATGTCGAGGCCGTCCAGCAGCACGGCCGCGTCGGCCTCGGCGGTGTAGCCGTCCTCGTCGGCGACGACGCCTTCCAGCTCGGCGGCGCGGATGCCGTCCTCATCGCTCATCTCCGCCTTGGCGTAGATGGCATCGCGCTCCTCAAGGGCCTCCCACAGGCCCTTGTTGCCCATGATGACCGTGTCGATGACGCGGAAGGCATCGAAGGCGAACTGGTCCTGGCGCAGGATGCCCATCTTGCGGGGCTTCTGCACGAGGCCGGTCTGCTGCTCCATCTCCCCGGCCAGGATCTTCATGAAAGTGGACTTGCCCGCGCCGTTGGGGCCCGTGAGGCCGTAGCGGTTGCCGGGGTTGAAGGTCGTGGTCACATCCTCGAAGAGGATCTTGGCGCCGTAGCGCATGGTCACATTTTGGACAGCAAGCATGGAGACTCCGAACCCTCCATTGTACAGGCTGGAGGCCCGGAACCGGCCCTCAGATCATCGGCACCGCGCGGTCTTCGTGCCTGGGATCGCCGAAGGCCAGCTCGTCGAAGGCCTCGGCCGCGGCCTCCCAGCCGGGGCCGTAACTGCCGAAGCGGCCCAGCACGGGCAGGCCGAAGACATGGGCCCGGAGCGCCACGCGCCAGGGCAGCTTGCCCTCCAGGGTGGAGGCGTCCAGGCGGCCCTCGCCCGTGACGACGGCATCGCAGCCCTCCAGGGCCGCGTCGAAATGGAGCACCCGCAGCATCTCCTCCGCGCCGTCCACCAGCTGGGCGTGCAGGGACGCGAACTTCGCGCCCAGGCCCCCGGCCGCGCCCGTGCGCAGGCCGCGGGGCAGGCAGAGGCCCATGAGGCGCTCGGTGAGCACGGGGATGTCCTTCCGGGCCGCGCCCTTTTGAGGTCCGAACATCCGAGCGGCGTCCGCGAGCTCCGTCGCCACATCGCAGAAGGCGAGGGTGGGCGGCAGCTCCAGCTCCGGCCACCCCGCGCCGCCATCCATGGCCGCCGTGCCGCCGAGCCCCACCCAAAGCCGCTTGGGTGCCGTCGCCACCACGGCCTGCAGCAGTTCCGCGAGACCCAGGCTGGAGGCGGCCATGGGGTCCAGCTTCTTCAGGCCCGCGAGGCCAATGACGGCCGCGCTCTCCACGCAGGCGGTGCCGTCCGGCAGCAAGAGCCAGGGCACGGCGCGGCGCAGACCGAAGGGATCGGCAGCCTCCGCCTCCCGCCACTCACCGCCCAGACCGGCGTGCAGGCATTCCAGGAAACCATCGCCGCCGTCCGATAGCGGCAGCAGGCGGTCGCCGGGCTCCATCAGCAGCCGCGCCGCATCCAGGGGGCTGAGCGTCCCCTTGAAAGCGGCTGGGCAGACGAGTCGCATGGCTCCTCCCCGGAGCGCGCCGATTGTGCCGCCGGAAGCAGGGATGTCCAGCCCTAATCGCCCTTCAGCACAACCTTTTTACGCGCGCCTTCTGGCGCCCGCTCCAAACCTCGCAGGGCTTGTTTCCAAGCGGTGGCATCCAGGCCCAGGCCGATGAGGACGGTCATGGGAGCCGGGGGCGTGCCGTTTGAGGGCAGGGGCAGGGGGGCGACTTCGAGCCGGCCATCCGCCACCTGGAAGCTCCAGCGGTCGCTGCCATCGGCCCGAACAAGCCATCCGTGGAAGCGGACGATGCCCTTGGCGCGGAGGAGTTCTCCGCCCGGTCCTGGTCCCTGGAAAAGCGTTTCCAGAGCCTCGGGGTCCACGGGGTGGTCGAAAGCCACATGCAAGGCCTTGGCTGATCCGAAGCTGGGGCCTTCTCCGGGTTCGAGGGTTCCTTCCGGCGCACCGGAAGACCAGGGATCTGGCGCGTCCTGGGGCGCTGCGCCATTCCAGAGCCGGACGATGGGCAGGCGCGGATGGGCGGCGCGCAGCTGGGACTCCCAGGCCATGGCGGCGCTGGGATCGAGATCCGTCTTGCTCAAGTGCAGCTGGCTCGCCATGGCCGCCTGCCGCCGCATCAGGGTGCGTTCGGAGAGATGGTGCAGGGGGCTGAGGGCGGACACCACTGTGAGCACGCCTGCGATGCGCAGCTTGCCCTGCAACGCGGGTTCCAATTCCAGATCCACCAGCTCGGAGGGATCCGCGAGGCCGGTGGTCTCCAGAACGATGCGCTGGGGTCTCACGGCCTCTGCCTGATCGCACCAGGCGGCGAGGATCTTCACCACATCCTCGCGCAGGCTGCAGCAGGCGCAGCCGCCTACGAGATCCGCCACGCCCGCCAGTTCCGGGCGCTCGGCATCCACCAGCGAACTGTCCACGCTCACAGCGCCGAACTCGTTGATGAGCACGGCCACCCGGCGGCCCGCTGCCGCTTCGGCTTTCAGCAGCCGGTTCACGGCCGTGGTTTTTCCGGCGCCCAATGGGCCCGTGACGACGAGGACTTCCACCATGGAGGCATTGTCGCAGGCAAACTGGAGCGATGGACTTCACCCACGCGAGCTATGCGGCCCTCGTCAACCTGGCCGGGGGCTCCGCCCGGGCGCTGCGGCGGGCGTTGCCGGATGGCTGGCGCCTGAGGCTTGAAGCCGCCCCGCCCGAGGGTCTTCCACCCGGGTCATGGATCTGGCTTCACGCCGTGAGCGTCGGGGAGCTGCTCCTGGCGGAGGGGCTCCTGGCGCGGCTGCTGGCGGCGGGCCATCGCGTGCATCTCACCTCCGGCACCACCGCAGGCATGGCGTTGTTGGCGGAACGCCTGCCGCGGTGGGACGGTGGTTCGGACCTGCTCAGCGGCGGGGCCTTCCCCGTCGACGACGGCGCGGGATTGCGCCCTTTCCTGGCGGCGCCACCGGCCCTCTTCATCGCGTTGGAGACCGAGCTCTGGCCCAATCTGCTCCGTGTGCTGCGTGTGATGGGGACCCCTTCCGTGGTGGTGAACGGTCGCCTCACGGCACGCAGCCGGGGCATGTTCGTGGCCTCCGCCATCCGCGACCTGGCCCTGGTGGCCGCGCGGGACGAGGCCAGCGCGGGGGCCTTCGCGTGCATGGGCGCGTCCAATGTGGCCTTGGGTGGCAACCTCAAGGCGGACCTTCCGCCGCCGCCGCCGCTCCACGCGGGATGGACCTTGCTCCGCGAGGCCTGGACAGGAGAGCCGGTTCTCGTGGCGGGCAACACGGTGGAAGGCGAGGAGACGCTGGCGCTGGAGGCCTGGAAATCGGCGAAGGCACTGAAGCCTGGCCTGCGGCTCATCCTCGCGCCCCGGCAGCCGCGGCGCTTCGATGATGTGGCGCGGCTCCTCGAGGCAGCGGGGATCGTGTATCGCCGGGCCTCAGCGGAGTGGCCGGATGTGAGCGAAGCATGGCGCGGTGTGGACGCGCTGCTTCTGGACACGCTGGGCGAGCTGCCGCGCGCCTATGGCGAAGGCACTGTGGCCGTGGTGGGCGGCGGCTGGCGGGCGGAGGGCGGCCACAATCCGCTGGAGCCCGCGCGCTTCGGCATGCCTGTCCTCATCGGGCCGGGCTTCTCCAACTTCGAGGATCTGGTGGCGCCGTTGCGGGCCTCGCGGGCCATCCGCATCGTGGAGGAGGAGGGTCTGCCCGGGGTGATCCGCGGCGCGCTGGAGGAGGCGCCTCTGCGTCCCGTTTTCTCGCCCGAGAATCCGCCGCCCCATCTTTCGGGTCTCCTCGGAGCTCTGGACCGCACCTGGCATCTGCTGGAACCGCTGCTTCCAAAGGCCGCCCGCCGCGATTAGGCTTTTGGGAACATCACCCATCCGGAGCCATGCATGACGAGCGCCCCGCCCCAGGTCATGCTCATTGACGACGACCGTTCGGTGCTGGAGATGGTGGAGGAGGCGCTGAAATCACACGGCATGGTCGTCCATGCCTTCAACGACGGCCGCCGCGCCCTGGGGCTGCTGGAGCAAGCCTCCGCCCCGGCCTTCGACCTGGTGGTGTCGGACATCAACATGGACGGCATGGACGGCTTCGATGTCATCCACCGCGTGAAGGCCATCCGCCCCCA